>Ga0210040_10002881_pt1 | contig 23768 bp, 17 predicted proteins | sample CryGeyCG12114_NA_FD_185462 | JGI IMG/M metagenome (GOLD analysis project Ga0210040, IMG submission 185462) | Groundwater microbial communities from aquifer - Crystal Geyser CG19_WC_8/21/14_NA (SPAdes) (version 2) | ecosystem: Environmental > Aquatic > Deep subsurface > Groundwater | place: USA... | reverse complement strand
ACCATTTTGGTCACGGTTGGGGTTATTCTAAAACCTGTCTGAAAACTGCGCACACAACTTTTACCCCGTTCCAAACAGAGTTTACTAACACAAATTTCATCTTGCGTTTTCAGGTGATTTTAGCTTCAACATGTGCAGCATAGGGCGCTCCCGTTGGTAATTATCTGACTTCGCCTTCGGCTTCGTAATAAGGAAACATTTTGTGAAAAAACAATTTTTTTGTATTAAAATTTTCAAATAATTAGTCTCATCACCAAACTTGGATTGAACAAATAACAATTAACATGAGCATTTCGATTGGATTGAACGACAAAGCTTTTTTAATGAAAAACTTCGTTTACTTTACTTTACGAAAAATATCGTTTTTCAATCTTTTTGTTATAAAAACTTTTAAAAAACTTCAAATTACCAAGGGAGGATTTCTTAAATCTTTCAATTTGATTTAAAAAGCAAGCAGTCAATAAATTATAATTATTAATTATCAACTTTTTTTCAAAAAATTTAAATTTTTTTATTGGAAAAAAATTACACAGGATTGCATTCCGGTTTTTCAAGTTAGGTTGAAGCTATACAAATTAAGTTTACTTCGACTTCGAATTAAAATCTTGGTTCCGATTTTTTAAAGTTTGATTCTGATTTCTTCTCTTGCTTGAATGACAAATTATTGTTTCTTTAAATATTGAATAATTCCAAAAAAAAACGCTATTTTTTAATTGAAAAGTTTATTTTAAATGCATTTTTTAAATTACTTGAATTTTTTAACTAGATTGAGGTAAGTTGGTATCAGCTCTAAAATTAGTTATCGATTGATTCCATGTTGTTCGACGAAAAATTAAGTGCTAAAATTTTTCAATAAAAATCGAGTATAAAAAAATTACGCATCGCAAAAAAAGGTGAAACTGAAAAAAAATCTGATTTCACAATCATAATCGTTTGGTAACCAAGACAGTGCGCTCAAAAGTTGCATTATTTCAAACTTTTAAAAATCACGTTATTTGGCGTCAAACAAGAAGGTACATTTAGCACAAGACCATTCATATGTGATTTATTGCGTCTTATAATATAGGCCTAGTTAAGTTTTAATTTTTTTGACTCCAATCGCCGCAATCAAATGTTAAAAACTTGTAGTTTTGAATTCATTAAATGAAAGTCATCTGACTTAACAAACAAACACAGGCTATAAAGAAACGCAAATTGCGTAAGCAACGTGCAGATCCTCCACGTATATTATTGCAACGCGCATAGTATCCAAGACATTATTTGTGAAATAGATGTATTTTTAATATCTGACGTTGGCGTTCATCCCAGCCAATCAACAATTTATATATATATTTATATATATTATAGGTATATTCAATAAAAATCTAAATTGTAAGGTGATCTCATTTTCAAACAGTCTTATTCCATTCCAAAATATAGAGTGCCTTACTCTATCCATTGAACGTTATTTCAGATCTATTATTGTGTGCCTCATATACAGACCAAAATTCACCCTGACTAATGACGACATGCAATTTTTCAAAAGACTACTAACTGAATTAAATAGCTATGAAAAAAATTTTCACTTGATAGGAGATTTCAATATACACTTCGAAGACACACAGAACACACAGGTACAAAAATTCAAGGCAATGATTGACAGAAATAATGTACATATACTTACGACTAAACCAACAAGAAGAGTACTTTTTAACTGACTTTCTGTCAAACAGTGTCATTGAAACAATAAAAGTTTCGGTTCAGTTGAGCAAGTTTAAATCCATTATTATCTGCTGCATATATAGGCCAAAATTTTACATCGCGCACAGTTATATTCAACACATGAAATCTATTTTATATAGTCTAAAAAACAGTAATATTCCGTTTTATCTTTGTGGGGATTTTAATATCCATTTTGAAAACCAGACAGATACTATAGTTAAATCTTTTTATAAAATGTTAGAGAGAAATAATGTTACGGCAGAAATTTGTGAGCCAACACGTGAAGATGCAATACTTGATAACATTATTACAAATGATTCAGAAAATATATCCGAAAAAGGAGTGATTCACTCATATTTGTCTGATCACAATGCTTGCTTCATTGTGAAAAACTGTAAAAAACTAAAAAAAATCGCATATCTGGACAAAAAAGATGCTATGATCGCATGGATTTTAAAAATCTAGCATCTAAGGTTGTCAACTCAGATTTTCATAGTGAGGGAACATTATCAGAGCAGTTTGAACACTTTATGAAAACTCATGTAAATATTTTTGATGAGTTTATCAACTACAGTTTCATTCCACACTCAAAACCTGTTGTTCTTTCATCATTCACAAAAAAACTGTTGAAGGATAGGGAGGAAATTTTATTTTAATGTAAAAAAATTTTATTCCAGTGAACTCAAAGAACAATACAATCATGTAAACTCACTTTGTAAAAAATGTATTAGAGAATATACTAGAAACCATATTTCTGATAAAATGCTTAAGCAAGGAATGTGGCAGGTCATTAACAGTTTAAGGAAAAAGCGTGATGATGATAAGTATGAGTTCAATGCAGATGGATTCAATGCATATTTTACGTCCATAACAAATACTAATGTAAAGCAATGTGACATTTTTACCTCTTGTGAACTTGAACCTAAATTTATAATTAAGCCTATTAATACTTTTAACTTGTATAATCTCTGGAAAGGTCTGAAGAAAAAACCTAATCCTAGTCCCGATAATCATGGGTTTGCGTTGAAAATGCTCAGCTACACTATTTCCAGCCCAAACGTGCATGAAGTACTTTGTAATTTGATAATTTAAGTACTTATACAAACACTTACCCGAACTGTTTTAAAACTAGTGTTGTAATACCAATTCCCAAAATTAGTAAACCGACTCAAATTTGTCACTACAGACCTATATCTCTTCAAAGCCAGTTATCTAAACTACTTGAAAAAACTATCCATAGCCAACTCATGCACTTTGTTGAATCAAATGGAATACTTTACTCTGGGCAATTTGGGTTTAGAATAGGTCACTCAACCGAACACGCCATTTTGGCTTTAACTCAGCACATTGATAAAGGTCTTAATGCTGGAAAATTTACAGCTATTGTTGCGCTTGATTTCCAAAAAGCTTTTGACCGTGTGCACAAAACTCTCCTGCAAAATAAGCTTCTTGAAAACGGTATTGACACTGAATGGTTTCAATCCTACTTGTCAGACCGAAATCAAATCACGAAACTCAAGGACGCTACTTCTACTAATCTGAGTACTATTCTTGGTGTTCCTCAAAGGAGCATTCTTGGACCAGCCCTGTTTGTAATTTTCATCAATGATCTCAACAAAGTGCTAAATTATTGTAAAATTATTCTTTTCGCAGACGATAACTATCTGCTTAATACTGGTTTTGTTGAGGATAGTAATGAAGTGATAAATCAGATTAACCATGACCTAGCTCAAATTTAACTCTGGTTAGAAAAAAATGCTATGTCTTTAAACACAGACAAAACAGAATTAATGATAGTTGGTACAAAATCCATGTTAGAAAAAACTAAAAACCTACGCATTCATGTCCAGGGTCATGTTGTACATGCTGAAAAATCGATAAAATATCTTAAGACTTACCTTTACTGTGAACTTTCTTGGCAACAACACATTAATATCACAGTTAAAAAAGTTAATTATCATATTTTAGGTCTTCATGCTTACAGAAACCTACTTCATACTGATAAGTTAATACTCTTAGTTGAAACCCAATGTTTGTCCTTAATTAAATACATGTCGCTTATATGGGGCGCAGCTGCAAATAATGTCACTAAACCAAGAAAAAATGTATTAGAGCTGCGGCAAGATTATGTCTTGGTAAACTTAAATATGATAATGTTAAAAATGATACAATGAACGTTCTAAACTGGCTATTCACTGATTCCGTGTATGCCTATCGATGTTATGTATTTATGCATCAATTTATTTATGGGGAACTACCTTTATACTTTTATGAGCAATTGGATTTGTGTGTGGGAAATGGAAGAAATGATTTAATATTCAATACCAATGTACTATCTAAAAACAAATATGGTGATAAATTAATAGAATACTCAGCTTTGAAACAATTTAATGCGTTGCCGTATGATCTACGTAATAATAGTAACTTGCAATTATTTAAACAGGAGATAATTAATTTATTAAAGAAAAATGTATCCAATACTTAATCATAACTGAAATGATAATGAATGTAATGCAAAGATGTGAACTTGTTTCTTCAACTGAAAAGCCCTAGCTCTTGATAGGGAGTTGTCGTATAAATAAATAAATAAATAAATAAAAACAAACTTTGCTAAAAAAGCTGTGTGTTTAGACAATAGTTTTACTGCAGAAGCAACTTTCATTCGTTCTGTTCCTGAAACGTTCAAAATATTATGCTCTAGTTTAGGGGCTAGTTTTAGTCCAAAGGAATCTGCATCAATCAACTTTTCTGACAATTCTTTGTCAACTGTTTGTCACTCTGTTTTCAGATAAATAAATACCCTGATCTAACAAACGATTTTTAAGTAACTCAATCAAATGTGGCATGTCAGCAAAAAAATGAATCCTTTTCTCATTATTACAAGGATAAGATATAATGGGATTTTCATATGACACATTCATACTTCTCAGAAACCCTTGGTTGCTTCCACCCATGTCGCTCATCACACAACATACTTCAAAACCAGATTTTTGAACCTTATCAATAGCTTTTTTCAGTATATTAAACGTCGTGTTCTGATCAAATGAGTAATATATTGGTTGAAACCAATTTTTCATAATACTGGTAACAATTACAACCTGGAATTGAAGTTTACTATAGTCATCTAAATGTTTAGATTGCTCTGCTAGCCCTACAAATACAGAAATTAGGAACCCTGGCTCAAATTTAAAACCTTGCACCCATTTTCTTTAAGTACTTGTACCCGGAAGAGGGATTTTCCAAATACTTCTATTTATTATTATTATTGTTTATGGGCGCGATATCGCCGTCCTGAACAAGACAGCTGATACCGATCGCGAAGGCAACTTAATGCCTATTGCAGTAACGCCCTATCTTCGCGCTTTAAAGTATATATGAACCTAGCCTGCCCGATTTGCGGATAAATTGAACAATATCCCCGGGAGTAAGTTCACATAATTCGTCCAGCAAGATTTCTGGGCTATGAAAGACATGGAGTCTATTGACTATGTGTTGTATGCTATTGAATGTTGACAGTTGCAGAGCACATGGGCACTGGTATCTTTCTCCTCGCCACATAGAGAGCAAGACGGATTACTACCAACGCCCATTAGCATGAGGTGCCAATTAAGCCGGTTGTGACCTGTGGCAATCTGTGTGTAAATAGCCATCTCAGATCTGCTAAGATTCGCGCATGACTCCCACAAGCTATCTTCTAAAGTAGGAAAGAATGGTTTGGCTTGCCGACTGTTGGAAATAGTTTCCCACTTCTTTGCATGCCTTGATCTAGCCCACGCTTTCACTGAACTAATAGCCAGTTTAAAAGATATTGATGTAACTTGTTCAACGCACGGAATTCTAAGTTTCGACGCAAATTTATCTAGCCTGTCGGCTGTTTTGTTACCTTCTTATCCAGCATGTGCCGGTATCCAGGAAACGAAGAGCTTTAATTGACATGCCAGTTTCTCCAATGCCCGCCAGCATTCCTCTACAATAGCAGCCTCAATGCACAATGCTTGCAGACTTTAAGAGATGATAAACTATCAGTAAAGATTCGTATCTCTGAGATATCTCCCAGATCCAACTCAGTCAATCTATATGCTAGCATGAGAATAGCATACAGTTTGCAATTACAGACAGTCGCATGCTCTCCGAGGGCAAAAGTACCCTCTTCGCCCAGCAACGGAATAACATCTTTGATTTGATTTGATTTATTCATTTTACGTGTATCCAAGTCAATACAATGTACTGCTCTTCCCTCAGATACACGAAATAAACTCCTCATAAACGCGAAAACACTAAGATTATAAATATCGAAAGTCAGTTAGACAGAATAGTCAGAATTTCTACATGTCAAAAGCCAAATGTTTACTTTACAACTAAACCTTACTACAGAGAGATTTATATCTCTTAGGTTAGATGGAAGTGAATTCCACAATTTCACTCCGATATAGGACACGCAGGTCTCTCTGATTTTATAATTATGACTAAGTAATACCAGAAGCTGCCTTTTACTCTTTACATTAAAATTATAAAGGGAGCATAGTTGCAGAATATTCGTTCCGAATTTCAGCGACTTGAAAACAAACAGTAGTATCTGGTAACAGAAGTATTCGTTTACCGACATCAAGTTGAATTTTTGTAACAAGTTACCGTCATTATGGGAAGGGTAAATGGTCTTGCGTCCGATTTTCTTGTAAATTGTTTTTGGAAAACAAAATGACCAAATAAACCGATTGATCTGCTTTTGTATAGGGGTGATATAAGAATGATGTACTGATCCTCAAATACAAAGGGCATATAGTACAATCGACATTACAAAAAAATGCACAAGCGTTTTACAAATATTAGAATCGAAGCAATTACAAAGTTTGTACAAGCATTTCAATGTTTGACTTATTTTTTTGTTTACATGTTCTGCTTGAGTTGTAAAGTTAAGGCAGTCATCCAAAAAAATCCCAAGTATTTGAATTAAAAAACTCTGGATACTTTATCTGTTTCATTTTTACAAAATAGTTCAGTTAAACTATCATACTTTTCAGTAGATTCTTTACCAATTATCATGAAATTAGATTTAGAAAAGTTGATATAAACCCCATTATCATTACACCACTTGTTTATAAACTCTAGTCCTTCTTCTAGACAAGTTATTAGTTCAGAAAAATTTATATCATCCACAAAAAAAAACCAAATCGTCCGCAAACAATAAATGATTAAAATTTAAATTTTTAGACAAATTATTAATAAAAACATCGAATAGTATAGGTGCTAAAGTTGAACCCTGCGGGCATGCAAAATTGTATGGAAATTTATTACTAGCATAATTTTGGATGTGCACTACAAAAGCTCGGTCTGACATAAAATAACCAATAAGCCGTATAAGAGAAAGATTAATAGAAAAATCTACATGAAGAAGCTCCAATACTTAAGGAGAATGGACATAATCAAAAGCCTTCTTCATATCAATGAATACAGCCCCTACAAGATTTTTCTTCACATCCAGTGCTTTAGTGATTTTGTTTTTCAAAACACTCCACGCTGATATGCAAGATCTAAATTTACGAAAGCCATGCTGAAAATCAGTCAAATTAGGCTCTAACGCGCAAACTAATTTAGACTGTGTTACTTTTTCTAGAAGTTTTCCTAAAAGCGGGATTATGCTAATTGGTCTATAGGATAAATGGTCGGTTTTTTCCCCTTTACCTTTGTACAGTGGAAAAATGTTAGCTGACTTAAGTGCAGCAGGAAAAATATTTGCGTCTAAATAAAAGTTGAAAATTTTTGTTAATAAAGGAATAATTAGATTAATCAGGTTGTCAAAGTAAGCAGAGGGGATGAAACAATTAGATTTTTTTATTACTGTATAAGCAGTTAGCAATTCAGAGCATTCTAATTTTACGGGAGTTGCAGTTTTCAAAGTCCCTAAAAAAGATACTATTTTATCGGCATTCTGATTATGAATAATTACCATATTGTTAGCCAATTCATTGGTCATGTCTACTTTGTTAGTAGTTAAGTTGCCGCTAGCCGTTAGTTCCTTAATGAGCGTTTTTGCATTTCTACTGCGTCCCGAAATTTCATTGTAAGCATTCCAAACAGATCTACTATCATTAGTTTATGTTAGTTTATCACGAAAGTAGCCTACTTTAGCTTTCTTGCATTCAATATTAACAACATTACGAAGCTTTCTAAATTCTACATCATCGGTTTTTTTAAGCGAGTTTTTTTTTTATCAAAGAGACAAGATGTAACTTAAGGGGAATTCTTGTCTACTAAACTTTTAAGCAAGTTATTGTAACGATAAATAGGATCAGTACATTCTTGAAAAAGGAACTTCCAATCAAGCAGTTTGAAATCAGGTTTAACTGCATCCCAATTTACTTTACCAATGTTCCGCTATGAAATGCATTTTGGGGGATATTGGTAGATTTAGCATTAGCTTTAGTTTTGTTTAGTTGTTAAAAACAAATGAGTTAAAAATGTTGTTGTGTTTATGAATTAGACATGGCGTTGATTGGAAATTAAATTTAGATTGGAAAGAAGTAATAAACATAAAAGCAGACTCTGCAAAGTTAGTAACCAACAATTAACTAAATCGAGGTTATGTCTCGGTTATAAACTTCTCTATAAAGTTCTGTTGATCAATCACATGAAGCAATAAATATTGATAGTTAAAGTTAAGTTAATAGCTGTAGTATGAAAGTTATGTTCTGATAAATTGAAAATTATAGTTACAAAGTATTAAAAATAAACAATGTATTTCCTCCTTGTATTCATTCAGTAGTTTCGTTACGATCATAAAAATAAGTCTATAAGTTGGTACCACTCTTTGTAAAATTGGTCATTTGTCATTTATCTTGTATTACCAACAAATAAACTACTTTTTCCTAAGAACCTCCAGATCTAACATTTTGGTCCTCCGAACCGGATTCATTGGAATAGTGTGTGTTTATTTTAGTACCATAGTGTAGGTAAAATAGAATAGTCGTTGCTACTTTTGGTAGTGCAGCACTATTTGAGGTGTATTCCCTAGTTAGCACCTTGTTGACCATGCATGGAACCGGCGCGTTCTAGTAATAGACTTCGCGGAGATAGGCCTGATTTTCCTCTAGTGATAGGGCGAACGAGTAGGGAATTAACGCCAGTCCCCGGCCGGGAAGCAGAAGTTAACGCGGCACGTATTACGCTAGCTAGGCGTAGGGCTGTATCAGCGGAACCTATAATTAATTTCCCTATGCACAGTCCCAGTAGCCCCTTATCAGTTATAGGTGAAGAAAACGAGCAAGGTCGCCGAGAGGGAGAAGAAGACGGCTCTTCTTCGAGCGAAAGTGAATCTGTGGAATCGGAAGAAACAGACAGCTCCTCATCCAGTTCCAGTAAGCCCGAGAAGACTGAAGGAGAAAAATACACTCCAACCAGTAAAAAAGAACCTGGGAGGACAGGAGGTGAAGACGACCACTCATCATCTTCCACATCCCTAGAAGAGGACAAATTTCAGGGCAACGAAGATTGCACCATTCCATTTTCTCAAAGTACTGTCTTAACGCCTCACCAAGCTAGTTTGAGTCAAAACACCCGTACGGTGAGTAACAAAACTTTAAGTTTAGATACAACTACCTTGTTAGCATCAGGAACTGGCACCCATGCTTCCGCCGGTCCTTCCTATAGATCCCAAGAATCAACACCTATTTTAGGAAAAAATAAACCTCCGAGTTTTTTGTCTAGGAAATTATCATTTTTTGGTTCCTCTAAAACAACTACGCCCTACCGGTCACATACTTTTAGTCCTCTCTCGCCACAACCATTGCATTGTACTACAGTTCATTCATTACTAGACAATTCAGGAGCACAAAAGCAAACAAGTAGTACAGGGGGTACAATACAGACTGCTGGCTATACAACTAGCACTACTGCCCACAAAACAGAGACAACCACCACAACTGTTTCTAGTTTATACACCCCTACACGCCATACTACTCACGCAGCACAGACCACCACTGCAACTGCATTAAATTCATACACACCTTCACCTAGACATACTACTACTAGTTCTCATTCGCATACACAGTCCACACGTCTATTAGGCAGTCCAATGGCTACGGGATTACAATTTCCCAGTTTGTTTACTCCAACTGTATTATCACCTTTTGATCCAGAAAAGGATGATGTAGAGGAGTATTTGAGTAATTTTGACATTATAGCGACAGGCGCTTCATGGGACGATGCAAAAAAGGCAAGTTTTTTGCCACTATTTTTAGGGCCGGTAGCCAAACAGTGGTATCAGAATTTTGCTGCACAGGCAGCAACAAATAAAGATTGGGCAAATTTACGACCAGGCATTATTACTGCCTTTACGCGAGGAGCAGGAAAGGATAGAGCAGAGTCGCTGCTAAAGAAACGTAAACAAGGGGCTGATGAGAGCGTAGATTCATATCTCTTTGCCATTCAGAAACTATGTGACAGGGTGGACAAGGCTATGCCAGACTCCAAACGTATTAAGCATACAATTAGAGGCCTACTACCAGCATTGTTTCATCAAACTTATACCCATACTTTTGCCAAGGTAGAAGACCTGAGACTATTTTTGCATAAGCTGGAGGATTCCAAAGACATTTATGGTGTGGATTCTCCATATTTTGAGTTGCTTAATCAACCAAAAAAGGAAATCTCTGAATTAAAAACTATGGTGCATGACTTGCTTACATCAATACCAGTCAACCATGTTAATACTGCATCTTTGGCACAACACACATTGGCCACCAACTCCCGTTCCAATGACGGTAGACCCATTTGTTACACTTGTAAAGAAGTAGGCCATATTAGTGCGGGATGCCCAAAACGGACCCGAGCTGGTAGGGGAAGGGTTGTTTGCTTTAACTGTCAAAAAATAGGTCACATAGCTCGTGAATGTAAAGGTAGAAAGGCGGGTTATAAGGCGGAAAACAAAAGCACCAATAACACTAATGTCGGGCATCAGGGAAATGGAGTCAGATGGACCGCGAATGTACAGCGGTCACCACAATCATAGATAAACCTATTAATCAGGGGATAATAAAAATTAACGGACGCTTGTTTACCGAGCCTATAGTAGCCTTAATTGATACTGGTTGTGCTGGCACTTTGGTGCATAGCAAATATCTAGACAAGTTAGGCAAAATTACACCAATTGAATTAATAGTTCGTACTGCAAGTGGGGAATCCCTAACTCCGATTGGCACAACCAATATAGAACTAGATTTAGAGAATAAAGGCATAATGTATAACATAAACGCCATAGTATTAGATGGCCTCCAGTTTGACATTATCCTTGGGACAAATTTCCTTTCTAAGTACGCATTTAACATTGATTTTTCATGTAACAAATTCTATAACTCATCCACTGAAATTATTTTCCATCTTGACAAAACTACAGAAGTCTCCTATGTAGATATAGTGTGGCATTGTAAATTGCGGAATAAAAATCCAATAACCATTAAGCCTAACTCTAAAGTAGAAATAACTGTGTTTGGAAACATAACAATACCGCACACTACGCTGGCTTTAGTAGAACCAAACGAGCAACTAATAACACGGTACGGAGTCCGTTTTGACGGAGCAATACTTGAATTAAACCCTTCTGTTGATAATGTAGTAGAAACGCAGTTGTTGATTCACAATTTAGAAAACAATTATGTTTATTTGCCCCGTAATGTAGTAATTGGAACTGCAGAACCTAACAATGGGGTTACAGAATGTCTGTCAGCTAATAATGTTACTGTAACAAGGAAAGTAAGAAAGCTAACAGAAAAACAATTAAACGCCCTAGACTTAAATCCTAATTTAAAGCCTACAGAATTGATGGCTTTACAAAAATTATTGAAACAGTACGGGGACTGTTTCGCCTATAATCATAGCGACTTAGGTACTTGTACTTTGGAGACTTTTAAGATAGATACAGGAAGTAGCCCTCCTATTCATTGTTCACCATACCGATATTCACCGAAAGAGAAAGAAATAATTAAGACTCAAGTAGCTGAACTACTAGAAGCAGGCATTATAGAACCTAGTAATAGCCCCTGGAGTAGTCCTGTAATTTTAGTGCCAAAGAAAAATGGCAAGATACGAATGGTAGTTGACTACAGGAAATTAAACCATGTTACCAAGAAAGATGTTTATCCTTTAACTCGTATAGATGATTTTATTGATTCACTTAACAATGCCTCTGTGTTTACTAGTTTAGATTTGTACTCTGGATACCATCAGTGTGCGATAGATGAAAAAGATAGGGAGAAAAGTGCGTTTATAGTACCGGAAGGTTTGTATCAGTATAATAAATTAAGTTTTGGTTTGTGTAACGCTCCAGCTTTCTTTTCTCGTATAATGAATAATGCGATGGCAGGTCTTACATTTAATACCGTGTTAGTTTACTTAGACGATTTAGTAGTACCATCTAAAGACTTTGATAATCATTTAGTTAAGTTGGAAAAAGTGTTAAAACGAATAAGATTCCATAATTTATCTCTGAATCCGGAAAAGTGCTCGTTTGGTTATGATAGCATTAAAATACTTGGACACGTAGTTGACAAATCGGGTGTGAAACCGGATCCAGATAAGGTTAGCGCTGTAAAAAATATTGCGGTCCCTAAAACAGTATTTGAAGCACGTCGTTTTCATGGAATGGCTTCTTATTATAGAAAATTTTGCCCTAATTTTTCCATGATTGCACGACCGCTTACTTCATTGTGGAAGAAAAACGCAACATTCCGTTGGGGAGACGAAGAGCAACAGGCCTTTGATCAATTGAAACTAATGCTGACGCAAGCACCATGTTTGCATCATCATAATCCCGACCTCCCTCAAGTAATACATACGGACGCTAGCAGAGTTGGCTTGGGAGCTACTCTTCTGCAACTCGAAAACGGTAACGAGTGCCCTGTTGCATACGCGTCACGCACACTAACTGATGCAGAAAAACGATACTCAATTACTGAGTTAGAGTGTTTATCACTAGTATATGCTGTTAGAAAATTCCGTGAATACATCTTCGGCGCCCCATTTACTATCAAAACTGATCACCACGCTTTATGCTGGTTACGACAAGTGAAAGACCCCACTGCTCGTTTAGCTAGATTTGCCCTACAATTACAGCCATATCAGTTTACCATAGCTTATAAGTCAGGAAAATTACATTTGGATGCTGACTGTTTGTCTCGTAGCTCGCCTCATCCAGGTACGAAAAGCGACGAAGAGGCTGATAATTACTTACCCTACAATCAAATAGATGCAGTAGATTTGAAATCCATTCAACGATCTGATTTATACATTACTGAGATATGTAACTTATTAACCCGGGATTCTTCTAATTCAAAGTTGCGAAATTTCACTCTTGTTAATGATGTACTGTATTATAGAGACCCGCGAGACGTGAGGAATAGATTAGTTATCCCTAAAGATTTACAAGAACAAATACTGTTAGAAAATCATGACTACCCTCTGAGTGGACACTTAGGATTTGTAAAAACTTATATTCGGATTAAACAAAAGTATTTCTGGCCGTCTATGCGAAAAGACATTTTACAGTATGTCCTCACCTGTCAGGATTGTCAAAGTCGTAAAAATGTAAGTACAGCTCCAGCTGGATTATTACAACCCATAAGAACTTTTGAATTATTTGAGCGTATTGGTTTGGATCTATTAGGCCCTTTTCCCCTAAGCCAACAAAATGAAAATAAATATCTTATAGTAGCTACTGACTACGTATCAAAATATGTTTTTACAAAGCCTATTAAAACTAAAGAAGCCGATAACGTAGCACTGTTTCTCTTGCATAACATTGTTTGCACAGTCGGAGCGCCGAGATTTATTCTCACTGACCGAGGTAAAGAGTTTATGGCCTGTGTGGTCCTCAATTTACTTAACCTTATTGGTACGACAAAACAGACAACAACTGCTTATCATCCTGCCTGTAATGGACTTACAGAAAGAGCAAATCGCACATTTGCTACCATGATGTCCATGTACACCAATCCGGATTCAGGGCATAAGGATTGGGATTTGTTCATACCTCATGTAACTTTTGCTTACAATACAACAGTACAGAAAAGTATAGGACACACTCCATATTTTATGTTGTACGGTAGGGAGGCGCTACAACCCATTGATGTAACCCTTCTCCCACACGAAAATGTAGATAGGCATGAAGAGATAGAGAAGTTAAGAAAAATTAGAATAAATGTATTAGGTCGGATAGATAAAAGTCAAAAAAAGATGAGTGAACATTATAATCAGTCCCATACTGATAAGCAATATGAAGTTGGAGATGTTGTTCGAGTGTATACTCCTATACGTAAAGTTGGTTTAAGCGACAAATTATTGTCACGTTTTTTTGGGCCCTATAAGATTGTAAATAAGTTATCACCTGTTAATTATGAAGTTGAATTAGTAAATAGTGTAGGAAGGGCGCCCAAGCGAGATATTGTACACATCTCTAGATTGAAAGCTAGCCCACAGAGAGAAGAACCACATAACCCTTATTTGACAGACACACAACAGAATAATGGGGCTCAACCGCTGCAAGGTGAAAGGCGTGTCACTCGGGCGTATGCTAAAGCACACAAAATTCCCTTATAGTTACTTTTGATTGTCACTGGACATGTTAACGTAGTCGCGTGTGCAGAGGTATTCCAGCTATGGTTACAAACAATACAGGAAGTCGGACCCAACTAATAACATCCGCTTTGCAAAAGAGAACAACAGTTGTTTTCTCCAATTGTAACTGATTTGTCCGTCATGTTCAACGGTATTCATCCCTCCCTCCATCTCAACACATGTCGTCAAGATGTACGGTTGCTGTCGAGCAAAGGAAGTGAACAAGCCATCTCCTAGTATCTTATATCCGAATTCCCACCTTCAGATGAACAGTGTTCAATGGTCAATATTCGCCATTGAAGAATGAATAATGAGAAGAAATATCGTTTTTGCTGTCCTATTACTCGTTCCGCGATCAGCCCGCCGCTTGACAAGCCCGAAGTATTTGCGGTGGAACAACCGACACAGGATAAATAATGTATTGTTTTTTGGTTTCAGATGCATTTTTTATCACTGTCCGTTTTGTGTTTTCTACCTGTCCTCGAAGGAGTCTCGATTACACAAGTGGTTACGGGAGCCTTTGTGCGTGAATTGCCTAGTACGGTCTACGAGTCCTCCATACCTCTAATCTACAAGTTGCCGATTACAGAGCCCAAGCAAACCCATGCCATGGACTTTATTAAAGGTGCATGTGCGGACGTGACTCATCAACAGTGTGCCCTCCTTTTGATGGCCGTGGAGCAGTTAGAGGCAACTAAAGCAAATAACCAACTGTTGGAGAGAGCAGCCCTTCTTTCTCCTATGCTTCGCACAGTTCCCACGAACCAGGTTTCCCATAAGCGAACTTTAAGAGACTTGTTAGGCCATGCAATTGGCGCTTTTGCTCATTATTGCTGTGATATTGTGACAGTTAATGAAGTACAGGAACTAATTGCTAATGATGAAGCTGTTACCGACTATGTCTCTAAAATGCAAAATTCTCTAATTACAGACCACAAAGATTTAATTCAAATTCGTAATTATACAGCTACCCTCGCCAGACAAACAAAGGAGGGAATGAACAATTTTCACGACTTTTTGAACAATTTTACTAACGTTCAACTAGAAATCAAGGGCGAGTTAGACAGGAATTTAACTGATTTATCCCATCAAACAACCATGGTTGGCGTAATAACTGCCCATGCAGCCCAATATTTGCATTGGTTAACTGAAACAATCAAGCACCACGACATTGTTCAACATTGTCGGAACCAACAAATTCCCCTCACCATAGCTGACATGACGACCCTCACAAAAGATTTAAAAACACTATCTCGGAAAGTCCGTGAGGACGGGTATGACTTGGCCATTCCCCTGGATCAAATAAGTAAATACTACACCATTCCTATTAGTACGTGCCGTATATCAACCTCACAAATTGTTGTCCGCATTAATGTGCCGATAATTAAGTCGGTTGATGTGTATAAGTTATACGAATTGGTGACCATCCCTTTCCAATGGAATAACTCCACTTGTCGAGTGAGAGTGGAACCTGCCCTTGTAGCTGCTGACAAGAAGAAAGTGGTTCCAATCTCTGGAACACAGTTGGCCCAATGTAATAAGCATAACCCCTTGTGTCGACTACCACAATTTCAAAGCGACTTTATAAGGGGCCCGGCCTGCCCCGCAAAATTATTTCATCACAAAACAATAACTGAGTTAAATGAGGCTTGCATATTTGAATGTACACCTAATAATGACACCCTTGTAACCCAACTTGACCATAGTGCGTTTGTAATTACTAACATTCCAAAAGAAGCGCAGGTGGTTTGTCATAATATATTTGGACCCACTCATTACACACCCATTCCGGTGATTAAGGTCGGTAGTTTACAAGTTAGTCTTCCGTGCCATTGTTTGTTGGATCTAGGAAAAGAGCAAGTGATTGAAGCTCCGTATACTTGTCCCACAAGCCTGTCTCGACAACCCTTAGTGCGCCAAATTATCCCTGCCGCCTGGTCAACTGATCTAGATGTTCCGGTGACGATCCTCACCCAACACAAAGGCCGCCTATAGGATAACCTCACTGAATGTCTAAACGGCAATTGGACCATGGAGATGCCTACTCTTAATTTGACGATTCCGGAGATTTTAAAAGCAGTAAATTCTCCTCGTTTGTACCACTACACGATGACCAGTTACCTCCCAAGTTTTAGTTTCGTGTGGAACGCCGGTTTAACTATTGCAGTGCTGTATCTCTTGTATCGACAGCACTGCACGGGTATGGCTATCTTTACTGCTTTACCTGCAGCACGAGCAGACGATTTGTTTTATGAAATTGATACCTTAGAAGTTACTTTGATCGTGACCATAGTAATTAATATCTTGATGCTGATTTTATTCTTTGTTATTTTTTCATATTTGATGACGAAACTTTGGTTGCGATGGCGTCGAGAGAAACGGGCTCGTGGACGTTCCGCAACTCAGGTTGCTACTGAAATCGAAATGGTGCCGTTGAATCGCCCTGTAGCTAGTGTGAAACAACAAGACAAGGCCACACAGACTAAAAAGAAAGATAGGAAACGGGACTCAACAGGCTCCGGCTCCCTCACGCAAGTGTGGACCAGCACACGTATATTTAGTCGAGGTCGACTAAAACCTTAAATTAGGGGAAGTTAGATTTAGCATTAGCTTTAGTTTTGTTTAGTTGTTAAAAACAAATGAGTTAAAAATGTTGTTGTGTTTATGAATTAGACATGGCTTTGATTGGAAAGAAGTAATAAACATAAAAGCAGACTCTGCAAAGTTAGTAACCAACAATTAACTAAATCGAGGTTATGTCTCGGTTATAAACTTCTCTATAAAGTTCTGTTGATCAATCACATAAAGCAATAAATATTGATATTTAAAGTTAAGTTAATAGCTGTAGTATAAAAGTTATGTTCTGGTAAATTGAAAATTATAGTTACAAAGTATTAAAAATAAACAATGTATTTCCTCCTTGTACTTATTCAGTAGTTTCGTTATGATCATAAAAATAAGTCTATGCTGTCTATATAAGTTGGTACCACTCTTTGTAAAATTGGTCATTTGTCATTTGTCCATCTTGTAACACCATCAACTAAACTACCTTTTCCTAAGAACCTCCAGATCTAACAATATTTCATATTGCCTTTAAATTTTTTCACCCCATAAATTAAAAAATGGTCAGAAGCAGTGACTGGGAGACATCCTACTTGACCAATGTCGGTTCCGTTCGATGTATACAGATGAAATTGGGGTCGGCTCCCTTTTTTTTTAAGTTAACTGAAAGTAACGATAAAAATTAGAGCAGCGTTTGGTATTTCCGTCATTTACAAGTAAAATAATATTCAGATCACCTAATAAAATTATTTCTAATTTTTTTTTTTTTTTTTTAATGTTTGCATTTGTTTTATTTAACTTTGATTAGTAACAAGGAAAGACAGATTAGGATGGCCTAAATATCTCATCAACAAAACAAAGATTGAAAAAAGAAGAAGTTAAACAAATAACGCAAAGCAGTCCAGTTTTTTTACAAAAACACACACACATACTGAGAACTGTCTGGACTTTTTTCATTCCGGCGTCTCAAAAACAAACACACAAAAACGAGAACTGTTTGGACTTATTTCATTCCGGGTCTCGACAAAAATTCACACGTAAAATGGACTGTCTAGGCTTATTAGAACCCGCGCCATGGAAACCTAACTGCAGTGGGTTATTAAAAATTTGGTTACGAAATAGGAGTGTTTGGTGATGAGATTAAGGAAAGAGGCAATATCTATTATTTCTAAATTGTAATTATTCAAGTTATCAAGTTATCATGTGAGTCATTATCCAAGGAGTCAAGAACAGAGTTTTTGTTTACATTCGGAGGACAGTAAACTAAAATAAACAGAAATGTGGGACTTTAATCTTAAAGAAAAAAATTCAGTGTGAGCAGAAAAATCTACATTTAACTTAAATTTGTGAAAAGATACAGTCGTTTCGTATGTATATTAAATGCCAACCACCCCTTTTGGTTTTTCTATCGAAACACTGTAGTTTATAGTTGGTTATTTCATAGTTAGATGTTAAATCTCCATTCGATTACCAAGTTTCTGAACAAGATAGTATATGGAAATCATAGTCAGAGAGAAAACTTTTCCCATTACACAATTTGTTAGTTATTCCTTCACAGTTTAAATTACTAAATTTTATACCTTTCTCAAAAGAAAATGTATGGGATACCACAGCAGAAGTCAGAATGTTGATATCCAATTCCAGTGGGTCAAAAATCTCGTGCACTCCTATAGGAAGAAAGCAACAATACAAGCATTTACTGTTATCATTAATAGATTTTTTACATTTTATGCAATTTTTTATATTATTTGAAGGAGTGCAGTCTTCGCATAAAAAGGATAGTTCAGAATTTTGCACTTGTCATTCTTGTGGGATGGCATGTTCTGTGGGTAGTTTTTTGGCAATTGCAGCATTTCAGCCAATGTTGACGGGGGATTATTTTTTGGAAACAGGTCCGGCAATTCATTGTTGTATATTTGAAGTCCAAGTTTGAAAATTCAAGAAATTTGCGACAATTAAAGATGAGTGAGTAGGAGAGAGGAAAGAAGAAAATTGTCCTCCGTTTTAGGAAGGTTTATTTCGAGTTTCTGAAGGGGACTATACCCGCAAGAGGGCTAAGCAATTACTTGCAGTCGCCCTCATAAATGTTCAAAATTCCAGTTTAAATTTCTCCAGAGATTGACTGCAAAGCACCATCTTGAGAAAGGGAGTGGAAATTTCTTCCATCTCCCATGTGCTTGTAGGAATTTTTCATCCTTCTTATTTTCTTTAACTTCTTCATTTTTCACGAAATTTGATGATCGATATTAGTAGAGTGGTAGTTGCACTAACAATTGATCACAGTTAAATCGTAAGTATACGTTTTTTCACCAAATATTAAAAATAATTAGAAATAATTTCGGGACAGACAATTTTGGACTTGTAAACTCAATAGCTTCCCGCCAGCTACATCTGCGCACATGCATCTATGCACATTCTGCACATCCGTTTGTTCTTGATCCATCGGTAAATCATAGGAGAGCTCGGGGGTAGAGTTCCTCCAAGCTTTGCTGATTTTTTACTTCACTATTCGCGGTCAGAGATTTCGACCCCAAATGATGAAGAGCGATGGAAATAACCCTTGATCCAATCGCAGGGATATTCAAAGGCTGGAATTTGTTTTCATACCTTTGAACAAGTTTGTACATGAGATTCTCTCTTGATTTTCCCCCCGAGAAGTTTCCATTTCAGCCAGTTTCCCACCAGCGTTAACTGATATTTGGTACTGACCGCTGCTTCCAGAAGTAAAACATCTAGACATCTCACACCAGCGATGCATTCCATTGCCGCTGTGGGGCACGTCTGCATACCTGATGTGATAGATAGTAATGCTCTCCTCTGTACCTTAAGTAAGTAGGCCATGCGACACTTACTATTTACCACCGTGCACCAGACCACCACTCCATATAGAAGCGCCGGTTGTATGTAGGCAGTGTATATCCAACGCATTATCTTTGGTGACAGTCCCTATTTGGGGCCCACAATTCTAGGGCATCTACCTAACGCCTGAAGACATTTTTGACTAACCAGATTGACATGCGACTTCCAAAGCAGTCTCTGGTCCAGTCATACACCTAAGTATCTGACAAATGGTTTGTAGGTGATTGTTTCACCACCAAGTGTCAGTGGCCTAGGAACTACACTATTTTTTTAGTAAAATAATTTGCCTGTCTTTTTTGCATTAACTGACAGACCAATTTTCTCACACCATGAGTCAACAAACTTAGTGATTGGTTCATGTGATCGCAGATGACTTTAGGGTACTTACCAGCATTCATAAGTCCTAAGTCATCGGCAAATCCTTGAGAGTATGAAACATTGCGTTTCTTCAAATTGAGTAGCAGATCATGTACAACCATGTCCTAAAATAGTGGGGACAGTACACCCCCTTGGGGGCACCCTTTCTTCACCTCTCTGGTCACAGTCGCACCATCCAACAGCGCAGTAACTGAACGTGACCGAAGCATCACATCAATCTATCGCCTGCAAATGTTGTAAGTGGGAACTTACTTGGTTGAACACAATATAGGCGTGCGCGCAGCTAATTAGGATATTGTTCGTAGCCTACACCAGCAAAATGACACAATTGGGTGGATAAGGCATTAGATTGTAGGATTTTGTAATGTTAATTGTGTAATTTGCTAACTACGAGAAGTCCTAATATTTTAACCTATACTGAGAATCAAGAAGAAGATGCCAAAAAGTTAACCTAATAACACGAAATGACAACTACCAAGGTACGTCGTGAGTTTATATTTGTAGCTTATTACCCCGTAGATAACTAACTGACTAATATTTTCCCTAATATTTTACAGAAATGTGACGTAGAAGACCTAAATGAAGATGATGGACCCTATTGACAGCCTCCGCAGAGGGTAGCCGACCCGATAACGAAGGAAAAGGACCCCTCTAAGTGTTTCAGTCAATTCCTACGCACTTGTAGTGATCACAACCCAGATACACAAACCTGGGCCCTAACTAACCGCTGGAACATTAGCCAGTTAAGTGGAAATAACAATAACTATTCCCTACTTCATTTGCTAAATAATTAGCTAACTAAATAACTAACTATTTGTAGGAAGAGATTAGATCACAAAGATTCCAGTAATCTTTCCTCCCGTGATCATAATCCCCGAAAGAAGAGGTGAGCCAGTCCAAAGTTTCAGTCTAACCTCCACTCGGACCAACCGGTAAGTTTTTAAGCAAAAACTATTAACTTGTACTAACTAACTAACTAATATACTAACTAAACTTACCTTTGTTTCAGGATCCGGATACCAGGAACAGAAGATGAAAATGGAATTCGAGTTTTCCTAATTGAAAGGTGAGTTAAAATTCTAAAATCGTATTCTAAGTTTAAAATAAATCAAAAGTCCAACCGACCAGGATTTTAGTAGCAACAACAATCTCTAAGTTTTATTCAAGAAATTTAATTTATATGGAGAAATATTCTCCAGAAGTGGGCACCGTTTGGTGGTCACAAAAAGTTACATTCTATCTCTACAATGTTAAAGTAATTTCTGGACGCTTTTTAACATGCAGAAAATTCTGGATTAGCCTGGACTTGGCTATGTAATTTAGAAACAATAGGTAAGTTTGCTATTCATTAGCATAAAGGTAAGTTTTTTCAACTCTACAAAAATATATGCAGTTAGTTTTAACTTTAATTGCTTATTAATTTAAAGCCCTAACTCTAATCTTAATTTTACAGGTATCATTAGATTCTCAAGGACCAGAGGAACCAGAAGGATATAACATATGGTAAGAACACATAATTTTTGACTGGTTCAGTATTTTATTTTATTCAATATTTAAGATAAAAGAAAACAAAGAAAGAATAATGAATATATAAATCTAGCTAGGAAAAGGATAGAGGAAAACCTTCCTTAGAGACCCGGAAGGAAAACCCTAACCAACTGGGAATGCAACCCCAGCACGCATTCGCGCTATTTAAAACTGCTAAGGAAAATCTCGTCTAAACCACGAGATTTGGGGTGGGTGGCTAAAATGCTGGCGAAATTCCCTCTCTGGATAGCGATGCTAATCCGTTGTAGCAAGAATGATGAGGATCTAGGTTCACCAGTGGCAGCAATCATTTTTGCCCAAGTCCTTTAAAAATTTGGAAGCTTGCTTCCCTAACAAACCTGAAGTTTCCACTCCAACTGCAACAAAATTATAGTCATTAGACAAAGACCTGTATTTATTTTGTTTCTTTACCTCGGCCTTAGAAGCCGCTGCACCAGCAGAAATAGAAGAGAGATTGATATGTGAAGCAGCATAGGTGTCCACACAGGTAGCATCCCAAAGCAAAGCTTTACCCTTAGACCATGGGATCATTGTCATCCCATCAGGTCTTTTACCATCCTCCAGACAAGTACCAATAGGCTCTAGGACGCAAGGAAAACCTGCTGAGACAAGAGAACGTTTGATTAAATCATTAATAGCATCGTGTCTCGATCTTCTGCCAGCACTTTTCAAACAACTTAGGCCATGAAGGCCATTTTCTTCCACCTGAGAGCCACAGATACAGGTATGGCTCTCGCAAATTTTACACCCAAGTCTGAGTGCAGTTGCAATCCTAAGTGTTTGGTTATCCAGTAAGGTTCCTAAGTTGGAGGATGGTAATGCTTCAAGCCATTTACCAGCAGACTTAGAAGAGGCGGAAAGTAAACGGCTTTTGTCCGTTAAAGTGGGACTGTTCTCCAAGAGACTATCATATGTTTCTTCAAAACGAGGGAGATCCCAAGCACATTGGAAAGGAGGGCATCACTAACTGGGAGAACTCTGTCGGGAGCCTGCCAAATTTGAAGGCACTCTGAAACTAAAGAAGAGGCAACAATATCATGATCATGGAAGATTTTGGGAACTAAAGAAGTGCAACTATGAACCGATGCTGAAAAAGCAGAGAAGGCCAGTTCAGTAGTTTTTTCTGAATCCCAATCCACCCATACAGACAGGCAGAGTAGCTTGAGTCCAAGCAGAATCCGAAATTTTGCAATTTAAAAGATCTTCCAAAGAGGATTTAAAAGAGTCATCCAATAACTGCAGAGAATCCAAATGTTTCCAACAAGGAGTACAGCGCAAAAGATAGTTCAGTCTAGGAATAGAAATAGCATTTTTCAGCAAAAATAAAGAGTGATGAGCAGACAGCAAAAACAAACGCTCGCGCATAAGGTTAAAATTGTATAGTTTCTTCAATATTGCGTCTGGAATGAGAGATTCATGAATAGGAGCGCCAAGTAAGGAAAGTTTGCTAATCGGAAGAATTTTGATAGAAGGAGCAAGGCGACAAAAAGAATCTAAGGACTTAGCTGTCTCTTCGGCGGTGCCACAAGCGAAAATTTCGCATTTAGAAAAATTGAGTTCCAAACCCAATTCATTGCAGCTACTCATAATCTTCCGAAAATCTTCCTCTACTGCATGAGAGGGACCACCTGAAGTACCATCATCAAGATACCATGCATTAAAAGGGGAAGAAAGGGAAGAAACTAAGGGTTGAATAATAATACTAAAAAGAAGGGGGCCTAGAGGGTCTCCTTGCTGAACGCCTCTTTGAGAAAAGATACAGTTTTCCCCATAAGCAAGACAAGAAGGAGAGCCATAAGCTTGAAAAACATAGGGGTAAGCCTCTGGAAAACTGCCAGCAATGGTACTAAGAATCCTTTCCCTGTGGATCATATTAAAAGCGTTCTTAAAATCAATCTTAAGGATGGAAAAGTTGTTATTAGAATTTTCATTAATAAAAGCCCGAAGACTATGAACCACAGACTCAGCTCCCCCTTTAATACCGACACCATATTGTTAGCATAATACTACCTAGTGCATCCTATGCATTTATGAATACATGCAAATTTATTTTCATGGTATAAAAATATATTTGTACTCCTACCAAAAGTATATAAAGAATTAAAATGTGTGTG
>Ga0210040_10002879_pt1 | contig 23769 bp, 20 predicted proteins | sample CryGeyCG12114_NA_FD_185462 | JGI IMG/M metagenome (GOLD analysis project Ga0210040, IMG submission 185462) | Groundwater microbial communities from aquifer - Crystal Geyser CG19_WC_8/21/14_NA (SPAdes) (version 2) | ecosystem: Environmental > Aquatic > Deep subsurface > Groundwater | place: USA... | reverse complement strand
TGCAAGTGAGCGAAAACGACATGCGCCTGCTGGGCTTTGCCGATGCGGGCGAGCGCGACTGGTTCCGCCTGCTCACGGGCGTGCAGGGCGTGGGCAGCAAGGTGGCGCTAGCGATCCTCTCGGCGCTCTCACCCGGCGAGCTGCGCGATGCCTGCGCCGCCGGCGATGCGGCGCAAGTGTCACGCGCGCAGGGCGTGGGGCCGAAGCTGGCCAGCCGCATCGTGAACGAGTTGCGGGACAAGGCCGGCGCTCTGCCGGGCGGCGGTGTGGCGGGTACAATGTTGGTTTCGTCCGCGGGCGGTGCCAGCGCCGATGCCGTGTCCGCCTTGCAGAACCTCGGCTTCAAGCCGGCCGTGGCGGCGAGTGCCGTTGCGCAGGCACAGGCAGAGTTGGGCGAGAGTGCGGGTGAGGGTGAACTGATCCGCGTGGCGCTGAAGAGGGCGGCGGGGTGATGGCGCAGCAGAGCGCATCATCCGAACACCGCATTCTGACGCGCCTTGCGGAGAATGAGCTCACCAACATTCAGCAAGCGCGAGCGCAAATCATTTCACAAGAGGCAGACTTTGCTAAATGGATGATCGCGTCACTGCTGGCTCTGAATGGCGAGCTGTTCTTGCGACGTGGTCATCTGAGCAGATATTGCCCGGCTGGCGAGCCGCGGCCAGTATTATCTACGTGATCGGCATAATGGCGGCGTTGAGCGTCTCGCATTTCATCTACCTAGCCAATAGAGGCATCTTGCAGTCATTACAGGAATGGGAGGCTTATTGGCTCTCTGTGGCTGAGACAGGAGAGCATGAGCATGTCCGGCGAAGCAGGTTGGACACAAACTTCCAAACTGCTTTTGCCAAAACTGCCATGACTCCGCGGGCAGGGATGGTCTCAGCAATTTCGTTTTTGATCGGCTGTGTGGTTGCCGCGATCGGTGGGGCGTTGGCCTAGTTGTGAACTCGTCTGCACTCTCCCCATCGCACCAGCCTGACGATCCCGACGCAGCACTGCGCCCGAAATCGCTCGCCGAATTCGTCGGCCAGGAAGCGGCGCGTGATAATCTGCGCGTGTTCATCGAGGCGGCGCGCTCGCGCAAAGAGGCGATGGACCATGTGCTGTTCTTCGGGCCTCCGGGCCTCGGCAAGACCACGCTTGCGCAGATCGTGGCCAAGGAACTCGGTGTGGGTTTCAGGGCAACGTCCGGCCCGGTGATCGCCAAGGCCGGCGATCTCGCCGCGCTGCTCACCAATCTTGAGCCGCATGACGTCCTGTTCATCGACGAGATCCACCGCCTCAATCCGGTGGTGGAAGAGGTGCTCTATCCGGCGATGGAAGACCGCGCGCTCGACCTCATCATCGGGGAAGGCCCGTCGGCGCGCAGCGTGCGGATCGACCTGCCGGCGTTCACCCTGGTAGGCGCGACCACGCGGCAAGGCCTGCTGACCACGCCCTTACGCGACCGCTTCGGCATCCCCGTGCGCCTGGTTTTCTATACCGAGGCCGAGCTGACCCGCGTGGTCACGCGCGCCGCCAAGCTTCTCGCAATGCCCATCGCGCCCGAAGGCGCGCGCGAGATCGCCCGCCGCTCGCGCGGCACGCCGCGTGTTGCCGGCCGGCTGCTGCGCCGCGTGCGCGACTTCGCCCATGTCGCCGGAAGCAAAACCGTGACCGCCGCCATCGCCGACAATGCACTGACCCGGCTGGAGATCGATTCGCTCGGCCTCGATGCGATGGACAGGCGCTATCTCACCATGATCGCCGAGACCTACAAGGGTGGTCCGGTGGGCGTGGAGACGCTTGCCGCGGGCCTCGCCGAACCGCGTGACACGGTGGAGGAGGTGGTGGAGCCCTATCTCATCCAGCTCGGCCTGGTGGCCCGCACCGCACGCGGGCGCTGCCTCAACGATGCCGGCTGGCGCCACCTCGGCCTCGTGCCGCCCCGAAGCGGGGGGGCGAGCCCGCAGGGCGGATTGTTCGACGAGGACGCATAGCAGGGCGGTTCAGCGCAGATAGGTGCTCCATTCCTCCTGCCGGTACCATTGCGTGATCACGTATTTGCTGCCGCGCTGGACTGGCATCCCCGCGTGGAGCGTGGCGGGATTGGGCAGCCCCGCGCGGTCCATGTTGTTCCAGGTCAGCAAGGTGCCGGCTCCGGGCGCCACTGACAGGCCGAGCTCGGGAAAATCGGTCGCGCCGCCACCATCCGGCTCGTTCAGGTAGACCATCGCGGTCCAGCTGCGCTGGCCGCCGCGCCGCTTCTCCTGAGCCCAGTAACTCTCAGTGATGGTGAAATAGTCATAGTGATGCTTGAATTGCTGGCCGGCGAGGTAACGCTGGCCTTGCGTCACCTCGGCAAAGCTGTGGTCGAGGCCGAGCAGCCCGTCGATCCGGCTCTCCAGTGCGAGCGTCTCGGGGTCGCCACGATCGAAGAAATGCGTGGAGCTGGTGCGGAAGCCATCGATCTCGGTGCCGCGGAACAGTTCGGACGGGCCGATCTTGCGCTCGATCACCCGCACCAGCCGCTTGCATTCCCGGCGCGAAAGGAAGCCGGGCAGCACGAACAGGTCCGCCTTGCCCTCGCCCCGGTCCTCGGCGCCATCGTGCGCGGCCAGCCGACTCCGCACCGCATCACCGATCTGCGCCAGAATGCGCGGATCGGACTGTGGATCGACCGCGGCGCCGCCGAGGGAATTAAGCGAGGAGGTGACCAAACCCGACATGGCCGCCTCACCTACAAGAGGCGGCCAGCCGGGTGAAGAGCGTGTGCGTCAGACCGCCAGTTTGCGCAGGACGTAATGGAGAATGCCGCCATTGCGGTAATATTCCATCTCGTTCGCGGTATCGATGCGGCAGCGGGCGGTGAAGCTGAAGGTGGAACCATCGGCACGGGTGACCTCCACCTCCACGTCCTGACTCGGCGTGAGGCCGGCCAGGCCGCGGATCGTGAAGCTGTCCTCACCCGTCAGTTCCAACGAATCGCGCGTGTCCTCGCCGATGAATTGCAGCGGCAGAACGCCCATGCCGATGAGGTTGGAGCGGTGGATGCGCTCGTAGCTCTCGGTGAGGACTGCCTTCACGCCCAGCAGGATCGTGCCCTTGGCCGCCCAGTCGCGGCTCGAGCCTGTGCCGTATTCCTTGCCCGCGACGACCACTAGCGGCGTGCCGTCCGCCGCATGCTTCATCGCCGCATCGTAGATCGGCATGGCCTCGCCCTTATAGCCCGTGATGCCGCCTTCGGTGCCGGGCACCATCTCGTTGCGGATGCGGATATTGGCGAAGGTGCCGCGCATCATCACTTCATGATTGCCACGGCGCGAGCCGTAGGAATTGAAGTCCTTCTTGGCGACGCCCTTGGAGAGGAGGTATTTGCCCGCGGGGCTATCCTCCTTTATCGAGCCTGCCGGGCTGATGTGGTCGGTAGTGACCGAATCGCCTAGGATCGCGAGCGGCTTGGCGTTCACGATGTCGGTGACTGGCGCAGGCGTCGCATCCATGCCCTCGAAATAAGGCGGGTTGGCAATGTAGGTGCTGTCCGCCTTCCAATCGTAAGTATCGGATCCGACCACCTCGATCGCTTGCCAATGCTCGTCGCCCTTGTAGACGTCGGCATAGCGGCTCTCGAACATGCTGCGATCGATATTGTTCGCGCGGTTTTGGGCGACCTCCTGGTTGGATGGCCACAGATCGGCAAGCATCACGTCCTGGCCGTTTTGATCCTGGCCGATCGGCGTATCGGTGAGATCCTCGATCACCGTGCCCTTGAGCGCATAGGCCACCACCAGCGGTGGCGAGGCGAGGAAGTTCGCCCGCACGTCGGGCGAGATACGCCCCTCGAAGTTGCGATTGCCCGAGAGCACGCTGGCGGCGACGAGATCATTGGTGTTGATCGCGGTGCTGATCGGCGCGGCGAGCGGGCCGGAGTTGCCGATGCAGGTGGTGCAGCCATAGCCCACCGTGTTGAAGCCGATGGCGTCCAGGTCTTCTTGCAGACCCGATTTCACCAGATAGTCCGTCACCACCTGGCTGCCCGGCGCAAGGCTGGTCTTGACCCAAGGCTTGGGCGTCAGGCCGCGTGCGCGCGCCTTGCGGGCCACGAGCCCGGCGGCGATCATCACGTCGGGGTTCGAAGTGTTAGTGCACGAGGTAATTGCGGCGATGACCACGTCTCCGTCGCCAACATCATGCTCGGCGCCCTCGACCGCCACGCGGCTGGGCTTGGTGCGGTTGTAGAGCCGGGCAAGGTCGGTCTTGAACAGCTCGTCCACCAGCGGAAGCGCCACCCTGTCCTGCGGGCGCTTCGGGCCGGCGAGCGAGGGGACGACCTTGCTCATGTCGAGCTTCAGCGTGCTGGAGAAGACGGGCTCGTGCTCGGGATCGAACCACATGCCCTGCGCGCGGCAATAGGCCTCGATCAGCGCGATCTGCTCCTCGCTGCGGCCGGTCAGGCGCAGATAGTCGAGCGTCTTGTCGTCGATGGCGAAGATGCCGCACGTGGCGCCATACTCAGGCGCCATGTTGGCGATGGTGGCACGGTCGGCCAAGGTCAGATTGGAGACGCCCGGACCGTAAAATTCCACGAAGCGGCCCACCACGCCATGCTTGCGCAGCATCTGCGTGCAGGTGAGCACGAGATCGGTTGCAGTGACGCCTTCACCGAGCGCACCGTCGAGCCGGAAGCCCACCACTTCGGGGATGAGCATCGAGATCGGCTGGCCCAGCATCGCGGCCTCGGCCTCGATCCCGCCAACGCCCCAGCCGAGCACGCCCAGGCCGTTGATCATGGTGGTGTGGCTGTCGGTGCCCACGCACGTATCGGGGTAGGCGACCATGTCGCCGTTCTGGTCCTCGCTGGTCCACACGCACTGGGCGATGTGTTCCAGATTCACCTGATGGCAGATGCCAGTGCCGGGCGGCACAGCCTTGAAATTGTTGAGGCTCTGCGCGCCCCATTTGAGGAAGTCGTAGCGCTCGTAATTGCGCTCATATTCGAGCGCCATGTTCGCTTCCATCGCCTTGGGATGGCCGAACTCGTCCACCATCACCGAGTGGTCGATGACGAGGTTGACCGGTACCAGCGGATTGATCTTGGCCGTGTCGCCACCCAAGGCCGCGATCGCGTCGCGCATGGCGGCAAGGTCCACCACGCAAGGCACGCCGGTGAAATCCTGCAGCAGCACGCGGGCCGGGCGGTACTGGATCTCGTTACCAGTGGCCGGATTCTTCAGCCAGCCGGCAATCGCCTCGATATGCTCGCGGCCCACGGTGAAGCCCTGGTCCTCGAAGCGGAGCAGGTTTTCCAGCAGCACCTTCATGGAGAAGGGCAGGCGGCTGACATCGCCGATCGCTTCTGCAGCCTTGTCGAGCGAATAATAGGCGTAGGAGGTGCCGTTCACGTTCATCGTGGCGCGCGTATCGAGCGAGTTGTTGCCGACCTGGGTCATCGTTCGCGTGGATCCTTTTTTGTTGCTGGTCCCGCCCCTGCCATGCGCCTTTTAGCGGCTGGGCTGGCGGCTGGGGCCGACGCTTTGCGATGGCGCTTGCGCGTTTGCCGGGGCAAGGTCAAGCCACATGCCCGAATGGCGCGGGGTGTACCTGTCCGGCGGCAAGGTAGCGGGCAGGACGCCATAAAGAGGGAAGCGAGCAGGCATGGCACTCGGGGACAACGCATTGGGGGGCGGCAGGCCGTCGCGCTCGCGCCATCGGCTCAACGTCATCCCCACCGGAATAGCGCTGGTGCTGGCAGCCGTGCTCGGTGCGAGCGTAGGCCTGGTCTGGCAGAGCTCGGGGCTCGGCGGCGATGATGCGGCTGAGGAGCAAGGTGCGCCCGAGGCCAAGGGCGACGCTGCGTTGTCAGACGATGCGGATGATGCAGCGGCCCAGGCCTCCTAGGCGCTCGTCTGCTCCGGTCGCTTCACCAGCCGGCCCCGCGGTGCCGCGATCCAGCACCCCAGCACGATCAGCGCCGCGCCGCCGAGCACTGCCGGCCTGACGCTTTCGGCGAAGAACAGCCAGCCGAACAGCGCTGCCCATGCAAAGCCGGTATATTCCACCGGCACGAGCACCTGCGCCTCCGCCCGCGCATAGGCCCAGGCGAACAGCAGCGCACCGCCCAGCGAGAGCGCGGCCGAGCCTGCGATATTGCTCCATTGCGACGATGGCGGCCACTCCAGGAACCATGGCGCGCCCAGCAGCAGGACGCAGCACACCACCAGGTTCTGCCAGGCCGCCACCTCAACCGGCGCCGCGAGTTGCGCCTGCTGGCGTTGGAGCACCAGGTTCCAGGCATAGAGCACCGAGGAGAACAGGATCGCGGCAATGCCCCAGCCCGCTTGCGGATGCTCGGCGATGGCTGGAGGCCCACCTCCGCCGCCGAAGCGGGTGAGAGCGATCAGCACAACGCCGGCAAGGCCGAGGAGGGAGGCGAGGATGGAGCTTCGCCCGATCCGCTCGCCCAGCAGCACGGCGGCCAGGAACAGCGCGATGAGCGGCGCGATGAAGGAGAGTGCGAGTGCCTCTGCCAACGGCAGCCGGGCAATGCCCCAGAAGAAGGTCAGCCCCATGAGGGACATCACGACACCGCGCCGCACATGCAGCCGGCGCAAGGCGGGCGAAGTCGGCCTGTGCCGGATGGCGAGCCAGACCGGGCCGATGATCGCGAGGTTGAGCCCACTGCGCCACAGCAAGGCGCTGAACGCGCCGATCGCCAGCGCCGCATCCTTCATCAAAGCGTCCATCAGGGAAAGCAGCGCAACGCCGACCAGGGTGGCGGTGAATGGCAGCAGGCGGTGATCGCGCGGCATTGCGGGTGTGCGCTTAGGCGCGATTCACATCTCAGTCAGCACTCATGCTTGATACAAACAGGCTGATACGGTTAGATTCGGCATCAAAGCTGTCCGAAGCGCCATGGGCGCCCTGGACACCCGCAAAAACAGGGATTATTTTGCAGATGAGCACTTCCCGCAACTTGCTGATGGCCTGCGCCGCGACGCTCGCCATGCCCGCGCTGGCGCAGGATCGTGCGCCGCAGGGCGATGCGCGCGACGAAACCAACACGCCTTCGCCTTCCAGCGCGGCGGACGAGAATGACGATTTTGCCGCCCGCATAGGCCTTGAGGTCGCCGCCGATCCGTTATCCGAGGGCGGTGTCGGTGTTGATCCGATCTCCAGCCCCGTTGTGCAAGGCCAGGGTGCCTTTGCTGATCCCGCATCGCCTCACCTGGACGAAGTGCAGCAATGGCCGGTCGCCAGCGCCGAGAAATTACTCGCGGCGATCGACGGCATGGAAGCCGAAGGGCTGGTGCCCGCCGACTACAAGCCTGACGAACTGCGCGCCGCGATCGATGCCGGCGAGGGACCTGCGCTCGATTCCCTGGCGAGCCGCACCTTCACCTGGCTGGTCGAGGATCTGCGCGACGGGCGCACGCCGATGGATTCGCGCCGCCAATGGTTCGTGGTCGATCCCGATCCCGACCTGCTGCCCACGGGCGAGATGATGACGCAGGCGCTCAAGACCGGGGACGTCGCAGGCACGCTCGCCTCGCTCAACCCGACGCATCCCGATTATGCCGCCTTGCGCGATGCGCTGGCCAAGACCGCCGAGAGCGACACGGACCGGCGCCAGATGATCCGCGCCAATATGGATCGCTGGCGCTGGCTGGGCCGCGATCTGGGCCAGCAATATCTCCTCACCAACGTGCCCGAGTACCAATTGCGGTTGACGGTGAACGACAAGATCATCCGCACCTATCGCACCGTGGTGGGCGCTCCCGGACGCACCGCCACCCCGCAGCTTGCCGAGACGGTGGAAGGCGTGGTGTTCAATCCCACCTGGACGGTGCCGCAGAGCATCGTCAAGGGCGAGGGCCTGGGCAACCGCGTGCTCAACAATCCAAGCTGGGCGCGCGCGCAGGGTTACAAGGGCACTCGCGCGGAGAACGGCTTCATCAGCGTGGTGCAGCAGCCCGGCCCGACCAATTCGCTCGGCAAGATGAAGCTCGACATGCCGAACGAGCACGCGATCTTTCTCCACGATACGCCCGCCCGCCAGATGTTCCAACAGGAGAACCGCGCGCTCAGCCACGGCTGCATCCGTACTGAACGCGCGCTTGAACTGGCCATGACGGTGGCGATCCTTGGCCAGGGTGCGGGCAAGGACGAGGTGGTGGAGATCTCCAGCTCGGGCGAATACACCAAGGTGCCGGTGGTCAAGACCATGCCGGTCTACATCACCTACTTCACCATGGGCACCGACATCGATGGCAAGATGCGCAGCTTCGAGGACATTTACGAGCGCGATGCACCCGTGCTGGCCAGCCTCGATGCGCCGCGGATGGGCAATCGTGCGCGCGTGACCGACGAGGAGGTCGTGCCGATCGCCGCTCCCGGTGCCTGATAGCCGGGCGCGTGATCGGCGCGCGATCTATTGCGACGTCCGGGCCGCATAGTGCGGCTCGGCATCTCGCGGCTCCGTCTCTCCGGCGACAGCGGGGCGATGATCCCGCGTGCCGGCGGGCTGGCGCGGCGGGCCCAAGCGCCTGAACACGCCGAGCGATGTGATGAGCATCATCGAGATGACCAGGAGTTCGCCGCCATCCTCCAGCCACGCCATCGGGTTGTCGGAACCCGATACGAAGCGCTTCAGCAGCGCATGCGAACCGTCCACCACGCCACCGAACAGGCCGAATAGGACGAGCAATATCGCGTAGCAGGTCAGTTCGGTTCGGCGGATCGCCGAGGAGCGGATGATCGCACCCAACAGGCTTAGCAGGAACAGCCCTCCGATCGCGCCCATGAACAGGAACTCGCCGGCATTTGCGTGCGATGCCCAGAGCGCCCGGCCGGCCCGCTCGTGGATCTGCAAGCGCCCGTCGAGCGCCATGTAGAGACACAGCAAGGCCGGGATCAGCAGGGCGTACCACTTCCTCTGCACGCTCCGGATCGCCAGGAGCCCGGCGGATGCAAGCAGCATCACGAACTCCCAGAGTTCGGGTATGCCTTCTTCCGCATTGAGCTGAAGCAACCGGGTGTCGTCGTTGATTCCGGTAAGCAGGAACCAGGCATGGGTGAGGACGAAGACCGCCCACAGGAAGAGGATGGCATAGGCGCCCGGACTGCGGACGTAATCGCCGAAGAGTCGAATGGAAGAGGCAGGATGTATGCCCCGCAAGGCAGCCAGGATCCGATCGACCAACAGTTTTCCTTCATCGGCTAAGTCTCGAATGTGACCGATATGAAGGTTTGGCGACAATGTGAAGCTTTTGTGACTATTCGTGCTGTGCGAAAGCTTTGACGCATTCTATCCAGGCCGCGGGTGTCTTGTATTTATCCTTTGAGCTCAGATGCTTGTCGGGCGAACCAAGATGCGGTGCCGAAGATTGCCAGCCGGCCTCCGGCCTCATTCTGCTGAGCGAAGGCTTTCAGAAGCCTGTTGCCAAGGCCGAGTCGGCCATGAGGATCAGGCGAGCGGGGCGGGGCCCGGCGAGGCGATGTGTTCGCCCGTTTCGCCGATGCCCAGCGTATCGGCATAGAGCAGGCGCCCGCCCGACAAATTCCACAGCGCCTCGGGAAAATCGCCGGGAGCCATGGCGAAGCAGCCGTCCGACCGGCCAAGGCGGCCCCAGCGATCGACATGCGCCTGGGTCGCGTAATCGGCCGGATGCATGACGATGGCGCGGGGGAGCGCGTTGGAATTGGTGGGGTCCAGTCCACCCAGCCGGACCGACGTGCCGTATCGCCCCTTGTACCATTCCCAGCTGATATAGGCGCCGCGGCTGGTCGCCAGCGAGCCCTCGACATTGGAGAAGGCATCGAGCCAGCCATCGTGTTCGGGATCGGAGCCCTTGCCGTGCGTCACATGGAAGGAACGCACGGTGCCGTTCTCCAGATTGGCGAAGTGGAACCGCCGTTGGGCCGAGTGAATGCCGAAATCGGCAATGCCCGCAATGTCGCGCCGCCACAGCACCGCGCCCGCACGCTCCACCTGCTCCTGCGCGATCTCGAGGATCCGCCGGTCACGCGGACTCGCCGTGGCTGCCTGCGCGAACAGGCGTGTCGGCAGCGTTAGCGCCGCTGCGCCGGCGACGGCGCGGGTAAGGAGGTTGCGGCGGGCAATCGTGCTCATGCCCGCCTTCATGCCACACCATCGCTGGCCGTGTCATTAATGCCGCCTTCGGCGCAGCGGAGCGGAGAAACCCTCTGCCCTGCGCGCTTTGCGGAGCTTGGCGCGGACATCGCCATCTAATCCTGCCGGTTTCGCGGCCGCGGATGCGCGGTGTTCTCGCACGCCATGGCGAGCATGGAGCGGGCGTGCCGGTCGGCCACCACGCGCTGATCGGCGCCGTAGCCGCCGCCCAGCGCGCTTGCCACCGGGATGCCGCGCCTGCGCGCCTGGTGCAGGACGAAGCGGTCGCGCGCGGCCAGGCCCTCGTCGCTCAGCGCCAGCCGCCCGAGCCGGTCGTCGCGATGCGGGTCCACGCCTGCCTGGTAGAGCACAATATCGGGGGCGAACGCGTCGATGACCGGGGGCAGCGCCCCCTCTAGCGCCTCCATGTAGCCGGCATCATCGGTGCCGTCGGCCAGCGGGACGTCGAGGCTGGAGTGTGCCTTGCGCGCCGGGAAATTGCGCTCGGCGTGCAGCGAGAGGGTGAAGATGTCCTCGCGTCCGGCGGTCAGGCTGGCGGTGCCGTCGCCCTGGTGCACGTCGCAATCGACGATCAGCACGCGCTCGGCATCCCCTTCAGCCAACAGGCGGTTGGCGGTGACGGCCAGATCGTTGAACACGCAATAGCCTGCACCGGTATTGTGCAGCGCATGGTGGCTGCCCGCCGCGCTGTTGGCGGCATAGCCGTGTTCCATCGCCAGCTGCGCGGCGAGCCAGGTGCCGCCATTGGTATGCGCCACGCGCGCCGCGATGCGCGGAGTGACCGGAAAGCCGATCCGCCGCTCCTTTTCGGGCGGGACGGCGGCGGCGAACACTTCGGCCACATAGGCGGGATCATGCACCGCCTCGAGCCATTCGCGCGGCATGGGGGCGGGCGCGTGTTCGGTCAGCGGATAACCGCTTTCCCGCAGCGCGACCATCACCAGCATGTATTTGTCGAAGCGGAAGCTGCCGCGTTCCGGCGGCGGCGCCATGTAATCGACGTGATGGACGACGTGGAGGATAGTCGCTCCTTCAGGTCCGTCCGGCACTCATGAAGTCTTGGCCTTCGTGCTTGGACAAGGGGCGATAACCATGATGGATTGCCGTGCCCAATCCGGTTGCGATCAAGCCGACCAACAGGCTGTCGAACACCATGAGCGTCCACACGATCGGTTCGGACTGTCCCACAGCCCATTGATGATTCATCATATGCAGCCATTGCAACGGCAGGAAAAGCGCCGCCGCGAAGATCGCGATGCGCAATGCTGCCAACCAGCCATGCCGGTAAACGCCCGCAATGCTGGCCGCCGGGTCACCGGTCAGCGCGGCGACGAGGAGGACCAGCAGCGGCAAACTGGCAATGGAAAGCACGATTTGGAGAATCAGCGGCACAGGGAACGCGAGGGGGGCGACACCTTCGAGGATGGCTTCCCCGACGAGGCTGACCAGGATATTGAGCGCCAGTGCGATGCCCAAGAGCCGCCAGTTCACGCCGTGGGCCGACCACCACGAACGATCCTGAAGGCGTGCTGCCTGGAAGCGGATCGTCGCTATGATCGCCAGGAACAGGCCGGCAATCTTGATGTAACCGACGCCCCAGCGAGCGGCGCTTTGGCCGATCGTCCGCATCGTTTCGATGCTGTCGAACATGCCAAGCCTGATCTCGACGACGTGCTGGCCGAATTCGGGCAGCGCGGCAATCAACGGGATGATCGGTGCCAGCCACCATATCCGCAGCGCATCACGCACGCTGGTGGCAAAGCGCGCGAAGACCGCGCGCATTACTCTGCGGCTTGGGCCGGGAAATCGAGTCCTGCGCCGTCGGCATCGCCGGCATCGCTCATGTCCGATTCGATCTCGGCCGCCTTGGCCTCCACCAGCGACACGATATGGTCGAGCATGTCGGCGCTCGAGACATGGTGGTCGGTCACGCCCGAGAGATACACCATGTGCTTGCCCGCGCCGCCGCCAGTGATGCCGATATCGGTCTCGCGCGCCTCGCCAGGGCCATTGACCACGCAGCCCAGCACCGAGAGCGAAAGCGGAGTCTTGATATGGCTCAGCCGTTCCTCGAGCGCGGTGACGGTGCGGATGACGTCGAAACCCTGGCGTGCGCAGGAGGGGCAGGAGACTACGCGTACGCCGCGGGTCCTGAGGCCAAGCGACTTGAGGATCTCGAAGCCGACGCGCACCTCTTCCTCGGGCTCGGCCGAGAGCGAGACGCGGATCGTGTCGCCAATGCCTGCCCACAGCAGATTGCCGATGCCGATGGCGGATTTCACCGTGCCGCCGATGAGCCCGCCTGCCTCGGTGATGCCGAGATGCAGCGGGCAATCCACCGCTTCGGCCAGTTCCATGTAGGCGGCGACCGCGAGGAACACGTCGCTCGCCTTCACCGCCACCTTGAATTCGTGGAAATCGTGGTCCTGCAGCAGCTTGATATGGTCGAGCGCGCTTTCCACCAGCGCCTCGGGACAGGGCTCGCCATATTTCTCGAGCAGATGGCGTTCCAGGCTGCCGCCATTCACGCCGATGCGGATGGCGCAGCCATTGGCCTTGGCCGCGCGCACCACTTCGGCCACGCGCTTGCTGTCGCCGATATTGCCCGGATTGATGCGCAGGCAGGCCGCGCCCTTGTCCGCCGCTTCGAGCGCGCGCTTGTAGTGGAAATGGATGTCCGCGACGATCGGGATGGCGGCGGCGCGGGTGATCTGGTCGAAATGCGCGGTCGATTCCTCGGTCGGGCAGGACACGCGGATGATGTCTGCGCCCGCATTCTCGCACCGGCGGATCTGGTCGATCGTGGCGGCCACGTCCTCGGTGGGCGTGTTGGTCATGGTCTGCACGGTGATCGGCGCATCCCCGCCGACGGGGACGCGGCCGACCATGATCTGCCGGCTCTGGCGGCGCTCGATCGTGCGCCAGGGGCGGATGGCGCTCATCGTGCACCCTCCGGGCCGAGGCGTTTGGTTGACGAAGTACATCCACAGGCGCTCATGCGCGCGGGGTGGGCCCGGGGCTTGTACGGGGCGTTTGTTCGGGCGCCTGTTCGAGCGCTTGTCAGGGCGTGGGTCATCGGGGGCTCTCTAGCAGCAATCAGGGGCTTAGGAAAAGAATGCTACCGCGTGACGACCATCGGCAACGTGAATACGCGCATGATGGCGTCGCTCGCGCCTGGCATAATGGGAGTGGCATGGGCGGTAGGCAAGCCGATCGCTTTGCGGCATCGGTGCCTCGATGAATCACCATAAAGACGATACCGAGCTTGACGGACCGTTGCTGTATGGCCGCGTGCTCGACGGCAATGGCGGCGGGCGGCCGATCGGCTGGGAGGAGGCGAAGGCCTGGTGTCCGGCTAATCCGGGCGAAGTGCTGTGGGTCCATCTGTGCCGCCATTATCCGGCTGTCGGCGACTGGCTGGAGAATGGCCTTTGCATTCCCGAGCCAACGGCCGAATTGCTGGTGAGCGACAGCACCCGCCCGCGCGCCTTCACCGAAAGCGGCGCGCTGGTCTCCACGCTGCGGGCCATCAACTTCAATCCGGGCGCCGAGCCGGAGGACATGGTGGCGCTGCAGCTGTGGTGCGATGGGACGCGGCTCGTCACCCTGCGCCGCCAACCGCTGCAATCGCCGCGCGACGTGCTGGCCGCGATCGACCGCGGCACCGGGCCGTGCGATGCGGGCCGCACGATCAGCGATATCATCGAAGCGGTGGTCGACCATATGAGCTACGCCATTGTCGACACGAACGAGGAGATCGACAAGCTCGAGGCGGCGGACCTCGACAGCGATGCCGATGCGACGCTGACCGCGATCTCCGACATCCGCCGCAACTGCCTGGCGCTCAAGCGTCACATGGCCCCGCAGCATGAGGCGCTGGAGGCGATCAGCCGCAGCGCTCCCCATTGGTTCGGCAAGAAGAACCGCCGCGAGATCGCCGAGAGCATCGACCGCCTCCGGCGCTTCCTCGACGATCTCGACATCAGCAAGGAGAGCGCGCTGGTGCTGCAGGACGATATCCGCGCGCGATCGGTCGCCAAGTCCGGCCGGACCAGCTTCATGCTCACTTTGGTGGCCTCGATCTTCCTGCCGCTGACCTTCATCACCGGCCTCCTGGGCATGAACGTAAGCGGCATTCCCTCCGCCACCGATCCGAATGCCTTCTGGGTCGTGGTGGGCCTTTGCGGCGGCATTCTGGTCATGCAGCTGGCGCTGTTCTGGCGATGGAAGTGGCTGTAGCGGCCGCAACCGGCTACCTGGCTGAGGCGGCCGCCTGGCCGGACGGGAGCATCGCGTAGATGGAAGAGCACGGGACCGGCTGGCTGCTGCGCGACGGGGTGATCCTGCTCGGCTTCGCGCTCGGCTTCGTGCTGCTGTTCCGCCGGCTGGGGCTGGGCGCAACCCTGGGCTATCTCGTCGCCGGGGCGGTCGTGGGTCCGCACGTGCTGGGCCTGGCGGGCAATGCCGAGGAGATGATCGGCGTCGCCGAACTGGGCGTGGTGCTGCTGCTGTTCGTGGTGGGGCTGGAGCTGAGCCCCACGCGGCTGTGGCGGATGCGCAGCGAGATCTTCGGCCTGGGGCTCGTCCAGGTGGTGCTGTGCGGGCTGGCGCTGTTCGCCACGGTGCTGGCGCTGGCCGGCTATCCGCTCGCCGCCGCTCTCGCCATCGGCCTGCCGCTCGGCCTCTCCTCCACCGCGCAGGTGCTGCCGATGCTGCAATCGGCCGGGCGGCTGCGGACGCCGTTTGGGGAGCGGGCCTTCGCCATCCTGCTGTTCCAGGACCTCTCGATCATCCCGCTCATCACCATCGTGGCCGCGCTGGGCACGCAGCAGGCGGAAGGCGCAGGCGAGGCGGCGATGCCGGGCTGGCTGCTGGCGCTGGTGACGCTGCTCATCCTGGGTGCAATGATCGCTGCCGGGCGCTTCCTCATCCGCCCGCTGTTCCGGCTGATCGGCGGGCTGGGCGAGCGTGAGATGTTCGTAGTGGCGGGCCTGTTCACGGTGACCGCGGCGGCGTTCCTGATGAGCCTGCTGGGCCTTTCCACCGCGCTTGGCGCATTCATCGCGGGCGTGATGCTGGCCGATACGCCCTATCGCCACCAGATCGAGAGCGACATCGAGCCGTTCCGCTCGATCCTGCTTGGCCTGTTCTTCCTCTCGGTGGGCATGATGCTCGATCTGGGCGCCATTGCCGAGCGGCCGGGCTTCGTGCTCGGCATGGCGGCGGCGCTCATCGCCATCAAGGCGGCGATCATCACCGGCATCGGCCTTGTGTTCCGGATGGGCTGGCGCCGCGCGCTGGCGCTCGGCCTGCTGTTGAGCCAGGGCGGCGAGTTCGGCTTCGTGCTCTATTCGCAGGCGCAGGCTGCAGGCGTGATCGACGCCGAGACGGCGAGTTTGTTTGGCGCCATCATCACGCTCTCGATGGCCTCCACGCCGTTCCTGATGATGGCCACCAGGCGCATCCGCCGCGAGCCCGATGGCCCCCGCCAGGAGCGCGAGGGCCCCAATGGCGACGGCATGGCCGCCGATGGCGCGAGCGCGCTGGTGGTGGGCTACGGCCGGTTCGGGCAGACCGTGGCGCAGACGCTGATGTCGGCCGGCGTGGCGGTCACGCTGATCGACCGCGACGTGAAGCTGATCGACACGGCCGGCGAGTTCGGCATGAAGGTGTTCTTCGGCGAGGGCACGCGGCTCGACCTGCTGCGCCAGGCAGGGGCGGGCGATGCGCAGCTCATCATGTTCTGCCTCGACGATGACCAGATCGAACCCGATTTCGTGGATGCGGTGCATAACGCCTTCCCGCAGGCGAGCATCTATGTGCGGGTGTTCGACCGGCGCAGCGTGATGAAGCTGGCCGCAAGCCCGGTGACGGGGCTGGTGCGCGAGATGTTCGAAAGCGCGCTGGAAATGGCGCGGCTGGGGCTGGAGACGCTGGGCGTCAGCCGCGCGGAGATCGCCGAGGCCGAGGGTTCCTATCGCGCGGTCGACAGCAGCCGGTTGAAGCGGCAGACCGCGGCGGGCGATCTCTATGTCGTGCGCGACGGATTGGTGACCGAGCCGCGCACCCGCGCCGAGCGCGGCATCGGCGAAGCGCCGCCCGTGAGCGACGCGGGCTAGAGGCGCAGTTCGAGCAGGAACTCGTCGTCCCGATGCTCGCCGACCATGAAGTCGATGTCGGCGATCTTGGTGAAGCCGTAGCGCGCATAGAAGCGCTGGGCACCTGTGTTCTCACTCCACACGGAAAGCTGCACGGCATCGCACTGGCGTGCGCAAGCTTCGGCCAGGGTCCAGTCCATCAGCGCCGCGCCGATCCCCTCGCCGGTACGCCCGGGATGGCAATAGAGCTGGCCGAGCGCGATGGGGTCGCGCGCATCGGAATGGTGGGCGTACCAGCTTGGCTGGCGCAGTTTGCAGAAGCCGGTGAGCGGGCCGTCCGCACTGTCGGCCGAGAGGCGGTGGATGATGGTGGGGTCGGCGATCTCGCCCGCCACCATCGCTTCCGCATAGGCCTGTTCGAGGAAGGCTGCGAGATCTTGCGCGCGGTAGAGATGCGCGAAGGCGGCGCAGAAGCTCAGCCTTCCCAACTCGGCAAGGGCGGGTGCGTCAGCGGCGGTGGCGGGGCGAAGGATCATGCGAACTTGTTCTTCTTTCGGCGGCCGAAGCGCAAGTCCCGCTCCAGATGCGCGCGCAACGCCGCGTAGAAGGCTGCAAGGAAGGCGCGCGCGTCATCAGTTCCTGCCTGCCAGCCGATCTTGCGGCAGATGGCCTCCGCCACCTCGCGCATGGTCTCTTCATTGCCTGTCCTCAGGATGCCTTCCAGCACCTGCAATTCGTGCTCTCCATAGACCGACAGCTCGGCCGCGCCGAAGCGGTATTCGCCCGCCGGGGCGGTGGCGAGAGACAGCGCCCGGCCGAGCTTGCGGCGCTCGGCCTCCACCACCCAGGTGCCCGCGACGAGATCGCCCGCGCGCAGATGATCGCGGTTGAAGAAGGGGAACAGCACGAACACGCCCAGCCATATGGCGGTGGCGATGCCGGTGATCCCTTGCGTGAAGCCGCCTGTGAGCAGGAGACTGGCAGGCAGGAAGATCTCCACATCGCGCAGCAAATTGCGGGCGATGACCGCCTCGGCGGTGAGCCTGCCACCCGTGCCCTCGCGCCCCGGACGGGCGGCCACGCGGATGCCGACGATCCGTTTGCCCGGCGTGGCGCCGCGCGGACCGAGCTCGAACCAGAGGAAGTAGAAGTAGCGGGCGAGGAACAGGATGATGATGAACGCCACGATCATCAGCTCGACCGCGGGCTGCGGCACCAAATCGATCGCGAGACCGGCGAACCCGATGCCCAGCGCCACGAAGGCGAGCACGACGGCCAGCACGGCGAGCGCAAGGATCGTGAGATCCAGCAACAGCGCGCCCGCGCGCGCGCCGCGGCTGGCGATGGTGAGTGGCAGCGAGAGGCCTTCGGGCGTCACCAGATCGCGCCGGCGTCGGGTGAGGTCCCGCTCGAGCGCGGCTCCTATGGCGCCATGGTCGGTGGCTGTCGTGGGCGTGTTCACGGCTCACCGCTCTTTCCCCGCCCGCCGAGCCCGAAATAGGCCAGCCAGAACAGCGCCATTCCCCCGCCGATCGCGGCGCGCGGGGCGGCGCTCGTGACCAATTGCCGCGCATAGGCTTCGAGCAGCCCGGCGACGACCATCATCAGCACCACGCCCGCCATGATCACGGCCGCGCGACGTCCGGCTTGGGCGGTGGCTGCCAGTACGGTGCGATTGCCCGGAAAGGCCATGCTGCGCCCGATATGCAGCCCGGCCGCGCCCGCCAGCAGGATCGCGGTGATCTCGGTCGTGCCGTGGACGCTGAGCCAGGCGGCGAACTCGCCGGTGAGGCCCGCTTCGGCGAACACGAACAGCAGCGCGCCGAGCAGCGCCATGTTGTGCGCCAGCAGCAGCAAGGTGGGGATGCCGAAGGCAAAGCCCAGCGCAAAGGCGAGGATCGCCACGCCGGCATTGTTGGAGAACAGATAGGCCGCGAACATGCTCAGCCCGCCCGCATCTTCCGCGCCCGACAGCGATTGCCGCAAGGCGGCGGGATCGGCGCCGGGCTGGCGTTCGCCGGCAAGTTCGGGCGGAATGAGCGCGTAGAACCATTCCACATCCGCGCTCACCAGCAGCCAGCCGACGCATGCACCCGCCAGCATCACCGCCAGCGCCACGCCGATCTCGGGCATCACGGCTCGAACCGCGCGGCTCCAGCCGCTGGCGAGGAAATGGCGCAGCCAGCGGGTGAGCCCGGTGCGCGGCCCGTAGACCTGGAACCAGGCGCGCCGCACCAGGCTCTCCAGATAAGCGAGCAGCGCGGCATCGAGCGTGGTCTCGCGCGCCACGGCGAGGCTGGAGGCGGCCTTGCGGTACAGCACTGGCAGGTCGAGCAGGTCCTCGTCCGAGATGCGGCGCAGGCGGTTCTTTTCAAGCGCAGTGACGATCGCCTCGAGCCGGCGCCACTCGGTCTCGCGTTCCAGCCGGAAGCGATCGGAGCGCAGGCTCGCGGCCTCCACATCGGCGGGCGGCGCGATGCCCGAGCGGCGGAACAGGGCGGGAAGCGCCATCAGCCGATCGCCTCCAGCCGCTTGGCTTCCAGATAGCGGTCGATCAGGCGGTAACCGATCGCCTGGTGCGGCGCGTCGATCACGTCGACGCCCAGCCGCCGCAGCCGCTGCAACACCAGCGCGCGCTGGCGGGCGAGAGAATCGGCGGCGACCGCCACGGCGATGTCGGCAATGCTGGCCGGCTCCGCGCGGGCGAGACCTTCAAGCTCGCTGTCGGCCATGGTGACGAAGATGACCAGGTGATGGCGGACCAGGCGCTCGACGCCCTCCATCATCAGTTCGGCCGAGGTGGAATCGGTGAAGTCCGAGAACAGGACGATGAGCGAGCGGCGCCTGAGCCGGGCGGTGAGGCTGGCCAAAGCGAGGGTGAAATTGGGCTCGCGCGCCGTGTAGTCGAGCGCGGCTGCGGCCTGCTGGAGCTGGCTGAAGGCGCGCGCATCGGTGACGAAGGGCGTCATCGCCAGCGGCTGGTCGGCAAAGCCGTACAGCGCCACCCGGTCGCCGCCTTTCAATGCCACGTAGGCCGCGGTGAGCGCGGCGGAGACCGCACGGTCGATGCGCGGCAGGCCGTCCACCGGCTCGCACATGGCCTGGCCGCAATCGAGAGCCAGCACAATCTGGTTGTCCCGTTCGGCCTCGTTCTCGCGGGCTTGCAGCGCGTTGTGCCGCGCGCTGGCCTTCCAGTCGATCCGGCGGCGATCCATGCCCGGCTCGTAATCGCGCAAGGCTTCGAATTGTGTGCCTTGCCCGCGGATCCGGCGGGCGACGAGGCCGGTCTGCGAATCGCGCAGGAAGGCCTGCAATTGCGGCGAGCGAACGGGGGCAAGATCGGGCCAAACGCGCATTGTCTGTTCCAGCTGGCGATGCGCCTGGCGGTGCGCGAGGCCGAGCGGGCCGGGCCAGCGCAGCCACAGATCGGTGAGCGCGCCCGTTCCCCGGCGGATAGGGCGGAGCATCGCCTCGCCGGCATGGATCGAAGGGGTGCCGGTGGAGGCGAGCGCGAGGCGCAGCGTGCCGTCATGGCCCAGGCGCGGATCGAAGCCGAGCGCAGCTTCGGGCGTGGCGCTCCGGTAAGCCCCAGCCCTGGAGGTAACGCTGCCGAACTCGGCGTGCAGGACGATGCGGGCCTCTCGCCCGATCTCCGCGTCCTCCGGCACGCTGAGCCTGAGATCGACAAGCGACCCCGCGAGCCAGCCATCCACCACCAGCACGGTGATGAGCGCCAGCGCGGCGGCGGGCGCGACGATCCACGCGGCAGGCGCCGTGGCGGCGATGACCAGCGCGAGCGGGGCCAGCGCCAGCAGCAGCAGCACCGCGCGTGCCGAGGGGACGATAGGGATGGCAGACATGGTGGACGGCAGCCGCATGGCGTGGCGCGGCTAGCGCGGCGCCTCGGTCTGCTCGATCAGCCCGGCGACCAGATCTTCCACCTGCCGTCCCTCGATCTCGGCGGCGGGGGAGAGGAGCAGGCGGTGGCGCAGCGCGGCGGTGGCGAGCGCCTTTACGTCATCCGGCAGCACGTAATCGCGCCCGTGCAGCGCGGCGCGTGCGCGGGCCGCCTGGGCGAGCAGGACCGCGGCGCGCGGGGAGGCGCCGCTGGCAATATCGGCATTGGTGCGGGTCGCGCGCACCAGCGCTACCGTATAGCCGATCACCTCGCGCGACAGGGTGACCGATCCGATCGCGGCACGTGCCTCGCTGATCGCCGCCGCGTCCGCCACCGCGCTCACCCCGTGATCGGAAGGCCGGGGCGGACCGCCGCGCGTGCCGAAGCGGGTGACGATGGCCGCCTCCTCGTCGGCATCGGGATAGGGGATGACGAGCTTGAAGGCGAACCGGTCAAGCTGCGCTTCTGGCAACGGATAGACGCCTTGACTCTCGATCCGGTTCTGTGTCGCCACTACCATGAAATGCGGCGGCAGTGCGTGCGCCTGCCCGTCGAGCGTGACGCGGCGCTCCTGCATCGCTTCCAGCAGGGCAGCCTGCGTCTTGGGGGGCGTGCGGTTGATCTCGTCCGCCAGCAGCAATTCGGTGAAGATGGGCCCACGGGTGAGGGTGAACTGGCTGGTCTGGAAGTTGAACAGGTTGGAGCCGAGGATATCGCCCGGCAGCAGGTCCGGCGTGAACTGGATGCGCCCGAAATCGAGCCCGGTGGCAGCGGCGAAGCACTGGGCGAGGAAGGTCTTGGCGGTGCCCGGCGGCCCTTCCAGCAGCACGTGCCCACCGGCCAGCAGCGCCACGGTGAGGTGCTCGACCGCCCGTTCCTGGCCGACGATGGCCTTGGCGATTTCGGCACGGAGGGCCTCGGCAAGGGATCGGGTGCGGGTGAGCGCATCACTCAAGTCATCGCTCATGGCTCACAGGGTCCTTTCGAGGGAGGAGAGCGCGGCGGCGGCGCGCAGCAGTTCGGCCGGGCGGCGTGCCTTGCGCAGGGCCGCGGCTTGCGTGGAGAAGATGTCTGTCTGGTGCCCGCGATCCATCAATGCACGGTCGATCGCCGCCGCGCGCCGTGCCGGATCCGTCTCGCTGATGCCGAGCAGCGCGGCGACGCGCGCGGCCATCATCGCGGCGAAGGGCGCGCCGAGCAGGTGCAGCCGGCCCGCGCGCTCCACCAGGCCGGCGCCGTTCTGCGCCAATTGCGTCTTGCCATGGGCAAGCTCGGGCAGTTCCGCCCGCGGCGCCCCGAAGCGGAGCAGGGCGCGCCAGCCCACCAGCAGAGCGGTGAGCAGCAGGGTGAGCGTGGCGGCGAGGAATGGCGGCGCGAAGGCGAGGGTGAGCAGGTTGCGGCTGCGGCCCAGGCCCGGAATGGTCAGGTCGAACACGATCGGCAGGTCGTAGCCTTCAAGGCTGGCTTCCACCAGCGCCAGCGCGAGTTCGGCCTGGACGCGGTCGGCCATGCCATAATTGTTGAGGAGGTCGGGCTCGATCACCGTCACCAGCGGCCAGGCTTCCTCGTCGATCCCATCGGGCGGCTCTGCAAAGAAGCGCTCGCCGCTCGCTTTTGCCAGCACCGGGTAATAGCCATTATCGTGGCGCCAAGCGGCGAGCATGTCGCCTTCGCTGTCCACCACGAGCGGGTAGAGGTTGCGCGCGCCATCACCCCTGCGGACCGCCTGCACGGTGCGCGGCGCGGGCAGCGTGCCCGTGAGACCGAGCCCGCGCCAGCCTGACGTGGCGCCAAGGGCGAGCGCGGCATCGTCGAGGCCGGCGATTGCGCCCAGCCATTCGGGTGGGGCGGCCTCCCCGAGCGTGACCCAGCCATCCGGTGCCTCGAGCCCCGGACCTTCGGGCAGCAGGCTCGCCTGCCATTTGGGCAGGATCAGCAATGTCGGCCCGACATAGCGGCGCTCGGCGACGATCTCGGCCAGTTGCTCGCCATTGCTGAAATGGTCAGGGGTGAGCACCAGCAGCGCCGGGTCTTCCAGATCCGCGGCATTGCGCGAGAGGCGGACGCGATGGCCTTGCGCTTCGAGCAGGGTGGCAAATCCTGCAAAGCCGTTGAGGCCATTCGATGCCGCATGGGCGCCGCCGTCGCGCTCGGCCTGTCCGTCCCAGCCGGCGCCCAGCGCATAGAGCAGCAGCAGGAAGGCGCCCGCGCCCACGGCCAGCAGCGCCAGCACCGTACCGGGACGGAAGGGGCCCGATGCAGATACGGCGATCCCGCTCATCCGACGAGCCGGCCTTCGGCTACGCGCGCGAAATCGGCATAGGCGGCGCGCGCCGCCTGCCAGTCCTCGGCCGAAAGGCTGCGGAGCGCGAAGAGGCTGCGCTCGACCTGGCTGGCAATGATGGCAAAGGCGCGGGCGGCGCTTTCGGGAAGCGCGGGCAAAGCGGCGATCTCGCGCGCAGTGCTGGAAGGCTCGACCAGTTCGGGCCGCAATGCGGCGATCTGGCCGACGCTGCGGGTTAGCAGCAGATGGGTTGCGGCATCATATTGCCCGGAAGCGGCGAGGTTGTCGGCTTCTTCCAGCAGGGCCAGCGCTGCGTCGGCCCGGGGGGTCCAGTCCGCCTCGTGCACTGGCGCGGCGTGCTTTCTAAGGAACAGGTCAGGGGTGACGAGCCGGGCGACGATGTACAGCGCCAGCAGCCCTGCGAGGATGGCGAGTATCGGCCAGATCACCCCCCAGTGTTCGGCCACGAAGCGCGCGACGGGCCCGAACAGCCGATCGAGCAACTCCATCAGGCGGCTCAGCCAATCGGGCGGCTGCTGCACCTCGGGAAGGGAGACGGGCGCGAACTGGATATCGGGATCGGCGCGCATGGCTTGCCACGCGCTTGCCGCATCATCGCTTGCAGCAGCCGCGATCTTCTGCCCCTGGCCCGTCGTCACGCGCGGAGAGGTGGCACGGCGCCGGTCGGCACGCAACGCCTTCGCATTGCGCGCGCCCGAATGATCGGCATCCGCTGCTCGATCGTGCCGATCTGAACCACACTGCCCGCTGGCGGGCAGGGCGCGCTAACCGCGCGGGCGCGCCATGCGATAGCTGCCGAACATGCGCAAGTTCTCGGCAAAATAGCCGAGCTCGGCAAAGGCGCTGTCCACACCCGGATCGCCCGGCGCACCGATAATGTCGGCAAAGAACATGGTGGCAGCAAAGCTCGCGCCCTTCTGGTAGCTTTCGAGCTTGGTCATGTTGATGCCGTTGGTGGCGAAGCAGCCCAGCGCCTTGTAGAGCGCGGCGGGGATGTTGCGCACCTCGAAGATGAAGGTGGTGAGCGCCTCCGCGCCCGCCAGAGTTGCAGGATCGAGCGCCTCCTGTGCGAGCGCCACGAAGCGGGTGGTGTTGTCGGCCGCGTCCTCCACGCCCGCTTCGGCGATGCCCAGGCCATAGAGCTCGGCGGCGAGGGCGGGCGCAATCGCCGCGATTGCAGGATCGTTCCGTTCCGCCACAAAGGCCGCGGCGCCCGCAGTATCGGCATGACTAAGCGGCACGATGCCATGCGCGCGCAGATATTCGCGCGACTGACCCAGCGCCTGGGGATGGCTGTAGGCTGCCTCGAACGGGCCGAACGTGCCATCGTCATGCG
>Ga0210040_10002878_pt1 | contig 23789 bp, 19 predicted proteins | sample CryGeyCG12114_NA_FD_185462 | JGI IMG/M metagenome (GOLD analysis project Ga0210040, IMG submission 185462) | Groundwater microbial communities from aquifer - Crystal Geyser CG19_WC_8/21/14_NA (SPAdes) (version 2) | ecosystem: Environmental > Aquatic > Deep subsurface > Groundwater | place: USA... | reverse complement strand
GCCGGCGGTCAGGGTCTCGGTGGCGATGTCGGCCCGCGGCAGGAAGATCCGGTTGATCGGGTCGAGCACCTCGTCGAAGGGCGGGAACTCCGCGGCCAGCCCGGCCGCCGACTGCTCGCCGGAGGGGATCAGGTCGGCCTCGATCCCCCACGCCTGCAGCGCGGTCGCGGTGACGGAGCCGACCGCGGCGACCTTGAGGCCGGAGAAGGCCCGGGCGTCCAGGCCGTACTCGTCGAACTTCTCGCGCAGGGCCTTGACCGCGTTCACCGAGGTGAAGGCGACCCACTCGTAGCGGCCCTCGACCAGACCGCGCAGGGCCTTGTCCATCTGCAGCGGGCTGCGCGGCGGCTCGACCGAGATGGTCGGCACCTCCTCGCTGTGGGCGCCGTACGTCCGCAGCCGGGCGACCATCGGGCCGGCCTGGTCCTTGGTGCGCGGCACCAGCACCCGCCAGCCGAAGAGCGGCTTGGTCTCGTACCAGCTGAGCTCGCGCCGCTGCTCGGCGGCGGCGCCCATGATCACGTGCAGCGGGTCCAGCCCGGGAGCCTTGACCGAGGCGACCGCGTCGGGCAGCCCGTCCAGGGTGGTGGGCAGGGTGATCTGCTCGGTGCTGCCGCCGTGCAGGGTGACGATCACGTGGTCCTCACCGGGACGCCCGGCCGCGCGGGCCGCGTCGACCAGCCCGCTGACCATGGAGACGAGGGTGCTGACGACCACGGTGGCGGCGGAGCCCCACTGGGCGGTGTGGGCCTTGCTGAACTTGCCGTCGGTGACCGAGGCGAACTGCACGCCCCCGGAGTGGATCAGGTCGATGCCGGCGTACTCGGGCACCGCGGTGAGGCTGGAGACGCCCGGGACGACCTCGAAGTCGATGCCCCCGCGGACGCAGGCGGCGGCCTCGTCGGCCACCGCGTTGTCGAGGAACGGGTCGCCGGTGACCAGGCGGACCACCCGGGTGCCGGAGGCCGCGTGCCGGAGCACGATCTTGGCCCGGGCCGACGGGGAGAGCGGCCGGCCGGAGTCCGCTGTGCCGAGCATGGCGACCTCGGCCCCCTCGGCCAGGGTGATGGCCGGGTGGGCCAGGATGTCGTTCTGGCGCTCGTTGTCCAGGATCACCGCGCTGGCGTCGGCCAGCGCCGCGATCGCCCCGAGCGTGAGCAGGTCGGGGTCACCCGGACCCGTGCCGACGAAGATGACGCGACCCCGCGTGGCGGAGGTGGCCTGAGGAGTACTGGACGGGTGCACCGAGGTTGTGCTCACTGACGTCTCGCGTTCTGTTGTCCGGTGGCAGCGTTGCGCGGCCGGTGGCGGGTCACTCGTGGGACTGCAGTGCCGCCAGTACCCCGTCTGCGTGGGACGTCCCGAAATCGACCGGATCAGATGACGTCCCGGAGACCTCCACACGCAGAGCGCTACCGTCGCCAACGACCGGCGACACGTTGTCCAGTAACGTTCTCCCAATTACCGCGGCCAGAGTCAAATCGAGACTTGTACCACGGACCGACTTGACAACGGCACGCGCACCGACCGGGGCTGTGCAGCCGGCCTCGAGCCGGGCCAGGAAACCCCGCTCCACCAGCACCTCTGCACGGCTGGCGGGGTGGTCGAGGCTGCGGACGACCTCCCGGAGCACCGGGTCGAGAGCCCGGGAGACCTCCAGCGCCAGCGCCCCCTGACCGGGCGCGGGCAGCATCACGTCCAGGGGCAGCAATTGGGCGGGCAGATCGGTCGGGTGATCGGCGCCGAATTGCGGGTCAGCACCGGCCCGGACAATTGTTGAACCATCGAGGAAATGCAGATGTCCCAGCCGTCGCAGCCCTGCCGCCGCCAGCACCACGGCCTGCAGCGCGCCCCGACGGACCAGACCGAGCCGCGTCCCCACGTTGCCCCGGACCGGCACCACCTCGATCCGGCGTCCGTTGCGCTCGGCCCACTCCTGCAGCTGCAGCGCCCGGCGGGGTGCGCCGGTGCCGACCAGGTCGCCGTCGGCCAGCTCGTCCAGCCGGCGGCCGACCAGCACGTCGCGGGTGTCCTCCCGCTCCGGGACGGCCACCAGCTCCAGGTCCGGGTCCGGCTGGGTGGGCAGGTCCTTGAGGGAGTGCACGGCGACGTCGATCTCCCCGCGGCGCAGGGCCTCGCGGACGGCGCCGGCGAAGACCCCCGTGCCGCCGATCTCGGTCAGCAGCCGCTGGTCGACGTCGCCGCGGGTGGTGACCCCGACGAAGGTGGAGCCGACGCCCCGCGCGGCCAGCAGCCCCGCGACCAGGTCCACCTGCGCCCGGGCCAGCGGGGAGGTGCGCGCCCCGAGCCGGAGCGCCCGGACACCCGCGGGGACCGGCGCCGGACCGACGGCGGTCACGACGAGGAGGCCTCGGCCGACATGACGGCCGCGACGCTCTGCGGGTCGAGGGCGAACAGCTCGCGCAGGGCGGCGGCGTAGTCGACCGCGTCCGGGTCGGCCGAGAGCTCCTGGACGCGGACGGTGGGCTGGTGCAGCAGCTTGTCCACCACCCGGCGCACCGTGCGCTGGACCTCGTGCCGCTCGTGGTCGTCCAGCGAGGGCAGCCGCGAGGTGAGCCGGTCCATCTCGGCGGTGACGACCTCCGAGGCCATCGAGCGCAGGGCCACCACGGTGGGGGCGACCTGCGCGGCGCGGCGCAGGCCGAGGAAGTCCCGCACCTCGGTGCGGACCAGCGTCCGGGCGGCCAGCACCTCGGCGTCGCCACCGTCGTCGCGGGCGGCCACCAGGCGGTCGAGGTTGACCAGGCTGATGCCCAGCCCGTGCACGTCCTCGGAGACGTCCGGCGGCAGGGCCAGGTCGACGACGCCCGTCACCGGGGTGCCGACCAGCTGGTCGGCGCCGATGGTCATCGAGCGGGCGCCGGTGCAGGTGACCAGGATGTCGGTCTCCGCGAGGGCCTGGTCGAGCTCCTCCAGCGGGATCGCGCGGCCCCCGACGGACTCGGCCAGCCGCTCGGCCTTGGCCAGCGTCCGGTTGGCACAGCTGACGCTGGCCCCGGCGGCAGCGGCAGTGCGCGCGGCCAGGCCGGCCATCACGCCCGCGCCGACCACCAGCACCCGCTGCCCGGCCAGCTCGCCGCGCTCGCGGACCAGCACGTCGTACGCCGCGCTGACCAGCGACCGGCCCGCGGAGCCGATGCCGGTCTCGCTCTGCACCCGCTTGCCCACCCGCAGCGCCTGCTGGAACAGCGAGTTGAGCACGGTGCCGACGGTGCCGGCACCCTGGCTCAGGGTCAGGGCCGCGCGCACCTGGCCGAGGATCTGGCTCTCCCCCAGCACCACCGACTCCAGGCCGGCGGCCACCGAGAAGGTGTGCGCCACCGCGCCCTCGTCGAAGTAGACCGAGCAGAGGGTGCGGAGCTCGGGGACGCTCAGCCCGGCGAGCTCGGCCAGGGCCGCGACGGTGTCGTCCAGCCCGCCGTGGAAGCGGCTGACCGAGGTGTAGAGCTCGGTGCGGTTGCAGGTGGAGAGCACCACCGCCTCGTCGATGTGCTCGCTGGTGGCCAGCTCGGCGGCGAGCTTGGCCGCGCCCGTGGCGTCCATGGCCAGCCGGGAGAGCATCGCGACGCTGGTCGAGCGGTGCGACACGCTCACCACGAGGATGCTCACCGTGCCTCACCCCCGGCGACCAGGACGGCGGTCCGCACGCTGCCGGCGTGGGCGAGGGCACCCGCGCGGTCCGGGGCGAGGGGGCCGGCCAGGGCTCCGGCGTGGTCGGGGGCAGCGACGTGGTCCGGGGCGAGGGGGCCGACCGGGTCCGGCCGAGCGGGCTCCGTGCGGCGCTGCTCGTGGTAGGCCAGGATGGCCAGCTCCTGACCGAGGTCGACCTTGCGCACCTGCACGTCGTCGGGGACGACGAGGACGGCGGCGGCGAAGTTGAGGATGCTGCGGACGCCGGCGGCGACCAGGCGGTCGGCCACGGACTGGGCCGCGTCCGCCGGGGTGGCGACCACCCCGATCACCGCCCCGGTCCGGGCCACCAGCGGCTCCAGGTCGGCCAGGTCGGTGATGACCAGGTCGCGGATCCGGGTGCCGACCAGCGCCGGGGACGGGTCGACCAGCCCGACCACCCGGAAGCCCCGGGAGTGGAAGCCGGAGTAGCCGGCCAGCGCGCGGCCGAGGTTGCCCACCCCGACCAGGACCACCGGCCACTCCGAGGCCGAGCCGACCTCCCGGCCCAGCCGGACCCGCAGGTGGTCGACGTCGTAGCCCACGCCGGGGGTCCCGTACGACCCGAGGTGCGACAGGTCCTTGCGCAGCTGCGCGGGGCTGACCCCGGCCGCCTCGGCGAGCACGCCGCTGCTGACCGTCGTGGTGGCGCCGAGGTGGTCCAGCGCGCGCAGGTAGACCGGGAGCCGCGCCACCGTGGCCGCGGGCAGGTCCTTGCCGCCCGCCCGGCCCGCCGAGGGAGAGGGTTGGTCGTCGCCGCGATCCTCGTGCAGGGTCTCGGCGGACACGCATCTCCTGGTCTGGTGGGTGGCGCTGCGCGGCCGGTGCGGGCCGAGCACGCCAACTTTACGAGCCGCCCGCAGCACGGACAAACGGGCGGACGGTCGCTACCGACGGCGGGGCCGGCGCCGGCGGGCGAGGGCGGCCCGCAGCCGGACCGGGTCGACCCGCCAGAAGTCGTGCTGGGCCCCGTCCACGAAGGTCACCGGCACCTCGTCGCTGTAGCGGCGGAGCAGCTCGGGGTCCTCGTCCACGTCCCGGGTGGCGTACGCGTCCCCCGTCTCGGCGCAGACGGCTGCCACCAGGGCCACCGCCTGGTCGCAGAGGTGGCAGCCCTGCCGGGTGAGCACGACCACCCTCGGCTCCGCGGTCACGTGACGGCCTCGGCGCGCTGCCGGAGCAGGCCCTTGCGCACCTTGCCGGTGGCGCCGCGGGGGAGCTCGTCGGTGACCTGCACCAGGGTCGGCCGCTTGAAGCGGGCCAGCCGCTCGCCGCAGTGGGCCGCGACCCGCTGGGCCAGCCCGGCGGGGTCGGCGCCGGCGCCGGGGACGACGAAGGCGACGACCTGCTCGCCGCTGCGCACGTCCGGCCGCCCGACCACGGCCACGGCCGCGACCTCGGGCAGCTCCAGCAGCACCTGCTCCACCTCGGCGGGGTAGACGTTGAACCCGTTGACGATGACCAGCTCGCGGGCCCGGTCGACGAGGTGGAGCTCGCCGTCCTCGAGGTAGCCGATGTCACCGGTGGCGAACCAGCCCTCGGCGTCCGGACCGCCCGCGCCGTCGGGCCAGTAGCCGGAGAACAGGTTGTCCCCGCGCACCGACAGCTCACCGGGCTCGGTCGGGTCGCGCCCGTCGCCGACCCGCACCTCGACGCCGGGCAGCGGCCGGCCCACGTGGCCCTGGCCCCGGACCCCGGCGGCGTCGGTACCGGCGTTGCTGCTCCCGGCCGGGGCGGGCCCGGTGAGGCTGACCCCGGGGGCCGCCTCGGTCAGCCCGTAGCCCTGCTCCACCCGCCGCCCGGTCCGCGCGGTGAACGCCGCGGCCAGGCTCTCCGGCAACGGCGCCGCACCGGAGACCACCGTGGTCACGCCGGCGATGCCCGCGTCCAGGCCGGGGTCGGCCAGCAGCCGGTGCAGGGTCGGCGGGGCCAGCGGCAGGTTGGTCACCCGCTCGCGGACCAGCACCCCGCAGAGATCGTCGGGGTAGCCGTCGACCACGACCAGCCGGGCCCCGGCGCGCAGCCAGCTGCCGAGCACCGCGTTCAGGCCGAAGACGTGGAACAGCGGCAGACCGCCGAGCACCGTGGTGGTGGAGGTGAGCAGACCGGTCCGGTGCACGTGCTCGACGTGGCCGAGCAGCGCGCGGTGGGTGAGCATGGCCGCCTTGGGGCGTCCGGAGGTGCCGGCGGTGTAGAGCAGCACGGCGAGGGTCTCCACGTCGCGGGGGGAGCTGACGGGCACGCCGGGCCGGGCCAGCGCGTCCAGGCCGTCCTCGGTCAGGGGCAGCGTCACGACCCCGGGCAGCGCCGGCCCACCGGCGGCCCGGTCAGGCCCGGCGAGGTCGGGGTCGGCCAGCAGCACCCGCGCGCCGCAGTCGGCCAGCAGCGAGGCCAGCTCGCTCGTCGTGGACTGCGGGTTGAGCGGCACGGCGACCACGCCGGCGCGCAGCGCGGCCAGGTAGGCCACGACGAAGGCGGCGGAGTTGCGCCCGAGCAGGGCCAGTCGGTGCCCGGCCAGCAGACCGGCCGCGCCCAGCCCGGCCGCCACCGCGTCCACCCGCCGGTCCAGCTCGGCCCAGGTGAGCGTGCGGCGGGGCCCGACCGCGTCGACCAGGGCCACCGTGCCGGGCTGCTGCAGCGCCCAGCCGGACAGCAGATCGCTGAGGTTCGTGGCGGTGCCGGCGTCGCGGACGTCGCCCGGGGCCACCACCCCGGACGGCAGGGCGGGCGCGAGGACCGGAGCGGCCCCGGTCGCGGCCGCGGCGGCCGTCTGCGGCGGGCCGGACGCGCTCTGCACGCTCCCGAGTCTGGCACAGCGGCGACGCCGTCCCCGGTGCCGTCGAGACCCCCGCCCGACCGGGCGGGCGGCGGAGGACGCGGCGTTAGGGTTGAGCGGTGACCGAGCCGCTGGAGGACCCGCAGCCGTTGGGCCGGGTCGGCGCCTCAGCCATCCAGGTGCCGGGCGTGCGGGCCCGGAGGTCGCGCCGGGCATCCGTGGTGGAGCCCGACCCGCAGGCCGCCGCCTTCTTCGACCTCGACAACACCATGATCCAGGGCGCGTCGCTGTTCCACCTGGCCAAGGGGCTGTACCGCCGGGGCTTCTTCCCGGCCCGGGTGATCCTCAAGGCGCTCTGGCTGCAGGCCTACTTCCGCGTCGCCGGCCGGGAGAACCCCGGGCACATCGAGGACGCGCGCAGCGCCCTGCTCTCCTTCATCGAGGGCCACACCGTGGCCGAGCTCGAGGAGGTCGGCCAGGAGGCGTACGAGGAGTCGATCGCCCGGCGGATCTGGCCCGGCACCCGCGCCATCGCCCAGTCCCACCTCGACGTCGGCCAGCAGGTCTGGCTGGTCACCGCCGCCCCGGTGGAGGTGGCCGGCATCATCGCGGCCCGGCTCGGCATGAACGGGGCGCTGGGCAGCACCGCCGAGCACGTCGGCGGCGTCTACACCGGACGCCTCCGCGGCGAGCTGCTGCACGGGCCGGCGAAGGCCGAGGCCGTCCGCGCCCTGGCCGAGCGCGAGCAGCTGGTCCTGGAGCGCTGCTTCGCCTACTCCGACTCCTTCAACGACCTGCCGATGCTGTCGGTGGTCGGGCACCCGACAGCGATCAACCCCGACCGGCGGCTGCACCGGCACGCCGACCAGCACGGCTGGCAGGTCCGGGACTACCGCCGCGGCCGTCGGGTGGCCCGCGTCGGCCTGCTCGGTGCCGCGGTAGCCGCCGGGGCGACGCCGTGCTGGCCGCCTGGCGACGGCTGCGCAGCCTGCTCGCCCGCTGAGCCGGTCGGCCGTGCCGATCCGGCAGCGAGCACGACGGCGGCTGACTGCGTCCAGGCATGCCGACACGCCCCGACCTGCCGTCCCACCGCGAGGTGGGACGAGGAGGGGGCGTGGAGGCAGTGCGTCAGGCAGCCGAGCCGCCCGGTCGTGCGTGCCGCAGGGTCTGGGCCGCCGCGGCGCCCGCGCTACTTGCCGGCGCGACGGCGCTGGATGCGGGTGCGCTTGAGCAGCTTGCGGTGCTTCTTCTTCGCCATCCGCTTGCGGCGCTTCTTGATGACCGAACCCACTATTGACAACCTCTCGATTTCCGCGACCGCGCGCCTCGATCTGACTCTTCGGCCGGCCACGGACTGCTACGGGACTCCCGGCTCGACGCCGGGCAACTTCGGCATCCTACCCAGCGCTGGCTGGCCCGCGCGAACCGAGCAGCCGGAGGCCGGTCAGCAGGACGCTAGGAGGTTGTTACCGGCACGGCCGCAGAACTGTCGGGAGCGGGCGCTAGCGTCGCTACCCATGAGCACCTACGTCGAGGACCACAGCCCCGGATCCGGCTCGCGCTCCCCCGCCCGGGCCTGGCTGCGCAGCGACGCGCCGGAGCTGAGCCTGGACGGGGAGTGGGACTTCCGGCTGCACCCCTCCCACCACGGTCTGCCCGAGCCGGGGACCGACGGGTTCGACGAGGGAGGGTGGGAGAGCATCACCGTCCCGTCGCACTGGGTGCTGGGGCCCGACGGTGCGCTGCCCGCCGAGGCGGGCCGCGGCCGGCCGATCTACACCAACGTGCAGTTCCCGTTCCCGGTCGACCCGCCCTTCGTGCCCGACGAGAACCCCACCGCCGACCACCGGCGTTCCTTCGACCTGCCGGTGTGGGACGCCGAGCGGGTCCTGCTGCGCTTCGACGGGGTGGAGTCGGTCTACCGGGTCTGGCTGAACGGCACCGAGGTCGGCGTGGGCAAGGGCAGCCGGCTGGTGCAGGAGTTCGACGTCACCGCGGCCCTGCGACCGGGGCGCAACGAGGTCATCGTCCGCGTCCACCAGTGGTCCTCGATGAGCTACGTCGAGGACCAGGACCAGTGGTGGCTGCCGGGCATCTTCCGCGAGGTCACCCTGCTGGCCCGGCCGGCCGGCGCCCTGGACGACGTCTGGCTGCAGGCCGACCTGGACGCCGACGGCCGCGGCTCGCTGCAGCCGCTGCTGGTGGCCGGGCCGGCCGCCTACCCGGTGACCGTGGCGGTCCCCGAGCTCGGTTTCGAGCGGACCTTCGCCGGGCCGGAGGAGCTGGCCCGCGTCTACGTCGGGCCGGTGCAGGCCTGGAGCGCCGAGCAGCCGCGGCTCTACGCCGCGCAGGTGCGCAGCCGGGGCGAGACCGTGTCGCTGCGCGTCGGGTTCCGGCAGGTGCGGATCATCGGCGACGTGTTCACCGTCAACGGCCGCAAGGTCGTCTTCCGCGGGGTGAACCGGCACGAGACCCACCCCGTCCGCGGCCGCGTCTTCGACGAGGAGCACGCCCGCGCCGACCTGGTGACCATGAAGCGGGCCGGCGTGAACGCCATCCGCACCAGCCACTACCCGCCGCACCCGCGGGTGCTCGACCTGGCCGACGAGCTCGGCTTCTGGGTGGTCGACGAGTGCGACATCGAGACCCACGGCTTCGAGCACCTGGGCTGGGGGGACAACCCGAGCGACGACCCGCGGTGGGCCGCGGTCTTCGCCGACCGCATCGAGCGCACCGTCGAGCGCGACAAGAACCACCCGTGCGTGGTCATCTGGTCCCTGGGCAACGAGGCCGGGACCGGGCGCAACCTGGCCGCCAACGCGCAGTGGGTGCGGCGGCGCGACCCGCACCGGCCGGTGCACTACGAGGGTGACTACACCTGCGCCTACACCGACGTCTACTCCCGGATGTACCCCAGCCTGGTCGAGGTCGAGGCGATCGGCTCCCCGACGGGCGGCATCCGCTACACCGACAGCCCGGCGGAGGCGCAGCGGGTCCGCAGCAAGCCCTTCCTCATGTGCGAGTACGTCCACGCCATGGGCAACGGGCCCGGGGCGGTGGCGGAGTACGACGCGCTGACCGAGCGGTTCGACCGGCTGCACGGCGGCTTCGTCTGGGAGTGGCGCGACCACGGGCTGCTCACCCGCACCGAGGACGGGGCGCCGTACTTCGGCTACGGCGGCGACTTCGGCGAGGTGGTGCACGACGGCAACTTCGTGATGGACGGCATGCTGCTGCCCGACGACTCCCCCACCCCGGCCGTGGCCGAGTTCGCCGCCGTCCACACGCCGGTCCTGCTGCAGCTGCGGGTGCCGGGGCAGGGCGCTCCGGCCGAGCTCGAGGTGCGCAACCGCCACCACACCCTGAGCACCGCGCACCTGCGGTTCGTGGCCGGCGCCGTGCACGCCGACGGCGAGGACGAGCGCGAGGTGACCGTGCCCGAGCTCGCGCCCGGGGAGGCCGCCACCGTGCCGCTGCCGGCCGGGCTGGTCGAGGCGGCCGCCGGTCGGGAGACGTGGCTGACCGTCCGCGCCGAGCTGGCGCAGGACCACCCCTGGGCCGACGCCGGGCACGTGGTCGGCGCTCGGCAGATCCCCCTGCCCGCCGACCCGCCGGTGGTGGTGCTGCCCCGGCCGGGGCGGGCGCCCGCGCCGGTGGGCGCGACGGCCGGCCGGGTGCTCGAGCTCGGCCCGGCCCGCTTCGACGCGGGCACCGGCCGGCTGCGGGAGCTGCACGGGCTGGCCGTCGACGGGCCGCGGCTGGAGCTGTGGCGGGCACCGACCGACAACGACCGGGGCGCCAGCTTCGGCTCCTACGAGGACGTCGCCCCGGAGGCGACGCCGTTCGGGCTCGGCGCCCCCGGCCCGTCCTCGGCCGAGCGCTGGCGCGAGCGCGGGCTGCACCGGCTGGTCCACCGGCAGGTGGAGCTGCGGGCCGGCGCCGACGAGCTGGTCAGCCAGGTCCGGGTCAGCGCGGCGAACAGCGGCCTGTTCGTCGACGTCACCTACCGCTGGCAGCTGGCCCCGGCCGAGGGGGGTGGCGGGGGCGCGCTGTCCTGCTTCGTCGATGTGGTCCCGACGGTCGGCTGGGACTGCACCTGGCCCCGTGTCGGGGTCCGGCTCGACCTGCCGGCCGGGCTGCAGCGGGCCGACTGGTTCGGCACCGGCCCGCTCGAGTCCTACCCCGACACCGCCACCGCGGCGCTGGTCGGCCGCTGGTCGGCGCCGGTGGACGAGCTGGCCGTCCGCTACTCCCGGCCGCAGGAGACCGGGCACCGGGGGGAGCTGCGCCAGCTGGCCGTCACCGACGGCGACGGCACCCCGCGGCTGCGGCTGCGGACCCTGGCCGCGGTGGACGGGCACCGTCCCGGCTTCACCCTCAGCCGGTGGACCCCGCAGCAGGTGGACGCGGCCCGCCACCCGCACGAGCTGCCGGCCAGCGACCACACGTACCTGTTCCTGGACGCGGCCGTGCACGGGGTCGGCTCGCGGGCCTGCGGTCCGGACGTGCTGCCGCAGCACGCGCTGTGGCCGTGCGCCGCGCAGCTCGGCTTCGTGCTCGAGGACCCGGCCGGGTGAACCGGCCGGGCGGCGCCGGCTAGCCGGTCTCGAAGAACGCGTCCCGCAGGTAGCTGGTGACGGCGGACTCCGGCACCCGGAAGCTCCGGCCGAAGCGGACGGCCTCCAGGTCGCCGGCGTGGATCAGCCGGTAGACCGACATCTTGGAGACGCGCATCAGGGCGGCGACCTCGGCGACGGTCAGGAAGGTGACGCCCTTGAGGTCCCGCGGCGCGGCCGGGGCCGCCGGGGTGGGACCCTCGCCGGCGGGACCACCGTTGATCGGGGTGACCCCGCCAGACCCGGACTGTCCAGTCATCGCCTACACCCATCTCCAGGTGACCGCCGCTCACGCCAGCGTGCGGTACTGCCGTGAGAGTAGTGGTTGGAGGGGTGTTTGCGATAGGAGCAGACCGGGTTCACAGCGCGACACGCCGCCGCGGTGGTTGACGGTGACGTGATCGAGACGGACACTTCGCCGTTCCGTGACGCTCAGAAGCCGGGGTCGAGCCCCAGCTCGGGGAACACGGCGCGCCGGGTGGCCAGCACGGCCTGGTCGAGCCGGCTCTCGGGGGAGAACCCCGCGTCGAACGGGGTGTACGAGACGTCGCCGTGGTCGGTCATCAGGGTCGGCGCCCACTCCCCGATCTCGTCCCGCCAGCCCTGCGGCGTCTCGGTCGCCGGGTCCACCGGCTCGCCGCTGACGATCCCCAGCAGGTGGGTCCAGGCCCGGGGCACCACGTGCAGCAGGGCGTAGCCGCCGCCGCCGGTGGAGACCCAGCGGCCCCCGCACAGCTCGTCGGCCAGGTCGGCCAGCGCCAGGTAGGAGGCGCGCTGCCCGTCCAGCGACAGGTCCAGGTCGGCCAGCGGGTCGTGCTCGTGGGAGTCGCAGCCGTGCTGGGTGACCAGCACCGTCGGCCGGAACGCGCGCAGCACGTCGGGCACCACGGCGTGGAAGGCCCGCAGCCAGCCGGCGTCGGTGGTGCCCGGCGGCAGGGCGACGTTGACCGCGCTGCCCTCGGCCCCCGGCCCGCCGATCTCCTCGGGGAAGCCGGTGCCCGGGAACAGGCAGGCCGGCGTCTCGTGCAGGCTGACCGTCATCACCCGGGGGTCGTCGTAGAAGATCGCCTGCACGCCGTCCCCGTGGTGGACGTCCACGTCCACGTAGGCGACCCGCTCGCAGCCGGCGTCCAGCAACCAGCGGATGGCCACCGCGACGTCGTTGTAGACGCAGAAGCCGCTGGTCAGCCGGGGCATCGCGTGGTGCAGGCCGCCGCTGATGTTGCTGGCCCGCAGCGCCTCGCCGGCGTGCACCGCCCGGGCCGCCTCGACGGTGGCCATGACCACCCGGGCCGAGATCTCGTGCATCCCCGCGAAGACGGGGTTGTCCGGCGGGGTGAGGCCGTACCGGGGGTCGGGCACGCCGCGCTGGACGGCGGCGACGTAGTCCTCGTCGTGCACCCGCAGGATCAGGTCGAGGTCCACCGCCGGTGGCGGGACGACGTCCAGCCGGTCGAGCACCCCCAGCTGGGTGGCCAGGGAGATGGTGTTGCGGACGCGGCCGGGCGCCATCGGGTGGTCGCTGCCGAAGTCGTAGCGGCTCAGCTCCTCGGAGTAGACCAGCCGGCCCCTCACGAGGCGGGTCCCGGCCGGCGGGAGGCCTCGGCCAGCTCGCGGCTGCGGTCGCGGGCGGCCTCGATCGCCCCCATGAAGGCCGCGCGGACCCGGTGGTCCTCCAGCTGGCGGACGGCCGCGGCGGTGGTCCCGCCCGGGGAGGTGACCCGCTCGCGCAGCACGGTCGGGTGCTCGCCGGTCTCGCGCAGCAGGGTGGCCGAGCCCAGCATGGTCTGCACCACCAGCTCGGTGGCGGTGTCGCGGGGCAGGCCGAGGTGGACACCGGCCTCGATCATCGCCTCGACCACGAAGAACAGGTAGGCCGGGCCGGAGCCGGAGATGGCCGTGACCGCGTCCAGGTAGCGCTCGGGCAGGGTGACCACCCGGCCGGTGGCCGAGAGGATCTCGGTGACCAGGGCGAGGTGGTCGGGCGTGCTGTGCGAGCCCGGCGAGATGGCCGACATGCCCTGGTCGACCTGCGCCGGGGTGTTCGGCATCCCCCGGACCACCGCCGTGCCGGCGGGCAGCGCCGCCTCGATGGTGGCGGTGTCCACCCCGGCGGCGAGGGAGACCACCAGGCTGTCCGGACCCAGGACGGGGGCGATCTCGGCGAGCAGGTCGGCCATGTCCTGGGGCTTGACCACCACCACCACGGTCTGGACCAGGCTCGCGGCCTCGGTGTTGCCGAGCACCCTGATGCCGTAGCGCTCGGCCAGCTCCCGCTGCCGCTCGGGCCGGCGGTCGGTGGCCACCAGCAGGTCGGCCGGCCAGCCGGCCCGGATCAGCCCGGAGAGGACCGTCTCCCCCATCACCCCGGCCCCGAGCACGGCCAGGGTGCGGCTGCCGGCGGGGGCGCGCTCGGCCGGGGTGCCGGTCGGGGTGGGGGACGCGGTCATGCGCTCAGCCCTGCCGGCCCGCGACGAGGTGGCTGCTCAGCAGCTCCGCGATCTGCACCGCGTTCAGCGCGGCCCCCTTGCGGAGGTTGTCGTTGGAGATGAAGAGCACCAGCCCCTTGCCCGCCGGCGCGGACTGGTCGGCCCGGATCCGGCCCACGAAGCTCGGGTCGGCGCCCGCGGCGTCCAGCGGGGTGGGCACCTCCATCAGCGACACCCCGGGAGCGGCGGCCAGCAGCTCGGTGGCCCGCTCCGGGCTGAGGTCGTCCGCGAACTCGGCGTGCACGACCAGGGAGTGCCCGGTGAACACCGGGACCCGCACGCAGGTGCCCGCGACCAGCAGGTCGGGGATGTGCAGGATCTTGCGGGACTCGTTGCGGAGCTTCTGCTCCTCGTCGGTCTCGCCCGAGCCGTCGTCCACCAGCGCTCCGGCCAGCGGCAGCACGTTGTAGGCGATCGGCTTCACGTAGGTCTGCGGGGCGGGGAACTCGACCGCGTCCCCGCGGAAGGCCAGGCCCGCGGCCCGGTCGGCCACCGCCCGCACCTGCCCGTCCAGCTCGGCCACCCCGGCCCCACCCGACCCGGAGACGGCCTGGTAGGTGGCCACCTGCAACCGGGTCAGCCGGGCCTCGGCGTGCAGCGGCGCCAGCACGGGCATGGCCGCCATCGTGGTGCAGTTCGGGTTCGCGATGATGCCCTTGGGCGGGTGCAGCGCGTCCTCACCGTTGACCTCGGCGACCACCAGCGGCACCTCGGGGTCCATCCGCCAGGCGGAGGAGTTGTCGATGACCACGGCACCGGCGGCGACCACCGCCGGCGCGGTCGCCCTGGACGCGGCTTTGCCGTTGGAGAACAGCGCCAGGTCCAGCCCGGAGAAGTCCGCGGTCGCGGTGTCCTCGACGAGCACCTCCCCGTCGGCCCAGGGCAGCGGCCGGCCGGCCGAGCGGGCCGAGGCGAAGTACCGCAGCTCGGTGACCGGGAACGAGCGCTCGGCCAGCAGGGTACGCATGACGCCGCCGACCTGGCCGGTGGCTCCGAAGATCCCAACACGCATGGCGCCAGCCTACGGCCTGGGCGCCTGAGGGCTGCTCGGTGCGAGCGGCGGCCACGGCGCCCTCGTACGAGGGGTGTCCACACCCGCGGGGGTGCCGACGCGAGCCGTCGTCACCCTGTCGGCAGGATGGCCGGGTGGACGTGCAGCAGAGCCTCGGCGTGACGGGCCCGGACCGCAGCCGGATCGGGCTGGAGGTGCTGCTCGTGCTCGGGCTGTCGCTGGGCCGGTCGGCGGTCTACTCGGTGCTCTCGATCATCGAGCGGCTGACCCGGGCCGAGCCGCTCTCCGCGCAGACCTCCACCCTCAACGCCTCGGCCACCCCGGACCGGCCGTGGCTGGACCTGGCCTACCAGCTGGTCGGGATCGGCTTCGCGCTGGTGCCCGTGCTGCTCGTCCTCTACCTGCTCACCCTGACCGACGGGCCCGCGGGCCGGCTGATCGGCCTCGACCTGCGCCGGCCGGGCCGCGACCTGCTCACCGGCGCGCTCCTCGCGGCCGGCATCGGCATCCCGGGGCTCGGCCTCTACCTCGGCGCCCGGGCCCTCGGGCTGAACACCGACGTGCAGGCCTCCGGGCTGGCCGGCGCCTGGTGGACCGTGCCGGTGCTCGTGCTGTCGGCCTTCCAGAACGCCCTCCTGGAGGAGGTGGTGATGATCGGCTTCCTCATCACCCGCTTCCGCCAGCTGGGCTGGCGGCTGTGGGCCGTCATCGGGGTGAGCGCGCTGATCCGCGGCTCCTACCACCTGTACCAGGGCTTCGGCGGCTTCGTCGGCAACCTGGTGATGGGCGTGCTGGTCGGCCTGTTCTACCTGCGCTGGAAGCGGGTGGCGCCCCTGGTCGTGGCCCACACCCTGCTCGACGTGGTCGCCTTCGTCGGCTACGCCCTGGTCGCCCCGCACGTCACCTGGCTCTGACGCGGGCGACCTCCGGCGCCCGGCGGCTGGCCACCGCGGAGCGCCGGCGAGGTCAGCTGCGGGAGAGCAGGCTGCGGGCGAAGAAGGTGAGGTTGGCGGGCCGCTCGGCCAGCCGGCGGACCAGGTAGCCGTACCAGTCGCTGCCGTAGGGCAGGTACACCCGCACCTGGTGCCCGAGGGCGGCCAGCCGCTCCTGCTCGGCCGGGCGGATCCCGTAGAGCATCTGGAACTCGTAGCTGTCGGGGCTGCGGCGGTGGTCGCGGGCCAGGTAGCGCCCGATCTCCACCAGCCGCGGGTCGTGGGTGGCCAGCATCGGGTAGCCCTCGCCGGCCAGCAGCACCTTCATGCAGCGCACGTAGGAGCGGTCCACCTCGGCCGGGTCGGTGAAGGCCACGCCGGCCGGCTCGGCGTACGCGCCCTTGCACAGCCGGACCCGGGAGCCGGCGTGCGCCAGGTCGCGGCAGTCGGCCTCGGTGCGGCGCAGGTAGGCCTGCAGCACCGCGCCCGTGTCCGGGAAGTCCCGGCGCAGCTCGCGCAGCACGTCCAGGGTGGCGTCGGTGAGGGTGTGGTCCTCCATGTCGAGGGTGACCGTGGTGCCCGCGTTGCGGGCGGCGTGGCAGATCAGCTCGGCGTTGGCCCGGGCGATCCTGCGACCGTCGGGTCCGAGCAGCAGACCGAGGGCAGACAGCTTCACCGAGACCTCGGCGTGCCGGGTCAGCCCGGCCGCGCCGAGCCTGGTGAGCAGGTCGGCGTAGGCGCCGGCGACCGCGTCCGCCTGGGCGCGGTCGGTGGTGTCCTCACCGAGGTGGTCGATGGTGGCGAGCAGCCCGGCGTCGGCCAGCGTGCGGGTCGCGGCCACCACCTCCTCGGCCGTCTCACCGGCCACGAAGCGCTGCACGACGTGCCGGGTCACCGGCGCGCGGACGGCCACGTCCTTGACCGTGGAGCTGCGGGAGACCCCCAGCATGACCTGGCGGAGCATCGGTCCTCCTTCGTGGTCGCCCGGCGCGGGACGACCTGGGCCGAGCCTACGCGGGGCCGCTGACGGTCCTACCCTGGCCGGGTGGGCACCGAACGGGACGTGAGGGGCCCGGCGGCCGCAGCCGGCGGACCGGTCCTGGTGCTGCTGACGGGGCCGCTGGCGCCGCCCGCCGGGGTCCGGGCCCTGGCCGCGGCCCTGGGCCGGCTCGGGCCGGTGCTCGACCTGCCGCTCACCCCCGACCGGTCCCGGCCGGCGGACCTGGCCGCGCCCGCGCTGGCGGTGCTGGCGGCCGTCTCCGGCCGCGGGGCCGAGCGCGCACTGCTCTGCGGGGTCGGGTTCGGCGCCCTGGTGGCGCTGCAGGTGGCCCGGGCCCGGCCGGAGCGGACCGCCGCCCTCGTGCTCGCCACCCGGGTGCCGGTGCTGGCCGGCGCCGTGCGCTCGCTCGGCGGCGGGGTCGCGGGGCTGCTGCCGGCGCAGCGCCTGCAGCGGCTGGGCCGCCGGCCGGCGCTGCTCGCCCTGGAGCAGGTCCGGGCGGTGGACCACCGCCCACTCGCGGTGAGCGTCCGCGCCCCGGCCCTGGTGCTGGCCGGCGAGCGCGCCCCGGACGACCGGCGGGCCGCCGCCGCGCTCGCCCGCACGCTGGCCGACGGCACGGTGGTCACGGTCCCCGGCGCTCACCCGGACGGGATCTGGACGCGGCCGGCGGACTGGGTGGCCGCCGCCGAGCCGTTCCTGCGTCGTCACGGCGCCGGCTGAGGGGACGGTCAGCGACCGGTGGCGCTGCTCCCGCGGTCGGCGCCGACGGCGGGCCGGGCGAGGTGGCGGCGGGTGAACTCCAGCGACTCGACCAGGTCACGCTCCCGCTCGGCCCGGTTCGCGGCCTTGCGCGAGTTGATCTCCAGCACGACGTGGCCCTCGAAGCCGGCGCCCGCCAGGTGCTCGAGCAGCGCGCCCGCCTGCTGGTCGCCCCGGCCGGGCACGAGGTGCTCGTCCTTGACCGAGCCGCTGCCGTCGGTCAGGTGCAGGTGGCGCAGCCGGCTCCCCCAGGCGCGGGCCAGCTCGAGTGACTGCTGGCCGGCGGTGGAGGCGTGCGACAGGTCCAGGGTCAGGTCGTCGTAGTCGAGCGCGCTCGGGTCCCAGCCGGGCAGGTAGGCCTTGAGCTCCCCTGCGGGCGTCCGCCAGGGGTACATGTTCTCCACGCAGAACCGGACGCCGGTGCTGGCGGTCAGCGTGCGGACCCCGTCCACGAAGCCCCGGCCGTAGTCGCGCTGCCAGCGGAACGGCGGGTGCACCACCACGACGTCGGCGCCGAGGCGCTGCGCGGCCTCGGCCGAGCGCTCGAGCTTCGCCCAGGGGTCGGTGCCCCAGACGCGCTGGGTGATCAGCAGGCACGGCGCGTGGATGGAGAGGACGGGGACGCCGTGGTAGTCCCGCAGCTTCTCCACCGCGCTGATGTCGGCGGCGACCGGGTCGATGCCCACCATCAGCTCGACCCCGTCGTAGCCGAGGCGCCGCGCCAGCTCGAAGCCGCTCGCGGTGGTCTCGGGGTAGACCGAGGAGGTGGACAGGGCGACCTTCGCCGTGGGACGCCGGACCAGCGCGTCCCCGGGTGGGGCGGCCGCAGGCTCGGGTCGGGGGTCGTCAGGCACGACGACCAGCCTAGCCGCCGGGACGGCAGCGGGGCCGGACTCCGGCGAGGCCGTCCGCCGGACTCTCGGGAGCGTCACCGGGCAGCCGCGACGGCCCGCTCCGTAGGCTCGACGGGTGCCCGAGGTGCTGATCGGCTTCCCCCGCGCCTTCGTCGAGTTCCCCGACCCCGGTGACCCCGACCAGGTGTTCCGCTGCGACCTCACCTGGCTGACCTCCCGGTGGAGCTGCATCTTCGGCCGCGGCTGCCAGGGCGTCGACGCCACCCGGCCCGACGACGGGTGCTGCACCTTCGGCGCCCACTTCTGCGACGACGAGGACGAGCAGCGGGTGGGCCGGGCGGTGGCCGCGCTCACCCCCGAGCTGTGGCAGCACCACGGCACCGGCCACGAGCACGGCTGGGTCGAGGAGGAGGACCCGGCCGACCGCGAGCCCGGCGAGCCGCCGAGCCGCCGGACCCGGCTGGTCGACGGGGCCTGCGTCTTCCTGAACCGGGTCGGCTTCCCGGCCGGCCAGGGCTGCGCCCTGCACCTGCTGGCCGGGCAGCAGGGCTGCGAGCCGCTGGAGACCAAGCCGGACGTGTGCTGGCAGCTGCCGCTGCGCCGGCAGTTCCGCACCCTCGAGCGGGGCGACGGCAGCCGCGGCACGGAGGTGCTGGTCGGTGAGTTCGGCCGGGAGGGCTGGGGTCCGGGGGGCGCCGACCTGGACTGGTACTGCACCTCGAACACCGAGGCCCACCAGGCGGCCGAGCCGGTCTACCGGCACAGCCGGGCCGAGCTGGTGGCCCTGATGGGCGTCGCCGGCTACGCGGTGCTGGCCCGCCTCTGCGAGGACTTCGACGCCTCCGCCTCCCCCAGCCTGCGGCACCCGGCCGACCCGCCCCGGTAGCCGGGGCGGTTCGTGACCCGGCACCAGCTCGGGCAAGAATGGCCGCCATGCACCTGGATCACCTGTCCTTCGCCGCAGGGCCAGAGGGTCTCGAGGCGACCGCGCAGCGGCTCGGGGACCTGCTCGGGTCGCCCTTCCGCGAGGGTGGCTACCACCCCCGGTTCGGTACCCGGAACCAGATCCTGCCGCTGACCGACAGCCAGTACGTGGAGGTCGTGGAGGTCCTCGACCACCCGGCCGCCGACAAGGCGCCGTTCGGCCAGGCGGTCCGGGCGCGCTCGCTGGACGGGGGCGGCTGGCTCGGCTGGGTGGTCTCGGTCGACGACCTGGGTCCGGTCGAGGAACGGCTGGGCCGGGCGGCGGTCGACGGCAACCGCCACCTCCCCGACGGCACCCGGCTCTCCTGGCAGCAGCTCGGGGTGAAGGGGCTGCAGTCGGACCCGCAGCTGCCGTTCTTCATCCGCTGGCTGAGCGACGCCACCATCCACCCCTCCCACGGGGGCAGCGAGGTCGAGCTGCTCAAGATCGAGATCGCCGGCGACCGCGAGCGGGTGGACGACTGGCTGGGCGGCCGATCGGACACGATCCTGCACGACGTGGACATCGAGTGGATCGCGCCGAACGGTCAGCCCGGCCTGGTCGCCGCCCTGTTCAGCACCCCTCGCGGCGAGGTGCGGCTCTAGCTCCGCCAGCACCACCGCCCGGCGCCGCCGGCGTGGTGGAGCTCGAAGGGGTCGGAGCGGGCGCCCGGTCCCGTCCGGGGTCAGGCGGCCACGCGCGCCGGGCCGCCCGCGGCGTCGCCCAGACCGGCGACGTGGTCGGCCAGGACGTCGCGCACGGTCGTCCACGCGTGCGGCCCGTAGCGGTCGTTGTCGACGTGGTGCAGCTGACCCTGGCCGCTGAACATGCTGACGAAGTACTGCATCCCCTGCCAGGCCGGGAACGTCTCGGCGTCGCCGGAGAAGCGCCGGCCCACCTTGCTCATCACCGACAGCGAGCCGGTCGTCCCGGCCCACTGCAGCGCGAACCGGGTCCCGGTCAGCTCCGACATCGTCTGGGCCACCTCCCGCGCGGTGACCCGGTCGCCGGCGACCTCGACCACCCGGGGCGCGTCGGGGTCGAGTGCGACCTCCGCGACCACCCGGGCCACGTCGTCCTTGGTGGTGAAGTCGAGGACCTGGTCGGCCGAGGACCAGAACAGCACGCGGTGGCGGCTGAAGGAGATCATCGGCGCCTGCCCGGTGAGCATGTCGGTGAACGCGCCGTTCAGCACCGAGGTGGCCCGGAGGGGGGCGGCGTCGACGTCCGCGGCGAACTCGCGGCGCATCTCCAGGTTGCGGTTGCTGCCGATGGCGATCTGGCGGTAGTCCGCGGAGTAGTCGGAGGGGACGAACCGCGGGACGCCGGTCCGCACAGCGGCGTCGAGCAGGGCCCGCTGGGCGTCGACGATCACCGGGCGGGTGCCGCTGAGCGCCGAGACCACGGTGTCCACCCCGGCGACGGCGGCGTCCAGGGCGGCCGGGTCGGCGTACTCGGCCTCGACGACCTCCACACGCGGGTCGCCGGCCTGCAGGTCGGTGGCTGCGCTGCTGCCGGAGCGGGTCAGGACGCGGACCCGGGTGTCGTGGGTGAGGAGCTCGCGGGCGATGCGGCGGCCGAGGTCGCCGGTGGCGCCGGCGACGAGGATGGATGTGGTCATGGTGGGGTGCTCAGCTTCCGGGGGACGAGGGGTGTGCGCGTGCCGACCGGTGCGGTGCGGCCACGGGTTGTTCGTAGGAGGGCCCGGGCGGGGCGGCCGCGCCGACGCCGAGGGCGACCCGGGCCAGCAGCCGGCGGAGCCGCGTCTGCTCCTCGGCGTCGAGGTCGCGCATCAGCGTGGCCTCCACGTCGTGCAGCGCGACCCGGGCCTGCTCCAGCAGCGCCCGTCCCGCTGGGGTGGCGGAGACCTGCCGGACCCGGCGGTCACGAGGGTGGGCGCGCCGCTCCACCAGGCCCGCACGCTCGAGGGCGTCGACCAGGTAGGTCATGGCGGTCTTGTCGATGCCCAGCCGGTTGGCCAGCAGGAGCTGGGACGTCGGCTCCTCGGTGGTGACGGCGACCAGGACCTGGTAGCCCCGAGGGCCGCCGGGGACGCTGGCGACGGCCGCGGCGGCGGTCCGGGCGAAGCCCTGGTAGACGGCCTGGAGGGACCACCCCAGCTCGGTCTCGATCCCGCCCGCGGCCCAGTCGATCGGGGAGCCCGCGTCCTGCGCTTCGGGCGCGCTGCTGGTCATGGGGTTGATCTTACGCGGCTGAGACCATCTGCACAGCAAACCGTCTCAAGTCGAGAAGGTTCTTCGAGGACGCAGGTCCGTCGAGCAGTCGGGCAGTGGGAGGACGAGCAGCTCGGAGGCGCCGGGACGGCCGGTGCGAGACTGTCCGCCATGCCCGTCCGGATCCGTCCCAGCGTCGCCAGCCTGCCCGCGTACAAGGCGGGGAAGCCCGCGGTGGCCGGGCCCGGGTCCGCCCAGCCGGCGTACAAGCTGTCGAGCAACGAGAACCCCTACCCGCCGCTGCCCGGCGTGCTGGCGGCCACCGAGCGCGCGGTGGCCATGATGAACCGCTACCCCGACATGGCCAACGGCGCCATCACCAGCGCGCTGGCGGCGCGGCTGGCCGTCCCGCCGGAGACCCTGGCCTTCGGCGCCGGCTCGGTCGCCGTGCTCTACCACCTGCTGGCCGCGGTCTGCGAGCCCGGCGACGAGGTCGTGCTCGCCTGGCGGAGCTTCGAGGCCTACCCGATCGCCGTCCAGATCACCGGCGCGACCCCGGTCCGGGTGCCGCTCGGCCCCGGCGCGGTGCACGACCTGGACGCCATGCTGGCCGCGATCACCCCCGCCACCCGGGTGGTGCTGCTCTGCACGCCCAACAACCCGACCGGTCCGGCGCTGCGCCACGACGATGTGGAGCGCTTCCTCGACGCGGTGCCGCCGGACGTCCTGGTCCTGGTCGACGAGGCCTACGTGGAGTTCGTCACCGACCCGGCCGCCGTGCGCGGGCTGGAGCTGATGGCGGGCCGCCCGGACGTGGCGGTGCTGCGCACCTTCTCCAAGGCGTACGGCCTGGCCGGGTTCCGGGTCGGCTACTGCGTGGCCGACCCGGTCCTGGCCACCGCGGTCCGGGCGGTGTCGCTGCCCTTCGGCATCTCCCTGCCCGCCCAGGCCGCCGTCCTCGCCTCGCTGGCGGCCGAGCCGGCGCTGGCCGAGCGGGTCGCTTCGCTGGTGGAGGAGCGCAGCGCCCTGGTCGCGGGGCTGACCGCGCTGGGGTTCGAGGTGCCGGACGCCCAGGGCAACTTCGTCTGGCTGCCGTCGGGACCGCTGACCCTCGAGCACGCGGCCGCCTTCGGTGCGGCCGGGCTGACCACCCGGCCCTACCCGGCCGGGGAGCCGGGCGACGGCGTCCGCATCACCGTCGGCGAGCCGGCGGCGAACCGCCGCGTGCTGGAGGTCGCCGCGGGGCTCACCCGCCCCTGACCCCGCGTCCACAGGCCTGCGGGCCCGCACGCGGTCGTCCCCGGCCGGGCGGGGGAACCGGAATTGTCAGTGCCGGCACCTAGCGTTCTGGCATGGCCAAGACGACGACCCGCCCCGCGTACACCTGCACCGAGTGCGGCTGGACGTCGGCCAAGTGGGTGGGCCGCTGCGGCGAGTGCTCCACCTGGGGCAGCGTGGTCGAGGTCGGGGCGCCCAAGCTCACCTCGATCAGGTCCTCGGTGCCGACCAGCAAGGCCGTGCCCATCCGCCAGGTCGACGCCGAGGCCGCCGCCCGGACGCTGACCGGCGTCGCCGAGCTCGACCGGGTGCTGGGCGCAGGGGTGGTGCCCGGGGCGGTGCTGCTGCTGGCCGGTGAGCCCGGGGTGGGCAAGTCGACGCTGCTGCTGGAGGTCGCCGCCCGCTGGGCCAAGGCGGGCCGGCGGACGCTCTACGTGACCGGTGAGGAGTCCGCCGCGCAGGTGCGGCTGCGGGCCGGCCGGACCGACGCGCTGGCCGACGAGCTCTACCTCGCCGCCGAGAACGACCTCGGGACGGTGCTCGGCCACATCGAGGAGGTGGCGCCCTCGCTGATGGTGCTCGACTCGGTGCAGACGGTGGGCACCGCCGAGGCGGACGGGTCGCCGGGTGGGGTGACCCAGGTGCGCGAGGTGACCGGCGCACTGGTCCGGGTGGCCAAGCGCCGCGGCATGGCGGTGATCATCGTCGGCCACGTGACCAAGGACGGAGCCATCGCCGGCCCCCGGCTGCTGGAGCACCTGGTGGACGTGGTGCTGGCCTTCGAGGGCGACCGGCACTCCGGCTTCCGGATGGTCCGCGCGACCAAGAACCGCTTCGGCCCGGCCGACGAGGTGGGCTGCTTCGAGATGGGCGAGCACGGCATCGTCGAGGTGCCCGACCCGTCCGGGCTGTTCACCTCCCGGCACGCCGAGCCGGTGCCCGGCACCTGCATCGCGGTCACGATGGAGGGCCGCCGTCCGCTGCTGGCCGAGCTGCAGGCGCTGGTGGCCCCCTCGCCGCTGCCGCAGGCCCGGCGCACCATGCACGGCGTCGACTCGGGCCGGCTGGCCATGGTGCTCGCCGTCCTGGAGCGGCGCTGCCGGATCCGGCTCTACGACCGCGACGTCTACGTCTCCACCGTGGGCGGGGCCAAGGTGACCGACCCGTCCGCCGACCTCGCCGCGGCGGTGGCCATCGCCTCCGCGGCCAGCGGCACCGCCGTGGGGGCGCGGATGGTGGCCCTCG
>Ga0210040_10002877_pt1 | contig 23793 bp, 22 predicted proteins | sample CryGeyCG12114_NA_FD_185462 | JGI IMG/M metagenome (GOLD analysis project Ga0210040, IMG submission 185462) | Groundwater microbial communities from aquifer - Crystal Geyser CG19_WC_8/21/14_NA (SPAdes) (version 2) | ecosystem: Environmental > Aquatic > Deep subsurface > Groundwater | place: USA... | reverse complement strand
ACTCGGGCGAAATGCCATCTTCTTCACTCCCCATTAAAATAGCGGTTGGTCCGGTTAAATCTAAATCAGCGGAGTTAATCGAAATTTCGCTTTTCTCGGTGCAAGCCACTATTTGAATACCGGATTGCTGCAGAAAGTTAAGTGTGTCTTTCAGGTTATTTTCGCGGCAAACCGGAATAATATTTAAAGCACCAGCCGAAGTTTTGAGCGCATCGCCATTTATCTGGGCCGCTCCGCGGCTGGGAATAACAATGGCATCAACACCTAAACATTCGGCGTTCCGGGCAATTGATCCAAAATTACGCACATCCGTTATCCGATCCAGAATAAGCAGCAAAGGCGTTTTCCCTTTCTCATAAATATCTGCCACCACATTATCTAAAGGGGCGTAAGTAATGGCCGCTAAAAAAGCCACCGCTCCCTGGTGATTTTTTCGGGTTAAAGTGTCCAGCTTCTCGGGCGGCACCAAAGCCACCGGAATATTGGCGTGATGCGCCAGTTCGGTAATTTCCTGGGTAATGCTGTTTTTCTGACCTTTTTGCAGGTATATTCTTTCTAAGCCTTTTCCTGCGTTTAAAGCTTCCAGAATAGGCCGGAGCCCAAAAATCATATCTATTTTATCGGATTTTTCGCGGCTCGGTGCCCGAAAATTTACTCTCCTTGAATCATTCCTTTTCTCCATTTTTCGACGGTGCTATACCACACAAACTCATATTCCGGACGACGGACCAGTTCGTAGTGGTTTTGTGTAAAGGTATTTGGTTTTTTGATGAAAATAAATTTTAATACGCCGCCGGTTCGCACACCCGAATAAGTCCATTCTTCTACTTCCTGATTCCGGTTTACACTGGCGGGTTTCCCGAAAACAATATAAATCATGCCCCGATCGGTGAGCCAGCCCGCTTTATGAGAATTAAAAAATTCGTTTGCTTCTTTTACCCGGGCGTAATACGTTTTTATCAGTTGTTTGGCTTGCGCTTTATCTTGGCTGGCGGCTTTTAACCAAAACTGGTCCAGGGCGCGTTTGGTTTCGGTAGCAGCATACAATTCGGTTCTTTCTTTCGCACTGGTTATGTATAATAATGGTTCAATGAGCTCTTTAGCCGTGGTTAATTCGGGATAGGCGTTTCCTTCGGCTACGACACTCAAACTGGCATTCCCCAGGGTTAACAGATATAATCCTTCATCCGGAAGTTGCACGGGTTCTTCCGGCGCAACCCGGTAAGATTTAATTAAGGCCAATTCAGAAGCTACATTTTTCGGAGACCGGGAAAAAGGTGGCGCCGCGGCCGGGAAAGTAGCCTCATATTTTTTTATCTGCATGTATTCCTGATTATTTACCGCTTCCACCCAAAAAGCTTCGGCTACATTTACGTGGTTCCGGAACAGCGGTATCGCCGCCGAATCGGTTAGTATAAACGGTCGGTTCAGGTTTCCTGGCGTTAACGGAATATCTACCCAAATTACTTCATCGTCGTCTTTATGCGGAATTAATTTAAGTTGCAAAACTGCTGGCTTGGGGTTTACCGGCGTTTTCACTTTAAAATCTGCTACCGCAAAATCAGCGTATATCTTTACTTTTCTCCGGAAATTGGCAACCGTATCGCGCTCAGTAACTTCTTTTCTTTCGTAACTCAGGTTAAACAAATAGTGCAATTGCGTTACCTGCGACGAAAGATCGGTAAATAGATTTTTGTCCGCGAATTTCAGATACACGTGCAAGCTGTCCCCTTCGGTTCGTAAGTCGTAATTAATGGTTGTTTCGGGCGCATATATATAATTAACGTTCTGCCGGTACATAACTTCTTCGGGCGAACAAGCCAACAGGCAAAAAGCGAAAACAATATAAATTAAAAGTTTATAGAACATGGTAAATAGCTGTTAGCTATAAGCGGTTGGCTTCTAATAATAAGTTAAACGAAAAATTGGCACCAGATGGCTATTTAGAAAATTAGTTGCTTCTACAAATAAAAAAACCGGCTACTTAAACCGGCTTTCTATTCATAATTATCTATGCTTTAGATTAAGTAGAATCAACTTTTCTACCATTATTTAATGACAAAGCTAACAGCTATTTATACTAGCGGTTGCCGTAGTATTTCATGAAAAGTTGTTCTAATTCGGCGGCTCTTTGTTCGTTGCCCAACGTGCGTGCGGCCAGTACTAATTGCTGCAGCACCATAAAGTTGGTTTGTACTTCCCGATCAAAAAGCGCACCGTCTGGCAGGGTAGAATAATAATCCAAAGCTTTGGTAGAGCGCTTGGCCATGACGTTTAATATTTCTTCGGCGCGCTTTTTCTCGCCTACCTGCACCAAGGGTTCGATAAATTGCGGCGTATAATAATCGTACGGAATAGATTTGTCCGGCATAGCTTCGAAACACCGGTCCATTACCTGCTTGGCTTTAACTTTATCACCGGCGGCCAGGTAAGCCGTAGCTAAACGGTAAAATTTATCGCGGGTGTTTGGCGGTAATTGGCTGATGTAGCTTTCATCGTAAAAAATATTCGGGTTATCCAGGTTACGCCAGGCAAACTTGGTCATCATGTTTTGAAACATAATATTTTTCGCCACATGACCTTCTGCATTCGGGTCCGGATTTTTGGCCGGCACTACGCGGTAAGCCAAACCTTCTAACTGGAAATACGGTTGCAAGTTCAGGTAATCCGAAGAACTGACAGTGGTTGAAAAATAGACCGGCCGCTTCCAGTTGTTCGTAGCCAGAATATCTAAAATAATCAGGTGTTTTTTCTCGATGGCGGATTTACCGATGCTCCAGTTTAACTGATCTACAATTTGGCTTTGCCGATCCGGAGAAACCGCGTTGTTTTGAATAACCGCATTTTTATCGACGTCCAGGTAAAACGTTTTGGTGGGGAAAGATAAAAACGGTTTGGCATTCTGCGCCGCAACTTGCAATACCGAGTGATTTTCTTTTACCAGTTGCATGTAACGTTTCAAGTCCATGCCGCCTTTTACTTCGGCTCTTTCTACAAAGGGCAGGTAATCGTTAGTGCCCTGGCGGTAATTTTCTATTTCCAGAGAAATCGGTAACGGATCGGATTTATACGACTGACGTTTCATCTGATCCACGTACCAATCGGTATTGAGGTAACTTAATACAGCTACCCGCACGTCGGTTCGGAAACCTTCCACTTCCTGGGCGTACCACAACGGAAACGTATCGTTATCGCCGTTCGTAAATAAAATGGCATTGGGCGCACAGGAACTTAATAAATTTTTAGCCGAATCAACGGAGTTGTACCGGTTAGAGCGATCGTGATCGTCCCAGCCCTGCGCCACCATAATGGCGGGCACACTTAAACTGAAAAGCGTGGCTACCGCTGCCCGGGGCATATCGGCTTTTAAAACGCGCTGCAATAAATCAGCTAACCCAATTACGCCTAAACCAATCCAAATGGCAAATGCATAAAAAGAACCCGCAAAGGTATAATCCCGTTCGCGCGGCTCAATAGGAGGCTGGTTCAAGTACAAAGCAATAGCTATCCCGGTAAACAAAAACAATAAACCCACAATAAAAGCATCGCGCTGGCGGCGCCGGATCTGGTAGAAAAGCCCCAGAATACCCAGAGCCAGAGGCAACATATAAAAATTATTCCGGGCTTTGCTGTTGGCTATCCGTTCCGGTAGGTTTTGGTTTGATTCTACGGGCCATAATACGCCGGAATTCTGGACATCCCCGTCGCGGCCCACAAAATTCCACAAAAAGTAGCGCCAGTACATATGCCCGAACTGGTATTTAAACAAGAACGCTAAATTTTCGCCCATGGTGGGCTTGCGGCCTTCCTGTATGGTTGTCCATTTTTTATATTCTTCTATGTGCTGCGGCTGGTTGCTATAAATCCGCGGCAAAAAGCTCATGTCTTTCGGGTCGTAAACCGGCTCGATTTTGTAATCAACAATCTCGTATTTATCTTTTCCTTTAATATAGCGGGGCGCACCTTCTTCCTGATCCACTACTTCAGCGGTATATTGCGGACCGAACAACAAAGGCCGGTCGCCGTATTGCTCCCGTTTTAGGTAGGATACAAAACTTACAATATTCTCCGGATCGTTCTCATCGATGGTGGGATCGTAAGCCGAGCGAATGGGAATAATAAGGTAAGAAGAATAGCCAATCAGAATAAAAACAAAACACAAAAGGGCTGTATTGAGGAACCGATTATTTTTCCGAAACGAATACCGGAAACTAAAATAAATAGCGGCCAGGAACAAAAGCAAAAAGATAATAATACCGCTGCCAAAAGGTAATCCGAAGGAATTAACAAAAAACACTTCCAAATCGCCGGCCAGCGATGGCAACCCCGGAATAATGCCCCATAATATTACTGCAATAATAATGGCGCTAATGGCAAAGGTAATCAGGGCTTTGCCACGAGTGGTTTTGTTTTGCGTGCGGTAATAAAAGATAAAAGCTAATGCCGGTATGGCGAGTAAGTTTAGTAAGTGAACCCCAATGGATAAACCAAACATATAGGCAATCAGAATCAGCCATTTATCGGCGGTGGCACTATCGGCGGTACTTTCCCAGCGCAACATGGCCCAAAATACCAATGCCGTAAAGAAAGATGACATGCCGTATACTTCGGCTTCAACCGCCGAAAACCAAAAAGAATCGCTGAAAGTAAAGGCTAAAGCCCCCACTACGCCGCTGCCCATGACCAATAAAACCTGGCCGGGAGTTAAAGCAGGAGCTGCATTTGGATTATCGGTATTAATCAGGAGTTTGCGGGCCAGAATAGTAATGGCCCAGAATAAAAACAATACTGTACCGGCACTAACCAAAGCCGATAAAAAGTTAACCAAAGGTGCTACCAGCAGGACATTATCGCCGGCAAACATGGAAAAAATACGGCCGAGAAGTAAGTAAAAAGGCGCTCCGGGCGGATGCGGCACTAATAATTTATACGAACAAGCAATAAATTCTCCGGCATCCCAAAAGCTAGCGGTAGGCTCCAGGGTAATTCCGTAAACCGTTGCGGCTATCAAAAATACAATCCAGCCCGTAATATTATTTATTCTGTTATAACTATGCATAAATGGATCTGAAATAATCCCCGAAATTAAGAAAATAACTTTTTATAAAAGAGTTGGCTTTAAATAATCTTAAAAAAATAGCCGGCTTTGCGGGGCCGGCTATTTAATATCGAAAAATAAAGAGTTTTATTGTTGCAGAATCAGGCGTTTGGTTTCTACCATTTTATCGTTTACATACAAACTATAAAAGTAAATACCCGCCGGAGCTTCCGATAAATCAAAGTTTATTTCGGGGTTACGTAACGAATCCGGCACCGAAATAATTTTAATAATATTACCAATAGTATTGGAAACCGTAATTTTATACTTAGCATTAGTCGCCTGTGCTAACGCAATGGTAAATTTTCCTTTAGATGGATTGGGATAAGCTGTCAGGGTTGGTTTTAATTTACCTTCGTCCCAGGTGATAGCTGCATTATATAAGCTAACGCCTAATTTAGAAGTGGGAGCTGTACTAGCCGTAAAATTGTAGCGGTATTTCTTAGGTGCAGTTATGGTCCTTGCCACTTTATTCGTTAAAATAGACCAACTAAAATCCGGGTTAATAGAACTTGCTACCGTATAGCCGGCTTTGCCTCCCCACACCAAAGTTCCCGGTTGGGAAACAGCCGGTGTTTTTGGAATGTAAATGCCATCGTGCTTAACCGTTAAATGAGCGCCGTATCCGGTAACATAAACTACCCCGAAGGTAACCGCCAAAAGTATCTTAGTAAAAGTTTTCATATCATATTTCCTTTATCAGGGAAAGAAGTCTTCACGTAAAAAGCCAAATATACATTAAATATTGCAAAATAAATATTTTAGTTGTAATAAAATAATTATTTTAATAACAAGTTAGCAAATATTTATTTCAATGCTTTAATGGGATATATACAAATATTGTACCCTTCTTTCTTTATAAACCAGTTTTATTCTTTAACCAGTTAAAAAATGAAAAGCGTTACGTGGGCAATTCACTTGAAATTTTAGTAAATACATTTGGCTACCTGTTTATTACCTGGCGCTCTGAAAGCAACAAATAATTTAGCCGCCAGTGTTCGTTTACAAATAAAAAAATTCATCACCAAATAAGTAATACGCCGCTAATAACAAAGTTGAGGAACAATTAAAATCATCAGAAAAAAGATTTTGCCAAGTAGATTTAGGAAAACGATAAAATTTGAAACGAGGTAATTTGTCTCCGCTCAACTTTTAGCTAAAAACTTTACCTAATGATTATTTTTTCTGAATTATTTGTGTAAAAAGGGCAAATCTACGTGCCGAAACTGGATAATTAAAAACGTAAAAGCTACGCCCCAGAACAAAGCACTCCACAGCATGTTCAGAATAATTTTGCGTTGCGAAACGCCTAAGACCGTCGCTACAATGGTACCAATAATGGGGCTGAACAACACGGGCGTGAGAAAAGCAATGCCGGTCATGCCGAAGCGTTGCCAGATTTTAACAATATTCCGGCTTCGTTTGGTAAAAACGGGTTTCTGGCGCAGGCGGCACCGCGCGGCATACCACTCCGATAAGGTACAGCCAATCCAGGAAAAAATAAGCACGCTGGTCATCATGCCGGTAACGGTAAGCGCCAATGTAACCCCAAAAGATAAGCCCATGGAAATACCGGCTAGCGGTCCACCAAAAAACTTAACCATGCTTAAAAGAAAAACGGAAACGTATTTAAGAATATCGCCTGTCACTTTATAAAATTACTTTACTGTACTAGCGTAAAATTTCAAAAGAAAGTATATTTCTACGAAATAATACGGATTTAAAGTTTCTCCTTTTGCTTGCGTGGAAAGTAATACTAGTTTTTCTTGTTAGGCTATATTTTGGCCCCAAAAGCCAGATCACCGGCATCGCCCAAACCCGGTACAATGTAAGCCCGCTCGTTCAGCTCCTTATCTAAAGCTCCCAGCCATATTTTAGCTTCCGGCAACTCGGCCTGCACGTGCGCCAGCCCTTCGGGGCTCGCAATAGCCGCCGCAATATGTACCTGCCGGGGTGTTCCAAAACGCAGCATCGCTTTGTACGTTAAGGCCAGCGATTTACCGGTAGCCAACATGGGATCTACTAACAACAAAACCCGGTCTTGCAACGAAGGTGCCGCTAAATAATCCACGTGTACCGAAACTTCCGAAGTGGCTTCTACCCGGTAAGCTGCTACAAAAGCACTCGAAGCCCGATCGAAGTAATTCATAAATCCCTGGTGAAAAGGCAAGCCGGCCCTTAATACGGTGGCCAAAACCGGGTAATCGGCCAGCACCTGTTCTTCCGATACGGCCAGGGGCGTTTGCACCGTTTTGGTTTTGTAATTTAATTCGGTTGATATCCGGTAAGCTAATATTTCGCCCAGCCGTTCCAGGTTCCGGCGGAACCGCATGCTGTCGCCCTGCACCGTTACGTCGCGTAGTTCCGAGATGAAATGGTTCGCGATGGAGGGTTCGTTATTTAGTATATAAATCATGTTGCTACGTCCTTAAAACACCTAAAAAGCTTGTACGGGCCAAAGATAAACAATACCCGCCATTCGCTTCAAAAATTATAGAACAAGTACCCACCAATAAATGTTGATCCGGAACCAGTTTTCAAAAAACTTATTCTCCCGCATTCTTTAGTTTATATTTATATCTCTAAAGGAGTGCTGAATTAAAATTTAAAAAGGGCGTTTATTTTGATTTTAAAAAGTCCTAATTTCCAGGTTTTTAAATTATTTTTGTCGGCTATGAGATGTATACCTTTTTACGTTCTGTCTTTTTTCCTGCTATCTTTTGGTGCCGCTGCCCAGGGCACGTATGTACCCCTCGACCGCGAAGTATATCACCTCATCGACCGGTTTTCTATTAAATACAGCGGTCAATTAGCTTCCGACGAAGAATCGCCGAAACTACACACCGGCATCCGGCCGTATCGCCGCCAGGATGTAGCCGAATTGGCCGAGATGGTGGGCGCCCGCTCCAGTTCCTTATCGGCCCAGGATCAGTTTAATAAAGATTATTTACTGAATGATAACTGGGATTATACCCGGCGCGAATCGCGGCAGCAAGGCACATCCTTTCTGAAGTACTTTTTCCGGAACCAGGCCGATTTGTACCACGCCGAAGGTGAAGAATATAGTGTGCGGGTAAACCCGGTTTTGCATTTTCAGGGCGGATTTGATACTGATACCGAAGGTTTGCGCTATATAAATACCCGGGGCGTGCAGTTGGAAGGCACCGTTAATAAACGATTAGGCTTTTACACGTTCTTAACCGAAAACCAGGCCCGCTTTCCCGGCTACGTAAACGAGCGCATTCAGCGCGATACCATTGTGCCGAACGAAGGCTACTTTAAACCCTTTAAGCAGGATGGTCAAGATTTTTTTACCGCCCGCGGCTACCTAAATTACGGTATTTCTAAAAATATAAATGTACAACTAGGGCACGACCGTAATTTTATTGGCAACGGCTATCGCTCGCTTATTTTATCGGATTACGCGGCCCCTTATTTTTTCCTGAAGCTCAACACGCAATTTTGGCGAATACAATACATGAACTTGTTTGCCGAAATGAACGCCGATTTTGAACTGCGCGATCAATTATATCCCAAAAAGTATTTTGCTTACCATCATTTAAGCGTCAATATTACGCCGGCAATTAACGTTGGTTTGTTCGAATCGGTGGTTTTTGCCCGCGGCAAAGGCCGTTTTGAACTACAATACCTAAACCCGATTATTTTTTACCGCAGCGTAGAACAACAACTAGGCTCCAACGATAATGCCTTGCTGGGCTTGGATTTTAAAGTAAATATTGCGAAAACGGCGCAGGTATACGGGCAGGTAGCCATCGATGAATTTTTATTAAGTGCTTTGCGGGCACGCACCGGCGGCTGGGAAAACAAACAAGGCCTGCAATTAGGCGCGAAATACCTGGATGTTGCCGGCATCTCTAATCTGGATGTGCAGGGCGAGTTTAACGTGGTGCGGCCGTATACGTATCAACACGAAGACCGGTACACCAATTATCAACACTACCAGCAACCCCTGGCGCACCCCATGGGCGCGAACTTTTACGAATACATCGGTATTGTGCGGTACCAGCCCCTTGGCAAATTATTCCTGACGGGTAAGGCTATTTATACGAAGTACGGTGTAGATACCGACAGCAGTAATTACGGATCAAATGTTTTGTATTCGTATAATGCCCGCCCCTATTATCCGCCTAACCAAAGAGCAGAAGGACACTTTATTGCGCAGGATAACCCTACGAATCTCATTCACCTGGACCTGACGGCCTCCTGGCAGTTACGGCACAATATGTTTATCGATGTTAAACAAATTATCCGGCGCCGGACCAGCAGTGTAGCCGCTTACAACAACAATACAGCTGTTTCCACGGTGGCTTTTCGCTGGAATATTCCGCAACGTTTGTACGAATTTTAATTTTAGATGAATAAAAATCCGGTAATCTTATTAGAGCTTGTTTAAATTTTGTTTTTGGAAGCGAGAATTATGAAAGCCAGTTTCCAATGAATAAGTTGATAGCGATGACATTGCCAAGTTGTGGGGCAAAAATAAGGCAAACACCCACTTAGTTTATTTATATTAATTTAACTAACAAGATTAACCACATTTTATAATGTTTTTAGTTGTATAATTAAATGTTAAAACTTTAAATTCTTTGCAGTCCTTCTCTGAAAATGTTTCGCTGTCATCTTTCCCATTGGTATCTATTGCCATGTGTACTTATAATGGCGCCCGCTATTTGCGAGAACAACTAGATTCGCTTGCCCGCCAAATTTATCCGCGATTAGAAATTATTGTGGTAGATGACTATTCTACAGATGAAACCATGGCCATTCTGGAGGAATATTCTAACCAACTTCCTCTTAAAATTTACCGGAATAAAACAAATTTGGGTTACATCAAAAATTTTGAGAAAGCTATTTCTTTATGTACAGGCTCATTTATTGCGCCCTGCGATCAGGATGACATATGGTTACCCGAAAAAATAGAGAAATTGGTAAATTTCTGCCAGGATAAATTATTAGTTTATTGCGATGCCGAATTAATAGATCCGACAGGACAGCAACTGCAGCAAAAAGTTTCGGATGTAGTTAATCCCGTTCGGTCAGCTGAACCAGTCAAACTTCTATTCAATAATTGTACCCCGGGACACACTATATTATTCCACCAGCAATTGGTAAAGTCGGCTTTGCCTTTTCCCGATAATGTGTACCATGATTGGTGGCTTATGTATACCGCAGCTACTTTGGGAAAAGTGGGTTACCTGCCTTTTACCCTGGTTCAGTACCGGCAACACCCGGCTAATGTCACCAATTTTAGTCATCATAAAAAAGCCGGCAAGTGGGACTCAAAACAAGTACGCAGAAACCGGCAACTGGCCATCTTAAAGCAATTTAAACTTTTCAACGATCGGCAAGGCATTGCAAACCCGCTCTTAAATGAACTCATTACTTGTTTCACTCACCGCCGTACTTGGGGCCTCGATCTAAATCTATTCTCAATTCTTTACCAACACCGTGCGGATCTATATTTTGTTTTAAAGAAAAGTGATGTAAAAAAAATTCACCGGCTATTTAAAGAAAGCTTGGCCTAATCTGCATCCAGCTCGTTTATTTCTTGTAGGTGTTGCTGGAGGTACGGCCCCGTATTATAAATTATATCTACATCCTGGTGGCTTAACAGCGTTCAAACCAAATACTTAACAGCCCCTTTGGGTACCTGCTGATCTATTTCTAAAGGTTCCGCCATTACGGGCAAAGTTATAACATTTCGAAATAATCGTTTTAACTAAATAAACTTAAGCTGCTTTTAAAGCTTACTCATTTTTATAATAAAGGTATTGCAGTTACAAATGCAAATTTGGGCTTTTAAATTTCCTACAGCCACTGTTGGATGGGTGAAAACAAATAGCTATTGTACTAATTATAAAATTCTAATATATTAGCAATGGATAGTAATCACTAACCTAAAATTAGAGAGATACATTAAATTAAGACAGCACCTACTCCAGCCAAAGGTATAATAACCGGAACGAACTCCGTTTAGCTACAAGTTGGCATAAATTATGAAAGACAGAAAACTTAAAATATTTGCTGGACTGATTTCTTCTTTACTGTTAATCAGTTTGATTGTGAAGTTGATTTATGTGCCAGGTGGAATGATTTTATCTGGTTTATTTTTAGGGAGCATTGTTTTAGTTGCAATTCTTCTCGGTTGCCTAATTGTTACTACCTTTTTGAAATTTGCTTTTAAGAACTATTCGTTTTTGACATTGTATTCAGTTATTACTGCATTATCCTTTCTTATATTCCACTATAATTTATATTCACCAACATTAAGAATTACAGTTCCCGAAGGTTTTACAGGAAAAGTAACTCTTGTTTTATCAAATGTTGATGATAATATTTTAAAAGTAGATGGTAATGGAATTGGCTATATCAACCAATGGACTTTTGATAGAACATATACTGAACCGATTGTTGTTGAGACAACTGGGAAGAACATAAATAAAAGATGTGTCGGTTTTAATCCCTCGACTTTCTGGGGTAAGGGAAAGGCTTGCTGTCTTGAGAAAAAGCAAATTCATACTTTAAGCTTTGAAGTTGTACCGTTCGATAAGGTTGGACAAAAACAATATTATTCAAAAGATTTGGCAAAACTTGTAGACACAACTTTAGTGCTTGCAATCAAACCTGATAGGTACACAAAAATTCAGACTGAACCTTTCGAGGTGAAATTAGAGAAATAATAACTTATGCCAACCACGTGTAAACGTCATGCTTCGGCCGATGGCCTCACACGTCGCTTACACAAGTCCGTTATGTGTAATTAAATAATCAAGAAATGGCGCTATATGGTACTCACCCGCCTCTTTCATTAGCCGAAGACCCTAGTGACCCTGTATGGCATTGGTTTATTTGCAATGGACCACATGGAGAAAGATTCATGTGGAAAAAACCTAGTTATGCCGAAAGTGATTTGTATTATTTGAAAGAATTTATTGAGGAGCGTGAGGAATCAACCGACGGATTTTATGAAAAAGCTAGAATTGTTGCATTGAAATCATTAGAAATCGACAATCATATTATGATTAGAACTGCAATTCAAGTTTTATGTGTGGTTGGATATGATGAAGATTTACAGATAGTATTGGAATTTGTAAATTATGAAGATGAACTAGTGAGAAAAGATGCTAAAGCTTGCCTGTTCGAAAGAGGTATAAAATATAAAAAGGAAAAATAAAAACACATAACAGCGGCTAAACGCCAGCTTCGGCCAACGGCCTAGCCGTCGTTTAGCCGCGGTCCGTTAGGGGCAAGTCATTAAATAAGGTTTTAAACCAAAAGTTAAGAAAATGAAAATCAAGTACAGTATAATCTTATGGATTTTAATTATGCTTAACTTTTCTTGTGAAAAGCAAGAAATGGATATAATGATAGTGGAAGGATATATAAAAGATGATGCTACTAAGTTACCCGTTGCTGGAATTACCATCCATATTGACGCTATAAAATCACCATCAGGAATGGGTATTATTACAGACGGTAAAAGGAAGAAGGCCGGTGAAACAGTAACGGATGCAAATGGACATTATAAAGTCAAGTTGAGAGTATTCGAAGAAGCGGAAATGCTGGAATTTTGGTTAAATCGAGGAGGAACTAAAAAAGCCTTTGAGGATGCCCAACGTGTTGCTTATTTGTCAGATTTAAACAAAGATGGCCACAATAGAATTGATTTCGACCTTACACCATTAGCGCTTTTAAAGATTAATTTTAGAAATGTTGATCCAATTTCAAATGCGGATTTTTTTTACTTTGGATGGTATACAACAAATTCTGGTGGGTCTTGGGGAAGTGTGAACGAAGAAAATTGCGGTTCCGTTATTCCCAGTGAAGCTAGGATATGGACTGGCATGGATGTGTGTGGTTCTACAACGGTAAGAACCGCAGCTGAAAAATCAACTTCAGTTTATTGGACAGTAAAAAAGAATAATATAACAAAAGAGTATAATGAATCTGTTTTTGTCAAACGTGGTGTATTGAATGAATTTACGATAAGTTATTAATCATTTATATTAAAACCTACCCCTAACAACAACTAAAAATCATTAAAACGCTTTTTAGCCAAAGCGTTAGGCACAAGCAGAAAATGAAAAATGAAAATTGATACCTTTAAACCATTTGTTGGACAACATTGTGAGACGACCGCAACAGGAAGTCTGTTAAAACAAATTGGAATTGAACTGTCTGAACCAATGCTATTTGGATTGGGGGAAGGACTTGGGTTTATCTTTTGGAATATGAATACAATGGAGTTTCCATTTATCGGCGGTCGTGTCAAAACTGATTTACTTACCGTAAACCTGTGCAAAAATTTGAACCTGGATTTGGAGGTGAAAGAAACTTCATCAAAGTCAAAGGCCTGGGAAAATGTAAAAAATGAAATCGACAATGGAAAAGCCGTAGGACTAAAATTAGATTGTTTCCATTTGGACTATTTTACAAATAAATTCCATTTTGCGGGTCATTATGTAGCCATGTATGGTTACGATAATGAATTTGCATACCTTATCGACACTGACCAACAAGGTGGAAAGGTTAAGACAGCACTAAACAGCCTTGAACTTGCTCGAAATGAAAAAGGTCCGATGTCCTCAAAAAACAGAAGTTATACTATAGCTAAAAACGGCCATATAAATAATTTAAAAGAAGCAGTAAGAAAAGCTGTAAAGAATAACGCCACTGAATTTTTGAATCCCCCAATAAAAAACATAGGCTACAAAGGGATTTTGAAAACAAGTTCAGAAATCAAAAAATGGTTTGTAGAGACCAAAGACGTGAAAAGAGATTTTCAAACAACTGCAATGTTAATGGAAAGAGCAGGAACAGGAGGTTCATTGTTCAGAAATCTGTATCGGAATTTTCTAAAAGAAAGTGCTCAATTACTGAAATCAGACGAATTCAAAGAGGCCTATCAGCATTATACAGAAATTGCGGAGCAATGGAAGATGGTCTCTGACCTATTTTATCAAGCAGGAGAATCGAAGGACATTGATTATATAAATCAAGCTTCAGAACTGCTAACTAAGGTTTCAGAGAACGAAAGAAAAACAATGTACAAATTAGAAAAAGCCTGTGCCTAACGGTTAGTATATGTAAATAAAAAAGTAACTCTTTCGTATCTTTAAAAGAAAATGCCAGAGTTAAGCAGATTCTACGGAATAATCATAAAAATGTATTTTAGTGACCATAATCCGCCTCACTTTCACGCAGAATATGAAAGTTATAAAGCCGAATATGATATAAAAACTTTAGACAGAATAGTGGGAACTTTGCCTATCAGGGCACATGCTTTAGTCCTTGAGTGGGCATCCTTACATAAAGAATAATTGCTTTCTAATTGGGAAAAAGCTCAAGTACCAACAAATTTAAATAAAATAGAACCATTAAAATAGCCATGAACGAAATAGTCGAATTCGAAATATTGGGAAATTACCATATCTGGTTAAAATTCCAAGACGGTTATGAAAAAGTAGTAAATATAAGACCTCTAATTGGCAAAGGATTCACCAAAGAATTACTTGACAACAATAACTTTAATAGAGTAACTATTGAATCAGGTGGCGGACTTGAGTGGTTTAATGGATATGATGTATGTCCGAACTTCTTGCGGGAAATACCTGAAGAAAAAAAACACGTGGCCTAACAATATATATACAAACCCTTTGCTTCGCTTCGGGCTTTGCAGATACTAACTGTTGGCAACAATTTTAAAGATTTTATTTAAAGTATATGTATCTGTATAAAAAGGATAAATTAGAGAATAAGAACGACTTAAATGGAAGCATTAATCAACAAAATTACATTGAACCCAGATATTTGCCACGGAAAGCCAACCATTAGAAACATGCGGTATCCAGTTGAAATGATATTAGACTTGTTGTCATCGGGAATGACCTTTCATGAAATTATGGAAGATTACCCCGCGATTGAAGAAGATGATATCAAGGCTTGTTTAACTTACGCCTCCAGGCTGACAAAATAAAAGCGATTCACAAGGTCGTTGCATGAAGTTTATTGTAGATGCTCAACTTCCCACTGGAGTTGCTTGCATATTGAACAATAGGGGCTTCAATACCATTCGTACGGATGACCTGCCCGATAAAGAAAGAACAAGCGACAACCAAATCAGGGAAATATCTATTCGGGAAAGTAGAATTGTAGTCACCAAAGACTCCGATTTTCTTGACTCGCATTACATCAAGAATATTCCAGAGAAACTACTTTTTATTTCAACAGGAAATATCAGGAACAAAGAACTGTTCAATCTCTTCGCCAATAATTTGCACCAGACAATTGAAACGCTTGCCACCTGCAACTATGTTGAAATGGATAATACAAACATAATTGGGCACGGGAAAAAAAACACTGCACCCAACAATGTGATTATTTGCTAACTTAGGTTGTGCATAAGCCATGCTACAGCCGACGGCTTTGCACGCCTCATGCAAGAGGCCGTTGGCAGCAAATCAACTTAAAAGCTTTCTAGCTCAATCAGACGGAAAAACAACTATAAAACGAATTTTGTACTTAACCATAAATCTAATTATAATTGTTTGAAAGGCCACTAGGATTCTTTTGGTGCGTTAATTAAAAATGACACTATTCACCACTTATTCTTACATGAAAGGGGAGCCTCTTCCTCTTTTTATTTAGTACAGGAATTAATCCGCCACAACTTGCTTTTGTAGGTACTGCACCGCTTCTATCACCAAGGCATTGTCCATGGTGTTAGTTTCTACGCCTTGGCCAATGCCGGCTAACAGCATGATGGTTAATTTACCACCTAAATGTTCCCGGAACTCCTGCATGCCGTGGAGCAAACTATCCGGATGGGTCACTTCTTCTAAGTGATGGACCATTTCGGGCGCGTATAAAGCAAAGCCTAAAGTCTGGATAACCGTTAGAATTTCTTCTAATTCGCCGGCACTTATCATTCCTTTCAAATGCGAGTAAACCGAATCCAGCGCAATTCCCATGGCTACAGCTTCGCCGTGCCGGATCTGGTAATTACTTAGTTGTTCTAGTTTATGCGCCGACCAGTGCCCGAAATCCAAAGGACGCGAAGATCCTTGTTCAAAAGGATCGCCGCCGGCAATATGTTGCATGTGCATCTGGGCACACCGGTAAATAAGATACTGCATGGCGGCCATATCGCGTTGCGCCAACTTTTCGGCGTTCTCCTGGATAAACCCGAAGAACTTTTCATCTTTAATTAACGCCACCTTAATAGCTTCGGAAATACCAGCCCGCCAATCCCGGTCTTCCAAGGTGGTTAAGAAATCAAAATCGTTTAAAACCACAAATGGCGGGGCAAAATTGCCCAGGAAGTTTTTCTTATTAAATAAATTGACGCTGTTCTTAACTCCAATACCCGAATCGTCCTGGGATAAAACAGTGGTAGGGATACGAATGTGCCGGATACCCCGGTGCGCCACCGATGCTACGTAACCCACCATATCCAAAACGGCCCCACCCCCAATAGCTGCTAGATAAGAGTGGCGGTCAATGCCGTAGGTATTAACTGCTTCGAGTAACTGCTGTACCAGTTCGGGTTGGTTTTTACATTGTTCGCCGCCCGGAATAACCGTTATTTCTCCCGTTAAGGTTAAATCCGTGGCATGGGTTCTAAAATAAGTTTGGATAGCTGTAAGTAAATCCGGGTGCGCATTAGCTACCCCGCTATCAATAACAAAAAACACCTTACGAGCATTTTCCGCCTCATCTTGGCTTAATACATCCCGGAATAAAGTATTTTCCGGGTTAAATAACCCTTGGGTAAAATGAACGGTATAGTTAAAAGAAACCTGAAATTTCTGTTCTATGGAGGTTATGTGCATTTATAACTTAAGCTAAAAACTAACTAAATGACTAAAGTCACTTTCTATTTATGAACAAATTTAGGGGCAAAGAACGTGCATTTATGCTTTGTTTTTTTTATCGAAAGCAGATAAACTTAAATTGATTTGCCACTGGTTAGGTAACAGCAAACTGCCGGGCCAAAAAGCGAGAAATGGGGAATAATGCCAAAACCAGTAATCCGTACCACCATCCGGCAAAACCCGCTGCAATGGTAGCATCCATCATAATAAGCGCAATTACCCCGGCTTTTACCGCCAGCCGGATATGCAGGGGTTCCAGGGTTTTTGTAGCTTTTAGTAAAGGCGGAAATATAAGATAAATAAACAAGGCCAAAAAAGGCAAAGTATACAGTATTTGGTAATGCGGCAGGCGCATTAAAAAAACAATTCCGCCAATTACTAATAAGTAAAGCATCCCGGCTCCGGCTAAAATCCGCTTATCGCCACCGTGCACTTCGCCTTGGCTGATAGCCGTAATAGCCGCAATATACACAATGGGAATCAGAGCCAGGTACCAGTAAACTTCCACTGCCCAGGGCACCGCACTAATGCCTAATAAAAGATTAAGTCCCCGGCAAATACCCATATTTATGGGTCCGAGAACGGCAAAATGTTTGCCCAAGGCATCGTACACCAAAGCTATAACGGCTATGGAAACCGCTAACATGCCACTTACTATCGAAACCTGGAAAGCGGCCGCAATACCGCCAATCAACAGCAAAGAACCTAGTAAAGTTGCACTCATCCGGCTGGCGGCACCACTCGGAATGGGCCGTTCGGGTCGTTCCACCCGGTCTAAATCCGCATCAAATACATCATTAAAAACCACGCCCCCGCCGTACAACCCAATGGTAGCCAATATCAGCCAAAATAAAAAGCGTAATTGGGGTTCACTGGCACTTACCTGCTCGTCTTGCAGCACCATAATAACGGAACCGGAAGCGGCAAAACCCAGCATTATATCGGCAATGGCGGTAATAATATTAGCGGGCCGCATTAATACTAGGTGGGCAAAAACTGGATTCATGCTTAGCGGATTATACGGGCGTCTTTTTCATTTTCACCGGTTTCTATCCGGGGCGTTTGGCCGCCGCGTAAGATGGAGTTACCGGAAAACTTTAAACTCTGATCAACGGAATTAGCACCTAACCAATCGGATTCCTGCATTTGCCCGCTTTGTCCGAAAGCCGCCAGCGCATTCTGGTACGTAACCATACGCACCGATTCTTCCGCAATGCCTCGCTCTAGCATTAAATGGGCCGTTTTAGGAACCGCCAACGGATCGCTAATACCCCAATCAGCCGCGCTGTTAATCATAATGCGTTCGTGGCCGTAGCGCCGTACAATTTCGGTCATGCGCTCATTGCCCATTTTGGTGTGCGGGTAAATAGTAAAGGCCGCCCAAAAGCCCCGGTCCAATACATCCTGCACCGTTTCTTCGTTGTTATGATCCACAATTACCATGCTGGGGTCCAGGCCGTGTTCCAGGGCTACTTCCATGCTTTTAATGGTACCTTTATTTTTATCGCGGTGCGGCGTATGAATTTGCACGGGCAAACTTACTTCTTTGGCTAAGTCCAGCTGCAGGCGATAATATTTATCTTCGGCAGCGGTTTGGTCATCGTACCCGATTTCGCCAACGCCCACTACGCCTTCTTTGCACACAAATAGCGGCAATAGCTCCATTACTTCTTCCGCCAAAGCTTCGTTGTTGGCTTCTTTCGAGTTTAATCCAATGGTACAGTAATGTTTAATCCCGAATTGGCTGGCCCGGAATCGTTCGAAACCAATTAAATGGCTGTAATAATCTTTAAAGGTACCCACTTCCGTGCGGGGTTGCCCCATCCAGAAAGCAGGTTCAATCATGGCTACTACTCCGGCATTCCGCATGGCTTCGTAATCGTCGGTAGTGCGGGAGGTCATATGAACGTGAGGATCTATGTAAAGCATTTTGCGCGCTATTTTATGTGGTAAGCTATCGGCATTAGTACGACTAGCAGCAGTAGTGGTTAAGTTATTAGCCCGGGTATTTAAATATTAAAATAATCCGGGTTCAATTTTGCACCGGAACCTGCTGCCATCCGGCAAATTAGCGCCCTAAAATTACGGAAATCTTGGACATCTGCTAATAATTAAAATCTAGTAACAATAGGTTTATCAGTTACCGGAAGCCTAAAATTGCAACTTAAAGCGGAAACAAAAAAGCCAATATAACGGGACAGGTCTAGAACTTGTAATCTATGCAAGCAAGCCTATTTTCAGGAGAAAGCAAATAAGTAAGCACTGGAGATAATTAAAAATGCTTCTCCTGGCAATCAGAAGAAGCATTTTTAATTATTGGGGACTAAGAAAATTTAGTGTTTAAAATGACGAATACCGGTAAATACCATGGCCATGTTGTGCGCGTTACAAAAATCAATAGAATCCTGATCTTTTACCGAACCGCCGGGCTGCACCACCGCTTCAATGCCCACCTGATTCGCAATCTCTACGCAATCCGGGAACGGGAAAAACGCATCGGAAGCCATTACGGCACCTTGCAACGTAAAACCAAAATGCTGGGCTTTTTCTATCGCTTGGTTTAAGGCATCCACACGGGACGTTTGCCCCACGCCACTCGAAATTAAGTGGTCGGCGGTAGCGAAAACAATGGTGTTGGATTTGGTATGCTTGCAAACCTTGGCCGCAAAAACCAGGGCTTTGTTTTGCTCCGGCGTGGTGGCCCGCTCGGTAACTACTCTAAAATCCGCTTCCGTTTCGGTTTGTATATCTTTATCCTGTTCAATTACTCCGTTTAGCAAAGTCTTAAATAATTTATCAGGTAAAGCTACCGGTTTGCGCCGCAGCAAAATACGGTTCTTTTTGGCTTGCAAAACAGGTAAAGCATCTTCGGCAAAATCCGGGGCAATCAGCACTTCGAAAAACAATTTGCTTAGTTCCTCAGCGGTAGCTTTATCAATGGGTTTATTTGAGATAATAACGCCGCCAAATGCCGAAACCGGGTCGCAGGCCAAAGCTTTAAGATACGCCTCGTGGATGGTAGAGGCCAGCGCCACACCGCAGGCGTTGGTGTGTTTTAAAATAGCTACGGCCGGTTCTTCCTGAAATTCATCAATCAGGGCCACCGCCGCATCTACATCCACTAAATTATTATAAGATAATTGTTTCCCGTGTAACACATCGAAGAGTTCGTCCAGGTTTCCGTAGAAAGTACCTTTTTGGTGCGGGTTTTCGCCATACCGCAACGGTGTGGCCTGGCGCAGGCTTTGTTTAAATACCGGCACCTCCTCCTGGTTCAGGTAATTAAATATATGGGTATCATAGTGCGACGAAACATCGAAGGCTATAGCTGCAAACCGTTTGCGGTCGGCCAAGGTGGTGACACCCTGATTTTGACGGAGTAACTCCACTACTTCCGTATATTGCTCGCGCGACGAAACAACCAGTACATCCTGAAAATTTTTCGCCGCCGCCCGGATTAAAGAAATACCGCCAATATCTATTTTCTCGATTACCTCCGCTTCGCCGGCGCCCGATTTTACGGTTTCTTCGAAGGGGTATAAATCCACTACTACTAAATCAATGGTGGGAATGTCATAGGTTTGCACTTCGGTCTGGTCGGCAGCATGGCCCCGGCGGTGCAAAATACCCCCGAATATTTTGGGATGCAAGGTTTTAACGCGCCCGCCAAAAATAGCCGGATATTGGGTTAGATCTTCTACTGCCGTTACGGTTGCACCTTGTTCTTCCAGGAAAGTTTGGGTACCGCCGGTAGAATAAATAGTAGCGCCTTGCTCTTTTAACAACTGAACCAGCGGCTCCAGTTGATCTTTGTAATAAACTGAAATTAAAGCTGATTTAATTTTAATTGTATCCATATAATTAGATTTTGCGTGCTTAGTGAATTGTAAAAAGCAATTAAGTGATAGGTAAAAGTAAGCTTACTACTGTTTTTACTTTAAACAGTAGTAAGCTTACTTTTTATATTTACCTCTTCTCCCATTTTATAACTTGCTTCTTATCTTCTCTCACTTTTTAGTTTTTACTTCTTTCTTAGTAACAGTTCTTCCACCACCCGGGGCAAGTGTTCATGTTCCAGGGCCAGCACTCTTTGGGCTAATAATTCGGGCGTATCCTGGCTTTCTACCGGGCATGTGTGCTGGTAAATAGCCGCACCTTGGTCGTATTGCTCGTTTACATAGTGGATGGTAATACCCGATTCTTTTTCTTGGTTGGCGATAACCGCCGTGTGCACATATTGTCCGTGCATGCCTTTACCGCCAAATTTGGGCAACAACGCCGGATGAATATTAATAATCTGGTTCGGGAATGCCTGAACAAAAGCGGTGGGCATCAGCCATAAAAAACCAGCCAACACAATTAAATTTGGTTGATATGCCTGCACCTGCTGCAGGACCGTACCATCCCGCAAAGCTTCCCGGTTAAAAAAATGGGCGGGCACCTGAAATTGCCGGGCTCTTTCCAAAGCATACGCTTCGGGATTATTCGAAAACAAGGCCACAATCCTAATAGTAGGATGATCGCGAAAATATCCCATTAGGCGCTGCGCGTTACTACCGGAGCCGGAAGCAAAAATTACTATATGCTTAAACGAGGAAGCCGCCATATACCTAAAAAATGGAAGCGCAAATATAGAAGATTAAATTTTGCTTTTCCTGCCCCTATTCAGCAAAAAAATGTTTTAGGCTGGTTTTACTAAAGGTCCGACGCGAAGGATCCTGGGTTTACAGGGAGTATGACCGGCAGCATACGTTTTATTTTAATTTAAAAAATTAGGACTTGCCCATAAAAAGCTCAAATGATCTTCCCGTTTCTTACATTCTCTTGAGTTACAGTAGAATTAGCAAATTATTTAATATTTATGCTTATTAATATATATTTATTATGATTAATATTAACGATTAAATTCCTTTTATCTTACCTTGATAAACTAATGAGAAATATTATTTTCTTTACAGTTGTGGCCATCCTATTTGCCGGAATAGCCATGTTTACGGGATGCACCCGCATTGATGCCGGTTACGAAGGTATTTTGGTAAAACAATACGGTACCGAAAAAGGCGTGCAGGATGTTTCGCTGGTAACGGGCCGCGTCTGGTATAATCCCTTAACCGAAGATGTATTCCAGTTCCCAATCTTCGTTCAGACGGTAGATTACGATCCGTTTACGGTAAACGCTAAAGACGGCTCGGTTTTTAGTGTTGATCCTACTATTTCTTTTAAAGTAGAAAACGGTAAAAGCCCCCACATTTTCTCGAAATACCGCAAAAACATCGAAGAAATTACCCGTACTACTTTATTTAACTATGTGCGCGATGCCTTCCGGATTCAGTTTAATAACTATACAACCGAAGGTATTATCTCGAACCGGCAAACCTTTGAAGCAGCTGTGCAACACCAACTAGATTCTACCCTGATAAAAGACGGCTTTAAACTGGAACAACTTACTTCCGGACTGCAGTATCCCCGCACCATTACTGAAGCCATAGATTTGAAAAACAAAGCGGTGCAGCAAGCCATGCAGGTAGAAAATGAATTGAAAGTAGCCCAAATGCAAGCCCGCAAAAAAATAATTGAGGCGGAAGCCGAAGCCAAAGCTAACCAATTGCGCCAGGCTACCTTAACTCCTTTACTGGTACAGCAACAATTTATCGAGAAATGGGACGGCCGCACGCCACTTTACGGTAATTCGCCGGTTTTCTTTAAGAATACGCCTTAGATATTAATTCTGCTCAGAGGTTTATACCCTGCTGATCCGGTATTAGCGAAACAATAGCATGGACAAAATACCCATGAACATTAAACCTTTGCACCAGCGGCTCAACCTACTGAAATCTCTTCTCCGGTCGGCTTTAAAAAGCGCGTTTACTAAAAAAGCACCCGGCATTAAAATAAAGAAGAGCATGTAAAAACCAAAAAACGGATCTTCCCGGCGGTAGGCAATAGCCGCCAGAATGGTCACAAAAAAAATAATCAGTAGTGCATACAACACCCATTTAGCCCGGGGTATGCCCACCACAATAGGCAACGTCTGGCAATTAAAAGAGGCATCGCCTTTTATATCTTCCATGTCCTTTATTATTTCCCGGATAAGCGAAATAACAAAGGAAAATAAAGCGTAAGCCCATACGGCTTTATTATCGCTCCCCACATTAACGGCCACCACCAATAGCATAACCCCCGATAAAATTGCAATAAGGATATTACCGATAAGCAGTTTTTTTTTGAACCGGGCCGAATACCCCCACAACAACAGCGCGGCGCCTAGGTTAATGAGCCCTACGCGCCAGTTTAGCACCGCACCTACAATAACACCAATACCAGTTAAAAGCAAATGCGCCAAAATAGCTTGCCGGCGATTAATAGTTTTACCAATTACCAAACGGCCCGGCTTGTTAATGGCATCAATTTTTATATCATAATAATCGTTAATGATATAGCCGGCAGCGGCCACACAGAAGGTAGAAAGCAGCAACAAATAAAAAGATTCCTGCACCAGAATAACCCGGACCGGTTTTCCGGGCTGCAGCAAACAGGTTTGTACCAAAACCTGGCACAAAGCAATAAGCAGCAAATTAGGTAAACGAATCAGGTTGAAAACTTTTTCCAAAAACAAAATAGTAAGCGTGGCAGCGGGTTTAAGTACCCCTTAACAAAGCTAAGTTAATTACCCATGAAATAAAAAAGCTCCCTGGCAGGAGCTTTTAAAATAATGTGTAAATATGGGCTTATCTATACTTTCTTCACGTTAACTGCATTAATGCCTTTTTTACCTTCCTGCGTTTCAAACTCAACTTTATC
>Ga0210040_10002876_pt1 | contig 23795 bp, 27 predicted proteins | sample CryGeyCG12114_NA_FD_185462 | JGI IMG/M metagenome (GOLD analysis project Ga0210040, IMG submission 185462) | Groundwater microbial communities from aquifer - Crystal Geyser CG19_WC_8/21/14_NA (SPAdes) (version 2) | ecosystem: Environmental > Aquatic > Deep subsurface > Groundwater | place: USA... | reverse complement strand
ACCGTCTCCGCCAATCGTCTCGGAATGAATTTTCTGCGGCGGCTGACCTGCGCCCGTAGCTCAACGGATAGAGCATCTGACTACGGATCAGAAGGTTGGGGGTTCGAATCCCTCCGGGCGCACCAGAGAAGAAAGACCGGCACCGAAAGGTGCCGGTCTTTCTTTTTGTCCCTCGGACTTTCGACGAGTGAGAGCCCGATCCCCTCGCTGGGAACGCGCCGCGAGGAGGGGAGACGTCGTGCCAACTCCTAGCGTGCTCGCAGTCGATCGGCCTCTGCCTAGACGGTGCGTGTGAGCGCCATGACACTTCCCTGAATCTGGACGCCTTCGCTCCGTCGAAGTTGGAACCTTATTGCGGTGACTCGATCCGACAACCGATGCGCTTCAAGCGAGTTCGACGGATCGGGAAGTCGCAAGAGGGGGTCCGCCGTGGCGGCGGAGGCAGTTGTTCACGACTGCCTAAGGCCCAGACGAGCAACTTTCGTCATCAATGAAAGGGAAAAATATGATCACCAGTGGAGACGTCCAAAACCTTATGGGCGCCAAGGTTCTCGACCGCGACGATGACAAGATCGGCAGCGTCGAACAGGTCTACCTCGATGACAACGACGGACATCCCAGCTGGGTGAGCGTGCGCACCGGATTCTTCGGTGCCGCCGAAACCCTGGTGCCGCTCGACGCCGCGCAGCTCGCCTCGGGCGAACTGCGGGTCCCCTACGAGAAGAGCTTCGTGAAGGACGCGCCGCACATCGACGCCGACCAGTCGCTCTCGCGCCAAGAAGAAGACGAGCTCTACCGTTACTACGGCCTTGGTGCCGGTGAGACCGCAACGCACAGCGGCACGAACACCGGAACCACCTCCGGCCACGTCGACACAGGCGTTGGCACGGGCACCGACCGCGTCGACACCGGCAACGGTCACGACACCTCCGGCCCCTCGACCGACTCTGCGATGACCCGATCCGAAGAGCACCTCGAAGTCGGCACCCAGAACGTCACCACGGGGCGCGCGCGCCTCCGCAAGTACGTGGTCACCGAGAACGAGACCGTGACCGTGCCCACCACGCACGAAGAGGTTCACCTCGAGCGCGAGCCCATCACGGACGCGAACGTCGGCGATGCCCTCGACGGACCCGCGATCAGCGAGGAGGAGCACGAAATCACTCTTCACGAGGAGCGCCCCGTCGTGACCACCGAGGCGACCCCGGTCGAACGAGTGCGGGTCAATAAGGACACCGTGGTTGAGAACGAGACCGTCACCGGTGAGGTTCGCAAGGAGAAGATCGAGCTCGACGAGGACGGCACCACCGGCCGCAACCTCTGAGGTTCATAGTTCGAAGTAAAGGAGCCGGTGCCGCGATGCGGCGCCGGCTCCTTTGTCGTCCTCGGCCTAACTGCGGATGCTCTCGAACGCCGCAAGGGCTTCGGCTCTGCTTTGCTTCAGATCTATTGCGGGTGCGGGATAGCCGGCGGAGCCGAGCGCGTTCCACGGCTCGTGGATGGTCTTGGCGTCGAGATCCCTCAGCTCGGCTACCCACTGTTTGATGTACCGGCCGTCCGGGTCGAATTTCTTCGACTGCGTGACAGGGTTGAACACTCTGAAGAAGGGGGCCGAGTCGACCCCCGAGCCCGCGACCCATTGCCAGTTGGCGGCGTTGTTCGCCGCGTCTGCATCGACCAGTGTGTCCCAGAACCACTGCTCGCCGAGCCGCCAATCGATATGCAGATTCTTGATCAGGAATGACGCCGTCACCATGCGGACCCGGTTGTGCATCCATCCCGACGTCCAGAGCTGGCGCATGCCCGCGTCGACGAGCGGTAATCCTGTCTCGCCACGCTGCCATCGTCCGAGATCGTCATCGGTCGGTGATTGCCAAGGCATGCGGTCGAAATCCCGACGAAGGTTCTCGCCGGCGAGATCTTCGTGACTGAAGAGCAGGCTGTAGTTGAATTCCCGCCACCCCAGCTCATTCGCGAAGCGTTCTGAGGCGGAACCCGACTGGCCGGCGACGATGTGATCCCATGCCTGGTGCGGACTGACCTCGCCGAAACGAAGGTGTGGGGAGAGGCGTGAGGACGCGTCGAGGCCCGGCTCATCGCGGTGCTCGCCGTACTCGGGCAGCCGGTCGGCGAAGTCGGCGAGTCGCAGAGCACCGCCGGCTTCTCCGGGAGTCCATTCCGCACGGAGACCTTCCGCCCAGTCGGGATTCCGAGGAAGAAGGCCCCAGGTATCGAGCATGTCGCTTGAGAGTTCCCCAGTCCATCCCTCCACCCCGGAAGGTGTCGGAAGAGGCGTTCGCGGCTGGCCTGACGCGCGGGCGGCTCTCCAGAATGCGGAGAACACCTCATACGCGGAGCCGTCGTCTTTGACGACCGTCCACGGTTCGTGCAGCAGTGAGCCGTCGAAGCTCCTGACGTCTAAGCCTTGAGCTCGCCACGACCCCTTGATGCGAGCATCCTGCCTACGCTCGCCCATGCCGTAACGCCTGTTCCAGAAGAGCGCGGACGCGTCAGTGGTTCTGATGACTTCGTCGAGCTCGGAATCGGCATTCCCTCGCCGAAGGACGAGGGGGATGCCCAAGGCACCGAGGTCGCGCGATAACGCGGTCAGGCTGTGGTGAAGCCACCAGCGGCTCGCGCCGCCACGTGGACGAGAGACTGCGGGATCGTCATCGAGCACGAAGGCGGCTACGACAGGAGCGCCTCGATCGGCGGCGGCGGAGAGGGCCGGGTTGTCTGCGATCCGTAGGTCATCGCGGAACCAGACGATCGATGGGCGACGGGTCGGGGTGGGCATGCGCTCACGATAGGCGTGGTTCACGTAAGCGAGGTGAGGGCCCTGACCGTTGTCAGGACCCTCACCTCGCTGGTCAGCGGCGATGTGCTGTCGTCACCACTTGTTCCAGTCGCCGCCACCCCAGCTCGCGCCCTCGTCGCTGTTGAGGACGTCGTTCAGCGTGCTCGACACTTCGTTGTCGACGACGTCGAGAGTGTCGTCGAGCACATTCGCGTCGTTCAACACGTTGACGTCACCGTTTGCGATGTTGCTCCCGATGTCGCCGGTGCTCACGTCGCCGCTGGCGATGTCGCCGGTCTCGACGTTTCCGAACTCGTTGCCGTTCAGGGTGTCGTTCCCGTTCAAGATCTGAGTGCCGTCGTTGCCGCTCAAGATGTCTCCGCTGGCGATTTCCGAGACATCAGCGACATCGGCGACATTTCCGACATCGGACACGTTGCCGGAGTCTGATACGTTGCCGGCCGTCGTGTCGCCGCCATGCACGTCGGTGATGTTGAAGTCATCACCGTTGAGAACGCCGTTGCGGTCGTTGTCGCGGGCAGTGAAACCGTTGAGGTTGTCGTTGAGGACCTTCGTGATCGACGAATAACTGTCGTTGTCGTCGAGGTTCAGCTTGGTGACCTCGTTGGAGGAGTAACGGCCATGTGACCCCTCGTCGTGACCGTTATAGCTATCTCCGGTCGCGTAAGCCGGTGCAACGGCACCCGCGATGAGGAGAGCAGAGGCGGCTCCAGCTGAGCCGATGATGCTTGCGCGCTTCGTGAACGTGTTCATTCTGGTGATTCCTTCACTTCGTTTGATTCCGTTCCCCGACTTCTCGGGTCTGACAGGGGTCCGCAGCAGTCGCCGTTACCGGTTTGGTAGCTCATGCTTGCTTGGACCGCCTTGAGCAGCGACGGCAGCGCGAATCCCGCATGACTCCGGCATTCTCCTCACTTTCTGTGAGCTTTCTGAAGATGAGGACAAGCCTGCGACGGCTTCCGCGGGGGGTGGGGCTGCAAGAGCGCCGCAAGGTACGGGGAATTCAGGGGCCACCCCTATTCGGGGGACAAGGGACGGAGTGTCTTGCGACGATTCCTCATGTGAGCAGGGGAAAAGCTCCGCCGGGGAAGAGCGAAACTGAGGATGTCCTGATTTAGGGGGACAAATACGCTGTCTGGTCCGCATTTTGGGGGACATTTGCCCCATGGGTGCGCGCGCTGGCTATATGTTGATGGAGAGGTCGAAGCGAAGCGACGACTTCACCACTGTCAGCCCGAAAGCTACCCGATGTTCACCGCCCCCCCCGAGGTGAGCAAGCAGTCGGTCTATCTTGTGGACAACATCGAGACACGATTGGACTACCCACCCGATCGCGGTCCTTCATAGCGACCGGTTCTCTGTTGACGATTGGCGGTGACGAGCTCAGCTCGTCACCGCCAGAGTCATTTAACGATCGCGCTGAGTCAGTGGGAGCGCAGCTTGATGGCGAGTCTCTGTAGCTCAGCGAGCTCGGTGGCGTTCAGGGCGCGTCCGACGCGTCGCTCGATCGACCGCGAGTGCTCCAGTGCAACGGTGCGGTAGAGGTCGTATCCCTCGCTCGTGAGTGCAACGAGCGTTCCTCGTCCGTCGGTCTCGTCAGGTTCCTTCGTGACAAGCCCGCGATGGGCCAACCGGTCCACGAGGCGGCTGATGCTCGGCTGGGACAGGAGGACCTGCTGGGTCAGGTCGCGAAGTCGGCACCGACGTTCGGGTGCACGCGAGAGGTTGAAAAGAACGTCGTATTCGTTCAGAGAGAGGGCCTTCGGAAATTCCGCTGCGAGATCTCGCATGACGGACACCTGGGCGCGGAACAGCGCCTCCCATGCGCTGACGGCGGTCGTGGCGGCCATATTTCCTCTTCGCTCGCGTGGCTCAAGGATAGAGGCCGGACGTATCGAGGATGAGCGGGGCCTTGCGTTGCAACGCCGGTGCGGACATGATTGAGGGCCGGCCGCAGAGGCTGGCGGCCGGCCCTCTCCCTTGCACCAAGAGTGTCCTGCAATCACATTCCGCGGTAGCTGCCACAGCAAACAACTTCCGCTCCTGAAATATATAACGGTTTGGTAACGCGGCGCCAGTCCCAGTCGCATTCTGGGGCTGGGAGTTCTCCGACAGTGGCTGTCTCCGGGTTTCGTCAACGCAGAGTCGCTGACCGCCCGCTCAGAACCGATCGGGGCTCGGTGCGATCAGCGAGTGCCGAACCGTGACATCAGCGTGGCGGTCGAAGCGGTACCCGGAACCTCGCACGGTGCGAACGATCAATTGATAGTCGCCCAGCTTGCTGCGCAGCCGCCGCACGTGGACATCGATCGTCCTGGCGTTCGGAGCATCCTCGTCTCCGTTTCCCCAAAGGCCCGCGATGAGCTGCTCCCGGTCGATGGTCTTGCCCTCACGGAGCACCAGGTATTGAAGTAGCTCGAACTCTTTGAACGTGAGCGACGCCTGCTCGCCACCTAAGGTCACCTGTTTTCTCGAGATGTCGATGACGACCCCTTCGGCTGCGCTGGCCGGCTCCGTTGCGTGGCGTGCGGCTACCGCAGCGGGCTCCTGAAGTGCGAGGCGCACGACATCGACATCGCGTCCACCGGACGCCGCCGGCGCCAGCGCGACGGCGGCGTGGGTCTCGGCGTCCGGGACGAGCTCTGCGGTGAGCGTCCTCAAAGCACGGACAAGGGTCGCGAGGTCGATTCCGGCGGCTTTGGCCTTCGCCTCGTCGACACCGACGTAGAGAGCGAATCCTCGCGCTTCAGGCGCTTCTTGGACCGCGCGAAGGCGAGGCGGAGTGGGGAGGTCTCCGACATCCGTGGAGTCGACGTTGATGGAGCGGAGGGCCGCTACGGGGCGTTCCACCGGGACGGAGCGGGAGGGGTGAGCAGGGCGGACGGCGGGGCGGTCGAGTTGAACGAGTGACATGGGTGGACCTCTGGAGAATGGGCCCTCAACCGCAGCAAGCGGGAGAGCGGAAGACGTGTCTGGTGCGAATGATGTGATCGGCGGTATCGCCGAGAGGAGCGCATTTCGCCGGGCTGAGTAGGAAGTAACAGCGCTCGGGCGGAGCGGACTCTGGCGTCAGATAGGCGCGGAGTCAGCTCAGCGGCACATTCGACACGACGTCGCGCAGCCGGCCAGCATCATGCTGGCGGATCCCAGGGCCTCGGAGGAGGTCAGGATGCGCGAGTAGTGAGACATGCGGTCGAGTTTGACGGATCAGCTCGCGGCATGTCAACCCGTTCGAGGGGCCTGGAGGTCAGTGCGCAGTTCCGTACAGCCGATCGCCTGCGTCGCCCAGGCCAGGAATGATGTAACCGTGCTCGTTGAGGCGCTCGTCGAGCGCGCCGAGGACGATGGACACTTCACGGCCCTCAGTGGCCTTCTCGACGGCTGCAACGCCCTCGGGAGCGGCGAGGAGGCAGATGGCTGTGACATCGACAGCGCCGCGGTCGAAGAGGTACTCGATGGCCGCCAGAAGCGACCCTCCTGTGGCGAGCATCGGATCGAGAACGAAGCACTGGCGGTTGGAAAGATCTTCCGGCAGTCGCTCGGCGTACACGGACGGCTCCAAGGTCTCTTCGTTGCGCACCATGCCCAGGAAACCCACCTCGGCGCTCGGGAGCAGCTTGACCATGCCGTCGAGCATCCCGAGACCGGCGCGCAGGATGGGCACCACGAGGGGCTTCGGATCGCTGATGGCGAGGCCCTTCGTCGTGGCGACCGGAGTCTCGATGTCGACGGTCTCGACGCGCACCGCCCTCGTCGCCTCATAGGCGAGCAGCGTCACCAACTCCTCGGTGAGGGCGCGGAAAGTCGGCGAAGACGTCGACTTGTCTCGAAGGACGGTGAGCTTGTGAGTGATGAGCGGGTGGTCGGCCACGTGGACTCGCATAATCTCAATCTATCCGGCGCCGACCGGGCAATCAGACGGGGAGACGAGCATGGCTGTGCAGCGCGACTCACGCGCCTGGATGAATCAGGCGCTCCAGGAAGCCCACCGCGCTCTCAGCACCGACGATGTGCCCGTCGGTGCGGTCGTCGTCGATGCCTCTGGTGTGGTGGTTGGCCGCGGATGTAACGAGCGCGAGTCTCGTGCGGACCCGACAGCACACGCGGAGCTCGTAGCGCTACGGGCCGCCGCGGAGGGCCTGGGCGGCTGGAATCTCGCAGGCTGCACGCTCGTGGTGACGTTGGAGCCGTGCGCTATGTGTGCCGGCGCGATCCTCGCCGCGAGGGTGCCCAACCTGATCTACGGCGCGTGGGACGAGAAGGCCGGAGCGGCCGGTTCGGTGTACGACCTGCTGCGCGATCGCCGACTTCCGCATCGCGTCGACGTGGAAGCGGGGGTGCTCGCCGAAGAGAGCGCGGAATTGTTGAAGACCTTCTTCGGAAACCGCCGCGACGACACCGCAGTCACTCCAGCGCTCGGATGACGATCGTCTCAGTCGGAGTGGCGGCGTCGGCGGCGATGTCGGGTTCGACGAAGATCGCACTGACCTGCTCAGCGGCTCGTCGCACGGCGATCTCGACATCACTGATGGCGTGAACGACCTGAGTCAATCTGAGATCGGGGGACAGGCCGACCCGGGTGACGATCACAAGGGCGCCATCGGGTCGTTCGAGGGCGTGGAGCGCGGAGATGTTCCTCACGGCACTGACATCCTGGATTGCGGCCTCGATCGCAGCAAGATCGGGAGAGGAGTTCGGCATCGTTGGCACCCCGCATTAGTTGTGGTCGTCAATCCTAAAATGACCGGATGAAGGATTCGTCGGAGAAGAGCCGTTTGCCGAGCATCGCGATCCTCGGCGCCGGATCGATGGGACGGGCGATCCTGACCGGTCTTTCGGCCGCGGGTGTCGAGGTGGTTGGCGGGATTCGAGTAACGACCAGAGGGAAGAGCTCGGCCGATGAGCTGAGCCGGACCGGTGTCGCTGCGCAAGCCGTCGAGGCGGACGCCGAGGCCAACCGTTCAGCAGTAGCCGGAGCGGCAGTCGTGATCTTGGCGGTCAAGCCGGTCGCCGTCACCGCACTTGCTACAGAGATCGGCCCGGCCCTTGCGCCGGAGGCCATCGTCGTGAGCGTCGCCGCAGGGGTTCGTACCGGCGCCATCGAACGGTGTCTCCCGGATGCAACAGCGGTGGTGCGAGCGATGCCCAATACACCCGCGACGATCGGTCGGGGCGTCACCGGTGTCGCAGCAGGCTCGAATGTGAGCATCGAACAGCTCGCGGTCGTCAAAGCGGTGTTCGCGACAGTCGGTGTCGTCCACGAGGTGCCGGAAGAGAAGATCGACGCCCTGACCGCCATCTCCGGTTCAGGCCCTGCCTATGTCTTCCTCTTCGCGGAGAAGCTCGCCGAGGCCGCTCTGGAACTCGGCCTCGAGCCGTCCATCGCACAGTCGCTCGCCGTCGAGACCGTTCGGGGAGCCGCGGACTATCTCGCAGACAGCGGTTTCGAGCCGGCCGAATTGCGCCGACGCGTGACCAGTCCCCGTGGCACGACCGAACGGGCGATCGGTGTCCTCGAAGCGGAGCGCTTCGGGCAGGCGATCAACGCGGCGACCGCCGCAGCACGTACGCGCGCGACGGAGCTCGCCGATGAGCTCGACGAGCCGACGAAGGCGAAGCCCTAGATCAGCGCCGCGAAGCGCTCGATATCGGCGGTCGATCCGGACACGATGATGAGGTCTCGGTTCGAGACGACGGTGTCTGCGGTTGCGTACCCGAACGGCTTGCCAGGCGATTTCACGCCGACCACGGTGACGTTGTACTTGCGACGTACGTTCGACTGAGTCAGAGAAAGCCCGCGGACCGGTTTCGGGGGGTACATCTTCACGAGCGCGAAGTCGTCGTCGAACTGGATGTAGTCGAGCATCCGACCGGAGACGAGGTGCGCTACCCGCTCACCGGCCTCGGCTTCGGGATAGATGACGTGATTGGCCCCGATCCGTTCGAGGATCTTGCCGTGCGATTGCGAGATCGCCTTCGCCCAGATCTGCGGGACTTTGAGGTCGACGAGGTTCGCGGTGATCAAGACGCTCGCCTCGATCGACGATCCGACCGCGACGACCGCGATGGAGAATTCGTCGGCGCCGAGTTGGCGGAGCGCATCGATGCTACGAGCGTCGGCTTGCACAGCGTGCGTGACCCGCTCGGACCACTTTTGAACCAGGGCCGCGCTCTCGTCGATCGCGAGCACCTCGCGATCGAGCCGGTCGAGCTGCCCTGCCGTCGCGGCGCCGAAGCGACCGAGACCGATGACGAGTACTGGCGCGTTGTGCGCGATGCGGTCAACCAACGATCGGCCTCTCTTCCGCCCGGGTGAACAGCTGGCGTCGTTGACTTGCTGCCAGGGCTGCGGCGAGAGTCACTGTACCAATCCGGCCCATGAACATCGTCATGCTGAGGACGTACTTGCCGGCCTCTTCGAGCGTTGCGGTGAACCCACTGGAGAGGCCCGACGTGCCGAAGGCCGAGATCACGTCGAAGAGCACAGCATCGAGATTGGCTTCTTTCTGAAGCTGCAGAAGGATGATGCAGGACAGGGCGACGGTCGTGGCTCCCCACAGCACGACACTCACAGCGAGACGCAGGACGTCACCGGGGATCTTGCGCTCGAACGCTTCCATCGAGGTGTTGCCTCGGGCTTCGGCGAAGGCGGCGATGAACAGGATCGCGAGCGTCGTCACCTTGATGCCGCCAGCGGTCGATGCCGAACCGCCGCCGATGAACATGAGCATGTCCGTCACGAGCATGCTCGAGTGATTGAGATCGCCGGTGTCGAAGGTCGAGAAGCCCCCAGACCTGGTCATAACCGAGAGGAAAAGCGACTGGAAGGCGAGGTTCCCGACCCCGTCGCCACCGATGGACTCTTCATTGCTCGCTTCGAGAGCCATATAGGTGGCGGCGCCGAGCAGGAAGAGGATGCCGGTCGTGACGAGGGTAAGTTTCACGTGCAACGACCATCGGCGCGGGCGGAGGAAGTTGCGGCGAAGCGCGTAGATCACCGGAAATCCGAGCCCGCCGAGGATCACGCCGATCATCATCAGCGAGAGAAACCAGATGTCCGTCGCGTAGGGGTCGAGCCCCGCATCGGCGAAAACGAAGCCGGTGTTCGTGAAGGACATCGCGGAGAAGTAGAGCGACTCGATCACCGCGGTGCCGAAGGGGTGTCCTTCGAGCAGCACACGCGGCAGCATGAGCAGCGCGAGCGCGAGTTCGATGACGAGCATGCTGACGGCAACCGTCGCGAGCAGGCCGCCGACTTCACCGAGCCGCGAAGCAGGGCTGTCTCCGCCCGCCTTGGTCAACGACATGGGATTCACGTCGCCCGCGGCCAGAAGGCGCTGACGCAGACTCAACTTGCGCGAGACGATGAGCCCCATCACCGATGCCAGGGTGAGCACCCCGACCGCGCCCAGCTGGGTTGCCACGACGATGACCACCTCGCCGAGAGGAGACCAGTAGGTCGCCATGTCCACTGTCACGAGCCCCGTCACGCAGATAGCCGAGGTGGCCGTGAAGACGGCATCCGCGAGAGGAGCGCGGGTGCCGGTAGCCGTCATGATGGGCAGCGAGAGCAGACTCGTGAAGATGAAGATCAGACCGGAGAAGATCACGAGGGCGAAGCGCGCGGGGGTCCGGGATGCGAGGTAGGTGAAGCCGTCGCGGAACCGTACGGCGAACGGTCGCCGATGGACTGGTGTCACCATGCCGTCCTCCTCGGAGAGCCATGCTAGGCCCGCACGCCCATTCCCCCGGAATATTCGGTGCTGCGCGAGAGCCGCTGGGCCGCCTAACCTTGCTGCATGGCGGACATCTTCGACGTCATTGCCGACGCCACCAGACGTGATCTACTCCGTACGCTCCTCGAACGTTACGTCGAGGGCGCAGATGCGCCTCACGGCGGAGAGATGAGCGTCGGAGAACTCGTCAATTCATTAGGGCTGAGTCAGCCCACCGTTTCCAAGCATTTGAAGGTCCTCCGAGACTTCAAGCTCGTGACGGTACGCGAGCAGGGACAGCACCGCTTCTACCGTCTGGATCACTCCCCGCTTTCGACCGTCGAGGACTGGCTCGTACCTTTCTCCGCCGCGGACTCCGACCTCGATGAACCGGAGTCGGTGGTGCTCGATCCGGTCAGGGAGGCCGGAGTAGCGCGCCGACTGGGGCGGGTCGCTGCGGGAGCGGGCCACGCTTTCGGTCGGCTGCGACCCCGCAAGTCGCTATCCGGAGACCGCTGAGGCCCCTGTCTTTACTCCAGTCACATCTGCATCTACAGTTGCCATACCGCACAATAGGCGCGGCAGTTTCAGTGGCGCGCCGGTCGGCCGTCGGAAGAGGGGATGTCATGTCGCTCGCGGATACTCGCTTCCTCACCGTCGCTGAAGTCGCCGACATGATGCGCGTCTCCCGCATGACCGTCTATCGCCTCGTCCACTCGGGCGAGCTGCCGGCGATCCGCTTCGGTCGATCGTTCCGAGTGCCTGAGGCAGCGGTTCAGGCGGCGATCGACAATCACGTCGCCGATACCGCCTGAACGGTCCGCTCAGCGTTCGCTCCGGTACACACAGAAGCATCCGGTAGAGTTCGGGGGCACGTTTTTCCGAGGTCTGTACTGACCCGGTCGTCCGTACAGATCAAGTGAGGTTTTCAATGGGCTCTGTCATCAAGAAGCGCCGCAAGCGCATGGCGAAGAAGAAGCACCGCAAGCTTCTCCGTAAGACGCGCCACCAGCGTCGCAACAAGAAGTAGGTCGAGCTAGTTCGACCTCAACGCCCGGCTCCCTCAGGAGCCGGGCGTTTTGCATGACCTGAACGGGCGATCACCCGCAACAGATGCACCCGCTGGAAGCAGGAGCGGCTCAGGGTGACGGCTTAGGCTGCCGATTGTGACCGTCACGACACTCACTCTTTACGGCAAGCCCGGCTGCCACCTCTGTGACGTTGCCGGCGAAATCGTCGGTAACGTCACAGAGGACTTCCCCGAGGGAGCCGTGGAGGTCGCCGAGATCAACATCCTCGACGACGCCGACCTCGCCGAGCGTTACGGCGACAAGATCCCCGTCCTCTTCATCGATGACGACCTGCATGCCTTCTGGCGGATCGATGCCTCTCGGCTTCGCTCGGCCATCGCCTCGCGTCAGCCCGTCGCCAAGTAGCGCTCAGCGACGGTCTCGACGATTGCCCTAGGGGAGAAGCCGGTTCGGGCCCCGGAAGAGGTAGGTGGTCTCGCGGATGCTCGGCAGACCCAGCATGAGCATCATCACGCGGTTGAGTCCCATACCGAAGCCGCCGTGTGGGGGGACACCGTAGCGGAAGAAGTCCAGGTAGAAGTCGAGTTCCTCCGGGGCGAGGCCCTTCTCGCGCGCCTGCTCGATGAGCACATCGACTCGGTGCTCGCGCTGCGCGCCCGTTGAGATCTCGGTGCCATTGAAGATGAGGTCGTAGCTGTTGGTGAGCGACGCATCGGAATCATGCCTGCGGTGATAGAACGGCCGGATGCTCGAGGCGTAGTCGGTGAGGAAGACGAACTCGGATCCGTACGTCTCCTTCGCGTAGGCGGCGATCTGCCGCTCGCCCTCGGGGTCCATGTCGTCGTCCGCACGCGGGACGACGTAGCCGCGGTCAGCGACGATCTGCTTCGCCTCGGCGAGCGGGATACGGGGGAAGGGCGTCTTCGGAACGGTGATCTCGACGCCGAAAAGCTCGAGCACCTCGGCACCGTGTTTCTCCCTGACGGCCGTGAAACCGGCGACGAGCAGTTCTTCATGCATCGTCATGACGTCTTCGTGGCTGTCGACCCAGCTGATCTCGGCATCGATGCTCGTGAACTCGGTCGCGTGACGTGAGGTGAACGAAGGGTCGGCGCGGAAAGCGGGACCGATCTCGAACACGGCGCCGAGGCCCGCGGGCTGCGCCATCTGCTTGAAGAACTGCGGGCTCTGCGCCAGGTAGGCGGTCGTCTCGAAATACGGCACCTGGAAGAGCTCGGCACGCGACTCCGAAGCGGACGCCATGAGCTTCGGGGTGTGGATCTCGACGAAGTCGTGCTCGATCCACCACGTGCGAAGCGCGTGTTCGAAGGTGGTCTGGATGCGGAACACGAGGTTCTGCTCGGGACGACGGAGGTCGAGGAAGCGCCAGTCGAGACGCTTATCGATGCTGCTGTCGTCGGCAATCGGGTTCTCGGGGAGTGCCTTGCCGACGACCTCGAACTCGCCGATGGCGACCTCGATACCGCCGAGCTTGACCCGCTCGTCGTGCTTGAGGTCGCCGTTGATCCGAACGAAGCTGCCGAGAGTGAGCTCAGAGATAGCGGTGGCGATGTCGTCGTCGACCTCGGGGCGGCGTCGCACCAGCTGGACCGACCCGGACTCGTCTCGAAGGATGACGAATTGGACCTTCTTCTGGTCGCGGATGGTCTCAACCCATCCAGCGACGGTCACGGGGCCGTCTTCAAGGGCGGGGAGGTTCTTGATCAGCGTGCGAGTCACGAAAACCCACCTTACTTCCACCCCTGCCAGCGCGGTGTGTTGCCCCGAGCGCGGGGGTTCTTACCTCCGCGCTGGTAGCAAAACACCGCGCTCGCGGGGGTGGGGCTTCTACGCTTCGTAGACTTAGGGGGTGTCTGCCAGCGCCATCCACCTCGTCCGTCATGGCGAAGTGCACAATCCCACCGGTGTGCTCTATGGCCGCATCGAGGGTTTCGGGCTCTCCGATCTCGGCAAGAAGATGGCCGCAGCTGCTGCTGACTCGCTCGCTGACAGGCCGATCCAGCGCATCGTGTCTTCGCCTCTGCAGCGAACCCGCGAGTCCTCCGCTCCCTGGGTGGAGAGGTTCGGCATGGATCCCGTCATCGATGAGCGGATCATCGAGCCGTGGAACCGATTCGAGGGCACGAAGGTCCGGTTCGGGCCAAGCATGCTCAATAATCCGCAAGCGTGGCCGTGGGTCAGCAACCCGTTCCGTCCCAGCTGGGGTGAGCCGTACGTGGAGATCGCGGCGCGGATGCTCGCGGCGATCACGGAAGCCCACGAGTCGGTCGCGGACGGCGAAGTCGTACTGGTGTCCCATCAGCTTCCCATCTGGACCGTCCACCGTTTCCTTCGCGGAGAACGGCTCTATCACGATCCACGGCGTCGCCGATGCGCACTGTCGAGCATCACGACGCTGGAGAAGCGAGCAGGAAGTTTCCTCGAGGTCGGTTACGACGACCCCGCTGCTCCGCTCGCGGTAGCTGCCGTCGATGAAGGGGCTGTATGAGTCGCCGCTCGATCCGCGCAGGGGTGGCCGTTCTCGCGGCACTGCTGCTCGCCGGATGTTCCTCCGACCCGCTCGCCGACCTCAACAGTGAAGGCAGCGACAAGGGTTACATCGCAGGCGACGGAACCGTGCAGACCTTCGAACCCGAGGCGCGAGAGGAACCGGTCGAGTTCTCGGGTACGACCGATGAGGACGAAGAATTCGACTCGAGTGACGAGCTCGGCGAGGTAGTCGTTGTCAACTTCTGGTACGCGCAGTGCCCGCCGTGCCGCGCGGAAGCACGTGACCTCGAAGCGCTTTCGGAGCGGTTCGAAGCGGACGGTGTCCAGTTCGTCGGTGTGAACACCCGCGATGAGGCTGGGACGGCACGGTCATTCGCCACCGAATTCGGTGTCAGCTACCCGTCGATCCTCGACTACCAGGACGCAGGAGTGCAGCTCGCCTTCAGCAGCAACATCCCGCCGAACGCCGTCCCGACGACGCTCGTTCTCGATCGGGAAGGTCGTGTCGCCGCACGCATCCTCGGTCAGGTGACCGAGCCGAGCATCCTCGACACGATCATCCGCGACACCGTCGCTGAGCCCAGTTGATGGGCGGCCTCGACGACGCGATCGGCGGTTCCCTTCTTCTGGCAGTCCCTGTCGCGCTTCTGGCAGGCCTCGTCTCGTTCGCGTCGCCGTGCGTGCTTCCGCTCGTTCCCGGCTACCTCGCGTACGTCGGAGGCTTCTCCGATGGTGTTGCACCGACCGACCGATCCGGGGGAGGACGTCGACGGCTCGTTCTCGGGGCCTCACTGTTCGTCCTCGGCTTCGCCTTCGTCTTCGTCGTTTTCAGCATCGCCTTCAGCGCCGCCGGATTCTGGCTCATCCAGTGGCGGGATCTACTGACCCGCGTCGCCGGCATCGTCGTCGTCGTCATGGGACTCGTCTTCGTCGGCCGGTTCGGAGCGTTCCAACGTCAGGTCAAACCGCGGTGGCGCCCCGCTACCGGATTGGTGGGCGCACCGCTTCTCGGTGCCGTCTTCGCCCTCGGTTGGACGCCGTGCATGGGGCCGACGCTCGCCGCGATTTTCAGCCTCAGCCTCAGCAGCGGGTCGGTGGGTCAAGGTGCGCTGCTCGGCCTCAGCTATGCGATCGGGCTCGGAGTGCCGTTCATTCTCGTGGCGCTCGGCCTCAGCTGGGCGACCGGAACGGTCGGATGGCTTCGGCGACACATCCGTGTCGTCAACATCATCGGGGGAGTCGTGCTGATCGTGATCGGCATCCTCATGCTGTCGGGACTCTGGAACGCATGGATGCTGCAACTCGGGGCGGTGATGGCCGACTATGGCACGATCCTCTGACGGCAAAGACTCCGCACTGCACCGGCCGAGCGACCACTTCGACGACAGCGGAACGATCGACGGACCGAGGCTCGGCTTCGTCGGATCGCTCCGGTTCGCGTGGCGGCAGCTCACGAGCATGCGAACGGCGCTCTTCCTCCTTCTTCTTCTCGCCATCGCGGCGGTGCCGGGTTCGCTCGTCCCACAGCGTTCCTCCGATCCGAACGGTGTGACCCAATACCAGGCCGACAATCCGGATCTGTTCCCGATCATCGACGCGCTACAGGGCTTCGACGTCTACACCTCGGTGTGGTTCTCGGCTATCTACCTCTTGCTGTTCGTTTCCCTCATCGGCTGTGTCGTTCCGCGTGCGGTGCATCATTGGCGAGCCATGAGGGCTCGTCCGCCCCGGACGCCGGCCCGTCTGCAACGCCTCGAGCACTACCAGTCGCGCAGCGCAGCCGGAGACCTCACCGATGCGGTGTCGACGGCCGAGGCGCTTCTCCGTGCTCGCCGGTACCGCACCGAACGTTATGGCGACTCGGTATCGGCGGAGCGGGGCTACCTGCGTGAGACCGGGAACCTCGTCTTCCACAGCGCGCTCGTCGGTGTCCTCATCACCGTCGCCGTCGGTGGCAGCCTCGGCTACAGCGGGCAGAAGGTCGTCGTCGAGGGCGAGCCGTTCGTGAACTATGTGGCCGGTTACGACTCGTTCACACGAGGGCGACTGGTGAACGACGAGTCGCTTGTCGCCTACCGGCTGCAGCTCGAACGCTTCGACGTCAGCTACGAGACGGAGAACGTCAATGCGATCGGCGCGCCCAGTGATTTCGCGGCGCACGTCGAGATCACCGAGCCCGACGGGACCAGCTCGAACGCGACGATCCGCGTCAACAGCCCCCTCCGTCAGGACGGCACCGACGTCTATCTGCTCGGAAACGGGTACGCGCCGCGGATCACCGTCACCGACGCCGACGGTGAAGTCGTCTTCTCGGGAGCCGTGCCGTTCCTCCCGCAGGACGGCAACCTGACGTCGGTCGGTATCGTCAAGGTGCCCGATGGGCTGCCCGAGCAGGTCGGAATGGTGGGCTTCTTCTACCCGACACCTGCCCAGAACGAGACGGGGGCGTTCACCTCTTCGTTCCCCGACCTCAATGAGCCTCTGCTCACGTTCAACGTCTATACCGGCGACCTCGGTCTGGATGAAGGCATACCGAAATCGGTATACACCCTCGCCACCGACGAGCTCGACCTTGTCGCAGGCCGCGGTGCTCCAAGTCCTGGACTGGAGATCGGGGAAGGTGAGACGGTCGAGCTGCCGAACGGCCTCGGCACGGTGACCTTCGATGGAGTCAGCCGGTTCGCATCGTTCGACATCCACCACGACCCGTCACGGACGTGGGTGCTCGTCTTCGCATTGCTCGTCCTCGCCGGGCTCCTCACGTCTCTCTTCATCCCGCGTCGCAGGATGTGGTTCAAGCTCGTGCGGAACGCGGACGGTACGAGCGAATTGCAGTACGCGGGGCTCGCCCGCAGCGACGACCCGCGCCTCGAAGAAGCGGTCGGTGAGTTCGCGGACGCACACGGCCGAACGTTGGCTGCCGAGCACTCGGTCCCTGGTGACCAGGTCTCGACGTAGGCTTACGGCGTGATGCAAGGCCTCGACGAAATCTCCGCGATCCTCCTGTTCTCAGGGATGGGTGTCTACGCGCTCGCGTTCATCGCCTTCACCCTCGATCTCGCTCGTCGAACCGCTGCCGTCAGCGACGGCGCGGTGTCGGGAGCGGAGCGCATCGCAGCAGCACGTGCCGCAGGCGGTTCGGTGACGACCAAGGTGCGTCCGCCTGTCACCGCGACGCCTTCCGGAAACCGCAAGGAATCCGTCGCGCTCCGCATCGGTGTGGTGCTCGCGGTCCTCGGCTGGGTGCTGCATCTCGGTGCGACCGTGCTCCGCGGGGTAGCGGCGGAACGGGTTCCGTGGGCGAACATGTACGAGTTCTCCATGACGGGGACGCTCCTGATCATGGCGGTCTTCCTTCTGGCCCTGACCCGAAAGGACCTCCGCTTCCTCGGTGCGATCGTCACAGGACTCGTCGTCTTGATGCTCGGAGTCACCAGCGTCGGTTTCCGGGTAGATGTCGTTCCGCTTCCGGACGCGTTGAAGTCGTACTGGCTCGTCATCCACGTCCTCGTCGCCATCCTCGCGACTTCGTTCTTCACGATCGGTTTCGCGTTGTCGGTCGTTCAGCTCATCCAAGCGAGACGCGAGGCCGGTAACGGGACGCCTCGATTCGCTCTGCCGGGAGCCATTCCCGGAGCCCTCGCGCTGGAGAACGCGGCGTACAGACTGATCGTGGTCGGCTTCGCGTTCTGGACGTTCACGCTGATCGCGGGCGCGATCTGGGCTGAGAACGCGTGGGGGCGGTACTGGGGCTGGGATACCAAAGAGGTCTGGACCTTCATCATCTGGGTCATCTACGCCGGTTATATCCACGCCCGTGCGACGAGGGGCTGGCGCGGATCTCGTTCGGCGTGGCTCGCGATCATCGGTTACAGCGCGGTGTTGTTCAACTTCGGCATCGTCAACGTCTTCTTCAAAGGCCTGCACGCGTATTCGGGCCTCTGAGCCCGAGCCAGAGGGCGGCGGAGCGCCCGACGTCTTCCGCTGCTTCCTCCCTGACGGGCGAAGGGGATCTCGGTCAGGCCCGCGCGGCTTCGAGAACGGCGTGACAGCGGGTGATCCGGTCCTGCCACCACAGCAGTCGGTCCGGCGCCGCAGCATGGCGGGCAGCGAGGTCTCCACTGACCTGGACCCGGCGCACGGGAATCGTCCCCTCGGCGGGACGGAGCGGCTCGTCGGTCACATCGGCCGCGAGTAGCGCGCCGGTGCCCAACCCGCAGTCGTATTCGAGGGACGGGAGTGCGGCAGCGAGGTGGGCCCCCATGGATAGGCCGACCGACGTTTCGAGGGCGCTGGAGACGACTGCAGGTAAGCCGATCCGTTCCACGACGGCGAGGGCTGCGGCGATCCCGCCGAGCGGAGCAGCCTTGACGATCACGATGTCGGCCGCTTCGCTCAGGTCGACGGCATCGATGTCATCTGCTCGTCGGAGCCCCTCGTCTGCGGCGATGCCGATACCGAGGTACCGGATCCGCCGCCGTAGCTCCGTGAGGTCGTCCAAACCCGAACACGGCTGCTCGATGTATTCGAGGTCGTAGCGGGTGAACTCATGCACCGCGTGCTCAGCTTCGTCGAGATTCCACCCGCCGTTGGCATCCACGCGGATGCGCCCCTCGGAGCCGAGAATTCTACGAACCTCGGCGACGCGCGCCACGTCGTCGGCGAGCACGGTACCGGGCCCTGCGACCTTGACCTTCGCTGTCCTCGACCCTGGAAACGCCGCGAGGATATCGGCTACCCGATCGACGGCGACCGCGGGAACCGTTGCGTTGACCCGGATTTCCGAGAGCCGAGAGGCAGGGGCCGGCTGCCACCCGAACTCGATCGCGGCGTTCAACCATCGGCTCGCCTCACGGTCGTCGTACTCCACGAAGGGGGCGAACTCCGTCCATCCCTGCGGTCCTTCGATGAGGCACGTCTCGCGCCTCGTCAGACCTCGGAAGGGCACCGTCATCGGCAGGTCGACGACCTGTGCAGTGGAGAGCAGATCGGTCAGGTCCGGGAGCATGTGTCGATTCTGCGCCACGATGCACCGTCGGCGGACGGCAATAGGCTGACGGCATGGCTGTCTCGGAACTTTTCGACCCGACGCAATGGCGAGACGTCGATGGCTGGTCGGGTGAAGACATCACCTACCACCTGTCCAAAGACGGGCAGATAGCGCGCATCGCGTTCAACCGGCCTGAGGTTCGCAACGCCTTCCGTCCCGCGACCGTCGATGAGCTGTACCGGGCGCTCGAGCATGCACGGCAGAACCCCCGCGTGGGAGTGGTCCTGCTCACCGGAAACGGACCGAGCCCCAAAGACGGCGGATGGGCGTTCTGCAGCGGGGGCGATCAGCGCATCCGTGGCCGCGACGGCTACCGGTACGAATCCGGAGAGGTCGCGACCGGACGGTTGCACATCCTCGAGGTTCAACGCCTCATCCGCTTCATGCCGAAGGTCGTCATCGCTGTCGTCCCAGGCTGGGCGGCAGGGGGCGGACATTCGCTGCACGTCGTGTGCGACCTGACCATCGCGAGCGCCGAACACGGCCGGTTCAAGCAGACCGACGCCGATGTCGGTTCCTTCGACGCGGGGTACGGCAGCGCGTACTTCGCGAGGCAGACGGGGCAGAAGTTCGCCCGTGAGGTCTTCTTCCTCGCCCGCGAGTACAGCGCACAGCGTGCTCTCGAGGCGGGGGCCGTGAACGCCGTCGTCCCTCACGATGAGCTGGAAACCGAGGCGATTGCGTGGGCGCGCGAGATCCTCACCAAGTCGCCCACCGCGATCCGGATGCTCAAGTTCGCGTTCAACGCGGTCGACGATGGGCTCGTCGGCCAACAGGTCTTCGCGGGCGAGGCGACTCGCCTCGCGTACGGCACGGACGAAGCGGTCGAAGGGCGAGACTCCTTCCTCGAGAAGCGGGCTCCAGACTGGTCACCGTTCCCGTGGCACTTCTGACCCGGGAATGAGGCCACTTGCTGCTGTCCCGGCCGACCCGGCGGCACTGATACCACTGCTGCGTGACGCTCTCTCGGGTACAGGTCCCGCGATCCTCCCTTACCCCATCGACGCGCCCCGGCCCGAAGTCGTGCCCGCCGAGGTGCCATCCCGCATCGCACTCGTCATCGAGACGTCCGGCTCTGCGGGTGTGCCCAAGCGGGTGGCTCTTTCGACCGATGCGTTGCTCGCGGCCGCGGCGGCGACCGAAGCGGCACTCGGCGGCCCGGGAACCTGGATCCTCAGTCTCCCCGCCCACTACATCGCGGGTGTGCAGGTCCTCATCCGGAGTATCGCGGCCGGGCGCGAACCCATCGTGCTCGATCCCTCCTTCGCTCCGGCCGACTTCGCCGCTGCACTTTCGGCGATTTCGGGTGACCGCAGGTACGGCGCCGTCGTCCCTGCCCAACTCGCGCGGCTCATCGACGCAGCTGAGGTGGATCCTGGTCTTGCAGGGGCGCTCCGGACCGCGGACGGGGTCCTCGTCGGCGGCCAGCGCACCCCCGAATCGCTCATGACGAGAGCCGCGTCGGCGGGGCTCACGGTGATCCGCACCTACGGATCGTCAGAGACGGCCGGGGGAGTCGTCTACGACGGCGCCCCGATCGGCTCGACCGAACCCAGAATCGAGGACGGTGAGGTCTGGTTGAGCAGCCCTTCACTCGCCGAGGGTTACCTCGAGGACCCGGAGCGGACGGCCAGAAGCTTCGTCACCGAGGCCGGACGACGCTGGTACCGCACCGGCGACGAAGGCGAAATAGTTGATGGAGTCCTGTCAGTGCACGGACGTCGCGACGACGTCATCATCTCCGGTGGCGAGAAGGTCTCGCTGGGACTCGTCGAGAAGACGGTGCGAGAGGAACCGGGTCTCGAGGGTTCGGTCGTCGTGTCCACGCCCGACGAACGGTGGGGCGAAGTGCCTGTCGTCGTGTCTTCCCGCCGGGTGGATGTCGCAGAGTTGCGTGCCGTCGTCGCCACAGAGCTGGGTCGCGCCGCGTCCCCCGCAGGGGTTCACGTGCTCGATCCACTGCCGACGCTGCCGAGCGGTAAACCGGATCGACGCGCCATCTCGCAGCTCGTCAGGAATAGACCGGTCGTTCTCGTGTCTGCTGTGCTCGTGACCGATACGGCAGGCCGCGCTCTTCTGGTGCGGAAAGGCGGAACAACGCTTTACATGCAGCCGGGCGGAAAACCCGAGCCCGGTGAGTCCGCGTTGGACGCGGCAGCCCGCGAGCTCGCAGAAGAGGTCGGCATCGCGGTCACCGCGCATCAGCTCGAGCCCCTCGGACGCTTCCGCGCGGCAGCCGCCAACGAGAGCGGATACGACGTGGTCGCCGACTCATTCGCGCTGACCGTTGCGGAAACAGCCGTTGTTCCACTCGCTGAAATCGACGACGCCCTCTGGGTGACCCGTACGGAGGCCGCAGAGCTGCCCCTCGCGCCTCTGACCCGAGATCATTTCCTTTCGCGACTCAAAGCCTGAGAGCCTCGACACGAGACATCGGGCGCATAGGATTCTGCGGTGCCGAAGAGCAAGCAACGTCCCGCCAAGAAGCCCGTTCGTCGTGCCCCGATAGCGGGATCGCGCGGACGTGGCGCAGTCGCTAAGGCAGCACCTGTCCGCAAGGCGCGGGCACGCGATTGGATCGCTGCCGCTCGGCCCCGTACGCTCACGCTGGCGATCGCGCCCGTCGCGCTCGGCACCGGAGCCGCGTACCTCCCCGGTGGAGGCGTCTGGCACGAGTACCGCATCGCGCTCTGCTTCGCGGTCGCGATCTTCATCCAAATCGCCGTCAACTACGCCAACGACTACTCGGACGGTGTTCGCGGCACGGACCGCCACCGCGTCGGGCCTGCCCGCCTGACCGCGTCAGGCTCAGCCAAACCGAAGACGGTGTTGACCGTCGCGATGGCATTCTTCGCGCTCGCAGCGCTCGCCGGTGTAACCCTGGTCGTCATCTCACAGCTCTGGTGGCTTCTAGCCGTCGGGGTCGTCGCCCTGATCGCCGCCTGGTTCTACACCGGCGGCAAGCGGCCATACGGCTACGCAGGGCTCGGGGAACTCGCCGTCTTCGTCTTTTTCGGGTTGGTAGCCACCATCGGCACGACGTACGTGCAGATCGAAGCGTTCCCCGGAGAGTCATGGCTCACCGCCATCGGGATGGGCTTCCTCGCCTGCGCCGTGCTCGTCGTCAACAACCTGCGCGACATCGAGCAGGACAGGCTCGCGGGCAAGCGGACTCTCAGTGTGTTGATCGGACCGAAGTGGTCGCGAGTGCTCTTCACACTTCTCGTGCTGCTTCCGTTCCTCATCGTGGGTTTGTTCGCGCTCGTCTACCCGCTCGCGGTGCTCGTCTTCTTCGGGTTGCTACTCGCGCTTCCCGCTGTGCTCATCACCTTCACGGCGCGCACGGCTCGCGAGCTGATCCTCGTGCTCACCCTCACGAGCGCCCTCGCCCTCGTCTACGGAGTCGGGCTCGCGGGCGCCTTCGCTTTCTGAGTCGTAGACGGCCGCGTCTTCGGCGGCGTCGTCAGCGTCAGGCTCCGCAGCTCTGACGCGCGCCGCAGCGAGCTGCTCGGCAACGGCCGCTCGCTGGCGCCCGAGGAAGATGTAGGAGAGGCAGAACGCGATGACGGCCGCGAGTATCGCGGTGATCCACGGCTCGATGGGGAGTAGGACGAGTAGCACCCCGAGTGTCACGGCGAAGACCCCGAGCCGGACGAGGGTGTACCAAAGCCAGGCGAGATCGCGCCTACGGGGTGATTCCACGCTTTTCAGTGTAGGTCGACCAGCGTGCGCGACTGCCGCTCAGGCGGCTCGTCTAGCATTGAGCCATGGCGCGGGCATGGGTCGTCGTGGCGGTGATCGCCGTCGCTTTCGTCATCTATTCGCTCGTCGACTGCGCGATGGCGGACCGCTCGAATATCCGCGGACCGCGGAAGAGCGTCTGGCTCCTTCTGATCATCATTCTCCCCGTCATCGGCGCCGTCCTGTGGTTCCTGATCGGTCGCCCGCGCGGGGCGAACAACGTGCGGTCGATCCGCCCGAGCGCACCTGACGACGACCCCGAGTTCCTCGGTCGGCTCCAGCGTGAGGCGTCGCAAGAGGAGCGGATCCGTCGCCTCGAACAGGAACTCGCCGACCTCGACTCCGATTCGGACGACGATCCCGGGCGTAAGGACCGCAGAGACGGTGAGGACGGCACCGACACTGCGGGGGGCGCCAGCCGCCGCGATGTCTGACCGGCCCAGCCCGTCGAGCGCTTTCGCAAGCGCCCTGATCGGGCGATTGGCCGCGCGAGGTGTCGAGCATGTCGTCGTTTCACCGGGGTCCCGCTCGCAGGCCCTCGCACTTGCTGCAGGACATGCCGCGCTCGATGGCCGTCTGAGCGTCCATATCAAGATCGACGAACGTTCCGCAGGGTTCTTCGCGCTCGGGCTCGCGCGTGGAACGGGGAAGCCGGTCGTGGTCGTCACGACGTCGGGGACCGCGGTCGCCAACCTGCATCCGGCCATGCTCGAAGCGTGGCATTCGGGCGATGCCCTGATCGTCGTCACCGCCGACCGCCCCGCGGAGCTACGTGGCCGCGGAGCCAATCAGACGACGACGCAGCCCGGTATCTTCGGGCCCGCAGCGACATGGCAGGCGGATGTCCCCGCCCCCACCGGAGCGCCGGATGAACGACGCCAGGCGGTTGAGCTCGCCGACGCGGCGTACTCTGCAGCAGCCGTCGGCCG
>Ga0210040_10002874_pt1 | contig 23799 bp, 21 predicted proteins | sample CryGeyCG12114_NA_FD_185462 | JGI IMG/M metagenome (GOLD analysis project Ga0210040, IMG submission 185462) | Groundwater microbial communities from aquifer - Crystal Geyser CG19_WC_8/21/14_NA (SPAdes) (version 2) | ecosystem: Environmental > Aquatic > Deep subsurface > Groundwater | place: USA... | reverse complement strand
AAGTGAAGGCTTTCTTTTGTAATAAAGGAAACACTTTATATGTATAATCTTCCGATGGGAGAAAAAATTGGTTGGTAAAGTTGGTATATACGCAATTTGATATTTTTGTTATGTCACTTGAATGAAACAAAATCAGTGATGTGAGGATGATATAGCAGTAAGTAGTACATAGCTTGAACAGAAACTCTGTAAAAGTTGATCTGGAATGCTTTACTTTTCTTATACTTACTTATAGTGACAAGCATAATTCATATACGCAGATTTATACAGACCATGCAAACATGGTGCCTAATCATAATCAATAGCAAAAACTATGGCGATAAATGCTACTAGCCGGGCCCACTGGCCTTTAGCCAGACTCACTCTTACGAGCAAAATTTAAAACCTGCAAAATATTCAATGAGCCACAAATTTTTTGACGCAAAGAAATTTTCTAGAATGTGATAAAGCGATTCAGTTTTATCAAATTATTCCTTCTTGCTTTATGATATGATGGCCTACTTCTGTACACCTACATGAGAATTAATAAATTAGAAAATAGAATAGAATCCGCTTGCATTTATTTCCTTTTCACTTATAAGCTATCATGATTCGCACTCGCACTGTTCGTATTTCTGCTGTCCGTCCAACCTCTAGGACTTAATATCACATTGGATTGGATTCTTCACGTGCTCCCTAATTTTGCAAATTGAGGCCTACTTAACGCTAACGCTGTTGAATATCACGAACCAAAAACCGTATACAAACTTGCAACAAACAAGACACAAATATCCATCCCCTTTGTTGCTATGTCGTAGTCTTGACATACTTTTTTTTATTAATTTATAGTTTAAATCATAAAGTTTTGTGAATCATACATTACATTTGATTATCAAATTTCCCATTTAATATTGTAAAGCTTCACAAAAGTGAGCCTACGGCCTGTGTATTCAGATGCATTTTTATGCGACACAGTAAGATACGGTATTGAAAAAGGTGTTGATGCAATTATTATTCTATCCCGAGAATTTATCTTTGTGTATTTTCCAGTAATATTTGATGAAGCTATAAATGAAGCAAGTCGACTAACCGAGTCTAAACGATCCAAATGGAGAGTCCTTGTGGTGGACAACTTTTCCATGAAAGTCATTTCTAGTTGTTGCAGTATGCAAGATATTGCTGCCAATGGAGTCACCATAGTAGAAGATTTGCACAAAAAGAGAGAGCCACTCCAGCTTGAAGCTATTTACTTGATCACCCCGAATAGTAATTCAGTGAAAGCGCTGCTCCACGATTTGGATGCAGCAACTCCCATGTACCAGGCTTTTTATATTTATCCATTAGAACGTAAGTTTTAATTTTTCAAACTAACAAATTATTCTGCTGGGATGAGTAAATACACGGCTGCACTCACTCTCAGGCAGTGCCAGTCATTTTGAGTAAATATCATCATGTAAATAACTACGTCGAGTTCTCCTGTATATACGCCCGGTTTAATCACACTCCCGTAGAAGCTTCTTTTATCTCAGCATTTTTTCATTTTCTATACACAGGCATTCCAGAACAACTTTTTGATGAAATCTGCAGATCCACTCAAACAAAACGGATCAGAGCTTTGAAAGAAATAAACTTGTCTTTTATTGCGTTCGAGAGTAATGTGAGTTCCTTATCCCCAGCAACGTTATACCCTATAAGTTGTTGTACATAGATTGTGACATGTTTTCTGCGGATATACAATATTGTATTGGAGTAGAAGGATTGAGTAATGAATATGAATCATGGATGCCAGGTACATTGCATATACACAAGTATGAATGAGTGAAAGCTCGGGGAAATGAATGTATTCAATGCAATGGTAGGCTTTGAAGACGAAGAGTTGCGTTGGCTGCCAGATCTGAAGGCAAGGGTGATTTATAACTATTTTTGGATATGGGCAACACAGGTATTCTTATTGGATTCGTCTCTTGCCGATGTGCGATTCTTTTTCAATACTCAACTAACCAACAAACCTTCAGCAACAGTAGCATTGGAGCAGATGGCCGAACAAATATCCACATTTTGTTCAACCCTAAAAGAGTTTCCTTCAATTAGATTTCGGTAAGATTGGTCCATATAGCGAATAAAGAACGCACAAGGGCTTTTGAATGAATGAAATTGGAGATTTGTTTTGCATTGTATGATTATAGCTGTATGACTGACTTAATTTTTTCTGCATACAGTGGGGCTCACTCCAGAATGGCTAAACTAGCTCATTTGGTTGAGCAGAAGATGGAAAATTACCGCAAAAGTGACTACTCTACAGAAAATGGAGCACAAGAAAAGAACCAATCCCAGCTCATACTTATAGACAGAGGATTTGATTGCATTTCCCCCATTCTTCATGAACTAACAATACAAGCTATGGCTCACGATATTTTGGATGTGGAGAATAACATCTACAGGTATTATTATTAGCTGTCTTCTGGTTCTCTGTGTGTAATTTCAAATTCTCTTTTTTTCGTATTTTTCTGTTCATGCTTATTCACTCTGCCATTTCTTGTTGACACACTGAAGCGTTGGGATGAATTTAGTTGTCAGGAAAAAAAATCCCCGCAGCGACATTACATTCACTTTCCAATGTCTTAAGTGTATTGTAAGAAATTTATGCGAATGGAAAAAATGTATCAATATCATAGCAATCGATCCAATTCCATTAGGACAAATCTTGTTCAGTTCATTCATGTATTAGCTTAGTGATAGTATAATGCCTAGTTGTGTCCAACTAAGAGAGCAGAGACTTTGAAATTTCATACGATTTTTCTACTCTGTGTCACATCGAATGAATAAGCTCTAGAAATGTCTAGACGGTTGCTACAAGGGAATTAAAAAATAAGGACTGACTGAGTCGACTGAGTGAGCAAAAAAAATTCGTTCGATGACAAAAATTGAGCTACTACATACTCCCACATGAATTCTATAATTGGCGTATATTTTGCATGGGTGGAAAATCCTTCAGTTCCTTCATCGTCTTCATTTCTGTCCAATTCAGGTCAGTAGATTTCCTTAACAGCGGCAAAGTTTCCTTAAAAACTTTTTAAAAGTATATTTACAAACGAGATTTTTTGCCGATTTGGCATAGCATTTAAAAAAATAATAATGGCCTTTTCTTTTCATGCTTATATTATGAGTTATATAGCGTTAACTAAAATTCATGCTGGAAAATTCCTTTCCATCTTATGGCAATTTGTATTCCAATTTAGTGGAATTCATTAGCCACACAGGCAGTAATGGTTCATAGACTTACTAAGAACTTTGATGCTCTTGGCAAACCAATTGAAGCATAAAACACTTTTCTAGTCACAAAGGTAAAGATGGAGAAACAAGTAAAGTTTTCCTTGACAATGATGCCTACTGGAGCGAGATCAAGCACATGCACATTGCGGAAGCCACGATGTAAGTTTTCTATCCTGTATATAAAACCATTGTGTAGATATTTGATTCCATCTGAGAATAGAATAATTCTAAAGCGAGTTTTTAGTTTCATCAAAAAAAGCTGTTTAAATTGAAAACATTTCTCTTGAAAGTACTCTTAATCAGAGTTTACGTTGTAGTAATGTTATCAGTGAGTTTGGCTTATAGTATCTGTAGCGGTAGCTAACATTGGCAACACTCCGTCCGTCTGTTTGTCGACAGCATATCCCATGAACGGCTTAACGTATCATGATGATTTTTTTTACAAATGCTTGATACTTGATACTATGATACTTTATACTATTTGTAAGTATGGGATTCAGTATCAGCAAAATCGGTCAACCATTTTCCTGAAATTCAGAGGGTCGAAATGTTGAATTCTTAATAACAATATCAGGCGAATGAATGTGATGAAATTTTATAAACATATGTACATTAGAGCTCATTTGAGTTTGTAAGGGAGACAATTAACCGCATCAGAGAAACCGGAAGCCGATTAATTCAATTTTTTGTAATTTTAACGGGAAATGATAAATCAGTTTGTATAATGATGTTACCAATGATGCTGATTTTAAATATTAACAGTAAAAATCCACAAATTCAAAATTTGACTTCGAAAAACCGGATGATTTCGTTTTTCCAAAGTTTGCTTCCAAATTATATCAGCAATGCAGATTTCAAATATGACAATAAGTTAATAATATTTCATCATTAAAAGTATAAATCATTTTTTACCAATGATAACTTTAAAAAAAACTTTTTTAACTTTTCCACGGCTGCATATACTTGCATATGCTTTAGAGACAGCTTATTTTAATATTCCCATGTATTTGGCAGGTATGAAAAATTTAGTTAAAAAAGTAGTTAAAGTGAATTAATGAAAATAGTCAAAACTTTTAACTAAGGTTCAATGATGACGAGCTATTTATTCTCAAAACACGGAGTCATATTTTTAGACCATTCACAAAGACTTTCTCAAATAATCTAATTGGATCGAGCTTTGTTGACTACAGAAAAGTTCCAGAAGATTATAAAAAATTCATCGACTCAAAGGATGCCAAAAGCAATACTAAGTGTAGCGTCAAAGATCTCACTTCAATAATTCAAAAGATGCCCCACGTGCAGAAAAAACTCAAAGTTCTCAACACGCATCTGAATTTAGTGGATGAGTGCATGACTGGATTTCGAAGAATCGAAAAGATTTGCGCTGCAGAACAGGTTTGTTTGACATTTCTTGTTTTACTGTGTCCAGTGTACATATAACTTTTGCTCGCAGTCCGCATGTGAATTCGAAGAGATACTCAACACTCAAAATATAGTAAATACATTAATTAACTTCAAAGCGGAGCAATTCAATAAAGCGAGCACTCACATCCCAACCTTTTCTAACTCTAACCAACTCGGTATCTGAAATGCATAGGATATTGCAACAGGAAAACATGCCAATGGGGACAAAGTGAAAGACCTTTTGAGCCACGTCAATCCAATTTTATTAAGCACATCAGAGGACACCTTCACTACTTATGAGAAGTTACGGGTCATAATTCTGTACGTGTTGGGTAAGAACGGAGTGAATAGAGAAAGTCTGGAGAAAATATTTCAACACGCAGGAATCGACTCCAATCTCATTTCTGCCATAACCAATCTGGAGTTCCTAGGCTTCCCTCCGTATCAGGTATCATGCATCGTGAAGTTAGTGTGTATACATAATTACAAAACTTTAAAAAGTCTAACAAACATCATTTCACGGAGTTTCTACCGATACAAATGGAGAATACTACTACACTACTAGGACACCTATATTTAGAAACTAAATAGCAACAAGCAACATCGTGTACTACTGTAAGTTAGTTTCTAGCACTGGCACCAAAACTGCTGCATGTTTTGTTTGCTTATGGCTCATGGGAGTACGATATGTAACCACAGGCTAGGCTGGTAGCGTGGAAACTAAATATACGAAAAAGCTCAGTCAGTAAGTCGATTACATATTATCGGGGTAACATTTATCTGTGTACCCGTTTATCAGGGTAACATTCATGATGTAACAGTCAACCGAGTAACATTCAAATATGAGCAACTGGTCATTTTTGTAACTATCTGTACCGAACTGTGATTTACATGTATTGCATATGCATAGCATGAAAATATGAAATATCTTTATAGCTTTGTCGTTATAAACCTCATTCAGTTTAGTGACAGAGAACAAGAATCTCACAATGGCTACTTTTTTTATTTTAATTAACTTTATTAATCTAGTAGTGATGGACTACGAAATGGCAGCTATTTCTGCAGCAGAAAAGGTTTTTCCCGGAGCCAGTATCCAAGGCTGCCATTTTCATTTTTCTCAAGCAATCAAGCGTCAGCTTTTAACTGATATGAAAATTAAAGCCGAAGAATCTGTTGAGTTTGCTTTACTCATCAAATCATTTTATGCCCTGGCCTTTTTACCTCCCGAACACATAGAGATTGCCTTTGTGGAACTAAAAGCTATTTCTATCTTTATAAAAGGCTTTAACTCTTGTACTCAAATACAGTAAAGGATCGTACGAAGTAATGGACTACATCAATGGAATAGCCCACAATATGAATCTTGATAATCGTCGATGGCAATTAAGCCAAATAGAAGACCCCGAAGTAAATGAAACTGAATATCCTCAGCCAAAAAAAGCAAAAATTACTAACTGATTATTAATCAAATATGATAGTAAAAGTTCTAAATTATAATAATTACGATAATGACATGATTTGATATTAAAATTGACTAAATTTTTGCTTAAAATGCATCGTTTTTATATTTTAAAAATAGTTACACAAATGACCAGTTACTCATATTTGAATGTTACTCGGTTGACTGTTACATCATGAATGTTACCCTGATAAACGGGTACACAGATAAATGTTACCCCGAAAAACTGACACGCCCTAGTCAGTATGGTAATAATGGGAAAGTTCTACTCTACTAAAAGACTAGTTTATCCACTGACTATATTGTTGTATTTATTTAGCATAGGATTGCTGCATATAGCTGTTGGTAGAAATAAAAACTTTACTTGAGGGTCCGTGTGGAAATTTCCAGTGAACTCACTGAGTTAAAATTGAATTGGATACCTGTCTGTTAGTATTATTTCCCAGGCTACATCACGGTCTCGCACTCCCGTTTACCTGTCATGGTAGTGGCAACAGTTTCGAGTGAACTGCGTCCTTTTAGAGCATAAGATCTGGAGCCAACATTTCTTTCCGTCAGTCTTTATTTTTCTAGCAATTTCTATGAATGAAATGAAAAGTAAACAAAAGAAAATGGAATATCATTACTTCCTATTTTCTTGTAGGCGAAAAATATGCGTTGCCAGGATTAAACAATTTATTGAACTCACAGGAGCATGTAAATCCCATATTATGCTTTGCATCATTGGATAACATTTTAACGAATGCAAATATCCTTGATACAAAAAAGTATTGATCTCAATGCACCCCACATTGATTCAATGTAATCAAACGGGATTGTGAAAATGTCTCTTTGAAGGCAATATTAGTATTTACTATGAATCCAATTCATTCCCTCTGGGAATAAATTCAGCTAGTTAATTAAGTTGTTGCGCATTTGAAAAGCCTCTATAGTTGCAAAAGCCCAGCGTTCAGGAGTATAGTTCTCATCTGCATTCTGCACGCTGTTTATTTATTCAGATGGGTAGAAAGGATCCGTATCGTATGGAACGAATCCTGAGAGAGAAAAGTGCGACAAAGTTTTCTTTGTCAAGATGGGTCCCCGTTGTGAAGGATGTAATAGAGCTAGCATTGGAGGATAAGTTGGACCAACGATTATATCCCTACAGAACAGCTAAACCCATGGTGTCACTGTGCAGATTACCTGTCAGGTATAGCGAATCACCAACAATAATATAAGTTGTCACTTCTGGCTGATGTTTCCGAATGAGTTTAACTCTTGTCCTCATGACAAAGACAAGCCAACTGAAATTATACTTTGATTTGTCTCAAGTCCTCGGTATGGCAGCTGGCATAGTAAACTCTCGGGCATGATGTCAAAACAGAACCCAAAACTGATTATTTTCATTGTTGGTGGAGTCACATACTCGGAGATCAGAAGTGTTTACGAGATTAACAGCAAAAACAAGAACTGGAACGTTATAATAGGTAATTAGAGTGGAGAAGATATTGGTTCTTTGAATTGGAAAGAGAGATGAAATGAGTTGAGATGAAACTATATTTATACTATTATGCTGCAGGTTCAAATTATACATTGACACCCAACTCCTTCTTGGATCAACTCAAATCCTTGGGAGATGAGAAGCCAACTCCGTCCTAAAAATTGATGATGCGAGTGTGTATAAGGTCTATTTAGTATTTACTACTATTATTTATTTATTTAGTATTTCGTATACCACGTTTATATTTAGGTATGTGTTCATTATCGGTCATAATTTAGGAAGATCATGGAGAAGAAGTAAGTACAGATTGCATCAAGCATGGATTGATCGGATTACTATGTAATGACTAATGTGTTTTTGTCTGGTCTAAAAAAGTGCTCCTGTTGATTCATTTTGGAACTTTTTTATTTAATAATTTAACTGAGAACTAAAAACAAAAAGTATACAATGGCGTATAATGTGACAATTATTTAACAAACACGATTATTAAGTGAGTATTTGACGTGCTCGACGTGCTATATCGATTTTGTGTCTATTGGACTTTTCAAAAGGTCTTTCCACTTTCCATTTCCATGGATTTCCTCAACTACCCACCCACCCGACTATGAGCGGGAGCATGGTTATTAATAAGATTATTTTAGTCTAAAATTTAATAAAGTACTCTAATAAACTATATTTTCTAAAGGAATATGTTTTCTGAAACTTACCTTAAATTCCTAAATATGAATGAAGAAGAAGCATTCATGATTGACGATGACGAATGAAGTCAAGAAATAATAATAATTGTTTAAATAGAACTACATAGATTATACTACAATACTAATGTCAGATTTTTCGCTGAAACGCCAGAAACTATGTAAATAATTTTTAAGATAAGATTTGAAACTATGATATTAAAATATTAGGTATACTTGAAATACTTACATTGATTGAAAATCAATAAAAATTATATTTACTCTTTAGCTATTATTGATACTCGTTTGGAATTACAAGAATATTAAGATAACGCATGGATTAGCCAAGGGGCGTGGGGAATAGGTTACGATAATCTTGGAACAACGATTTTTTTTTCAAATCTCCTTGAAATATCCTTATAAAAACTTTAAACGACGCATTAAAATCGGTCTCCAAAGGTTTTTCGCCTTATCAAATTGTCTATATTGGAATTTTGTCAGTTAAAAAAATATTTGTTAACAATTTAAAAAAGGTTTCCAAACAACAGAGCTTGATGAATAACTTAATGCCTAAATCGTAAGTTTTAACTAACCATTTTTGAAACGCTTTAGTAATATTGGATTAATAAATGAAATCATGAAAGTAACATAACAAAATTGTTTAAAAAATATTTGAATTACTTGCAATGCTTATATCCCTAAAATCCTACTATTACAACTACGTTGCTCACCTTCCCAAAGAAAACACACTAGCGCTATTAGCGCACACACATAAATATCTAAAATCTATTAGCACGTAGTCCAGCACGTCCTGTTTTCTGTTTATGAAATGTTCAGTTCCTGAAATATGAAGGCAAAAAATAAGCTTTCAATCATCTGAATGGAATTTGTATTCTCAAATCATTGAGGAACTGACTTACCGCTGCAACTAATTTTTTAATGTAGTCCTTTTTATCTTCCAAGTTTTTATCCCCATATTCTTTCAGAACAGAGCCTACCAGCATTTTCATAGATACCTTTTCTAAATCTGCCCCAGCAAGGACCCGCTTCACCGTAGCTTTAATTTGTTTGTCCTACATGTACATAATGATCCGATTTATTAGATAGTTCTGCGAAAAAAAAACATGAAAAAAATATTAAAATAAGTCTAAATCATAACGTACACTTGGAGTTTTATCGTCTTCGTCACTCTCATCATGTCCCTTTGATTCGTTCTTCTTAGAGCTACTACTTTTAATCTCTTCTTCACTTTTATCATCTTCAGAAACATCTTCATTATTGGATTCACTATGAGAATCCATTTTTTCTTTTAAAAGTACTGGGGGAGGAGAATCGTCAACTTTCATTTTCTTGCGTTTTGAAACAGGCATCACTTCAGGATCGCTTTCTTCAGATTCGTCTTCATCAGAATACACTGGTCTCTTTTTTTTAAGCGGTTTCTTTCCAACTGGTTTCTTTGCTTTTGAACTTTTCTTTGAGCTTTTAGATTTTTTCGCTTCCGGCTCTGACGCGTCATCATCTGATTCACCTGTATGATCATCACTATCAGTGTTTAATTTTTCCTTCTTGCTTCTTTTTTTAAGCTTTGACGATCCTTTTCCTGTCTTGGACTTTCTTTTGGCGGCTCGGGCAACTTTCTTCTGAGAAACCGTTTTCACACTTCCTTCATTTGGTTCGAGTAAAAACGTCAAAATTGTTTGAATTATTTCGTCTTTACTCCCTTTTTTCAATCCCAAAATATCGCAAATAGGAAGAATTACTTTTCTATCCCATCTGAAAAATACGTGTTTTAAAATTATTAATTTGATAATTTTTAGCAGGATATCCTCTACAGCTTCTAATAAGCAAAACAGGTGTAAAATAATGCAATACTATAATATCTCTTTCTAAATTGTTAATGCCAAACATCACACTTTTTCATTGAGGCTGCTTTCTTCTGAAACTCCTCAGAATCTGCATCAAATGGAAATCCCGAAAAACTTCGAATGTTTTTTTTTATTTCATGGGCAGTTCCAGGTCTTCCGAATAAAATTTTATGGAGTCCAGAACAGTCTTTAGCTGTAACCGAAGACTGCAAATTGGAAAAAAATTGGTAAGTCGCTATTTTCATTTGCATAGTTGCCAGTTTTTAGAACTTAGAAAAATTGGAAAAATGGATAGCAAAAAACGGATTTGCATTATTGAGCTTACGCATCTAAAAATTACAGGTTACATCAAGGTTCTATTATTATTTTGTAACCAGTATCGAAATTAAATGCCTGTACCTTTTTTAGCATTAAAGAAATGTATTCTATGTCTTCCAGCTTAGTTCCTCGTCCGGTAGTAATGGTAACTTTAGGTTTATCCGGAATAACTGTAAGGGGGGCCCATCGTTCTACTTTTTTACGATCCCTTCGAAGAGAGTCTGGTTTAAAAGTTTCCGACTCTTCAGGTATTCTCTTAGGAGAGTGCTTCCGTTTCTTCGTAGCATCTGTTTTTGGCGGTGGAGAAGGGGAACTTGTGGCCGAATCTTCAGGTTCTTTTTCTACTACAGCTGGGGATTCCAGTTCTGCCTCTGGCTCGCTCGGGGATTTTGAAACATCCATAATTACTCTTTTCAATTAAGCTACGTACGCCTACCTCCGAATAAAACAAAAGTATTTATGATTTGGGAACAAAATGAACCATTTTCTAAGGGGTGACGGAAAAATTACAAACTGTTTTATCTTCGCAATATTTAGTTCGTAATTCTTACCTCTGCTCTGCTGCTTGAAGTAGAAAATATTTGCTGACAGTGTAAGCGGCACTGTTTACACAATAGTTCAATAGATGACAGTTACACTATAAGAAATTAATTAAACTTAATCGTCATTTCTCTCACCTCACGAAATCATGTGCTGCTGAACATAATGTAAATAACATTTTGGCATGTTCCCGCCAGCGTGTTTGGCTCCTAAAATAGATGCCTGCTGTTACTGCTTGATGGATTTTATTGCAGGCTTGCTAATGCGAATAAACAACACGCATGTACATTATGCACAGAAAACAAAACGCTTTGATTAATTATGAAACTCACTGGTGAAGTTATATGTTCAGCTAAGAGATATTTGGAATTTGGGCATGATTTTCAAATTGCAAATGGGTTTAAGAGATTAGACAATGCGCTAAACTTGTCCAGCGTTTTGTAGCAGATAAACAAGTTACTGACTTAACCATAGACGCTTGGTTCATCACACATTCCACGATTTCACAGATATAATGTTTTATTGTAACAGCCGCTGCCCATTGACAGCAGCCAGCCACGAAATACTCAGGATACAGGTACAAACAAATTGTAAACTTCTGGATTTTTATGTGATACATTATGAAACTAAATAGATGTTAAAATGCATCTTTTATTCTCGAAGTTTCGATAAATGAAGCCATTAACATCTGACATTGATTATTTTGAAGGTTTTCAGCTAAAGCCCAACAACTAACTAGATACTTACAAAATGGCATAACAAAAGGTGTGCATAAAAATTTATTTGTAGATATTTAAAAAAATATTTTGACTCCAGAATTCCTTTCATTGTAAGAAATTGTACCATTATAGCTTGCAAGATAAGATACCTCATCTTATTCCATTATCGCCGATATTCTCCTTTGTACACTGGGGACACAGGCCCCGTTGCAATCGCATTGTACCATTGCCCTACTTGATTTGCAGCAAGTCCAGCATATCTGAAATGAACGTAAGTCAAAATTGTCACTTGCGTTTCCACATCCGTAAGGAAAATTGTTTGTGCTCATCAAGCGAAAGCAGATTTTAACTTACGCAGCTTGATGTTGACCTTGTTGTTGAGCATAATCAAGTCCTTGGGCAGAACTAGAAGCTGCGTTCGTTTGGGCCTATCATAAAATAGTTTACACTGATTTCTAACTTGCAGTGGAGTAAGTCCATGGGGGCCCGTCACACTTGTGTGAATGAAAATTAGCTAACACTACTCCTTTATAGAGCATTAAAAACTGATCAAAATACGCCATTTTGCAAAAAAACCTGTGGACCCATTTCGGAGATATACACCCCAAAACCGAAATTTCGGGCCGATAAAGGGGAGTTAATTTCTCGGTCGCTATTCAGCCGATTTGGCTGAAATTTTTTGTAGGTGTCTAAGACTTTTTAAATTTTTGAATTTTTGAAAATTATTAGGAATACATTTTTATATTAGCGCTGTGTATGCCCACAAAAAATTTGGTTCAAATTCGTTCACTACTAACTGAGATATTAACTCCCCTCGCCAATTTGGGATGAATCATGGCCCAGCTATCTTTTTTAGACTTTTTTTGGTACAAAAATGAATGCGGACGTTTTTATGATAGTCTAATAAACGTAAATCAAGTACTAGCTAAAGTTTAAAAAATTTCAAAATTTGTCAAAATTTATCAAAATTTTTGAAATTTTTGAAATTTGGAAAAATAAGAAAAAAGTATCTGCGTATTGATGTCTTAGACACCTAAAAAAAATTTCAGCCAAATCGGCTGAATAGCGACCGAGAAATTAACTCCCCTTTATCGGCCCGAAATTTCGGTTTTGGGGTGTATATCTCCGAAACGGGTCCACAGATTTTTTTGCAAAATGGCGTATTATGATCAGTTTGTAATGCTCTATAAAGGAGTAGTGTTAGCTAATTTTCATTGACACAAGTGTGACGGGCCCCCATGGACTTACTCAGTGACAAATTCACTTATATGCATTAGTCAGTTGATATTGTACGGGGTACAAACCTGATAAGATTGAACAAAAGCATTATTTGGAACTGAAACTGCTTTTAGGGCAATGCTGTCAAATAAAACTTGTGGTCCACTCACGCCACTGAATTGTGCACCGGCAATAGCAGTGCCACCATAGCCCACACCTAGTGAACTTCCTGCTCCGATTCCTCCAGAATATCTTTCACCATAATTTCCACGTCGGACCTAAGCAAAAGAAAATTAAAAAAAACGAATTCCCTATTGGTTCTGGCTCTATAGTCAAGTTTATTCTAATCGGAGGTAAACTTTCAACTTACCCTGATATGGATTTCTCCTCCCGCATCTCCTTTTGCATTTTTAATAGCATATGCAAAAGATACTAAGATGGACGACAAAAGCAATATGTGCACAAGATTATTCATGTTGAATTTGTCAGAAACGACTACCAAAAGAGTAACATTAAAGCAGTGTTATTTATATGAAGTGGTTTAAGATTCATGTAGGCTGCGTTTACGGCTCGGCTCATGAAACCACAGATTCAAATTTAATTGCAACTCAAAATATTCCCTTTCTCTTTAATATGGAACGATAATAAAACGCAACAACTGCTCATTTTTCTGTTTAAAAAGATTTATTGTCAACTTTTAAATAAAACCCATTTTTTTATACATTTTTTTAAAATAAAAAAGTCTAGTAAATACAAATTTACGGCATTGTAAATTAAGTTTCATGCATTTTAACAAATAAACAAGGCACATCATTATGGTACTTAAAACCCTAAAAATATAGTCTACAGCTATACGCGGATACCAACATTATGAAGCTCAATGAAAAGATTTAGCATGTAAGTACAGGAAACTGATCCATAAATTCCCTAACTAATGAGTGACAATAAAAGCTTTTTTGAAACAACAATGAATTCTCGATGAGTGCAATATTGTTTCCCAACAAATGAACAAGCTTGAGCAAGCAAGCAATGAGAAGTGCAAAAGTGTAGGTACCCAACAAAGGGGATTTAATAGGTCATTGTAAGACTACATGACACTTTCGAAGAATAGTGAAACTGAATAAGGACGAGAATCTTATTGTTTTGTAAAACTGTTACTAACTAACGATAAAGAATGAAATTATATCACTCAATGCTTGCATAGCTTCCAAATTTGCTCCGTTTGATAAGAATTACATGGGGCTAATGTGATAGGAGAGCCATTTCGTCTAGCTTTGGGAACAAGGCATTTTCTTGTTCCGTAGTGCTCGATCAGGAAATGTTGTGCATTACTTCGCACAGGCTTCAAAACCCAATGTTGATCATAACTTTGAGATTGACATGTTTTTGTATTTAAATCGTCGTATTTTGTAGATGCACAGTAGTAGTTCCCAGTTCCACCCAGAGTTTTCAAATTCAAGGTATTATTGAAACTACCGTTGGTAAATTTAAAGTGCTGATCAAGTGATGTGGCTTCCCTGATTAAAAAATTGATACTCAAATTTTGATGCATGGCATTTGCTACTTTATATGGCGCAGCCAAAACTTACCGATAGGCACAATTTTGCAAGACCACAGGAGAATTTGCTAAAAGTCCTAGTGAAGTTACCCGCATACATTTTCCCGTTGAAAAATTTTGAATGAACACATAGTTCCCAAGTGAATCTTTGGACTCACTAAAGCTACACGATTTTTGAGAGGTTGCTTGATTCACTACAAACAAACATAAGACAATTTCTAAGACTTTCGAACTTTTCATGATTTCAGATTTTGCACACAAACGGATTCCTGTGATATACAGTTTTTAAGTAACTTTTTCAGTCTGCTCAGCCAGTTTTACAAGTACACACTGACTAACTGACTGAATATTATATACGTATGTAGATGTACAAATATGACGCATATTATTTTCAAGTTCTCTATAAAGCTGTCACACACTTGGATACACTTAGACACCTAGACATTCTCACTGCGTCATTAACTATCGCATAAAAAAAGTGGCTAATGAGTTGCGACATTAATTTTGGTATTGAGTCATTTTGTGAACCCAAAGGTTAAACACAAAATGCATTATGCATAACACATGAGCAAAGTAAATATGTGATAGTGGACACGCATACAAATGTCTTAGCATTTCAGTATGTCGTATTTTAAAATGACAAATTTCCTTCGAGCATTCAAGGACAAACTATACTAAGAATTTACAAACTATATATATTTCAGACTACAGCTGGGAAAATTGGGTTCAATTTGTTCATTAAGAATATTTTTGTAAGCAAATTGGTTGTTTTCTTGAACTGCTAATATTCTCATTTAGATCATTTTGACTTTAGACTAACTAAAGTATGTATGGCTGTACAAATAACAATGACAACTGCAAGTTTTAAAGTTCTCATGTGAGTAAACACTCTAGCTAGAGAGAAACTTTCAAAGGAGATTATGCTAAATTGACTGACTGACTGACTGACTATTAAGAGGGATATGGGATGCGCGGGTTGCGCCATCTAACCATGTGATGATTTCTTATCTCCACCTACACAATGCAGCAAAAACTTTGGATGAGTGTGATGAAAACGATGCATGATTCTATTTTCTTAACTAAATAAGTCCGTATGGTCCAAGTTTAATTCAAGAACCAGCATAAGGTTTGAAATATTATGCACATAAAGGTTTACTATATTTGCACTCAAACTTTTAAAATTGAACAAACAATAGTGGAACAAATGGATGGAGATGTTTAACTCCCTTGTCCCGTGATCTTCATATTCTATCATGTAATGCTAAAGCTACCTGTGTATACAATCGCAATAAAACTTTGCTAATGTTTATAAAAAATTGTAATACTAAAAGATCTGTCGACATCACAGTATTTGGTCAGTTCTCATTTCTTAAATTGAAATTACAATACAATATATTTATTTTAGTTTCAGTGTACGTTTTAGTTTTGTAGGTTATAGGCTACTATTGTATAGACAACTTTCAACTATAAGTGTAACCGTAATCAACGTTTACACAGTGATTTTATCAAAATGGTGCATTTTATGGAATTTTTTAACATTCAAACAACATTATAAAAGTTTTCATTCAAACGTATGACATTTGGATTTGAACTACCACACTATACTTTCGGTCACTATTACATTGTGTATAAATTGGTATAGCAGTTGATAAAAAATTGATCCTTTTACACACTCACGAGACATCAAAATCAACTGTTTGTTATCTCATTAATGGATAAGCATTTCATAAAGGTTCCTATGTATATAGATAAACGATTCATAACAGAAACAACAATTTTAGGAGTTATACCTTAAAACATCCGTATATTGCTCAATACAATTTAAAGCACCAAAGTTTTACGACACTGTAGTCCTTACACCGCTGTTTACAATCATTGTATTTAAGTTACGTTATCAGTCTGAAGTCATCGGGCCTGAAAATTTTACTAGATTAACTGTTGAATTATGCAAGTACTTTAATACCTTACTTTTGTTGTTGGAAACTGTAACCAGCTAAATTCCCTTTCAGCCACTCCGGCCAACCATACTCAACAAGTATTTAGTTTTTCTTACATTGTCCATTGTCCCATATCCCATCGTATTGATAAATCAATACTTTCGCTTTTGCTAGCTCCATATGTAATGTCCATAATCTAGAAACAGATCAATCACCACATTAGGAAAATTATCAGTACTTGATTTTCATTAACCTACATAAAAATGTTGGGAAGCCGAAAAAAATTTGAAGTATCACCTATTCCTAAGTCATCAAAACAAGTAAAATTTACATTTTTCAAATAAATTTCCATCTTTTGCATTGCGTAGTGATAGTCTTGACCCTGTTTTTAAATTTCGTTGTTTCTAATTCTACTTAGTCGGAGGGCTACATCAACACTGGATTCTCTGGTGACAATGAAGAAAGCATACACGTCAAACCACCCACTGAGAGTTTCTCAAAACATCCCGATGCCATAACATACACATGGAGCAATGTCAGTGCCAGTGTAAAACCCGTCAAGAGTTTGAAAGATAAACTTTTCTGTAAGGACATAGATGAAGCTCCTAAAACGATTCTCTATGATGGTAACCTAATCATCACCAATTTAGCTTGTCATATGTGTGTATCTGAATAATGAAATTAACGATACTCTCATGATTTTATAGAAACCGGAATAGTGAAACCGGGTGAATTACTTGCCCTAATGGGAGCAAGTGGAGCAGGCAAAACTACATTGCTCAATAGCCTCGTATTTAGAAACACAAACGGATTGAACATAACAGGAGACAGGAGAATCAATGGTCATTTAGTAGACGGTCCAACATTATCAGCACTTTCTGCTTACATTCAGCAGCAAGATCTTTTTATTGGATCGTTGACTCCCAGGGAGCATTTGACATTTCAAGCTTTGCTTCGCATGCAAAAAGAAATCCCATATAAGCAGAGATTAGTTCGAGTAGAAGAGACTCTTGTAGAAGTAAGTTTGCTTCCACAGGAAAAACTTCAAAAGTCAAATCACTTACTAACTATAAGTAAGAAGTTACAAATTCTCAAGGGGGTTTTTTGAAATGCAATAGTTTGGGTTGAGTGGATGTGCAGACACTGTGATTGGGATTCCAGGAAGAGTCAAAGGCATTTCTGGAGGACAGCAAAAACGACTTGCAATTGCGTCTGAGGTTTGTACTTACTTGAGACATTAGTTACTTTTGAAATACTTTATCAGATTTATTCATAAATAAATAATAATGTGCTAAGGGCATGTTTTTTTAACAGCTTTTGACAGATGCCATGTTGCTTGTATTGGATGAGCCGACAACAGGCTTGGATTCGTTTATGGCGGAGAATATTGTGAAAATTCTGAAAAGTTTAGCCGACCGAGGGAAAACAATTATATGCACAATTCATCAGCCATCTTCTCAAGTGTTTTCACACTTCAATAAGCTTTTGTTGCTTTCTGAGGGTCGGACTATTTTCCTGGGCAATACAACCAATGCACTCTCTTTTTTCGCGCGGTAATGATTGAACAATTGAATATGCAAGATAAAATTAATTTATCTATTTGATTTTAAATATTATTCACAGAAATGGATATCCATGTCCAACAAATTACAATCCTGCAGATTTTTATGTTCAAACTTTGGCCATTCGCTCTGGCAAAGAAGATGAATGCAGAGAGCGCTGTCACCAAATATTTTCTGCTCATGAAGCAGAACAAGCGGCGGACATAAAGGCAGGAAAAAACTATTTGATGAAATAATTTATAAAATGACAAATTTACACGCGAATAAGTTTTAATGCTTATATACAGAATGAAGTACAAGTGACAGTAAGAAAATCGGAATTAAATCTCTTGGACTTGGATCAAGGGAAAAGTAGTCCGTATAGAACAGGTTGGTGGGGTCAATTCACAGCCTGTTTATGGAGATCTTCAAAAACAGCTATTCGAGATCCCTTGGTTTTAAAAGTTCAGCTTATGCAGACCGTTGTAAGTGTTTTTAACAGTCATTTTAATTTATTTCAAGATTTTGAAGGCATAAAGAATATTCTTATAGCTTATATGTTGTATGCTATAGTTCATGGCTCTGTTTATTGGGATCTTATATTTGAATCAAGAATTGGATCAACAAGGAATTCAAAATATCAACGGGGCTATATTTCTGATTCTTGCAAACGTGACGTTCACCAGCATTTTTCCAGTGGCAAACGTAAAAATCTAAAAAATATTTGAGTTAAAAATGACGCATGTGATTATGCCACTTTTTGACCATTTGTGAAGGTTTTTTGGAGTGAAATCCCAGTCTTCATGAGAGAAAGTCAAAACAGAATGTATCGAACTGATGCATATTATTTTGCCAAGTCCCTTGCTGAGCTGCCAGTTTACATCATAATGCCCATAATTTTCATCGGCATAATGTACTACATGATAGGCTTTAATAGCGGTGGAGATCGCTTTTTAATTTGCATGGGAATCATCCTATTGGTAACAAATGTTGGAATGTCCTTTGGTTAGTGTTTTTTTTAAATTTCAATCACCTTTTCAGTAGAGTTTGCAAACAGTTTTATCGTGCTAATAATTTTTTACAATTTGTGTAGGTTTTATGATTTCCACGATCAGCTCATCCTTGGATATGACGTTAGCCTTAATTCCTGTTTTTATTATGCCTTTTTTCATCACTGGGGGTACTTTTCAAACCAAAGAGTAAGCGTACAATTTCACACCTACATAAATACAGTTTTAGTTTGATTGTTACTAATGGCCTTGTTTGATTATATTAGGTCTACACCTGACTACCTTGTATGGATCAGCTACATGTCTTGGTTTTTGCATGGCAATGAAGCCATGTCAATTAACCAATGGAAAGGAGTCGAAGGCATCAAATGCAGTTCGAATACAGATGTTTGTATCACTACTGGAGAGCAAGTTTTGGATAGACTCACTTTCAAAGAGGTAATAAAATGCTTCAATCACATGAAAATACTAATTTGTGCGTTGTATCATTTCAAGCTCGTAATCTAAATGGTGTCTGATGTTTGAAAATTATTTTGCAGAGCAATTTTTCATCAGCATTGATTATACTGGGAGCTCTAGTAGTGGTCACCAGACTTATAGCACTTGTAGGACTGTTATTTAAAGCTAGGACGAAAAATTAGAGAATGGAAGATTTTATGTGAAAACTTATCTTGGCACTGAATAAAGAAGTTTATGTGCTATTAATTCTTCTTTTTACGGAGTTCTCCCTGTGTTGCTATGCGATTAACTTATTTGTGTATAGCGTAAAGTTCTATGCATTATTGAAATTCATGCTATAGTTCATTTCAGAAAAAAATGGAATTTTTTTTTCGGTAGGTTATTTGGCATTGGATGTTTCGTTGTCAACAAAATGTAAACAAATAATTTTTTCAAATAATTTTTTTAAACTGAGAAAATGAGCAATGAATTATTGTTGCCACAACATTTTACAGATTTAGTGATTTACTTTGTTTAAATCGACCATTTGTCGGGGATAGCCAAATAACATGAGGCAACTTTTTTTTACTCTGAAATGAACTATAAACTGGCTGTAAAAAGCATCAAAATACCACTATTTTATAGAATATAGCCTAGGACTATTCAAAGTACTTAAGCAAAATCATGCAAGGTTAAATAAATATAGAAGCTCTATCTCAAACTCTTGAGTCATCCTACTTTTAAGTTTACATAAACGGGCACAAAATGGGGCAGCCTACAGAAGATCCCACCGAGAACATTAATGAAGCCACCAATAAAGTTCAAATTTATAAAATGAATCTCCACATTTTATTACGTGAAATAAAAGAAATTAAAAAATTATGATGAATACAGATGAGAAGCATAGACTCCGGTGGGTCTGCCGGTTCAGGTGGATCTGAAGATTCAGGAAAAATAAACGTTATACCGAAACCGCTTAACATGGTGTGATTGGATCATCCACTAATTTTTTTGCAAATTATAAAATACTAACTCAGTAATTCACAAATTCAATGACTCCCTGCAGCAGGGAAAAAAAGTTGACAAATCTGACGTGATGTCTTGTGCATCTACCATGTCGAAAACATTTTTCGATTCCATCACATACACATGGAGCAGAATTGATGCCTTTGCCAAGAAATCCACCAAGGAAGAAAAAGCGGTACATGCACTAGGAAAACAAATTCTGCATGATAGTAAGTTGGCAATAAGCTTACAGGGTTAACTTTATTCATTTATTTTCCCAACACAAAAAAACGGCATTGTCTATCATATTTAGCCACAGGAGTAGTTAAGCCTGGAGAACTGATGGCTTTAATGGGCACCAGTGGCGCAGGAAAGACAACTCTGTTGAATTGCCTCGTTTTCCGGAACACTTGTTCATTGACCATACGGGGTGAAAGGAGAATCAATGGTCATTTGATTGATGCACCAACTTTGGCTGCAGTTTCTGCCTATATTCAGCAACATGATATTTTTATTGGCGCTTTGACTCCACGGGAGCATTTAACTTTTCAAGCAATGCTACGAATGCCAAAAAATTATTCACAGAAAGAAAGATTGCAGCGTGTTGAAATCACACTTCAAGAAGTAGGCAAGACATTTTTCTGTTTCAGAATAGTGCTTGTTGCAAAAATGTTGTATTTTCTGCTTATTTAGTTTGGCTTGATGGGTTGTGCTGATGCACCCATAGGAATTCCTGGACGACTCAAGGGCTTATCAGGTGGACAGAAAAAAAGACTGGCTATAGCTTCTGAGGTATTAGTTGGGCTCTATAGGTTTCATTTTTCTTTCAGATCTTTTAGATCCTTGTTGGTACTCTAGTTAGTTAGTAGTAAAATATGATTGCTTAGCTTCTTACGGACGCCATGCTTTTGGTACTTGATGAACCCACGACAGGATTAGATTCTTTGATGGCAGAAAATGTAGTGAAATTATTGAAAAAATTGTCTGAAAAAGGGAAAACTGTGATTTGTACGATTCACCAGCCATCTTCCCAGGTTTTCTCCATGTTTAACAGGCTACTTCTTTTGTCTGAAGGAAGAACAGCATTTTTGGGGAAACCTAATGATGCTGTGGCATTCTTAGCCAAGTATGTGCCTGGGTTTAAAATGCTATTTAAACCGTTTTTTAAATTCTGTACAATATATGTAGTTTTGAATGGATTTATAGCCTTGGATATCCATGTCCTGTGAATTACAATCCTGCTGATTTCTTTTTACAAACTTTATCCATTCGCCCCGACAAAGTACAAGAATCTCACGAAAAAAATGCGTTCATTTGTGAAAAGTATAGGAATGAATTTGAGCCCAAAACAAGGGTAACTACTTGCGTATACTGTTTTTTTTTTGCTTATCATCAAAATGAATCTAATGTATAATCCTTATGTGGATGGTTTAAAAAAAATTAGACCCGCATAAATAGCATTGTCAGAGAGTCAGAACTGAATCTTGAGGTCATGAAAAAAGAAAAACCAGAAGGCTATAAAACATCATGGTGGGTTCAGTTCAACCAATGCTTACGGCGGGATTTCAAAACAATATGGAGAGATCCTTTGGTCCTGAAAGTGCAACTGCTACAAACAATTGTAAATAAACAAAGTCCCGACAGCTGCGGCTTCTAACAAACATTAAACTTACTAAACACAGCAAAAAAATTATATCTAGGTAATGTCTCTGTTCATCGGGGCAGTTTATTTTGATCAGCAATTGACGCAAGAGGGAATCCAAAACATCAATGGCGCTATATTTTTGATGATCGCAAATCTAAGTTTCAGTAGCATTGTCCCTGTGGCGAATGTAAAATCCAATCCATACACGTGTATGCAGCTTGCACGCACTTGACGAATTTGTCAAAGCTTATACCACTTTACTTCATTCTTAGGTATTTTGGGGGGAAATTGAGGTGTTTTTGAGAGAAAATCAGAGTTGCATGTACCGTGCAGATGCCTACTATGCAGCTAAAACCTTGTCAGACATTCCAGTGTATCTTATTATGCCAGTTGCATTTGTGAGCATTAGTTACTATATGATTGGATTGACAGTAACTCCGGACTGCTTTTTCGTTTATATGGGTGCAGCTATCTTGGTCTCAAATGTCGGTGCTTCTTTTGGTAATTTTGATTAGCTTTTTAGAAGACACTATCACACACGATTTTTGTGTGAACTCTTGGTTGATATTATTTCAGGTTTTATGTTGGGGATGTTCAGCACATCTTTAGAAATGACTTTGGCATTAATTCCAATTGTTGTGATGCCATTTATTGTCACAGGAGGAAGCTTCCAGAATAAAGAGTTAGGTTTTCCTCTCATCTCTAGTGTCCAAAGTTAGAGTGTTATCTTTTGAATGCAATGAAGTAACCATTTGTTTCATTATTTTGAAACCAGTTCCATTCCTACGCATCTAGTGTGGATGAGCTACTTATCCTGGTTTCTGCATAGCAATGAAATAATGTCAGTGCACCAGTGGGATGCAGTTGAAAACATAGAATGCGATACCGGCTCAAATGTTTGTCTTTCCACCGGAGCTCAAGTGCTTCAAAGACTGTCATTTAAAAAAGTATGCTGGGAGAAATAAAAACTATTTGAGGGAAAGATAAATTCCATTTGCAACTATGTTTTTGTTACAGGAAAATGTTTCAGGAGCATTTGGGATATTGTTTTCTCTAATCGTTGTAACTCGTCTTGCTGGCCTTTTTGGACTGTTGTGGAAGGCGAGAAAGAAAGACTGAACAGTACAAATTAATTAACACCAAATTTACCATGTGTAGTTTACTAATTGGTTTTAAAATGCAAATAAATTTATAGCACTATGCAAAAAAAATAAATTGTAAAACACAAAGTGATTAAAACTGCGAACGATTTATTCATTAGATGGCGCGCGCTGTATGTTGCGTAGCATCCACAGTAAAACCGATGATGCGTTAAAATTAATTCCGGAACCGTTAAATATTTACTCTTATAATGTGGTATCAAGGTATCATACATCATAACATAAGATCAACATTTATCACAAGACCGAATTGTGCGTCTAATACTTGATATTCGATGGATTATATTACAAGTTATTAATGCATGAGATGTTTTTGAGTTGCGGTAGAGCTAATGATTTAAAGTAAACGAACTTAAAATGCATGCACTAGGTTTAAAAAAATAATGACTACTGACAGAATCAAATCCGATCCGATCCGATAGGAATCATCGGATTTCGGATCGGATCACCTCAAATCCGATCCGATCCGATAACAATCCGATAGGCAAACAATATTTGAGAATGAACGAAAAAATGCGTGTGCATTCTAGGTTTGTCCGCTAAAACTTCTTAGTCTTGATTTTCACTTTGACTACT
>Ga0210040_10002873_pt1 | contig 23802 bp, 22 predicted proteins | sample CryGeyCG12114_NA_FD_185462 | JGI IMG/M metagenome (GOLD analysis project Ga0210040, IMG submission 185462) | Groundwater microbial communities from aquifer - Crystal Geyser CG19_WC_8/21/14_NA (SPAdes) (version 2) | ecosystem: Environmental > Aquatic > Deep subsurface > Groundwater | place: USA... | reverse complement strand
TTCTTTGACAATTACGGCTCTCATGTTTTTTCAGAGTGACAATTGAAGAGAACAGAAGGTGGTTCTACAATGGGCGGGGGTGAATAGAGATTTACCACTGCTGATTGATGGACTGCTGATTGATGGAGGCCTGACAGGTGGAGGCCTAATAGATGGAGGCCTGATTGATGGAGGATACAGCCCATCTTAAATGCATCAACTACCCGAGTACTAAGCCGAACTACAGCCTAGGTATAGGTCGGTAAGGTTACTCCTAGTTCCATGGGCATCCATCTGGAAAGAACCACGCACGTGACCTGTTCCGCACATGTGCCAGAGTGTCTGCACCTTAACCTGTCGCTTTTGGAGGAAGATCTGACGTGACGGACCAGCTAGTACATGTCCATGCACAGCTTTCTTGTCAGCAGCTGAGAAGCAACCATCAACCCAAGGGCAGCTCGACCGCTGGTGGGAAGCCGCTTTTCAGATCTCCAACGATCTCACTATGAACCTGAAATGGTGCACTCGAGGCAGCAAAAGTGTCTTTGTTATCTGCAGCTTTTCATCTGAGGGAGAGTCTCTAGAAGATATAGGGTTGGTCAAGCTTCGTCGCTTCTCAGCATCTCCATTTCATATCAAGAAATCGGCCAACTCCTGCAACGGACTGTTACTATCCAGAAAAACATCTACTTCCTTTCGTATCACACCCATGTCTTCGTCGCAATCCTCTGTTTCGCGTCGAATATATGCAGTCTTTAATCCACTATGTTAACTATGTTAGGATATACACTGTCCGGAGAGAGAGGATCTTTGTCCACGAACACTTTCTTTGCTGCACGTAGATCGTAGGCATGAGCTGCCACCATCAGGGTCCGAGCTGGCTCCGTACCCAACAGGGCGAGAGCTTTCAGATATATTTCAGGAGAAGGCTAGTGGAGGGAATAGAGTTAACAACACTCTTTGAGACCGTGCCAGATCTCAAGGGTGTGAATCACCTTGGTTAGGTTGAGTAGTTGAGATGAGAAGAGTGTATGGAAATTGAGGCCAGAGGATCTGACGATATCGAGTTGTAGCTGAGTAGTGCCGTTTGCTAGTACGACTCTGACCTAACGCATCAGCATTTTGAGTGTCCCAATACACATGGCCTGCCTTACACTGCGTAATGTTTCTTGAGCTGCTCGATCGCCTCGACGCTGTCCGGCCACGCTGTTTCAACTGTCAGTCGACTTGAGTGTTGGGATTGTTGGCTGGTCCTTCCCGCTCAGGTGAGCCGATCGTACCGACTTGATTGTGCCACGCTCGAACCAGCTGCTGCTTGTCCTGTTCTGAGGGAGCTTGGTCCCACACCAGTATCTGACAGAGCAGCCAGTCTAATACACGACGATGAGTGACATCAATGTCCTCGCTGGGGAGGCTGTTCTGGTAGCGGGCATGAATTTCAGCAAAGAAACCAGACCTCCATTTAAGGGCCAACTCCTCACGGGTTTCGGGTGACGAGACGCGGCACAGAGGCTCGCATGAATCCAATGCCGAAGTGATCGCGGTTTTCCAATCTGTGCATGTCCCCATCAGGTCGAACATCACCGCTTGAATAGTAGTCTTGAAATCGGATGATCGTTCCATGCTACGCGTGAGGTCTTGCAGAAAGAAGTCAGTATTTCTCTTTCACACCGGCAAGTCGCCACTACGAAGCCTGTACCACCTTGGTATCTTCTTTGAAAATTGGCACTTATACTGTCAAACCTTCGTCAGCCCAAAAAATCTCCGTCACTTCGGACCTTCGTCTTTTTGATTCCGCATCGTTTATCGTTGCTCTACAGTCGCAGGGAATACATATGTACTTGCCAAGGCCTTGCGCTGATCTCCGGGCGCTGGACCTCGAGCGTCAATGTTCACCTCGAGTGTGAGTGTAGCATCTCCACCACATAGACGACATAGGTCAGAAATATATCGGCTGGCCCGCGGAAATTTCCCGGCTGGCCTGCTGACTAATCTCACATAACCTTATCCTCGTGATTCTGCGCATGAGTCGATTGTATCATTTTCGCACTGTAAATTAACCTTTACTACTCACGTTCGAAATCTCGAAGATATTATCACGTTTTCTTGCATTACTGCTACATCTTACAAGTCAGCTACTAATAGCTACTCTTACCTACCTCTTACCTCTACCTCTACTGGTAGTCTTAGTTGTAGCCCGCCTCTTTACTAATAGTTGTGCCTCTAGTAGTGATAGTGCGAGCTCGTTAAGGGTCTCGTGTGAGGAAGGTTTCGGAGGAGGAGGAGGAGGAGGAGGAGGAGGAGGAGGAGGAGGAGGATAGGTTATCATCAGTAAGAATAGCCTCTTCTTGGTCGAGCTAGGACGACTGCGCTTAAGATAACTGTAGCGCTCGGTAGCTACGTACTCGCTGACCTACGCTAACATCGCTACGCATTGAAGACTAAATCCGTAAAGACCGACTGCTGATGCCTAAGACGTTTTGTATAGTGCGCACGCCTGATTTATCTCCTTGTCAGGCATCAATAATTTCCTGGGCCAGCCGGGAAATTTCCGCGGGCCAGCCGATATAATTCTGACCGACGACATAAGCTACGCGTTATTTATGCCTTAGGGCTGGGATTGAGCTTGTTCCTGATCCGATTGGTTGCGAATCACACGGGACTCGAAGTGGATCTAAAACGTGCTAAAGCCGTGCACAGCTGGCATCAAGAGCATCGGTATCCCCGCAAGAATTCTAGATACGAACGGCCCGTCCGCGTTTTCTTTAAGACCAGTTTGACCGATGCGGCGGTACGGGCACAAGTCTCGAAAGCGAAGAAGAGTACTGTCAGGGAGGCATGCATGATTAGTGTACAAAGACTATTGCCCGCGTAGCGGCAGGCCTCCAATAGCACCGAAATCCTCCGCGCTCCAACGATCTTTTCAGTTCGCAAAGCTACGCTGAGGTCTTCTTCTTCCTGCGGCCGGGATGAGCGTGTTCCCAATCTCCATGGTCGCGTTCAGACGTGAAGCTGCCTCCAGACTCTCGAAAGTCGACAATGCTGTCCGACACGCTCCATGTATTAGTGCTAGTCCTTCGCACTAGTCGTTTGGGCTCGAAAGATTGTTCATTGGAGTCGTCCTCTCTAGCCCCCTGATAGCGGAGATCTGTTGATGCGACGTTTTTGTGCTGCTCGGCGGTGTCACCCGTGGGTTTGCCGGTGTTCTGATCTGCTTTAGCCCACGACTGGCTGGATGAGTTTTCAGCTGTCCTGTCTATTTACCCGTCAGTCAATCCCGCCTTTGGATGGGGCTATGAACATACCCTCTGGTTTGCCTGATTTAGTATTTGCAGCCATCTCTCCGTATTGGTTTTGGGATAGGTACTGTGTCGTCGGTTGTGTTCAGTAAGTATTTCTGAGAGTAAAGAAAGCTTCGTGTTGGTGAATGAGTCCACAATGTTTATGCAACGGCAGTCTATACCATAGACACTTGTGGAAGTACCGCGAAATGCTTCGTCAAAACCTAGCATGTGGCGTGACAAGGCTAATGTCAGCAAGCGAAAGTCAGCCGAGCAGACAGCTTGCGGCCTATACGTTCCCGACGCTAAAGACCTTTAGCGTGCCGTTGTTCGCCGAACATGATGTGGAAACAAGAGCTGCAAGGCTGAATTAGACTCTGCAAGTGTCCGGCAGAAGCACGCAAACCAATCACTGCTGGAAGCCTGGAAAAAATCTTCGCATAAGACCCACACACGGAGTATATCCACGTCGCCTTCTCATGTAGTACCCCGGAGTGAGAGAGACCACCAGAAAGTACTAGTCAGGGTGGCATGATGAACACGAAGGGCAGGGATGTTGTGAACACATGACGGAAGCGCGGAACCATACACATCACGTGGTCAAACGGACACGTGAACAGGTCAGACCACTTCAAGTTGTGCCGGCAAAACGTCGATCACGCGGCTTTTTGCGTATAATCGAGTCCAACCATTGTGTGTACCCCAGACTTGCAAGGATGGCGCTCGCCTGCACTTCCGTCCGCGCAAGTATCTGATTGTTTAGAGGACCAACACGAATGCACTCCGAAGCGACGACCTGGTTGGTACGTGTGTCTAACAGCCGTGCGGATTCGAGATACTTCTAGCCCTTCGGAAAGGTCGAGCCGAGCAATTGCAAAGCTGTTTTACGGCGGCTCATTGGATGTAATGGCCTCATGAACCGCCCATAAAACACCTGGCTCCCCCGAAAAGTGCTACATTGCAGCTAACAATCAAAACGCCGTGCAACGAACAGATCACATCGAGTGGTCCAACATCAAGTCAACGATTCATTACACCCCAAAGGCAACCGACAATGGCAGTTAACAGACCGACACAGCTCAGTGAGCACACACCACCGCCTTTCCGTACACACACTCCAGACCCCGAGCACGAATCAAAGATCGTCCACCACTCACCAGCCACGCGAGCAGAACACGCTATGAGACAAATCTTGTTCGGTGACGCAAAAGTCAAGAAGAACGCCGCCGATGAGCGCGTCCACGCCATACAGCAGCGAGATGAAGAATTTCATGCTAGAGCTAATACGTCCCTGGATATTGCAAACGCGATACAAGCATCGACGAACTACGATCAAAAAACTCCTAGTACCGAAGCTTGCGAGGCTGATACTACGAACCAGAACGGTTTCGGTGACGGCAAGCAGTATCGTTGGCCCGATACGGGAGCCCGGCGCGGGTCCAGCGCACGAAGTGAGCAGAAACAATAGCGATTATTACTTGGTAATAGAAGCTGCGACGCATGAAGCTATTGATGAAATTACTCAAGGGTCCTATGACTGGTTGGGTCGTGCATCCTGGGCCAACTCTGGCAAAAAGCGATCAGCAGCACATCCACAGCTGTATGATTTAACATGGCTGCGCTCTTAAGGACGTAAGAGAAAGATTGCATCGGATGGGAGCGTACAATAGCACAATGCTTGCCTGTACGGAGCCGCCTGCGCAGCACGATTCAAGACTTCGTCCGCTATGCTGAGGGTATTTAATGTACCCGGAGACAAATTTAATGGTATTGGTGCCGAGCCTGCATACTTATATCTATCGATAGGAAGCTGTGTCATGACTTGATGCGGCCAGGGGACTGAGGCAAGTGTGCCGAGGTCACGGGCCCAGGGTAAGGGACGTTGGCCTAAAGGAGCTAAGGCACCCTCTGTGATCTCCGTGATCCCGATGATGATATTTGAGTATAGATAGCAGTCTTCTCACCCATTCATCACCAGTTAATGGACTTGCCTATCACTATCACACCTTCATCACGTCCGGATCACCTTGAGTCCAAGCAGCCTTGATCGCCACCTTGTTCATCCTCCAGAGATCCCCCTCACGCACGACACTGCACTTATACAGATTGCCAAACAAATAGTAATCCTGGAACTCAGCACCCGGCCCCTCACCCAACCTAAAATGTTGCGCCAGGATGGAGGATGACAACTCCGCTTTATTCCCATCGACTGTACATCGAATGTTGGTGGCCATGTGTGTGGTGTCCAACGCTGTGCCAACGGCATCCATCAACAGTTTGACTGTCGCCTCCCTGCCAGTGATGACGCGAGTGCTCGCGCCGAGGTGAGTGAATGAGAGCTCCAGGATCGCTCCCTCGGTTAGAGACGAGGCGGACAGCTCGGCATCACCCTCGTCGAGCGCACACACGAATCGGATGAGCGCATCGATGGCGGCTTCTCGGTCAGTGAGACCTCCAGCGTTTGGCATTGTAAGTATCTGGTGGATGGAGATGTGGATTTGGTGGATGTGTTACAATATACGCTGGTACTTGCGTTGTTGGCTGGGTGAGTTTGAGGAGATCAGTAAGCTAGAAGAGAAGCTGTCTGGGAGAAGTTTTTGATTCTAACGAATTGACGGACGAGACGCCATAGACGGGTACTCTTTTGGTAGCGTGATGATTTATCTCCTCCTCACTCACACAGCATGTCTGCTCAAGAATAACCAAACTTCACCCACTACATGTCCAGACTTCTGACTCACCTGCAATAAGGCTCACGGGTGCAATCTTTAGCGGAAAGATCATCGCTCTCCTGACCTATTATGGTTCGTCCGTTACAGATGCGTGGAGGCTTCAAAGTCCTTCGCCCACTCCGGCACCAGGGGAAAGGTGGAGCGGACGGAGAACTCGGGACTGTATACAACTCGGACTTTGCGGAGATCTATCGGAAGGTGTCCGTCGAGGGTCAACAAGACCTGTCGGGATCTGCCAGTGATGCTATGCGTACATCGCTTCACTGCGCAATGTAAATTTTCAACAGGCAACGCAGTGGTACGTTAGTGTAGACGTAGTATAAAGGCAGCGCTGGATATTTTACATAGTTCACGTGGTGCAAGAACTGCTAACACCGATGATTGGAAATGACCTTGACAGCTATGCTCGTTGATCACAGCCTGCATGCTAGACCTCTTACGCTGATCAAGGAACACGCTTTGCTCCAAAAGAGCTTCTATTGAACCTAGAGGTTCAGTAGCTACGCGGGACCAAGCAGACATGATATCCATGTGTCATGAATCGGCCCAAGCGAACAGCCTCCCTGACTCACAGACTGAAATTCCAGAGAGTAGATAAGGGGTCGCTTAGAGCGATAGCGGCCGAGTAGGACACAGGTTTGGCTGGCGCTGGGATGGTGCTATCGAAGGTGACGTCAAGCGTTGACTGCTGCGTAGCTTCGTTAGCATCAGGTCGAGCTCCAGGCAGATTAGTCCAAGGATCTATCGTGGGAACCTCTGGCATCAGCCAGTTTGCAGATGATTCGAACCCCGGAAACATGTGTGAGACTGGAGCGTTTGGAGGGCAGAGACCCGCAACCCGGTGATTGTACCAGGATGAATGACCATCTAGACCCAACGATTCCGGCAGATCAGATCCTTCCGGAACTGAGCCACTAGTATGTGAATCGTGAGCAATAGGTGAACACGTGCGCGACAGTTGATGCTGTGGATTCCTGACGTCGATGATACTGGAATCTAATCCGTTATTGAGGCCGGAAGAGGAAGATGTGATGGAGAATTCTTGAGGCGCTGTTGGTCGATATGCAGAAATTGAATCCGAGCTCATAGCGGTTGCACTCGAGCCAAACGCGTGACTGTTGGGCACGCGTTGCATATCACTTGAATTTCGTACACAGTTCTGACTCTCGGTATCAAGTTTCCTCACAAGCATTTCAAGAACGTCGGCGGCTTTGTAGGCTTCGACACTTCGGTCTCGCATCTGACTGAATATTCGCGCACTGAGTCCCAGAGACTTGAGCATTTCCATCCTAGTCGGCATCCCTTGCGCGTTTTGCTGGCCCGTAGTGTTGTCTACGGCCCGAGCCGAACATAAATCGGCCGCGAGGATAGTCGCAGCAAGCAGATAATCATGGATCACCAGTGACGTCTGGTAATTTGTTAAGCTTCGCAGGCGGCCATCAACCGGGATGTTTTGGTTCTGTACAGCTTGAAAGCGAAGTATTGACATGGCCGAACTCAGACAAACCCGTCTGGAGTACAGGAACCGGTCATCGGTGTTTGCGATGTCGAGGAACCTGCTATGGAGGACGCACAATGATTTGTGGTGAATGCTCGATAAAACGAAGCGCGCGGAGACGAGCACAAGCGAATCCTGGCTAGACAGCCGAGCGAGCTTGTAATACTCAGGGACATTATTGTAGATATGCCTGAGTTCTCGATCAATTTCCAGAACTCGCTCCCATTTCATTGTATCCGGGCGACTGATCTCATCAAGAGCACGAGCAAACCCAAACACTAGTTTGCTCTTAGCAATCAGATAGGAAACTTGTGTTGGCTCGGAGTCCGGCAGAACGGGTGGCAGGGTGGTACAATCCTCGTCAAATACTTGATCATCGTAGATGTTGCGAGGGAATGGTCCTTCACGTAACGCAGGTCCTATCATGGAAGGCAGGCCCAGTTGGAAAGAGAACATGATATCGGCTTGCCTAATGTAGACCCAAATTCTCCGTCGCATCTCGCCCTATCATGGTTGTTAGAAGTTTGAGAGGTGTATATCTGTGCTTGTTTACCTGGAATGGAGTCAAAGTCAATGCTGGCTGTGAGTGTTGATGGTAACCCATTCTCAACGCCAGTCTTACGAGCATGCCACTCAAAACCCAAGCGCTGGACTTCGCATCTCTGCTCGACACATACTCTCCATAGAGATGCAAGCAGAGAGCTTCGATCAAGAAATCCTGTGGTCGTGTATAGTCTGCAAGGATCAAGCAATCCGTAAGACGGCTTCGAAATGTATTGGCAAGATCCTGACATTTTCCCTTGTATTCCTGTGGTTCGTCGCCCTCTCTCAGATAATCGAGCATCGCAATCCTCAGGATGGCAAATAAGAGTGCAACCCAAGCTGTTGAGGTCTTGCTCTCGTCATCCCAGAAACGCTCGTACTGAGCAGGAGAGGATATTAGGATCAGACAAATAGGACGCAAAGAAGCTAGCATACCTGCTTGTAGAACAATGATTGGTGAAGTATATCTACCGGTATCAGCTTTGACATGGCTTTCCTGCGAAGGTGGAAACGTACGAAGCGCAGGATAGAGATGAGCAAAAAATCTCGTGACCATGATGTCGCAACTATATCTCGAAGGTAGTTGGGAGATGAGCTCTGAGCGGCTCATGTTCTTCGCAGACCCAAACAAAAGACTCGGTCCTGGGTCACCAGTTGATCTTTGGGATAAGTGAGATATTCTCTTCATTTGTTCCTCATAATGCTTGTGTTGGGCATAGAGATACGAACGGACTTCACCGATCTGATTCATCTGTTACTTCAAAAGAGATACGGAGTGCCAGTACCACGCACCTCGTTCAACAGTAGAGTCCAGTGTGCTTCATCCACAGAGAGGCGTTCTTTGTAATCAGTGTTAATGTTGATCACGGTACCCGACCTCGCCAAGGCGGTCGTTGTCTGCTTGTCGGGAGGTCCAGTAGCCCCATGTTTGTCACGTTCATGATCGTTCGCATCTGCTTCTGTCAAGCGCCCGTCGAGACGGGCATCAATTCTTGCTGGAGACGAGTTGACTTGATTCTGGGTAGACCGACTCTCCTTCAACAGAGTGAGTACAAGCTGCTCCAGGTGATCAATTCGTGCTTGGGCGCTGTAGGAAGGGTCTGAAGATGCGGGTAGCTCTGGACGTGACTCAGCTCTGCGGGAGTCGTAGCGGCAAGCTGTTATGTCTCCACGATTAACGCAGTTTCCGCATGCTGGTAGAGCACGATCGCATCTCAATCTAGTAGCCAAGTGTCAGCACGTCCAAGAGAAGACCTAGAGTGGACCTTTATCGGAGAAATTTACTTCCGATTCCGACAGGGTAAGCATGATAACGGCTTTCTACTCCGCACATCTCGCGTGGCTGTGCGATCCCGGCGGCTTTGCGCGAGCAAGATAGGCATGGCGTGAGTCGAATATAGGTCAGTGAGACGATGCAGTATTCCGAACCTTTGAGATAGGGACTATTGCAGAAACAGCGTTGGAAGCTAAGGATACGGCAAGATGAAGTAGGGAACCTCGGCCAGATGAACCGGAATTGGCGGACACGGTGGAGTAGTGCAGACCTCAACCACGGAGAAGGCGGACTTGTTGCGGACTTATGCAGTTACGAAGCACAGTATTCCATTCCTCAAGCAATTATGGAAGCACGATGGCGGTGGCTATGATAAAAGCGTCCTTTCGACATTTGCGGATCACCATGGACTCGAAAAGATTATCAAGACGAATTTATCGTTACGCTGTGCCAGAAAATGGCTGCAAAAATGGACTGTCCTGACGAAAAGCGCCAAGTGGAGTTTCTTTCAGACGGGCTCACCCTTCGAGGCGTTTTACATTCGCCTGGCGGTGAGGGGCCCTTTCCAATCGTCATAGCCGGCCATGGACTGGGCGGACTAAAGGAATGGACACTACCCGAGGTAGTAGAGGCTTTGGTCCAAGTCGGAATCGCGGGCCTGTGGTTTGATTATCGGAACTTTGGAGACAGTGATGGTGAACCACGAGAAGAAGTGGCGCATTATGGTCGACTTCAGGACTGGCAGAATGCTGTCAGCTACGCTACGAGCTTGCCGGAAGTAGATCCAAACCGAATAGGCGTTTGGGGCACAAGCCTAGGTGGGAGAGACGTTCTAATTTTTCCGGGGTTTGATCGGCGAGTCAAGGCTGTGGTATCACAAGCACCACTTATCAAATGGACTGAACCGTTGGCCGCGTCGATGGCCGGTTACGGCGCTGATCTTGGGCAATTTCAGCGCGACCTGGCTGAAGACCGCAAGAATCGGACTCTTGGACGTGAGCCTCGTTATGTGCCGTTCGTGAAAGCTTCTGGCGACGATGTCAAGGACGCATTCATCAAGGGACTGAGTGATGCTGAGACCAGGAATTATAAAGGACACCTCACTTTTCAAAGCTATCAACCGACAGCATTGGTCGACGTGACCCCATTTGTTGAACTCATTGCTCCTACACCTGTCCTGTTCATCCTTGCAGAGCAAGATCTTCTACCTGGACAGAGGGAAGCTCATAACGCGGCCAAGGACCCAAAGTCACTGGTTACTATTCCTGGGAATCATTTCTCGCCCTACGTGAGCTCGAAACAAGAGTCCATCATAGCAACGAGGGAGTGGTTCTCAAAAGTACTTGGCAGCTAGGTAGCAATCAACCAATCAATCAGCAGTCATACCATCCGACTCGTCTTCTTTCCTTGCAACAATGGGACGAATACATATCGTTTATTTAGGACAACAACAGATGGAAGCTGCAACACAAAGTTCGAACAACTTCTTGTTTCATTGAACACTGCAATAATAGAAAACATTAGGTCACAAAACCCCTCGAACAATAATCAGGTGGCGGGTATGAGATTTTCGTAAGCTAGTGCAATGTACCTTAAAGAAACATTCACTTATCGATGTCAGCACGCAATAGCTCCCAGCAGCTGAAAATCACCGGGCCGGGTAAGTTGTTCTTATGTTTCACACTGCCATTCTGACTTTCAAGAGGTCATCTCTGACAATATCGTCCTTCTTCTGCAGAAATTCTACCATGTCCCAACGAGAGTCCACGTATCTGCAAGCAAGCCATTCACGACGCTCCTTGGTCAGAAAGACTAGCGTATCCGCCGCCATTTGGGGTGTATCTGTCAATCGATCGTGGTACTGCGGAGGAAAGTCTGCAACCATATCAGTGCGTACACCACCTGGAGCGATGGCGTATGCAAGAATCCCTTCGGAACCATGTTCTGCCATCAGATAATTGTTGAGCTTCAGCACCGCTTGCTTCGATGTCTCATATGCCGATCCTCCCGGAAGCGTGAAATGAGCTCCAACGCTGGAGATGACGATAATGGTTTTCTCTCCGCCTTTCAAAAGCAGTGGCAAGAAACCTCTGGCGATGAGATAGGGACCTTTGACATTGACCTCCCAGCAGCGCCACCACTTGACGGGATCTGTTTCAAGAATCGGGGTGTAGCCTGTGAGCAAGCCTGCGTTGTTGACCACAACATCCAGGTGATCGAACTGAGTCTGAACAATTCTGACTGCATCTGCAACAGAGAGCTCATCAGTCACATCCACTTTCAGAGAAATGAGTTTTGGCTCGGGACGTCCTGCTGCTTTTGCTGCTGCTAGTAAGTCTGACTCAACGGACGCCGAATCCAAAATGTCGAGCACAGCAATGCCTGACGCTCCTGCTTTGGCATAAGATATAGCCATTTCCCGACCAAGCCCTCTAGCTGCGCCGGTGATGAGGACATTCTTGCTACTCAAGTCCCATCTCAGAGGGTCGATCGCCGCGTAGGTGTCTTTTCTTTGTGTAGGTACAAAGCCGTGTCCTGTGGAATGGTCAGTGAGTGCATTCAGATCTTAGTCATAGCATTGCACACCAGTACTTGGCTCCATACTTGGGTCCGATTTTGAAATTCGACAGTGACATGGTGATTACGATATTTATAGTGCTAATCCCTTTTCGACGTGATTAACAAATGAAACCCTCCTTGTAAAAAGATAGCGAGCGTCTCGTTCCGCGATCTCCGAAGCTGAGTCACTCAGTGAATTGCGCTCAGAGCCTTCTTCCCCATGTGGAGAACTTCAATATAGGCACCCCATGGTTAGAAGACTCCTGAGTGCTTGAATCAAAGCAACGTCGACCGGTCCGTACCATGACTATGGAAGAGAATATGCGCTCGACCTAACTCTCGCCAAGAATAACCTGCCGAAGGCTCAAAGTGGAAGGCGGTAGATGATCAGCTCACAAAACGGTGACATGGATCCCACGGAGTGTGTTGATCGATTGTTATTACCAGTAGCACGGTAGAGTGCGGAAGGAATCCAACAATGGCGTATGAAGCTTCCTCTCGACCATGACTGCCCTCGATCAGGTCTTAGTAGGACAATAGAGCTTGCCGAGATGGTTCGATTAGTATTAGTACTATAATAATCACATTTTGCAGGGTTTAGGAATGCCAAAGAAGTGGAACCTCGAAAATCAAGAGGGTGAGACATCTCTCGGCATGGGGCCACCATAGGCCGTTTTCGGCAACTCTGGAGGCTGCTCTTAAACTTCCTTGCCTCTTCCCTTCACGCCTGTCGTCTTCTATCCCGCGGTGGTGAAATCCCGCCAAGTTCTCTCCGCGATCTCCGGGCACGATTATGCGTAGTCGACTACGTGTCGGATTTAACGGGCAGCACAACTTTAGATCGACCATCAACCTTTCACATCCTCGAGCAATTGCCATCTCGAATGCCTTAGCCCTAAACTCTCTAAAACTTCTGACATTCTGTTTCGGAGGTTAGCACAACCGCGCTTACCGGTCTCTTGCCCTGTCAAAATAGTTGAGCATCTAGGCCAATGTCACGACTCTGTGTAGACCACTCTTTGTCCCTAATAAAGCCGTCTAGACCTCTGCTACGAACGCTAAAGCAAGGATTCACGACGTCTCACCCCGTAACCCCCGGCTGCCCACGTGTGGCCATCTCCACAACAAAGCAGGTACTCGACGATCAAGAGGGGTCGTGCTGTGCTGAAACCAATGTTGAACTCGATCAGAAGAAATCGATATAAGTACTAAGTATCCTGGATTCTGTCTCCCATCTTTATGTCCGTTTCTACGCAAAGCCGTCCTCGTCTCTATCTTCGACGCTACCAGCGCTCAGAATGTCTGATCACCCCCGAATCCTCTTCAGTACCTGGGTTGCGCTGTTCTTATCACTAATCTCAATTGCATGCGCCTATGTGACGGTCATCCCGGCCAGTACTGCTGCGCAACCCTCATTCACGTGTGCCTTTCAAATCTTAGTCTTGTGGTTGCAGACTAACGTTCCTCTAGTCGCTACATGGGTCTCGACACTGCTCCGAATGCAACACAGCTTAGCGGTGCTGTCAACGGGGTGTACATCGCCGGCGCTCTGATCGGATCCATAATCTCATCACAAACTTCCCGACGTCCTCGGTCGCAAAAGATCGGTAACTCTCGCCTCTGCTGTGGCCGTCCTTGGCGGTGCTCTGCAAGCTGGTTCTGTTCATATTGCCATGTTTATCGCTGCGCGGCTGGTGGCCGGCCTCGGTCTCGGTCCGTTATTTATTCGCCTATGAGAAGAGTGCGCGGCTGATCTGCAAAGGTTCATTATTCGCAGTAATTCCACTCTATCAGAGTGAGGTGTCTCTCCCCAAAACCCGTGGGCTGACTGTCGGTCTTCATGGCATCTTCATCTCTTTGGGCACGGTCTTACCCAAGTAAGTCCTTAATATTCCGGAAACAATATCATTGAGAGTTTGACCCTTTCCCTAGCTGGATTGGCTTAGGCTTCTATTTCGTCCATGCCGGTGGAGCACAGTGGCGCATTCCTCTCGCAATCCAATGTGTATTTACCTTGGTTCTCGCCTTGGGCACGTGGCTCATTCCCGAGTCTCCGCGATGGCGTAAGTGTATCTGCATGCAGCACTTGGTGTATCCTAACATACATCGCTAGTCATAAACGAAGACCGGCACGACGAGGCTTTACGAGCGCTTGTCAGACTCCACCACAGTAGAAACGACCCTAACAACACTTTCGCTCACCGAGAGTATCTCCAAATCAAAGAACAGCATGACGAAGACGAGAGGAACAAAGTTACATGGGTACAGATGTGGACTGTTCCAACCTACCGCAGGCGAGCCGGCGTCGCAACCTTTGTCATGGTCGGAAGTCAGATGACGGCCACCTTACTTGTTTCTGGTATGTCCTGTGATGCAAGCTCGATGTTCTACTGACGAACAACAGTCTACAATCCGATCTTGTACGGGAACCTCGGCTACGGCACTGTTATGCAACTCGTTTTCACTGGAATTTGGGCCAACTTCACGATCGTCGGTAACACTATCTGTGCATTCACAATTGACCGGATGGGGAGAGTCCCTGCCTTGAAGTTGGGCTGGATTGGGGATCTCCTCGCAATGATCGGCGTTGTCGTGTCACTTGTGGTCTTCGAAAAGACCGGGTCTCGTGCTTCAGCAATCGCAGCAATATCGTTTTTGTACCTGCATATTATCGTGTATGCCCTCTTCATAGATGCCACCACTTAGTGAGTTTACTGGAACCAAAAAGCCTTGTTAAATGATGAGCTGACAGAAGGAAATAGTATCTACACTTCCGAGATCTTTCCAAACATCGCGCGGGGAAAAGGGATGTCAATCTCCATTGGAGCATACTTCCTCGTGCTGCTCATACAGCTGGACACTGCACCGACTGCATTCGCCAATATAGGCTGGAGGTAAGACAACCAGCACAGGCTTTCCTTCTCCGGCACTGAAAGCTGACGAAACTGCGCAGAATTATTCTCATCTACCTTTGCTGTCTCGCCGCATTCATCCCGTTTCTGTGGTTCATATGTCCAGAAACTAAGGGTAGGTCTCTCGAAGAGATTGGCGTCATATTTGGTGACAGGCATGTCCATGTTGTGCTGGAAGATACAAAGATGCGCGGGGAAACGGTCCAAGTTAGCGAAAAGCAAGCACATCCTCACGCTAGCCCACAGCATGAACATATCGAAGGCTGTTATAGTTGATGTGGCAAAAGTCAAAGTCAAGGGACTTAGGGTAGCGCCCTGAAATAACTAGTCCTGGCCACGAGAATCGCTGCTACAGGGCTTGCATCCACGGAAAATCGAAGCTGCTCCAGTGGGTGATGCATCGTGTGTGCATCGGTGACTGCAGCCTCGACTTCTGGGTGCGGATCCTGCGATGCTGCGACCTGGACTTAACTACCCGGTGGTAGCAAGGCTGCCAGCACGTATGTAATTGATTTAAGTGTGGTATGGTACGGAGTATCTATGGACTGGGCCAAGCTGAAACTGGATTGGTGTGTATGACTTGGACGTTGACTACGAAGATCTGATGAGTGTGGCTGGAACGAGGTTTTATTATATCCTTTTCGCTTACCCTGTGGGGCATGCTTGGTCTGTTGGCCCCTGGCAACAGTCCTAACTGTCCCAGCAGTCCTTGCACTAAGTGTCGTCACCTGCAATTCCGTCCAATTAATCCATATGCGGCCCGGAGTCGAGCTCTTCTTGGCTGCATGAGCACGCTAGTATCCGAAGGCACTAACTCAGACGAAGTTGGCTCTGATTGGTTAACAAACCGGTGTTCATCATGCTTGGCCAATCGTGACTCCGCCAGGTTTTTGAGAACCGACTTGCCAGGCAATCAGCATCAATTCCTTGCATGTTTCGATTGTCGAGCTCGCTACACAAGCCAGATCTCTATGTTTAGGCTGTCGACCGAGGTTGATTGCATGGTCAATAACTGCGTGTCTCAGATTTTACATGCCGCTAATAGAAGCCAGCCGATCGCATAACACGAGTCCATCGTGTGTTGGTCGATCTTAGGCTGCGGCTGTGTCTTGGGAAAGAACACCGATGCGATAGCTTGCCGTTCACATTTATAGCCCACGATTAGGGAAGAGCTTGGTTTCAATATGTTTCTTCAAGCGCATGAAGATGCAACATCCCAGATCTGTGAGAGATGAGTTCCTGATACTATCTTTACCTTGATTTAGTGAGAAGCTGGTCTTACCATTGCTTCCATATCGCCTCTTGTGTTTCGAAATAGATGCCTGGCATGCTCGTTTTCCTCCTCTTGGGACTTCCGGCGGTCAAAGCTCAATCTGAAGGTAATTTTAACATCAATATGTTCTCCTGGCAGATGCGAGACTCAGTGCACTGACACCTGTGTTGCGATAGCTTGCCCCTCAAACCCGACTGTCTATCAGCAGGACAACTTGACTGTGGACTTTACCACCTTCTGTGGTGCAGATATCGATGGTGCCCAGTTTGAAGCTCCGTACGGACGGCTGTCGGAGCGAACCTTCACAGACTGTATCGTCGCTTGTGCTCAATACCAACCATTGTGCTATGGTTTCGATTACACTCCGTACAAAGAAGATGGCTCGACCAACTGCTGGCTTAAATCCGAATCTTTTGCAGACAGCGCAGCAGCGCAAGCCACGTTTGCGGTAAATGCTGCCAAGCTCGACCTCAGCAGTCTACCCACTATGTTGGATGACTGTTCGTTGTTGGGTCAGCAAACGAACACTGAATCGTCGATCTACACAGTCTATTGTGGTGTGGACCTCAGTGGCGGTGATATCAAGAAGATGCCTGCAACATCCATGGCCCAGTGTCTTGCTCTTTGCGACCAGACCGCTGACTGTGTGGGACTCTCTTACGAATCATCTGCACATGATGGGCCGTACAACTGCTTCTTGAGAGGCGTCGACCATGGTGGCCCTGTCACGATTGACATCACCACGATCAATGCTGCGACGAAACAGTTGGCCGTAGTCGCTCCCACGAGCTCCAGCTCCTCTGAGTCTGCTACATCGAGCCAGACTCCTACTCCGACATCGTCAGAGCCACCTTCGTTGACTGCTGCCACCTCGTCCTCTCCGACCACCAGTACATCGGGTAGTGGCCTCTCTACAGGAGCGAAGGTGGGGATCGGTGTGGGTGTTGGCGTAGGCGCTTTGATCGCGGCTCTGCTGGTTGGCTGGTATGTGATGAGACGAAGGAGAACACGGGCAGCGAAAATTGATGTGCCACCAATGACACAGACAGAAACTCACCTGCCTTCGGAGTTAGAACAATCGAGTCCTCAACCTCAGTCAGAGCTAGGGAGTTCCACGCAATCATACACGACGACAAGTACGAAGCCTATAAGGGCCATTCAAGAGATGGGCGCATGAGAACACTATGTTAATCGAGCTGAGCAGTAAGCTTTTGGTTGATTTGAGATGTGATCGTGAGTGGAAGTCTTTTAGGTGGCTCGTTTTGGATGAGCCACTGCCCGTCAAAATCTGGTGGTTCCGGGTCGATTTGGCGGGGGTGATCGGCTGCCAATTGGTCGAGCTTCGAGCGAAGACGAGTAGTGTCTTTGGTTTTGCCAAATTTCTTTGAGGGCTTGTGCTCCAAATATGACTTTAGCTGGTGTACCTGTTCAACAAGTTCGTTGGTGGGTGTTCCAGGGTCCTTCGAAGTCATATGGTGCCTCTGGGTTTGTCATGCGGGTCAACCGCGTGCCTCGGGTTTCCGTGAAGAATTGTTTGACTGGGAGCTGTCCAGTGGAGCTGTGAATGCCTTACCTCGTTGCTCAGACCTTCCTGCTGAAATTGGAGGGGTTCTTGGTTGGTTGTTGGTAAGGGGTGGGGGTTCCTTCGCAGGAGAGTCTGATCTAGGTCTCCCGGTAGGATAGGGGTGGGCTGGGCTCGAGGTTAAATGACTGAACGGCGGCACGTTGCTTTCTTTCAAACGCATCTGCCAAATTGCAAGGGACGTTTGGAACACCACCGACAGACCCGTTTCCTGTGACCATCACCCGTCTGTGAATAACAGGGGCAAAGGTATGCCAATCCATCCAGCCTAGGTGGCTACACGGTCTTCAAAGCATTTGGAGTCAACATGAATTCGATATCAGCGTCTGCGGGATTCCAGAAGCAAAGACATGACATAGTCATGTCCTTCCGGAACCACGTTGCGTCGGCAGGGTATGCATGATCCAGGAGCCACCTGTGCCAGCATTCTTCTTCTTGCCCGAGATCCACATCGATAAACGCCAGATTGCTGGCCGGCAACAAAGCAAGCGCTAGGACTGCCAAGAGCGCAACTTCACGAAGGGGTAACGCCCGTTACTGAAAGCAAGCCCGCAAGTACTGGGTAGGTCACCGTCCACTCCACATTAACCCCAGATGTTTTCGATTCGCGCGGGTTAGGATGAAAACAGGGCTGTTTTTGCTGCTAGTCGATATTCTGGATGGACAGGGAAAGTAGTGGGTCCTCTCCCGTCAACGGTGGTCTCGACCTTGCTTGACACGATCCTTCATACTGTCTGCGTACTGCTCGCTTCGCGGTACGGAGCCTCTACCACTGTCCTCTACTGTTCAGCGTTAACAGAACGAGCCACTCTTTGACACACTTCTAGACTTAGCTAGCCTCTGAGGTACCGAGCGGCTTCATTCCCCAGACTACCCACCTTCTGCTGGTCAGCTAAATTTGCTGAAGTTGGGCACGAGCGCCGTGTCGCACTTACCCCTTCTGATAGCCATGGTAGGAGCGCTTGCCAAACTCTTTTCGGACGTCGGCGATCAGTACCTGCACTTCTTCTTGCGTCCAGCCTAGGATTCTCGTGAACGGGGCCATCGTGAAACCTTCCAAACCTTTCATGAAATTGAAGTAGGTAAACTGCGAGATTCTGTTCAGCTTGCCAGTCGCCTCCGCCGACAAGGGACTTACCCTGCCGATCTCCTTCATCCGTTTGTCCTTTGGCCAGTCGTTGCATGGTCTCTTCAATTCTTTCACCTGGACGTCAACGAATCCAGCATTCTCGAAAAGTGTTTTCAGGTCTGGGCCCTTCGGCCATCGTCTGCCGATTTTATCAAATGCTGAAGACATCGCTTCAGCCCACTGAACATAGGCTCCATGCATTGGATACGACCCATCGTCGCTGCTGATGTTAGCATTAACCGTCACCGAGCAAGCCACTCGATCTTCACCAGTAAATCGCCGTCTCCACCTCGTTTTGCTCCAACCACCCACCGGGCTTCAAGGTTCTGAAGGCTTCCCGCAGTAGCGCCGGGGAGTCTGCGATAGCGCCATACAATAATCGGCAATGGACGAAATCGAAGTGGTTTGCTCCGTAAGTCCTGAGGTTCACTCATCAGCACTCGTTTGTTTGAACAATCGCAACTGACCATTCTTGGGTAAAATCATCCACTATAAAACGAAGATTGGGCGGCACCCACGAGGGCTGTGTGGGTGACAGATCAATCCCAGTAATTGTTGCTGCAGGATATGTGTCAGCCATATCGATCGCCCAGATTCCTGTGCCTGTGCCGACATCAAGAATCTCCAGCGGTTCTTTGATCGGCGACATGTGCAGTCTACCCAACATTAGACCTTGGTTGTGATGCTCGATGTCCATCTGATCGAGCGCATCTTCATCATTAGGGTATAAATACGCGCCCGCCTTGAATGCATGATATCGCCGGCCGTTTTCGAAGCGATAGTTTAGAATATCCGACTTTATAGATGTCGTGTCTGTGCTGACCGAAGTGCCGTAACTAGAGTCGGCGTCGTCGTAATCGTCGGCTTGCATTATGTAATTCACATGGAAGAGCTCATCCTGTGAACGAGCTGTTCGGAGAGCTTCAGTTTGTACTATTGCCAGCTGGCTGGTGGGGTTATCGACGTGGCCGTTAGGCGCGTATGGGCGGTTCCGCGCACTAAAGGAACCCTAACTCTCCGCTTCCATCACGACCTAGAATTATCACCTCGCCAAAGCTTATCGAACCAACCAGATATTACCTGCCCTCTAACCTGGAGCTGGATGGATGCAAAAGGACAGAACATGTAGACTAATCTGACTGGTAAGACAGGAGAACTACCTACGCCGTCTCTCGAGTTTGTGTCGAAGCCTCCTCAAGGCCGAAGGGCCACCGCACTTATGCACGCTAGAGGTGATAGGTTCGTACAGTAAAGACGTGGTGTGACGAACAAACTCTTGGCAGCGGAGTAACGTCCTGAAGCGACGGCATGGATAAAGTCGCCATGTGACTTTTCTACTGCAATCTCCTCAATAGTACAAACCAAGAAGTACTAACTACGACGCAGCGGCAAAACTCGAAAAGAGTGATAGCAAAGGTCATCTCATTCTGCTAACAACTGAGAATCCCGCGCAAAATGACTGCCCCAAACGGCGGCGACCGCGAGCAGCATTCGCCAAGTAGAGTTCACCTGGTCGGATCAGTACCCGTCCCGTCTGCAAGCGGAGTCTTTAGCAAGCTGGTCAATGCACTTCCGGGTCGATTGCTGCGCATGCCAGATGGCGAACCTGCTGAGCGCCAACAGTTCACCATGTTTCAGCGCGCCAGCTTCTCGGCCGTGCCCCATATCCTCCGGCAGTACGACGCCAGCTTTAACTCTGTTCCCACAAAACACCCTACAGAATCTGAAATAGCTGATGTTCTCGCTACCATCAACCGATCCGGGCCAATACAGACCAATTATGACACCTACGCCATTGCTTCGTACGAGGATTTCAAGTCTATGCGAGCTGCGGGACAGATTCCAGCAAATGTAAAGTTCCAAGTCTGCCTGCCGACGCCCATCAACTTCCTCTGCCTCATCGCAGATGGCTACCAAGCTCCAGTAGAGCCTCTCTACGAGGAAGCTCTGCTCCGAGCGCTCCGGAATATTGAGGACAGCATCCTCCACTCAGCGCTCGCGATCCAGTGGGATTTCGCCGCGGAGTTTGCCATGCTCGAGGGCGTAACATGGCCTCACTTCAGCCCCTGGTTCTCTCCCGTGAGGGAAGGTGTTGTCGAGCGCGTACTCCGCCTCGTCAATGCAGTGTCGTCGGACGTCGATGTCGGACTGCATCTGTGCTACGGTGATATTGGCCACCGCCACTTCTTTGAGCCAAAAGACATGGCCCGTCTGGTCGATATTGCGAAAACGGTCAAAGCACAGGCGAAACGGGACATTACTTTCCTGCATATGCCAGTGCCGAAAGACCGTACGGACAGCGAGTATTTTGCGCCACTCAAGGAGCTTGAGCTGGGGCCCACGGAATTGTATCTCGGCGTCGTTCACTACAATGACTTGGAAGGTACAAAGAGGAGGATAGCAGCAGCGCATACAGCCACTGCGAAGTTCGGGGTGGCGACAGAGTGCGGCATGGGCAGGACGCCCGCCGATCAGCTGGATTCCATTCTGGAGATCTCTGCTGCGGTTACTGCGCCACAATGACCCTGAGCGCAACGGTGAAAATCGGAGTCAAAAGCTGGATTGCAACCGAGAGCTGAGGAATTATGAGGATGTACCCGACTCTTAGAAGACGCTCGAACATTGCGGCGCAATATCGTCAGGCTAGAATTGTGTCAAGACGTCAACATGCTTCTGGTTGCCTAGCCAGCCACGCATCAAAGATGCTAGTCTATGCCTCAAATGAGTCTATGTGCATCAACGAGGTTTTCACGACCATACTACTGCCTTCACAGCGTGTTATCCTTCCAGGGAGGCACAAAATATCCAAAGAAACGTTCACCATGTAATGCTCTATCTATTTTCGACCCTTAAGAATAACTTCAGATCTCTGGGCGGCTACCTCGTCCCGGACAAACCCGCTCTACGCTCAAAAATATGAGTAAGACTTGTTGGACCCACCCGGAATTGGGCTTGCTTCCGAACAACGCCACCGTCCAGGCAATATGGGCATTGATTGTCAAAGCATGTAGATGTAACCTTATGCAATCGCACCAGTCCGTTGTTGATCAATGATTATTTATCAGACCACACTCTTGATTCGTCAATGTGGGGCCCAGCGGTGTCGGGTGAAGATTCTGGACTACATGTAGCCTTAGCTGAGGGTGTTGTCTCATTCTTGAACCAGCGCGGACCTTTTGGTATGATTTTCTTTCCTCTCCGTCTCGTACGCTCGAGCAAAAGTCCCGGGTGAGCAAAGTTGAAGGCGGCGACAGCGATGATCATCATTGATCCATCCAATGCGATAAAGTAGCGCTCTGTGGTGATTAGATAGCCTCGCCACCCCTCGATAAGCTCAATAGACCGGTAGACGCCTCGAACAATCATGCAGGAGATGCTCAGAGTTGTGGCGTAAGCGACAAGGCTGGCCTTCTTGTTGGTGGTCAGAATTATATCGGCTGGCCCGCGGAAATTTCCCGGCTGGCCCGCTGACTAATCTCACATAACCTCATCCTTACGATTCTACGTATGAGTCAATTATGTTATTTTCGCACTGTAAATTGACCTTTGCTACTTACGTTCGAAATCCCGAGGACACTATCACGTTTTCTTATATGTCTTGTGTGAGGAGAGTCTCGTCCTCGTCGTCGGAAAGAGCAAGTATAGCCTCCTCTTCGTCAAGTTGAGATAACTGCGCTTGAGATGACTATAGTGCTCGATGACTGCGCACTCGCTGACCTATACGTACATCGCTGCGCATTAAAGACTAAGTCGCTTCCTCTGGTGTTCGTAGTATCTCTCGTTGCTGCTACTGCTGCTACTACTACTGCTGCTGCTTTCTCTTACGGGCGTTATCAGTTGATCTTGGCATTGGCTGCTAAGTCCGTAAAGTCGAACTGCTGATGCCTGAGACGTTTTGTATGGTGCACACGCCTAACTTATCTCCTTGTCAGGCATCAATAATTTCCTGGGCCAGCCGGGAAATTTCCGCGGGCCAGCCGATATATTTCTCTCCCTTGTTGGTGAATATCTTGCTGCTGCCTCGAACAAAGACTAGGGTCATGACCACTGAGAAGAGGACAGCGATGACAAGCTGGAAGATGATGCCGACTACCATGATCGTAGTTCCTGTCTGGGTCTCAGTGCCAGCAGCAAATGCAGCGCCTGCCATGCCTCCACCAGTGGCCTGGAGACTCAGGCAGACGACATCAATGCAGATGCAGCTGATCAGATAGATCTTGGCAGGAATTGGCGAGAGCTCGCGGCCAACAATGTTGATAATGACCCAGAGGGTAGCGTAGATTCCAGCCTGAGTCCAAGCAGGAGCTGTACGATGTTAAAAACACTGACCGAGCAATCATACTCTTCCAGACCTACCCATAATCAAAACAGCAGTTTGCATGGTGAAGAGAGGGACCGAGTAAGGGCAGTCGTTGCCCGTGCGATCCATCCCATACACTCGATTCCAGCACCGAACACAAAGAGCAACGTCCAAAGCCGCCGACATTTGATGACCTGCCACAGGTGGAGGATGGCGCTAACGCCGAAGAGGATAGAAAAGGTCACACCTGCTGGAACAGAAGGCAGGTAGCCATAAGGATTGCATAGCTCAGCACTGTATGCCATGCATGCCGGAGGATTGGGGCGTTGGCCTGACATGGTGTAAGGCTGTTGGACGGTAGCAATGTCGGTGCTGTGATGAGTAAGGCAAATCTGGATGGTCAGTGTAAACGCTACTCAGGTAAGCAAACCTCCTAATGTACATACGTATATAACTCGTGCATCCAAACCACATGCTCCAACGTGCTTTCGGCGAGTACAAGCACAAAGACTGAGCAACAACAACACATAAACGTCATGACTCTTGCGACATGAAATGCATTTCGGCAAAAGTTGGCATCGAGACAGACTTGGCGGTCACAGATCGGCACAAGCTGTGCCGCAAGTGCATTGGAAGTGGTGTGGCGGAGCCCCATCGATGAACATGGCATGCAAATGTCGTCGTGAAAGAGCTGCATGATATGCGGGAAATGCCGTTGTACTGTAAGAGAGGGGCGCCGGG
>Ga0210040_10002872_pt1 | contig 23803 bp, 11 predicted proteins | sample CryGeyCG12114_NA_FD_185462 | JGI IMG/M metagenome (GOLD analysis project Ga0210040, IMG submission 185462) | Groundwater microbial communities from aquifer - Crystal Geyser CG19_WC_8/21/14_NA (SPAdes) (version 2) | ecosystem: Environmental > Aquatic > Deep subsurface > Groundwater | place: USA... | reverse complement strand
CCGAATAAGCTTCTCATCTGACAAGCTTTCCGGTACAAGCAGACCTTAAGTTGAGTGCCTCCGCCACCTGGAATATATTACTGGCGTGCATAACCGCTGTGGAATTGCATTTAGGACGAGACTTCCACGCAATATCTCTGAACGGGCATGAAGTCTCCAGCGAGGGTATTCGGATCTGCCTTCTTTCCAAACGATAGCTCTAGGTAAAGTACGGAACGCACACCATGTTACTTGTCGAATAAACTTCAGCGTCTGTGGCGTACCATCTTTGTTCCAAACGTCCCAAGCCAATCAACTTCATTGTCTAGCTACCGGCCCCTGACGATGGGGCATAGTGTCTGCAACATCAGACGGGCTTACTTATAGTCTTCCGTAACGGCAGCCAGTGCACGAAGAGCAAACGTAGAAATTCGCCAATCCACAGAGAACAACCAAAGCTAGCAGAGAGCAGAATTTCACATATTCATGGCTGAGTTACATGGAGCGAGTTGGGTCTAGCAACATCATGGTAGAAAGGCTCACCGGTGCCATTGACTACTGAACATGCTTGATCACCCACAGCCAATCTCTGAATATCTACCTAATAGGCGGGCAGATAGTTGTAGACGCACGTCGAAGCTCACGAACTGCGAAATTGTGCGTGGTACTGGCGCCTCCCTTACGTTCTCCCAACAGGATTCACCTCCAGCACATCGTGAGCAGTGGTGGACATCGGGGCTGCATTGCTGGGGAGTCCTCGAGCAGTGATACTGGTGTAACCTTGCACATATGGAGCGCTATCGCTTGACCACAAAGTGGGATTAAGCAACCAGGTGAGCGTAAGATTCGTTTGTATTCACCTCGCCGCGATAGTGAGCGAGCAGGTTTCCTCTGAGCTTCTTCTCGCAGCTAGTGGCTTCCGAACAGAGCTATTAAGGATAAATAAGAACCACGGGCACATTAGAAGTGGTGGAGTACTGCCACAGCAATAGTGACCGCAATAGCGAGGGGAGTGGTGACGGGGTTTAGCATAGCAGTGATGCACGCAGTATACTACTACTGTTCAACACTGGTTGTACACAAGACTTGTACGCCTCGGCGTGCGAGACTACCTACCGTTTAACTTCCGCTGTACTATAGCGATTGTGGCAGTCCTTGGCACCATATGATAACAAGTGTTGGCGCCACAACCACACGAAGACAAGGGGCGCCGCTACGGCTTGATTGATCGCGTGAAGAGAAAGCTGCCAGGCAATGGAGAATGCTCGGTCAGTGGAGCAGGATGCTGCTGTTCCCACAATGCGTTGTTGTCCTCTAGCTCGACGTGTACTCACTGCTGGCTAAGGCGTGACCCATCGACAACTAACATGACGGCAGCAGGATACCCCCGGTGGATAAACTTTCCCACCCCAGCAACTTCAGCACGTTGACGATACAAATGAAGGCATCGAACATGGATTCATTTTATACAGTTCTATGAACCTCACCCTCGGCACTACGAGTACCCGCCACGCTGTGGAATTACACTTTCAAGCCGATCTCCTCTGCCCAAGGCCTGTGAAACGTTAGCAACCACATTGACAACAATCAGGCTCGACATGACTTACAGCACAAACAGGTCGCCTACCGACGAAACGGCAGCTTTCTGATCGAGTAATGATTTGGCAGCCTGTGGCAGACAAGGGTTAGCATGTCGCTGCTTGTAATCCCTGACATCACCAGAACCTACCGTCTTGACTTGGTCTGCTGTGACCTTTCCAATTTTGTCGCCGAGCTGATCGATCTGGTATGGTTGCTTGTTAGAGATGAGACCCATACCGGTGGCCTCGAGACCAGCTTGTGTTTGTTGACCAGCTTCCAGAGCTCGGAATTTGGCGAGTGCAGTAGCCTTTGTGATATCCTCGTCCGACACATTTCCAGACGCAACGCTCTTCAAAGCATCGACTACAGCCTTGGACGCCTTGGCAATGTCCTGGCTCTTTCCAGTAATTGTGACAGTGAGCAGACCAGCATCGGTGTACGCCTGGTTGACAGTCGAGACGTGTGCGAGGGGGAAGTCGGCAGCGGCTTTTGAGAGCAGAGAGAATCCAGGAGACCACTTGATAGAGCTCTCACCACCGAGGAGAGCGGCCAGAACCTGGAGCTCAGGCTTGAAGGACTGGCCAGATGTGAAAGAGCTGGAACCAGGGAAAGCAAGGATCATGACGTTGCCTGACGCATGTGCAATTCTCTCTTCACCACCAAAGTACTTCGATGGCTCGTTGTTGATTGTGTAGACTGAGCTTGCCGTTTTCGTGTCATTGAAGAACTCTTTGACCCATTTAGCCAATTCTTGATGGTCCGCACCGTTTGCGACGACGGCGATGTTCTTTCGGGCATAAGCCGCTTCGGAGTAGTCAGCAATGGCTTGCGCGTCGATGTATTTCTGAAATGGGGAGGAAGATGTGGCGTTCGTCGGCGTTCCAAGACCGTGATGAAATGCGACTCCGTGAACTGAATTCATGGCCATGTTCAATGGTGACCCGAGCAGACCCTTTTGATCCAATTTCATGACGTGCATGACCTCCTCGTTCAGCTCGTGTGTCGTGTATCGTGTCTTCGAGATGATTTCGGCAAGTAGTTCTGTGAAATAAGGGAGGTCTTCTTTCATGAATCGGGCACGTAGGACAAGGTTCTCTCGGTTATGGTATGCGCTGAGTTCGCCCCCCAACAATTCTGATTCCCGAGTTATCCTCAGGGCAGATCGCTTCATTGTCGACTGTGCTCGATATCAGCATGTTCCTCTCTGTGTTTCATGTACCACGCAAGCTCCTTACCTTGAATGCGAACTTCTCCAGAGCATCGGAAAATCCTGGCAGTGGTTGATATCGCGAACCAGCTCTTGCCACGACAGCGAGCGTCGTAGTAGCTGATGGCAAGTCTCTGCTGGCATATTGCACACCGTGAGCCTCTCCTTGTTCATACTGGAAGCTTCCTGATGCCGCTGCCGCCAGACCTCGTTTCTGCGTTATCTGTCGGATGGGCTGCTGAACAGCTCGTAGAGCTCTGGGAGCGACTGCCGCAGGAGATACCATGGTGCGTGTCAGATTTGAACAGGTTGGAAAGGAATGTATAGCGTGCAGACAGACCTGATAGCGAGCTTCATCTGACGGAAGATGTTCCTGCCGCAGCTTCAGGTTCAGAAACACTAGCGTGAAAATGGTAAGGTCGCCAAGCTGGAAAGTGCAGCTCTGGTCTCACTGGCAGCCCTCGGGCCAGCCCTGCGACCATGAAGCGCAATGACTTTTTACTTCGACCAATGAGTGAATGACGGTTTTCTTCTTGACCACCATTTGGTACGTGAGAAATGACGACTACCTCGCCGGTGAGGATTGTTCACGACCCGCATGTCATCTTTTGACTGACCAATTGTAGGCATTCCAATATCTTTGTTGCGAGCTGGTAGAGGACTACTATGGTGACTTCTACCGCACAATTTTCGAGTGTCTCGCTTTCGGTGGCCGGCTCAGCGCCCCTCAGGTCGCCCAGAAGTGTCATTTACCACTCCGGCAAGCCAGAGCTGGCCTAGCAGGCCTGATTCAGTCACGGCTAGTACATCACCATACCCTCCGAGACGCCCAGGCTATCTACTCGGCGGATCTCAATAACGCCTACAACATCATTCGGACCGGTAGACTTATTGAGGCAGCACGAGAACATCATGGTGATGTCGCAGCAGAAATAGTCTCCGCTGCATGTTGTATGGGCTTTGCAACCATTAGCGAACTACAAGATCGAGTATCATGTGACGATGCCATCACCGACACAAGAGCATCCATAGAGCAGCTTGTGGATGATCTTCTGGAAGACCACTTTCTCGTTCGTCTACGCAAAGCACATTTTGGCGAGGCGCATGATATTCGAAGAGAAGTGGAGCTGAACTTGCTGTCACCTCAAGCGATCGCCAAGCTGACGGGGACAAAAGCCAAGGCCGAGCACGCCGGTAATGTCGAGCGCGGGTATCGGGAGCTTGTCCACACCTCCGGAGCTGAATATGGCCATGTGAACGACGACTATGTGAAACAGGTCAGAAAAAAGCAACCGAACGGTGTCAACGGTATTAGCACAAGTAACCATACAGCACAGCGATCAACTTTGGTACAACCAAACCCCTACAAAGTTGTCGCTCTGGCACAGAGCGGACTAGTGGGCGACCTTGCCCGGAAGATGCATGGCAAACGAGCAGCAGCTGTGTTGACTGCTGCAATCAAACAGACAGCAGATCCCGACACGTGGTCCAAACTGCCAGCTTCACACATACATGGCCTTGATGTCCGACAAATACGCGACAGTGTCAATGCTGAGCTCAGCAAGATGTCTAGTAGTGAAGCGCGCCACAACAACGGTAAAGTCAATGGCTACGCCCACGAAGTAGATGAAGACCTGACGGAAGGGGATATCGACCGAGAACTAATGTTTCTCACCGAAAGTGTTTTCCACTTCCTGACAGGGGATCGGAATATGTGGCAGATCGAGAAGGGCGCTTTCGATGAATGGGTTCGCAAAGAAGAGACGTTACGGGTGATGGATAGCAGACTGGAGCCACCATCACCCAGGATCTTACGCATTCTGGTCGACAAAGGCAAGCTCGAAGAACGGACATTGCAAGAAATTGGGCTGCTCGGCGCAAAGGAGCTTCGGCAGAGCCTGTCGCTGCTCAAACAAATGGGCTACCTCGACCTACAAGAGGTCCCGCGAAACCCGCAACGAATGCCAAATCAAACAGTCTTTTTGTGGTCGCACGAAGCAGGGCGAGTGCAGAGCCTGGTTCTCGAGAGCGTGTACGCCACCATAGGCAAGATGGTACAGCTGCTGAACTTGGAGAGAGCAAAGATGGCAAGCACACTGTCGAAAATTGACAGAGAGGATGTGAAAGGCAAGGAGGAAGAGATGCTAGCGCCGGCCGAATTCACTCTACTGAAGAGGTTTCGCAGAACAGAGACCTGGGTCTGGAATGAGGTACACCGCCTTGATCTGACAATAGCGATCTTGAGGGACACATGAAGGGCAAAACGCCGAACCAACCATGCTGGAAGCCCCTCGCGATTGGTGGCCAGTCGACAGTGTACAGTCAACGACCGTAAGCTGGTCTTAGTACCTAAGAGCTTCTACCTTCTGAAACCTTTTCTTTTATGAATGATCTGTATTATGTGCATAGAAGGCGTGAGTACACAGTCGTCCCAGACACTCAATCTACAAGTCTTCACATTGGGCAATCAAAACAGAGAAATTACCAGAAAGCGTTGCACAGCACGATTAGTCACCAGCATAATCTGTTTGCTGTTTTTGTAAGTCAGTTCTACTGCATCCCAAGCCTGATGACTACCATGGAAGAAACTTATCGTGTTGGCTGCTGCACGCTAGCAGAGAGCATGATATCTTGGACCTGAGATGGGCATGGTACAGCAATGCCTGGCGCTCATCACAGCATATGCGTAGTTGTAGTAGCAACACAAAGAACGCACAATAGGTGATCCCTAAGATCAGGCTGCGGTTTCAAGCACATCACTGAACACGGTCTTCGTCCATTGTCGTTCTACGGCATCTAAAGCGATGCGATCCGAAATTGAAGAGCAACCTTGACGCTTCCCACAGAAGCTTGAAAAGGTGGTGTCACGCGTGGAGGAGACAATGCACTGCAAGAGAGGCAGGATGCACTCCATGTTGCTGAGAAAACTGTTTTTAGACAATGTAAACACTGGCATGCCAAGCGGATAAAGCCACCATATGCTGCCAGACACGCCTCTCGAGACATCAAATCGTAGTGCAAGCGTGCAAGCTGACCGACGAGATGCAGAGTCACGTGCAAAGAGCCTAGCCTTGCCAGGTTTGGTGCCTCAGGCTGGATGCTGCTGCGCTAGAGTCCGCAGCTGCCCTTTCGCTCAGGACGAGATTGGCGCGCTGGAGATCGAGCTCTTACTCAACTTCTCAGCACAAGTCACACCATACCAACACCTTACAGCTCGCCATAGTCAAGATGGCCTTCGCATGGAAAGCCGCAGGCATCACGTACGAAATTCGAGTTCGACTACAACATCATACTGACGAAGCGCAGCTACAACCGATACCTCGCAATCGCAGCTCGAGTTGTGCGAAGATCACTGAAGGAAGGACCAAGGCTACAAGCCGAGCGAAGAGGCGAGATGGACTTGAAGTTTGCGAAGTGGCAGGTTAGTACGGCACTGAGATTGGCGATAACACGAATTTGACGAGAAGCAGAACGGCAAGCAGGGCGAAAACAAGAGCTTGGGAGATGCAAACGCTTCGGCCATGGCAGAGCAAGCCAAGGCAGAATAGAATGATCACACTGTGACAAACACAGAGTGGAAAGAGCATGGCTTCGAAAGCATTGTAAACACTCAGGCTGTACATACGAATGCAGTAGCAGAGGTCAATTCCTGCCAATCAGGAAGCTGCTTTTCAGCTGCTGCAAGAGACATTTCGAATTCCCATATCCTCCACCATAATTGCTCGTGCCTGAAACCACATTTGCAGCTTGGTGACTCGCCCTGTACAGAGCACAGAGACACGATTGACAAACGCAATTTGCAGTTGCCACTAGAAAAAGATCACGGTGAATCGCCCGAATACTTGTGATGCAGAAGTCGAAAAAATCCATCCCACCACAGCCAAGAACACCACCACAACAATGAACATACAGGACATCACAGGTCAATTTCGCGATGCAGCGAGGCGTATGTACAGCTTTCTGTCGTGACGCTTTGCGATTGACTATTGGCAGTTGTCGCACCCGGAACGCTAGTCAAAGATGACCATTTCTCGCTCTTCGAAGCAGTCGGTGCTCTTGAGGTCTGCAGACGAACGTTAAGCTGCTAAGCTAAGCCAAGCTGATTGATGTACAGATCGGAGACCCCAAGATGGATAGTGGTGCCCTGGAGCCTGGCGAGACACTCGATGACGAGTTCGACATGGAAAAGGAGTTTCTGCCTGAAGAGCTGCTATGGCTGATGGATGAGATGCTCAACAGGGAGGTATGCTATTCTGCTCTACGTGTCTTCCTACTACTTACCGGATGAAGGTCGCTTGGTTGATGGGCTATCCTCTCTCCCAAACACTGTTCACTTCGGTCCATATTGACCGACTGTTGTGGCCGGCTCCAAAGTCTCTTGAGGATAGCAGTTTCATCCGTGGTCGCAGCGCCAACACGCTGTCTTTGCCTCACCAGGTTCTCCGAGCATACTGTCTATTGCTAACGAAAACCGGTGACTTTGTGCTGGGAATGGTCACGTCTCAGCATTACTACGAGGCAAGTCACGCCGTCTATAACCTGTGGCCGATCGGCTGACGGCGAGTAGGAAGAAGACTTTACCACGCAGCTCTTCAATCGGGAGCTTCTGCACCGCTTCTCCGCCGAAAGCATTTTGGAGGTTGCGAACGAGGCGATGGAAGTCCTGACATGTTCTGACTTCGATGCCGACAAACGAAACGCCATTTCCGTCCGCGTCAACTTTCGCATCAATGTCCTTGAAACACTGATGCAGCACGCAGATGGTCGAAGCCCGCCTCAATCGCTGTTTCCAATCATGCATGAGTCACTGAACAAGGCAGAAAAGACGCACGGTCAGGGTATCGTAGTTTTGGAAGCGTTCAGTACGAAACTGCAAAGACGATTGGCGAGCACAGTCCCTCCTCGACCTATGGTGACAGTATCTATGGATGAAGCTTGGAAATTTTGGCATCAGATGCTCGACGATTGCAGGGATGTTTTCTCGGTTCATCAGGCGGCCAATTCACAAGATCTCATCACTGCCTACCAGATGTTTGCTTACAGCTCGCCGCAGCCGTCAACATACCCTCGAGCTTTGCTACAATCATTCCTGAGCCTCGATGGCATGGTTGCAAGCCGTGTCGAAACAATATGCTTTCTCGAAGAAGACCTCCGATCACTGACTTTACCAGCTTCACAACTTCTCACGATCTCGTATGGCGCGTACGGCAGACTGCACGACGGCAGCCGGAAAGTGGCAGATTGTATGCAACGTTTCACGGATCAGTTCGAGCAGACCTTCCTCAACGTTTATCGGGCACTTTGCCTGAACAGTTGCCGTATACGACGGACATTCTGCCACGCACTTAACGATTGGGATGCGTTACAAGGCCAAGTGGAGGAGCTGGATTGCATCATCCAAGAAGCACTACATGAAAAGCCAACGGAGTATCTGCCAGGCTCACCACCGACGTTCTCGTTCAGCTTAAGTAGCTGGGTCTATCACCACAAGATCAACATTTTGAGATTGACCATTCAAATGGGCTTCGAACAGACGGTTTATGCCCCACATGAGATGGCTGCGATGTACTGGTACTTGTCAAACGTTTGCGATATCCATCTCAGCCATCTAGAGCGCATCAGCCACTTTGTGAGTGCCAACGACACCGAGATCAAGCGAGGCTCGATGGATGGAGCATCAAAGGCCAAAGCGACAGAAGAATGCAAACAAGCACTCGACCGACTGTACAGGCAATACTCCTGGGCCAAAGCAACTCAGCTGCTCGCCGTCACATTGCACGGTATCTTCACTGTGTTGCAGAGGCTAGGCATATTCGTCTGGCAGGACCCGTTGTACTCTTCAGATGCGCTACGCTATGAGATCAGGATGAAGCCATTCCTGAATCTTTCTATACCGGAAGCACTCTCTCCGGATGATTTTGCTAGTCACACTCAGCTGGCAGACCTTACATCACAAGAAGTACTTACGCAAGCTATGACATCGGGCACATCAGCGAAGAGAGCATGGGAGGAAATAGCGAAGACGACATGGAACGTAGCCCCGAGAGAACAAAAAGGAGCACAGGTGGTTGACGAAAAGTGGAACGCAGATGTCAAGGATTGTCTTAAGGCTGCCATTGGAGCAAGCCTCTGCGTGGTGACATTAGAGAAAATGATCAACAACGAGGAGTGGAAAGTCAAGGCGGCAAAGGAAACAAGATTGCCGGGTCTAGACGAGAAGAGCAGATGGCATAGGTGGTGGATTGTGCCGCTCTTGCCAGCAGCCTGACGATGGATGACACCAGCAATATGAAACGGGTCTGACGGAAGCGCTGTCATGACCTACGTAACCCGACGGCGAGCTCATAATGTCCCTGATTGATCTTCTACAGACGATGCATGATACTACGCGCTGGGTAAGTTTGCCGAGAAACAGAACCTTGCCAGAATTCCTTATCGATTAAACATTTTTTCCCATGTAATCCTGCTACTGATACAGCCCGAGAGCTGTGCTGCTCACTACATCACTTTGGAGAACGTCTTGTTCGCCTATAGTACGAATCGTCTGCTCAGTGGCTCCTGCACTACATAATAAGCATGGCATCGATCTACAAACGCGCCTCAAAAGCGCGACTCGACCCTGAAGCGTCGGACGACTCCGACATGACAAGCGACGACACATCCTCGAGCAGCGGCGCAATCCGTGGTGACGATGACTTGGACCAGAATGATCATGACAAATCCGTCGCGCCCTTCTCTTCATCCCCTCCTCCGAGCAATCAACAGGCTGAAGCCGCTGAAGCACGAAAGTTGAAGCAGATGCCTGCCGAACTGCGCAACCGCATCCTCATGCTCACGTCTCGTGGTGTTTCATTTCGACACAGACATCTCCTTACCGACCTCTCTTCTCTGTTACCTCACAGCTACCGAGACACAAAACTAGACACAAAATCTTCGAACAACTACAATTCTGCGCTGAACTCTCTCGCCGATCTACACAGCTGCAACTACGTTTTCTTTCTCGAAGCACGAAAGAATGCCCAAGATCTTTACTTGTGGCTTGCGAAGGCTCCCAACGGTCCGACAATCAAGTTCCATGTCGGCAACGTGCATACCATGGCGGAGCTGGGCTTTGGGGGGAACGTGCTGAAGGGTGGAAGAGGAATCACCGTGTTTGACAAGTCATTCGAGGAAGAGCTCACCGTTGGAGGGCAGGAGAACAAAGCGCTGATACGGGAAATGCTGAGAGGTATCTTCTGCGTGCCCAGCAAAGGCGTGAGAGGCTTAAAACCGTTCGTTGACCGTGTGGTTGGCATCTACGGGTTGGATGGGAAGATCTGGATTCGTGTCTACGAAATACGCGAAGGCAGCAAAGACAGCGCCGAAGACAAGTTGGCAGCGATGGACGATGCGGCTTCGGGTGTCAAGTTGGTTGAAGTAGGCCCGCGCTTCGTCCTCACTCCGATCGTGATCCTGGAAGGAAGCTTCGGTGGTCCGGTCATCTTCGAGAACAAGATGTATGTCTCTCCCAACATGGTGAGACGAGAGGCAAGAATGAAGAAGCAAGGCAAATACGCGCAGAGATCATTTGACAAGACCGACAGGACGAGGAAAATTCGGGGACTTGGATTGAACACTGGTGCGGAGAGAAAGAGGGGGCCCGTTGATGATCGATCCTTGTTCGGATGAGATGAGCTTGACTCTGAACATACTATCGGTTGACACAAATCAAAAGACACTCGCAACCTCATCAGCACATGTCGTTTGGCATGCTACATGAGAGTGAGATGGAAGAACAGCAAAGCGATGCGAACATCCACAATTCCATATTGAGCAATCTGAGCTTCATCGTACCTTCCACGAATCATGCAATAGCATATGCTTGTGGTCACATCAGCAGCCACAGGGACCAGGCCAGCTAGTGAAGACCGACAATGTGGTGTTGGAGCTTGCAAAGCATTTCAAGGGCCAGGCATGGACGAACCGCAGGTAGACTAATCCAGAGTCCCTTGAACTTGGGAGTACGCCTGACCTTTACGCCGTTGCCAGCCGCAATAGAAGTGGTACAGCTCCAGCGAGATGCTTAGCTGTACGAGAAGAGGTTGGCTCGTTCCTGTAACCAGGAACAGTGCACGCATGCCTACCGAGGTCTTTAATCATCAATACCAAACCGACATGGACAACGAGCTTGGGGAGAACAGCAGGCAGAGAACAATCGAGTTGCGCGACGAACGAAGGAGCATGTAGTAATACCCTGATCCGACACATTATGCTCTCATAGCAGCACGTAGACCTTGGAGTTGTGTAGACAGGTATTTTGCGCGCATTGGTGGTGGTGGGAGGATGTGACACCCTTCTGCCATTGCAAAAGCAGTGCAAAAGTGCCCCCATGTTTAAAAAGTAATATACGAGCACATCGAATGATGATTGTGTCAATTTTGAAGCTTACGTATCACCCGAAGCGACGCGTGCCCCCCACGATGCGTTACCGTCAAACATGAAGCATAAAATCAGCCAGAAGTTAACAATGCAGAGTCAGCAGCGAAGCACATGATATCCTGTCTATCACACCAGACATGTACACTGTTTCCGCGTTCTATTGTGCATTCTATTGTGCATTCTACGCTGATCGCTCGTGCTAAGGACTACATGCTTACTCACAGACCGACAGCAAGAGTTGTTGCTGAGCTTGACCAACCCTTCAAGAGACTATTCGCATCGGCAACGAAGGACTCCACGTGCGTTATCGACAGCTCACGGGGCCAACGGCACGCATGGAGGCTGCTCAGACGTACATCTGCCCCTCCTCGCCATTTTCCCTGTCTGACCAAGCCTGCTTCCCTGTACTCGTGATACCAGTCTCACCATCTAATATCGCGCTCCTCACATCTGCAGGAGCCTCACCGCGTTTATATAGTAGCAGACTCCACGTGTCGAGAAACGTTTGTCCGTTGTCCCAGAACCATTCCCCTCCATCGCACTGATCAAGAACATATGTCTCAACATCGAGTTTCGTGACAGCGCGCTCCTGCATGTGAATGATTTGTGCTGGACTGAGTTTCATCATAGATTGAACAACGTAGTACTGACTGATCTCGTCTCCCCAGCCGGTCATTTCCAGCTTTCTGCGCTGGGAAACAGGGAGGTCTTGCCTCGATTTGTCATCGAGGCCCGCATGGTGGCTGTGAAAGAGGGAAGCCGTCAGAGTCCTCGCCTGCGCGAAAGAGTGATTGGTGTACTGGTCTGGTGGCCAAGAGTTCCATGATCGGAAATTGGTTCTGAGATGATTGTGTCGGACGTCAATGAAGTCGCAAAGTTCGTAAATCGAACGCTCCGTAGCCCCATTGGTCGGGCAGATGTCGTTCGAAACGACATCTTCGAGAATTGTGCGAAGGTCTTCGATTTCTATCAATTCTTCTGTGTAGGTATTAGTGTCATATGTCCTTTGCTTGTGAGCGATGACTTACCTGTTGTCCATGATCGGAGAAGCTGTGCCCTTTCCTCCACAACTTGAGGGAGCTGTCTTGTAACTCTTGTGTAGTTCTTGTTCTGGAAGGCGTCACAGTAAAGCCAATACCTGTATACCGCTCTCCTTAACCTCCATGCTTCGTCTGGTGACAGACTTCTTCGCTCAACGTAATTGTCAGCCCACCGGCGGGCTGGGTATAGCTCCTCGACTTTCCTCGCTACTGCACCAACCGGGATCATCTGTCGGAGTAGGGCATAACTCTGTTGTGGTCTTCGTAACACATGGGCAGGTTGGCTCGAGTTGTACGTTAGCAGCTGCGCTATGTCGACAAGTGGCCCAAATTCGCGCTCAGCTGCTGCGAAGAGAGTGGGCAGACGTTTCGAATTGCGCAGGTGGTGATGGAAGTGATGAGACGTAAGACTGAGATTCACGACGTCGGAGATCGTGCTGAGAGAGTTGTAGATCTGGGAGAGTAGTTCTGAGGGGATGGTCGTGAGGGAAGCCATTGTGAGTGTAATCGACTGGCTGGTTGGCGCGTTGGTCGGCTTTGTCCACTGGTGGGCAGGTGCACGTGAATGCTGCGGTTGTGCTGATGCTTCTGGCGTCTAGCGGTAACTACTTGGAGTCCTGGCAACGGGAGACGTGAGTCCCGTCAGCAGGGAAAGGATGAGTTGAGTCAGATATTTCCCACCCCAACGTTGGGGCTATCAACCATGAGAACATTGTCTTGTTGTCGTGTTGTTGACATGATCGTCTCCCTGCTGAGCAGAGGACCGATATGTTCAGGCACTGCAGATGCCATCGAACTGACGAGCGAGCAACGATGAGGAGAAAGCAGGAAAGAAGTATTGAGAGGAGGTGGCTCTTGAGGCATATGAATGATGATGGTTGTAATACGGAGATACATAAGAACAAGCTGCGAGAGTTCGTATTTGGCTTCGATGTTCTACGGTAGTGGTTTAGTTGCTATTGCGCTGCATAACCCCGATTCGAAATTCTCCGGATTCCGAAAGTGTAAATGAAAATTCGTAACCTATTACTTTTTCTTTATCTAACTATAGCACTAATATACAACGCTATTAGTGTTACGCCTGCCAAGGCTAGATACATAATCTTGCCCCTTAAGGCATGCTAAAGGCATGCCTGAGGCAGGGGCAAGGCAGGGGCAAGGCAGGGCAAAGGCATGCTAAGTCTATGCCTCCTACATATAGATAGTTATGCATAGCACGACTTAACCTTAGGCCCTCTAAGCGTTAAGTCGTTATTAATACACTAGTTATTATTACTCCTATCCCCTTTAACTAGACTATTCTGACCGCTAGCTAACTAGCCCTAATAATTCTTAACGCTTAGCAACTAGCCGTACGGAATAGCTAGTCGATAACGTTATCGATCTTAAGTAGAAACGAACCTATAATACCTATAGTAGTATATATAGTTAGCCTAAGATTAGGGACTAATATATTCTTAGAGAATATAGAAAACCCTTACGATGCCGGGTTTCGGCAGAGGTTACCTATGCCTGCGCCCGGCCTAAGTCGTGCCGGCAGCGTACTACTAATCGAACCCTAAATAGGGTTTACGCTAGAAGATCTTAACCTGCTTATATAGCAAGCATAACAGAAGTACTAACGAGAATAGGAGGAAGCAAGGAATAGGGCCCTAGCCGACTATATCGCTAGTATAGGACCAGCACTAGACTTCCTATCCTAGAGTAACACTCTAAAGCGATAGGCGTCTACCTAGTTAACCGGGGACGCTAGAGGCACGCCGCCCCCGGATCGGTACAATAGCAAGGGACCCCTTAAAATTGCCGACCGCTTTCTTTAGAGTCTCGATATCTGGTTCGATGCGAAGCGTCTGCTACGGACGGACGCAGGCCGGATCCCTTTAGCAGCTAATCTGCTAGAGGGCTCGACCTAGGACCGGTACGTTACAATGCGAGTTGAGATTTATACCTAAGACGACTTCGAAAACTTTATTCGCAACGCAGTTAAGGATCCGGTTACCCGGATAGCGGATGCTACCTATAACTCCTAGTACTTATAATAAGGGAAAACTTAGAGCGTTATAAACATCCTCGCGGCCCTAGAGAAGGCCGAGCGAGAGGTAGAAGCAGCGAAGCTTACGGTCGAGCAACTATACGCGTAGCGGTTCTTAAACTGCTTACGACTAAAGCTAAGGAACGCTATCCTAGGCGATTCTAGCGAGGTCCGGCTTACGCGAGCTACGATAATTACAGCTGCTATCCGGCATAAGCAGCTGCAAGCAGCAGAAAGGACCACAGGCAAGAGAGATAGTTAGTCGGGCAATAACAGCTAGACTAGACCCCCTGCCAACAGAGACTAACGAAAAAAGAAGCCGTATAGGAATAGCAACTAAAGCTATAATAGCAACCACTCGAGCCACCCTCCGACTAGGCAGGACTATTAAGATAGGTCTAGCAAGGTCAGTTAATAGAGCGGTGCTAAACCGTGCGAATACTGCAAGAAAAACTACGTATTAGAGAATTATTAGGTTAAGTTTCCTTACAAGCGACCCGACGCCTAATAGAAGAAGGGCAAGAGGCCGGGAAACTAGATCTCGATGCTACGACTGCAGTAGTAGCACTAGGCGATAACTAGATTAATAACTAGCGACGACTAAGTTCGTGCATGGTTATTAACGTCTCGATAGCTATAGGAGGAAGATTATAGTCTATACGAGCACTAGTTGACTCCGAGGCTATAGACGACTTTATATCGCAGAAGACGTTAAAGAGATTAGGCTTAGACCTAATACTAACCTCGATTGCAAGATTCGCTATAGACGGCTATCGGATTATAGTGTACGGGCGACATCGGTGCGTAGTTTATGCACCTAATATAGAAGGTAATAAGACGATTATACCGTATAATCTAATCGCTACCGATATCTAACGATACGATATAATCCTAGGAATAAAGTGGTTAAACGCTGTAAATCTAATTATTAACTAGCGCCGAGAGACGTGGAAGATGCGTCTTAGCGGCGTAGAAGACTAAGGGCCGAGAGAGTATTATAGAGATGTTTACCTTCGCTATATTAAGATTGATAACTTAGCGCAAGAAGAAGAAGAACCTATATACCTAATGTTCTATAGGCCGGCCGATACTATGCCGAAACCCTGCCTTAGCTATGCTATAAGGGTGCCTAAGACAGGGGCTAGCAGTATATATATTGCAACGGTGGAACCTTAGCTTCTACCGTAATACTAAAGCTACTAAGATATAGTAGAAGATCCGGGTAAGTTAAAATTGCCTCTCTAAACTAAATCCGAGTATAAGATCGTATTATACGAAGGTATAAACCTACCGTACGGTCCTATCTATTCTTTTAGTAGCAAAGAGCTCGAGGTATTGCGGGAATACCTCGATAGCGCTCTAGCAAAGGGCTGGATTACACCTAGTACCTCGTCGGCGGGTGCCTCGATTCTCTTTATGCTAAAGAAAGATAGTAGCCTCCGGCTATATGTAGATTACCGGGGATTAAACAAGGTTACTATAAAGAATAGGTACCCCCTCCCTCTTATTATAGAGATCCTAAACCGATTAAGCAACGCGAAGGTGTTTACGAAGCTTAACCTATATAATACGTACTATCGTATACGCATTTGAAAGGAAGATTAGTAGAAGATCGCCTTTTATACGCGGTACAGCTAGTTCGAGTACTTAGTTATGCCTTTCGAGCTAACTAACGCTCTCGTAACCTTCTAAGCGTATATTAATAAGTCGCTAAGAGGGTTGCTAGATTAGTTCTGCATCGCCTATATAGACGATATTCTAATCTATAGCAACAGCCTTAAAGAACATAAGACCTATATAAAGCAAGTGCTAAAGCGGCTCCGTAAGTACAGCTTGTATATTAAACTATCTAAATGCGAATTTTATACGTCGTCGGTTAACTTCCTAGGATTTCGCGTAGGAGTTAAAGGCGTCTCGATAGACCTAGGCCGAGTATCTGCAATTTAAGAGTAGGCCGAGCTAGAGTTATTTAAAGATATCTAGGTGTTCCTAGGGTTTACTAACTTCTACCGGGGCTTTATAGAAGGCTACTCTCGGAGGGTTGCCCCTATTATCGACTTGTTAAAAGAGATATAAGCTAGTAAGAAGACAGGACCGTTCGAGTAGCTAGAAAAAGCGAGGTAAGCATTTATTAGCTTAAAGCAGTCCTTTATAGAAGCACCGCTTCTTAACTACTACGACCCGGATCTAGCTTATCGCGTAGAGACTAACGCCTCGAGCGGCGAAATCGGAGGTATACTCTCCTAACCGCTTAAAAGACTAGATAGCAGGACTATCTAGCGCCCGGTGGCTTTCTACTCTAAGAAGATAACTAAAGAGCAACGTAACTATGCAACGGGCGACTAAGAGATGCTAGCTATTGTAGAAGTATTTAAGGAGTAGCGATATTACCTTAAATTACCTAATAGCACCGTAGAGGTTATTACCGACTACGAAGCCCTAGTTAAGTTTATAGATAATAAGCCTTTAAGTCGTAAGCGATAAACTCGGTAGGCCGAGGATCTAGCCGCTTATAACTTTATAATAGTCTAGCGGAGGGGCAAGGATAACCTAGCCGATATACTCTCTCGAAGGCTAGACTATATAAGAGATGCAACTCTAACCTATAGCAACCTCCTATATAAACTTATTGTACTTAGGAGTAGAAGCAGAGCAGAGGCAGGGTCGAAGCAGGGTTCGCCTCTGCTTCCGATAGGGTCTAGGCAGGACTACGCTAAAATAAGTAAATTCTATATTGCTATGCTTATAAGAGTATAAACCCTAAAAAAACCTAACGTAATAGCATAAAGTGTATTTAATACTATATCTAACCCTATAGCAGTACTTAAGAAGCGTCGGAGAAGGCTATATAAGTCTGCTAAAACTCTAGCTAAGGATGCTAGCGCACCTCCGGAGTTACGTCCTCTCGACGATAGTTTAAAGAAGACGCTATATGAACTGCAGTTATACGATAAGTTCGTCTAAAGCTAGACCTAGGAGATATTCTCGGGGGGAGATATCCCTTTCGGCAAATTCTAAGGTCGGTAGACGGTACAATAAGGACTTATAAGATAGGACGAGGCAGTGTATATCCTAAAAGACCTCGCCGTTCGTAGGGAAATTATGCGGGTAAACTATAACGACCTATAGCAAGGGGGATATTTCGGATAGAAGAAAACCCTTAAAGCTATTCGAGTATACTACTAGTAGCTATAAATAGCTAAGGATATCGACTAGTACGTCGCAATATGCGATATATGCTAAAGAATAAAGGTACTAAGATATAAACTATACGGACTGATTGCCGCGTTACCCTAGCCTAAAGCCCTACTTGATAATATCTCGATAGACTTTATCGTTAGGCTACCTCTATTAGAACGTCGGGGAAAGGTATACGATGCAATCTAGGTGATTATAGATCGGTTCTCTAAGCTAGTACGCTTCGTACCCTATACGGCTAAGACTACGATATAATAACTCGGAGAAATATTTATAAACTATTAGGTTAAAGATTTCGGAGCATCGAAGTTAATTATAAGCGATCGCGAGTCGCTATTTACCTCGATGTTCTAGGCAACCTTTTGCTATAAGCTAGCAATTAAGCGCCGCCTATTAACAGCGTTCTACCTAGAGACTAATAGGTAAACGGAGAGGATGAACTAGATACTAGAGGCATACTTTCGCTGCTATATTAACTACGAGCAAGACGACTAGGTATCGTTGCTTAGCAGTGCCGAATTTGCGATAAATAGCGCTAGGAGCGAGACTATAAAATATTAGCTCTTCGAGCTAGTGTATAATAAGACTCTAACCTTGCATCGGAATATCGACCGAGAACCACTTAAGTCGGGTAATGCGGCAGCAGAGCTTGTCGCTGCTAAGTTAAAGGCTATTAATAAGGACCTAAGGGACGCGTAGGAACGGTCTCGGGTAATAATAGAGAAATAGTATAATAAGCATCGCAAGGTAATAGAATTGGAACCTAGCTAGCAAGTAATATTAGCGTCTAAGAATATTAAACTTCGACGTATTAGCAAGAAGCTAGCTAATAAGTCGCTCGGACCGTTTATAGTAAAGGAGCGCATTAGCTAAAATGCATATCGACTAGAGCTGCCTCCTAAATACTAGCGTATCTACCTCGTCTTCTATATTTCCCTACTGGAACTGTACCGAGCTAGGCCCGAAGTAATACCTTTTAAACTAGTAGATATTAAAGGAGAAGGTAAATAGGAGGTTAAGAAGATACTTATAGCACGAGGCGCTAGTAGTAAGAGGAAATAGCTAGTTCGATAGAAAGGATTTAGCGAAGCAGATAATAGTTAGGAGCCGAAGGAACATCTAGCTAATGCCTAAGATTTGCTCGATGCCTTTAAAAATAAATAGTAACTTACCTAAGTTCTACCTATACTATTAGCAGAGGAAAGGCATAGTCTAGGCAGGCTTCGACCCGGAGGGAGAGTCTTAGGGGAATGCCTGCGAAGAAAAATTGCAAACACAACAAAAGACGAAAAGCTAAGACTATAGGAAAAATAAACTCTATTATCGCTATAAACGATACGTAAAATTAGCGAATTTAGCGCGCTAATAGTTTGTAATCGTATAAGGCCAGCCTAATAAACAATATAAGAAATAACTATTAAGGGCCGGAGCTTAAAGCACTATTAAAAGGACGACTACTGCGAAGCCGCCGGCCGTAGTATAATAACCTACTAGGCTAGAGCAACTGATAAGCTGTAGTAGCTAGCTGCACCGCGGCTAGCTCCTTCGCAGACTAAGAGAACTCCTTAGTGCTATAAGGCCGGCTACTCTAGTTCGTCGGCCGATCGGCGAAGCCTGCGTTAGCCTCGATCGACGATATTCGTCGTCGGTAGGCACGACTAATAGGCTTACTAGAGCCAGAAGGACCAGCGTAACCGGCTATAGTTTGCTTCGCCTTCTCCTCCTCCTCTTTATTATCACTAGTTTATAAGCTACCGATGTCGAAGATCGGCGACTCGCGCTGCGATAGCGGCGAGGGCGTGGTTTGCATCCCCGGAGGGCCTAACTCGATGTTAGTTAGTATACGATTGCTAGAGAAAACCAGATAACGTATATAGAGCGGAGGCATCGCCTATAGGAGTCGTTAAGGCTCGGTTTGCCTGGCTCGGCGACGAAGGGTTTGCAGGCTCGAGGCTAGGAGAGAGGTCGTCGATGTTATCGACGATAGGAGCCTCCCCGGAGGCAGACTCTTCGGCGGAGAGCTTATCGCTAGAGAGCTTATCCTCCTTATTAGAGGAGAGCTCTAGGTCGATAGGCCTCTCGCCGGGCTACTAAGGAAGCTCCTGACCGTCTCGGTCGGCGAGCCTCTCCTTCTTTCTCCTCTCCTTCTCGACGTCTAACTAGGACCGAGAAGAACTGGTTTACTCTGCCTGAAGGGCCGCCTCGCGCCGCTTAGCGGCCTAGATCGCTCTATCGAGCGACCGAGCCCGACGGCGAATGTTATTGCTACTAAATATAAGAAAGGGACATTAGAAGGCAAATTATAACTTATAGCCGTGGCTTAGAGATATCCTTGCCTAGGCGCTAGGCGCGCGAGACCTAGGTGGATACGAAGTCTAGAAACTAGTTTGCTTGCTCCCGGGCAGCAAAGGGAACCTATAATATTAGCAATCGCCGGACTAGCAAGATAAACGACTTACAAACTTGTAAGAATGCTTCTTCTTGCATGGTTTGCACTTGCCCTTCTCTAATAGTTTGCGATACCTATTAGATACGAGGTCCACTAAGAGACTCGATATTAAGACGGTCTTGATATCGATGCAGCTTAAAGACCGCAAATAACGTTAATACTAGTTAAGATCTAGTATCTAGCGGGTGCTAGCCCGCGGGACGCGACGTATCGTAGCTGCTTATATATTAGCGACGCTTTAATTACGCGTAATAGCACTAGTAATGCTACACGTATATATTATAAATAAATAGTTTAGCGAAAAGAAGAAAGGAAGAAGACGCGGTGCGTCCGGTAGTAATATATTGTTATTGTTATCGCGCAACTTTAGACCCTAATAACTACGCATGTTACTTTACCGAGGTGAAGTAATAATAAAGTTAATAATAATAACGTAGTATAACCCGGGTGTCGACACAATATATATAGGGCAAAGGCAGGGTAATAGCAGGGTTACGGACTCGCGTGCTACCTAGCCGGGTCTACTAAAAAGGATATATAGTTAATAGTTGAAGGCCGGACCTCGACGTCGCTATACTAGAGACGAAAAGCAAAAAAGAAATCAGCTTAGTTAGCTAGGACTCGAACCTAGACTTTAAGTCTAACTAGGTATAAGTAAACTACAGGCTTGCTTACGTGCTACTAATTACACCATTAACTACAGCGTATACCAATTGTTAGAAGAAGGTTAAGTGAAGATAAATATGAAGGTAGGTCGAGGATAACCGCCTTTAGAGAGGGGAGCAATTGTTACGCCTGCTAAGGCTAGATACATAATCTTGCCCCTTAAGGCATGCTAAAGGCATGCCTGAGGCAGGGGCAAGGCAGGGGCAAGGCAGGGCAAAGGCATGCTAAGTCTATGCCTCCTACATATAGATAGTTATGCATAGCACAACTTAACCTTAGGCCCTCTAAGCGTTAAGTCGTTATTAATACACTAGTTATTATTACTCCTATCCCCTTTAACTAGACTATTCTAACCGCTAGCTAACTAGCCCTGATAATTAGTATTATATCTAGTTATATATATAAGAAAGAGAGCTCTCGTAACGTAAAAGTGTTACGCCTAGTGAAGGTAGAGATAAAACTTGCCCCTTAAGGCATGCATTAAGCATGCTAAGCCTATGCTCCCTCGCACTTAGATAGTACACACAGTACGACTCAACCTTAGGACCTCTAAGCGTTAAGTCGTTATTAATACACTAGTTATTATTACTCCTATCCTATTTGATTAGACTATTCTAACCGCTAGCTAACTAGCCTTAATAAAAAGAGGATTTATTAAAAGTTAGACTATAGTAGTATTATAAAGGTCGAGGATATAGTATTAAAGTGTAATTATCAATATAGAAATCTTAGCTAAGTAATAGCTTTATATATTTGTAGTAGTTACGTAGTCTTTAACTACTTAAGAAGGCAAGGTAGCTAATATATTCGTTATATAGCACTATAAGTACTTTACTATTAGCTATATTGATTCTATAATATAACTATATATATAATAACTACAATAGTAGTATAATATCTTAGTTTATACTATCTACTTAATATTAGTACCTCTTTACTATACTAGTTACTAGCTTTATTTACTCTCTCCTTATCTATAGAATTATAGTAGGTAGCGGTAGGCGTATATTTGTAGAATAACTTATATTTTCTATCTAAAGGCCGTACTCCCTTTATCTATATACCTATAATATATATAGTTAATAGAAGAGGTTAATTAGCCTCTTAACCTTAAAGAGATTAGTAATCTCGCTTATAGAGATTGAATCTCTATAGTTAAGATTACTACCTTACTATAATTAAGGTACTTAGCTATAGTAACTATAGTCTATTCTTATTTCTATTTAATATTACTTAATCTTAATCTAATAATACTAGTTATATATTATTAGTTTATAATAAATTAACTTATAATATTATAATACTTAGAGTGATTCTATAGAGTTAATAAGAGGGGTATTTATAATAGTATATAGTTAGTATCTATTATTTAGGTTAGTTATCTCGTATAGTTAAGAACTATATATCTACTATCGATATATAAGGCCGCTATTTAGCTAACTTTCTAGCACTACTCGCTTAGATAATCTTTCTATAATAACCTTTCTATATTATATTCTTAAAGCTTACGATAAAAAGTTTAATATAAAAATTAAATTATAATTATTTTACTTTTTATAGCTTTTAAAAGAAGTAGTATATTAAGCCTTTTTTTATAAATAAAAAGATAATAGTATAATTATAAATAAAGCTATAAGTAGGCTATAATAAATAACTTATATTACTTATATTATAAAAAAAGATGCTATATATAATATAATATATAATAACTAAACTTAAAAAAAACCTATCTAGTAAGATAATACTTAATAATATTCTATAACCAAATAATACCTTAAGGTTTAAAGGTATAATACGAAATACAAAGGCTATTATAGAAAGGTTAGCTAAGTAAGTAGCGTAAGAAGCTAAGTTAAGTAGCGGCTTTATTATTACGAATGCTAAGAGTATAACTAGATAAACCTAGAAGTACGTATTACTATAATTAGCGGCGATCTCGGCTAAGAATTTATCTATCTTTTTAAGAGAACGAGGCAGTTCTAGCACTTATATACTTATAGTAAGCGATTAGTTCCTAACTACGAAGAGAGTATCGTAAGGTTTAAGAATATAGTATAAAAAAATATAGAGGTTGTTGTAAGAAGATTAGCCGAGTAGCGGTTTTATATACTTATAGTAGGCGAGTAGTTTCTAATAATAAGAGAGAACTAACTTAGATAATATGTTAAATATAGGTAAGAATAGGCTATAACCGCTATAGCTAAGCACCTCGGCTATAGGAAGGTAGTAATACGGTTATAGAAGTTTAACCTTTATAAGCGAAATTACTAATCTCTCTAAGATTAAGAGGCTAACTAATCTCTTCTATTTACTATACCCGCTATAGGTATATAGATAGAGAAGATATAGCTTCTAGATAGAGAAAAGAACTTATTCTATAAATATACGCCTACTACCGGTTCTACTATCTAATATAATATATACTAATTATATATTATTATGAATATCGCTCTTACTAATTGTACTAACTTTATAAAGTAAGCTTAAATACTATAATAATAGCTAATATTGCACGCATGCCGTGCTAACCTAAAGTAGATCCCTATTTCGAGGTAACTTAGCCGAGTTAAGGTTTAATACCTCGACTATTCTAGCATTAAGCTAGAGTTAAATGAACTTAATAATAATTACTTAAACTATACGGTTTGCTTATTTTAGCTAATGTATACTACTTGTTATTATAACTATATTAGATTATATATTATATAGTATATAATATAAGTATATTATTTAACTAAACTTCTAGTTAATCCTACTATTTTCTTTTGACCTTAAGCATACTATTCTACTTTTGATTAGTTATATCGTAGAAGATGCTTGCTATAGCTTATAGTAAAAATTAGCAGTTAAGTTGCTTTAAATTCTTTCTAAAGAGAAAAAGAGAACTATATTAGATATAAAAAGAATATTAGATATAAGATAATAAATCTTTATAATATTTATTTTATAGATAATATTCTTCTAAAACTAGCTATATAAATATAGATAAGCTAAATACCGTTAAAGCTAAAGTACTATAGATATAACTATATATTAGACTTTAAACTAGATAAGATAAAGAGGAGTAGAAAAAGTTACTTATTAGTTAGTTATCTTAGCTAGCTAGAAAGGGGCCCGCCCCGTCGAAGTGGAGGTCCGAGGGAGGGAGGGCAGGGGTAGGCCTGGTCGCCAGCCAGCCAGTTGTTCGACCGCGCTAAGGGGAGGGGGAGAGACGAGGAGGTCCGCCCGGCCGT
>Ga0210040_10002871_pt1 | contig 23829 bp, 5 predicted proteins | sample CryGeyCG12114_NA_FD_185462 | JGI IMG/M metagenome (GOLD analysis project Ga0210040, IMG submission 185462) | Groundwater microbial communities from aquifer - Crystal Geyser CG19_WC_8/21/14_NA (SPAdes) (version 2) | ecosystem: Environmental > Aquatic > Deep subsurface > Groundwater | place: USA... | reverse complement strand
CATAATATTACATGGCAATCGTAATTGTTTTCTTTGGGGGAAAATGTGCTACCAGAACAATATAAATGACATGCTTTCAAAACCAAAACGAACTGACAAGTGCTGTTATTGTGTTTTGGAATAGGAAATTTTTCATAACCAATAGATTTGCATCAGTGTTAGTGCTCATTTGTTACATGTTTACTGAATAAACAGACAAGGCATTGTTTGCACTAAATAGTAAGTTAGTATGACATTTTCTATACCAATAAAATGCAAAGGCAATAGACACATTGTGTGAATGCAAATTGTCTGGTTTCCAATACGGAAAATTTCATGCGATTTATGGGATTGGTGGAATTCTTGAAAGTAAAAGAATAATATTGCCATTCCTCATTAATAATCAATTTACGCCAACTCTTATCATCATTCAAAATCTAAACAGTAACAAATTCGCTGATGATGAGTCTTTGTGTATCCAAACATGTTGTTGGCTCCTTTATCATCTCATTTTCAAGCCTTGTCTAACTAACTACAATATTATTGAATGCAAAAGAAAAGATGCGCATAGCACTTGTGATGATGATATATGGTGATGGCTGCAGTTTTTAGTTGCTCTTTTGTCTGTGTTGAAAATACAGTAAGTAAGTAATTGGCTACACTTTGAGCGTCAAGAAAATCGAATTGTAGTATAGTCAGTTGGTTGTGAAAAAAACAACAACACCGACAAGAAGGCAAAGTTGATAAAAACTTTGCATTTATACTTGAATACACACAAGGCGTTAGTCTAGCTAAGTGAGTAAGTAAGTACAAGTATAAGTGAAGGGAAAAATGATTGCAAATAAGATGTGTATTTTTTATTGTTAGGGTCCAATCAATCAATAAGGGCGTTGCCCTCCTCTTTCCGTGGACTTTTGCCTTTACCTGCTTTGTGTATTTAAGTGACCGTTTGGACTTAAACTTTATATTAATTCAAAACATCATCACTGCGCAAAAGATTGAACAAAAAAGTTAAAATTAAGATATTTTTGAGCTACAATCTAACTAACTAACTAAGAAACTATAGATGGCAAAAAACTTTAAATCTCATTTACAAGAAAGTTTTTCTGGTTTTCCCTGATGAATTTTTCACTCAAACTTGTCTCATCTTAACTCTGAACTCTTAAAACGCACTAACTAACTAACTAGCAAACTTACTTACTTAGTTAGTTATACTTAACAAGTAAGAAAAGTTCATTTTTCTCCAGAGCAAAAAAAAAATCCGATGATTAGTTCATTTACAGCAAGACATGAAAAAAGTTTTGATTAATTAGACATGTTTGTTACAAGTTGGATTATTTCCACCCTTTTTTTGTGTTGATTACTCTTATAGTAAGAGGATTAAAGACATTAAATAAGACGCCTACCTACTTGACTTGCGTTTTTTAATCCAAATTAACCCTTAGAACCAGTAGTATAGAGAGTCTGTTCATTTCATTATTAATACCAAGGATTTTGACCTTTAATTATTCATGCAGTGGAGTCACTTTGTGTATACAGCTTCTTACCCAGTAGCTAGTGTGTGTAAGCTCATTCTCATATCATTAAATGAGCTGAGAAGAGAAAAAAACTTTTTTAACTAACTAACTAACTAAAAGAGCGTGCAGAGTGCAATGAGTCCACTACTTATCTCACTCACTCTGTCTTTTGAACTTGCATATATAGGAAGCTATTAATTACGTCGGCTCAAGAAAATGCCCACAGAGCTGTATATAAACGCCATGGCTGTACAATGTGAGCTCATCATCATGAATTCTCCAACAGTTATAAGGAGCTTTGTGTATGTAAGGAAAAAAAACGTGCTAATATAAATTAGTTTGTAAGTAACTAACTAACTAACCCTCCTCCTCTTTTTTTCTCATGCTAATAAAATATTACATCTTTTCATTATTATTAAATACGCCAGAGAACAAAGCTAGTGGTTGGGGTCGAGTGTTCAGTTTTCATTAACAAGTTTGTAATAAGATTAAAAGAATTTTTTCAACTCAAGTTTCATGAAAAGAGAAACTTGTGACGTGATTAGTGTGAACAATGAATTAAGAGACACCACAGTTTTCTCATTTATTCAAATTTAGTGCCCATGAAATGAACTCTTTGTTTTTCTCTGTACAGTTAGTTAGTTAGTTAGTGGGGACAGGGGGTGGAATTAATTTTTTCCTTGTGTTAACAATCTTAATTTGTAAGTTGGGCAGTTTTCCATAGTGTGGCAAGGAATTATCTATTCTGTAATTTAAATGAATTTATCATGTGATGAATAATTGAATACTCATTGGGAGACGGTTTGTTAACTAACTAACTAAGTTGGATATCTGTATGCATTATTCTATAAAATAATGTAGGATTACAAAAATCAATGACTTTTGCACCTACACATGAATAAAACTAATGGATAGATTCAAGATTCTATTGCGTTCCAAGTACTGCCAACAAAAGGTGACAAATTAGCAATTCATGAGTTCATCCATAGTTAATTTCCTTAAAAAATCACTCTGCATCAGCCAAAATATGAACATATTATACTACTGTTTGTCACTTTGGTTTTGTGTACGACCAACACAAAAGGGAAAAAGACTCATTAACAATTCACAATTCTGTGAACCATTTCGCAATAATAAATAATTTGTAAATGAGGCTGTTGCCACCACCATGATGGAAAAAATGTATCAATGATGATACACGAGGGAAAATATCGCTACCCTTTATTATTTGAGCAGTGACAAGTAAAGTAGACATATTGTAACAAATGGCCATTCTTGTGCACAATTCCTTGGAATTTCTATCCAGACAGGTCCGGCACACAAAAGGACACTTATAATTTATGCATGTGTTTCATCAATCAAAATTTTATCCAATAATGGAATTCTGCATAATAATATTTTCATCCCTCATTTATTATTTCATAGTCATCAGTTATCTGTAAAATAAAGGTGACACTATATTCTTCATCTAAAAGTCAAATATAAATATGTGGGAAAATGGAAACATTCTACTATATTTACCATCATCATAATGGCATTTCATGCTGGTTGAATGAAAAACGTTCAGCTGACAAAATATACTAACTAAAGTGTCTGGCTAACTAACTAACTAACTAACTAACTAGACATGAATTCATCATTACTATTGAAATACATAAACTGACTGAGCAAATAATACTATATGAGCACTCATTTCCTTTACTAACTTTATCATACAACAAAATGGCTACCACGAATTGAGAGAATGAGCCTTCACGGCAATTAATAGGGACTCCCCACGAGAACACAATATGAAAAACGAACTTTTCATAGAGAAAAGAGAAAATTGAAAATAATTCTTCATTTCCGTTCCATAATCATGACCGTTTCACATTGAACTAACTAACTAACTGTAAGTAAGTAAGTAAAAACCTTTTTGTCCAAAAAATAAAATGCAACCATCAATAGACACGATGAGGCAATGTTTTTTCCAGTTTCCTCTCAAATGAGTCAAAAGACTAGAGCAAGGGTAGTTAGCATTTAGTTAGTTACTGCTCTCAATGAGTTCTTTCGTGCTTCCCAATCATTATTAAAACGAAATTGAATAGGGCTTTACATTCTGTGTGTTTCTGTGCATGCAAGTGCCTTTTTGACGCTTCCTTTGTTGTCCACTCTCATGTATGGTGGCAGCTATCCTTTTATATTTTAATTGAAGAAATTAATTCAATTCACAGTATAAACTTGAATCGCATATTGCATTAAATATTTGGACTGGGCTATTTCGAATTTCCTCTATTTACATGCAATGAAAGTATTTTAACCATCCAGCAGACGATTTTTAGAGCAAAATTTGTCGCTATTTGTTTTTATTCTTTAATTTGAAAATTGTGCAGCTTCAAATCCGTAAAGTAAGATTGAGCTCTTTTGAGGAGTTGAGACAACGAATAGCAATCAATTTATAAATTGTGCTGCCGAAGGAAATAATCCATTCCGAAAGACAATTTGAAAGGTGGACTGATTAATATATTCACAAGCACCAACAGATATTATAATCAACAAGTTATAAACCCGTATACTCGTGCATAATAATAAGAAAATTATCCCGAGCACGCGGATGAATGAAATAAAGCAATAAGATATCAACTCGCATTATTATTATTATTACTTGTACATTGGATTGAGAGTTTTTTTGAAACCTTGTTAAATAAATGGGATGATGTGGTCGTGAAAAAATCTGAAATGTGCACGTGCTCATTTATTATATCTGTATTAATGAAATAGGTGTCAATATGAGTGAGGCGTAATAAAAGACTCATATATTTATTGCCCGTGTGTGCCTGCAGAGTTCATTAAAACGGTGATAGGCTGTGAGAAGTTGATATAAAAGGGTTGTTTTCCAAACATTTTGTTTTTAGCGAAATGCGAATCGTTAAGAAAATGAGCACGCATGAGAGAATAAAATCGTGAATCCGGCTCATTATCATTATGACTATCACATCATTTAGTTTGCGTGTGATACTTACCAACCCGCGTTAGTTGCTCTATAGGTTAACTCAGAGAGTTTTCCTTGAAAATTCCCCAAAAAGGATCTCCGCTCGTATTATCAATATGATCATTACATTTATTACTCGATCGGTCTGTACGAAATTCAATGCTAACTAACTAACTAACCAACTAGCTAATCACACATATAGTTTTTGACTCGGACCACAGTTCTCATTTTAATAATCCAGTCGTGAGTGAATAAAAATTTCCCTTTGAAGATAATAAATCCCAGCGGGCTCAACCTAACACTATGCAGATAAAAGTTCACATCCCCTATTCAAATGGTGGAGCAATAAATACTTCAGTCTCATTTAGCTTAAGATTTAAATCGCACATGGGATTAATATTCTTAAGAATTTAACACTGAAAACAAGTTTTTTTTTCACCTCAGCCTCCCCTCATTAACATAATCCAATGTAGCCCTATCTAACAGCAGAAATCTATCCATGAGCTCACTTTACATTTATAGCCTGCATCATGCTGCTTATGCAACTCATCATCAGTTCAAGAAGACACGGCTTTTACCTACTAAATATATACTACTACGTGCATTTTCCACTCGTTTAATTGTCTTGCAACTATCATACCGTTTAGGCATAGACAATTCCCTTAAAATACATTTTTAACCCTCCATAATACCAAACGACAATTCTCACCTTGCCATGTTGAGTACCAAATCAAGTATGACTAAATTTACGGCATTTGGGCAGCATACCGAACTGCATACAGTTTTATGATGGGAGACGAATCAAAATATTCCCTTTCCCTTATAAAGCGCTCCTTTCAGAAACGAATTAGTTATCATAAGTTGACGAGCTGTATTGTTGTTGGCAAGTTGTGCTCGGTATGTAGCTAACTAACTAACTAACTAACTAACTCATGATGACAAATAATTCCTTTCCTTCAAGAATAATCAAAGACGGAAAATTCCAATATTTTACGACCATATACTACACTCACACAATAAAATTGTGTACAAGTCACAGTAGTAGTGAGTGAGTGAGTCCACTGATCCCAAATAACACATTTTTTTCTTGATAAGCGTTCAGAAAAGGAACCAAACCAAACCATTTGTTCATACGATTCATTTCTTTACAACCTCTTCTTGTATCAACAAAGATTAGTCAAGCAATTGAACAAGATCAGATCCTGTACACAGTGTGTGTGTACGTATGCATTGGGTCTGATAAGAATCCTATACATTGATTATCATAGTTAGTTACGAACAGAAAACAAAGAATGTTCCACAGGGGCAAAGGTTGAAGACGCCCTGCGTACAATAAGACGATCTGTTAGTTCCTACTATCATTCAAAAGACAATTAGTACTGTATCCAACTCACTCACTGTATGTGAGTATGTGTACTGGATGTGAGCACAGAAAATATCCTTTTTGGTGCCTTAAGGGCCCAAACTATTTAGTGTACTACAAAGCACTCCTCGGCTAATAATCATGTAAGTAAAAGTACACATGAAACACCTGGATATTACAGTACATGGTTGGGAACAAATGACCCTGACAAACAAAATGTGCTTGTATAACATCAAATACAGAGAAGAAAATCGAAAATGCATAATACTTCTTTGAAGAAAGAATATGTCCCAGAAATGATTAGTTGAGCCATAATTGCAAGAAAATTTGCATCACAAAATAGGTAGATCGATAGAACACAATGAAAATCCATACATTTATACCCAAAAATATTAGGAGCGCAGTTTTATATCAAAGCCGATCTATCAGTATGCTCAACCTACATTGATAATAATATTAATGACGAAGGAAATGAAATGCAAAAGAGAAGCCCAGGTGTAAAGTTTCCCAAAAATGGGTCCTATTTACCAATTTATCGATCGGATCGGGGAATTAAATCAATGGTTTGATTCTATAAATTTCCCTGTAGTGAGAAGACACACCTAAAATCTATTGTTTAGTATTCTCCCCAAATGCCTATTAATATTGCATGAATAATACTGGCCAACAATGCAACGTATACTGACTGGTAGTTGAAAATATTATTGCACATATGTAAGGCAAAATTAGAGGGTCTAAAACTCATAATAATAATATTAATGATCTAATGCACACACATTCGGGAGGGAATTTGTTCTAACTAAGAACTTACGTAAAGTACTTTGTAAACTTTTGGGACCCTTCTGACGTTCATGGATGAATAGCTGTAGATAAGTGATCGATAAGGGCTCTGAACAGGTCTATAGGTTTTGCGCCATCTTTAATTCCTTTCATCCGTTTGTATAATAGCTATAGTTAGTTGGCAACAACAGGAGATAAATATCCATAACGTACCACCAAGAAAATATTGGATACTTTTGGGTTTCATATAAGGCACAATTTCCCATATGGGGAATATGAAACCTAAAGGTAGTAAAAAAATGTAATGTCGCCATCACAATTCCTGTGTTTAAACAGAGGGTCCCCTTATTCTGTTTTTCTTGATCAGTGTGTGTGTGCCTAATGTCTTAAAGGACACATTTTTAGGTAGGTTGTAGTTAGTTAGTTAATACGTACTATGTGCTGGTTAGTTAGTTAGTTATGTGTAAAAATGTCTATTCACCAGGTGTGACTGATGAGTGGTTCATAACGTACGGATATACTATGCTAGGCAGGACATGCATATAATCTTTTGTACCTTTAATGAAAAGAATTTTCCTCAGTTCAATTCCAATGGTGATACTACTTTGGTCCAGAACAAAAGGCGAGGCTAGGGGTTGCTCAAAGAAAAACAAGAGACTGGATTAGCACACAGATGCTTACACAGGCTGCGTGATCATTGAAAAGATAATGTCGCTTGTATGTATGGGTGAATGGATGTGGAAGCTTCAATGGTATCGAAATTGAACTCGTTCCTATTGATTCACACAGGGAGAGACAATGGGCTGATAATGGGAGACGAAAAAATTACAATTGCTAATGTTGAAAATGAACTATGGAGCATTCTATACTTGGGGGATGAGAAAGAAAAAAATTAAGCTGACTCAGTTTAGAAACTAACTAACAGAATTCCTATGATCTTATATTTGTGGCCTATTATAAGCAAGTAGACCATTGAACGAATGAGTTTTACGTATTGGTTTGGCTGACAGTATAGAACTTAATATGGTGTATAGGAAAGTGAATGGAATGAATGAGGAAGTAAAGCTACAGATGAACGAGTATTATTTAAGTAGGAGAGCAAAAGCAAATAATACGAGTTGGAGAAGAAATGAGATCAGGATTTGACCGTTTTCTTTTTACACAAGTGGTCTAGGCAATTACAGTGAGAACAAAGATTGAACCATATTATTAAACTTGCCCTTGAATTACTCTGTAGAGTCAGTCAGTAGAGAGGAGAAAAAAATCTTTTTGGCAATACAGATGTTTCAAGTTTGATGAGCACAGTTGGACTCAAAATCTCAGGCAGGAGGACCTGATCATAATAATATTCGTCACCTATTAAATGTCAATAGTGAGTCAGTCGCAAGTCTATAGTAGTGTGACACGGGAGCCCACTGATTTCCATTCCACGGCAGTAATCATGCATACTTTCTAAAGAAACGGACCACCAAAATTATACAGATCAAGTTCTGAGGGCCACCACCTTTTTCCATGGAACAAAAGAGGCTCACACCTCGGCTAAGTTTACACTACATTCTAAAGCCGTAATTACCATAAAAAGGATAGTTAGTTAGTGAGTTCCTAGAGCCAGCAGGCAATAAAATGAGTGCACACATGTAGAAATGATGAGAATGAAAAAAAATTGATCCTAAAAGAAAATTAGTGTGAACTTGGTAAAAATCAATCCCAATGAGTTATTCACAGCGAGCACACGATATTTGCCAGAGGTGCTAAACCAATGGGAGACTTGAACATTGTAAAAATTATTTCTCATTTCGACTACTGATGTCACAAAGAATAAAAGATTTCCCTTTACACAGCATTCAACCATTTGTGATTTTTGTAATTGCATATGTCTACAAGCCCTTGTTAATTGAACCAACTGAGAGTAGTTAGAGAATCCCGTCGGTAAGAACTACTAAAGAAATATTTTTTTAACTTTTTACGCAATTCCTTTATCCATACTCACAATATTGGACTGGGTATACCCCAATGTGTTGAAAACACTGTACGTCCATAATAGTAGTAGTACTAGTTTAGTTAGCTACTATAACATGGATAAAACGCAAAAGTGAGTTGCCAATGTTTATAGGCGTGAGAATACCTTTTTCTTATATAGCGGCAGTATTGTGTATCATCTTTTGAAAAGTCAATGTCCCGTGATGACTATAGAAAGATAGGAACTGGGATTTTGGATGCTGTGGTATGCTCTCATCCTGATTACACCTCAAAAACCTTCATTCACTGGCTTTTATGATGATCAAAGCTAGAGCAGTGATGTTGTTTATGATAATAATGATTTATACCATTTGGTTTCCTATAAAATCCGATCAGTGAAAAAAAACATGCACAAAGCGATAATAATAATTACACTATAGTCATAGTTATTTAGTCGTACCAAGTATACTGCATGCTGCTTATTATGATGTGGCAATTTTGTGAGCTCCATATGCCCACATAGTATGCAACTATGAATTTATGCATGATAATGATTGAAACGGATGAATGAGTTTTGATGATGATCAAGTTTGTCAGCCCGTTGATTAAAACATTTGGATGATGATTATGAAATATGCAAGAGCACAAATGAAACAGGAATCACATAAATAAAAATGTTTGCGAACTAACTATCAGTACATGCATATGCAAATGAAATGAGAGCACAAGTGTAAAAAGAAAACAAAAGAATATTGATATCATGGTTGGCGAAACGTGTGTACCATTTCTTTGTATTTTGAGAACATCAGTACAAATGAGTTTACATAATAAAAATGAACAAAAATTCCAACTCCAATAAGTTGCACGACTTACACTAAAAACGTACGAGCTATACAAATGATATAACAATGATAACAATAATTTACCTACACTCAAATACAAACAAAACATAACGAACGAAAAATTGTGTACATGTAATGTGTATATGCGATCATCATTTCGCATACTAGGAATCTTGAACCATCAGTTAAAACTAGCCTGACATAATGATTTGTACGATGCCTACAAGAAATTAAATAATTCTTAGTATTCATCTCGCTCATTCTCTGTACATGTTTCATTCTAAATACCGTTACGAAAAAAATCCTATCATTATTATTTAATTCAGTTTGGCTTTGTAAAATACATCCTCATCAAAAGTCAGTACAATATCTACACTTTTACTAGTCACTCACGTCTGTACATCCTTCACAATAATATTTGTATTTGACACTAGAGCTATTAGATTGTAATCGGATAAGTCGAGTATAAGTACGTTTTCTTTTTGGTACTATAACACACAGCAATACTACAAGTTTCATTTAAAACCTCTCTTTTTTTTGCACAGGCAAGCCCTTCCTCTAAACCTATTGAGATAAACATTACATTTACTTACTACACAGATGAAAACAAAAAGAGATTATCCATATTTGTCAACAAGAGTTCTTTTTAAATCACAATAAAATCGTTCACGGTATAATTTCCCTAACGTTACGATCTTTAACCTTCCAATATCTATTCCACTTTTCCTCCAGTAGTGTCGTTGTAATTTCAAACAAAACATGTGTACAAAAGAGCAGTCATGATAAAAAAACACAGAAATAAAGTTAAATCATAATAAATTATCCGTTCTACTTTAAAAGGAAATCATAAAATCATAAATAATAGATAGTGCTCCATATTTGCATTCCCATATTCCTGGTACGTTAAAGTGCTCCTTCCTTGTAGAGAGCACGCCATTGTATGACTAAAATTCCATGTGCATCCAAAAACTAATGAGCCGACTAAAGTGAACAAATCATTCGCTTACCACAGCCCGCTGATGTTGAGACACCCGATGATGACAGTGGACGATTCTTCTGTGTCTGTAAGCAAGACGGTCCACTCTCATCACTAGTTTTGTTCACAATTGCAGAAGTGGACGTAGCCAATCCATACATTTGGAGAAGATTTTGTTGATCCTCGGCTGATAAGCTGGTCGAGTTTGAGCCACCCATTCTATTATGAAGCATTTGGAGTTGTTGAACCAAAGCGGATTTGGAATTCTCATCTTCCAATGGTGATGGGGCAGGTAGGATGGAAGGATTTTCTGGAACTCGAACTTCTTTCTTCCCAGTCCGTTGTTGCATCAACAATTTGCCACTCTCAATGACCCCCTTGATGGCATCAATATGTTTGCGAGTAAAGATGTGATCCTGAACTGAGTACTTGTGTGAGTACTTGAAGGAGCAGAGGACACATTCTTCAGGTGATTTCGATGTTTCTACTTCTTGGCCTGTTGACTTTTGAAGTGCGAGCTTAGCTTTCTTCTCCTTGGCGCGAGCATTTTGGAACCAGACTTGAACGACGCGTTTGGGCAAACCGATTTCCTTACCTAGCATTTCACATTCGGCCATGGTGGGTGTTTTGTAGTCAGCAAAGAGATTCTTCATCACTTTCACCTATGAGGGTGGGAAAAAATTCAGTTTTAGAATGGTACAACCTCATGGGGGATTATATTAGCTTGCAAGGGTGTACGGAACAACCTACATGTCCGCAAGCAATAATAATGGCCCAGTAGAATCATAACAATACTATTAGATTACATAAACAAACAAGTAAAAGGATCTCATTCGTACAAGCATGAAGCGTAAACAGAGACAAATAAAAAATATCTTTTGTATGTCAATGAGGTGAAGGGCATTATTAATGTCCTAGCAAGCTAAAACTCTGGAATCAAGAATCAAGCGCTTGTGATATACATAGCAATTAAAAGCATGCATGCAAAGTCGATAATAATTAAGAACCTAATAATAATTAGTTATTTCTTGGACTGTTTCCAAAAGTGTGATATGATTAAGGCCACACACACTTATTAGCTCTTTGCCAACTTTTTTTCTCTAGGGGTATGTTTACACTGTTGTTATCTATATGGTAGTACCACACGCAACGAAATATAAAGAAGCGACAACAGAACAATATAAAAAGACGGCCCTTTTGCGTCTACATTTTTAGGTGTCAACCAAATAATAAATTGTAACCAAAACGAAGACTAAAAAAATCCTTGTTTCAAACCAAGTAAATATAAAGGGAGTGCATAGAGGCTTTTTTGAACGACTATGAGTTTCAGCTGACCTGAAGACTGGACATCTGAGTTCGAAATCTCTTATTACTTGTTCCAGCAGCGTTGTTCATAGCCGTACTGGCCAATGTGGATGATGTTTTTTGACTTTGACTAGCAGTGCTAGAAGCAGGTGAGTTCGGAATGCTATCATGAGATACGTCAAAGTCATCCCCATCTGTTACAGTGTCCAACGTCATTGTCAAAAAATCTTTTTTTTCGTTACATAAGGTCTGATTCACAGTAAAATAAAAAATACTAAAAAAATCGGCAACAAAAATGTTTACATGGATGGACGTCTCAATTAAACTGACATTGGGCTATCACGTACTACAAGACAATAAAAGTGTTGGTTGAATCAAGAGCCTCTCATATACAAAACCCAACTCACACTATACAGTGCACATAAAAAACTGTCAAAAACGACGCGACAGAGAGATTACAAAGTTTAAAGTACAAAAACCTCTCATATGTACTCACTCATTCATTCTATATACACGCTAACCATTTTTGGAATTTTTTTTCGCCAATCGGATTTCTACATACCATTTCTCAAACATGGCACCAAGCGTTTCCCTGTTGTCATTATGTGTGGTATGCACGTAAATATTAGTTTTGCACAAGATCTGTGGATCCAAAGAGAGTGCAAAGAGAAAACAAGAAATAGCGCCTAATTCAAATTATAGCTTTTCCATTAGTGTTAGTTAATTCGTCATTGTTAATTTAGGAAATACTTTTAGTTAGTTTGTTAGTTATAGATTTTAGAATCCCAGCAGTTTCGCAAACCATTCTCATTCAAAACTAAATGTTAGTTAGTTATAGATTTTAGAATCCCAGCAGTTTCGCAAACCATTCCCATTCAAAACTAAATGTTAGTTAGTTACAGTGCTCCACTCGGTAATTCTAACCGATCCAATAAATCATGTGTGAGAAAAGAGCGCAAACGTAAAGACTAAATAGCAACAGAAGGAAAAAACCTACGAACTAAAGTGAAACAAAAGTTTTACTGACCTGACAAGTAGTCTTGGGCGTCAAAGTGATCCATTGGCTCATTTTTGCCAACAACCGAGTAGCCATGGCTCAAGTCCACCGGTTTCGAGAGATCAAGTGGAGCTTCCCCTGTGGGTCGAGTTGGCCCACAGTCATCGGACATGGAAGGGCTGGACATTTCAGTCTTGACCGTCCGCAGATCCGCAGCATTACTGGTACTCTCGGTTCGGCCATTATGACTAGTAGCAGTGGAGTTACTATTATTGGTATTGGAGCCCGATTGCTGTTGTTGAACTTCCTGGGCATACCGTTTCAAGCTTTCTTCATAGAGTTTCTTGAGAGAGCTCTCAAGTTCAGCATGAGTGGACAAGGAATGCAAAAATGGAGAGATCATACTACTATTATTGGCAGCAGAGTTTGGAGAAGGAGAATTAGGACGTGAAGTGGTCGAAGTCGCAGCACCACCAACAGAGTTCTGTGTCGCACCGAAACTAATAGGAACTTTGGTACTATCACCCACCATAGAAGATGATGCCGAGTCCATATCCTCATCAGGAAGAGCATCAATATTGATTTCCCCTTTGGCATACTGATCTGCATGTTTGGCAGCCAAATGGGTCTCCAGAGCGGATTTCACTTTAAACAGAGCGGGACAAAATGGGCATCTTTTATTGATCACTTGAGCATGGGCTCGGAACTGACCTTTTCGTTCTCGAGCACGTGTGTTTTGGAACCACACTTGAACTACACGTTTCTTCAATCCCACGTCTCGTGCAATACTTTCCAACATCTTACGGCTGGGATTGCTTTCCAATTGATATTTTTGGTACAAGTAATCCAGTTGTTCGGGTAAGATTGTTGTTCTCAATCTTTTGTCGCGTGGTTGATCATCATCGTCTGTGATTTCATCAGCGGACCATTTGCGTTTGCTTGTAGCATCACCAGCTATACTGCTGCATTGGGAGTTTTGCTGGGGAGACGGGGGACAAGCGAGATCTTGTAAGGACCCTTTGTGTGACATGGCTTTTTCCAAATTGCTTCCACTATTGTTGTTATTATTGTTGTTATTATTATTTCCAGAAGAGCTGTTGCCACCAGGAGTAGACGAGGCGGCTGCCGCAGCCGCCGCATGGGCAGCTTGTTGTTGCAAAATACCGAAAGCACTCTCAGGAGAAAACGATGGGAACAAATTGGGATTCATAATGTGCACTAGTTGATGCTCACGCCACAAGTCAAATCGTGGGAAGACCAAGTTGCACTTGTCACATTGAAAAGATTCTTCAGGAGACGACACTGACTGCTGCTGTTCCTTCTTCAATCCCATTTTCATCTCTGTGTTATAATTGTTACTACCAGAAGTACCCAATTGATTCATTGCATTGGAAGAGCCACCTCCAGCTCCGCAAGCTGTGATTGAATTCGGGCCGGAACTTGATGCAAAACTATTGCATTCAATACTGCTAGAATTGGATTCTTCAGAACTCATGTTAGCAGCAATTTGTGCCGCTGCAGCTTGAGCTTGGGCCGATCGTTTGGCATCCTCTTCCTTATAACAATGTGTTTTCTGGTGACGAATCAATTCATAGTAGCGTTGGAACACTAGTAAACACTTTTTACACTGGTAGTTGAGACCAGGTGTTCTCTGAAATCGACCTGTGCCCTCCTCTTGTGTATCCACTGGTGGTTGATTTTCATACACCTTCCTTGCCTTTTGCCTGGCATTTTGGAACCAGACTACAATGACACGAGGACTAAGACCCAACAGTTTGGAAAGATACTCCAAATCATCATCTTTTGGGTAAGCATTGTTCTCGAAAAACTCTTGAAGCACTTTTATCTGGTAGTCAGTGAACCGAGTACGATTGGCTCGTTTCCCTGAAGTGCTTGTAATGCTCCCACCACTTGAAGTCGGTAGTGATGTACAACTGGCCCCAGGCGTGTCGGATCTTGGTGGCATTTGTGACCCATTATTATTGCCACCACCACCAAAGCTCATATGCATGGGTGAAGTAGCTGGGGACAATAGGCTCGTCGCACCCGTACTGGGCACATGACATGGAGAAGGGAAACTGACGCTGGCTGTGGTGGTTGCAGGCACGACCAGGGGTACAGAAGATGCTGATGCCAAAGAAGAAGAAGAATTATTATAGGAACCACAGGAAGCAGTAGTAGTAGTAGTAGTAGTAGCAAGTGGTAGACAAGTAGTAGAAGCAGAGGCACTGGCACTACTAACAACACTACTAGTATGACTACTGTTCAGCTTAGGCGGAGGGAGCATTGGAGGCTCCAAAAGTGCATTACTCATTTGCGGAAAGTTAGATGATGAATTATTATGATCAGATGGGAGACGGCTGTGCTTCCCACCACTACTACTACCCATGATCAACATGCTTAAACTTGAATTGAGATTCGTACCTTCAGTGAGTTGTTGTTGACGTTTCTTTTTCCGAGGAACTTCGTCTTCACTACGGGAGTCGGATTCTGAGTTTTCTGGCCCGACATGTGGTTTCACATCTGTGGTCAGCATCAAAGGTTCTGGATTTCCGGCTGCAGCTAAACTGCTTAGGATGGACTTGGGCAGTTGCGGTGGAGCATGTGGTCTTTTGGATCCCTGTTCTTTCTTTCCATAGCCAGTGCTGGCACTGGATGAAGAAGAGAGGGGTGACTCGGCATAATGTTTTTGGTCTTCTGGGGCTAAATGAGCCACTTTGGCTTCTCCTGTTTTCTCATATTCTTCCAAATTCAATGTGGTGGAAGGTGGATTGCTGAAATTGTAGGGAGAATCTTTATTCCGTTGTCGCTCCTTGAATAGTGTGTTCCGGAACCAATGTTTAATCACTTTGGGTGGCAGGCCACTCTGTTGCGCCATATTTTGAATCTGCTCTTCCGATGGGGAATTATTGATGTCAAAATGGGAACGAAGGATTTTTAATTGTTCGTCAGTAATGCGTGTCCTCGCTCGTTTTTGTTGTGGTGTTCCTCCACTATTGCTAGCATTAGAAGATGGTTGTTGGCTCGACTGCGATTTGGAATGGTCTTGTGGAGGGAACATGGGACTAGCTTGTGACACAGCAGCAGCCATATTGTTCATATTCATGGGATCAAAAGGTGGTGGCATCATCATAGGAACCAAAGGTGGCTGCAAATTCATAGCAGCCAATGCATTCATATTTAATCCCAATGGCAGAGACATCCCAAGTCCGGCAGCCATCATCATCGGGTTGAAATTCATGGGATTGAAATGTTGCAATTGTGAAGCCGCCATGGCACTCAAAGCTGCTTGCACATCATTCAAATTCATATTCTGTGCTAATGAAATGGGCAAATTGGGCATTTGTCCACCCATTCCGGCCAAGTTATGCAGTGTGTTGGCTACAGATGTAGCGGCAGCTGAATGATTAGCACTGTGATTATTTCCCCGATCACTGCAAGGGTTGTTCCCACTAGTATGTCCCGAAACAGAGTCAGCAGTAGAACCAGGAGTAGTAGATGTAGTAGGAGTGCTAGGAGCAGTAGGATTCCCTGGTTCACTGTTATGATTTGGATTTTTGAATGTATTCACCACATTCTCTTTGTCTTCATCAATAGCTTCCCCACTATGTGTTTCCTTGGCCTCTGTGCCTTCGGAACCAGACTCCATTTTCTTTTGGTACTCTGCCTTAAAGTTGTCTGCAAATTGTTCCAGATCCTCCATGCTGACCACATCTTTGTGAACTTCCTCACAATGTGCTTTGAGAATCCACACACTAGAAAACTGCTTCCGACAACATGGGCAAATGGATTTCATGAGCTCCGGGAATTCCTCCATATAGGGCTCCTCCCGTTCGTCATCCTCCTCATCTCGTGCAGACGGCTTCTGATGGTACTCTAAGAATTGCATGACAACTTCAAAGCCATAGCTTTCCAACAAGTGTTTATAAATTTGAGAGGACTTCTTACTCGGCATGGTGAATCGCTGGAATGGCTCTTCACTGGTTCCTGGAGCTGGAGAAGCCGATGGAGAGATCATCATTTGTTGCTGCTGCTGCTGAAACAGTTCACTCAGTGCTTGGAGATTGGGCGCAGCACTGGAACTGGAGAACGAACCCGGGAATATACAGTACAAATGCTGATGTTGGAACAATTGCTCAGGTGAGCCACAGAACACATTACACCTGGGGCAGGATAGATTTTGCGAACCACTCGATGAACCACTGTTATTATTGTTTGGTTGTTGAGCTTGAGTCACAGGACTAGAATTTTGGCTAGATCCTGGACCGGCGGACCCAACACTACCAGCTGGACTAGAAGATCGAGCTGGAGTAGAAAATGCCAAAGGAGTTAAATCACCAGACACTTTAGGACTTGCTAGTAACATGTCTTGAATCATCTTTTTCTGTTGTTCTTGCAATTTGGAGGTGTCGGGTTGCTCAATCAATGGCTTGGTGAGATCAATTTGGCCAGTTAATGCCAACTCTTGTAGTTTTGAAGCCCGAGTTTGGTGGAGCACGGACCGCATGTGGATGTCTAAAGTGGACCCTTGACTATATGCCACTTTACATATGTTGCATTTGAATGGTTTCTTGTCATCATCTTCAGAACTGGAGGACAAAGAAGATGCTGTAGGTGTCAATGGATTAGTGGACACAGATGAAGTGTTATTTGGTGACCCTTGTTTCGTTTCCCCTTTGTTGTTATTACTATGATGGCCTGTGGGGCTGGTAGAACAATTCATCATTGGTGAACTAATTGGGCCGACACTGGAAGTAGTAGCAGTGGCTGTAGCATTGGATGGTCCATTGTTACTGCCAGGACTCAAATGACTTAAAAATTGTTGCTGCTCTTGCATTGCACGTTTTAACTTGTGCAAATGGCTCACGGAATTGTAGTGCACAAGTAAAATGTTCTTTTGGGTGAAAGATTCTTTACACACTTCACACTTGTAGGGTCGATTAGGGTCCAAATATTTTTCCATGGGGTAACTCAACTTTTCCCCTTTGCGATGCAATAGTGTCTTATTATGACTTGTGAGATAATTTTGTCTCGTGAACGCCACTTTACACCGATGACACTTGTATTTCCTATTGGGATCGTTGTAACTATCCTCAGCCATTGTTTGCGAGTTGAGATAATCTTCGTATAATTGTTGGTCTTTCGAGGGCAAAGAGTCATTTGAATTCTCGCCGTCTCCACTTTCATCATTTCCCATCATGAACATCATATTAGCTTCTGAGATTCCAGAATCTTCCCTCATCATCATCATCTGAGCATGGTGTTGGGCTGCAGCAGCCATTGACAAATTGGCTGCAGTTTCCTCATCATTCCCACCATACATCATATCTTCATCACCTCGTGCACTTTCTTTTTTCAGTAACTCGGTAGTAGCTGGGTCTAAAACTTGTCCACTCAGACCCGCAAGTAGTAACGGATTGTTTGCAATGCTCTGTTTGAACTGGATCAATTCATCTTCATTCAACTCGGTGTGCGAAGTTTCTACGTGTTTTTGGAGTGCAACCAGAGAACGGAAACTGCGTCCACATAGACAACACTTGGACGCATCCCGAATTGCATGATATTGGGAATGAAGTTGCAATTTCTCCATCGTTTTGAATGCCAGACTGCACTGGTTACATCGGTACTTGTACACATGTTTCTCACTCACGGCCATAGTTTGCTTGGCACGGTTCGCATGGATTTCCCTAAAGTGCATTTGTAGACTAGGAGCTGTAGGGAAGTATTGATTGCATCCCTTCTTCCAACACAAGTAGCCAGGACCACCGGGTGTTTGCTTGATTTCTAGATGACCCAAGTCATTTTGATGTCCACAGAGCTCGTCCAAAGAGCGAAAACTTTTATTGCAAGTTTGACACCGGAATAGCTCATCAAGTTCGGAAGAATCTTCTGTGAAGCTCTCTGTTTCGGATTTTGTATCTTTGTCATCATCATTGGAATCACTTTTGAGGTCTGAAGAGTTGTTGTATGATGAGGATGACTGATTTGTTGTGTTTTTCCCGGATCTTTCACTACTGGAATTGTTGAGCCAATGAGACTGGTTGACCAACATGAGGAGTCGTTGCAGTCCTTCTGAATTTACACTATGCACTTGCATCACGTGACTTTCTAATTTCGTACGATCCCGACATTTTTCTTGGCAGAGTGGACAAGTCATGCATTCGTCCGGTTTGGATTCAGGGGAGGAGGACATGTGACGATCTCTTTTTGATTTGGATTCACCTGATGTATCGGCACCTGGAGGGGAGAAGTAACATTTATATTTTAGCATGCCCAAAAGAGGATGTGTAGTCTCCATGTGAGTAGTTAGTTAGTTTATGTACCTAGCTAGCTATTCACTACCTAATGCAATGTTCCGGTTCAACCAACATGAATTTATGCAATTAAGGATGAAGATTTTTGTGTGAGTCAGTGAGTATGCACAAAGAGAGCATATGGTCTTGTAATTTGCAATACTTGTAAGCAAACACGTAATTTTAGTATACAACTGGAGGAAAAAGGAATGCACCCGCAGTAAAAATTCATGACAACAAGTTAGTTTGTGAGCAGAAACCGCATGAGAAGGAAATGTAGACTTATAAATTAGGTTGGCCACCTGTAATGAACAAGAATCCCAAGTGTAATTAATATGTACACAAACCTAGGGTGTCTCATGGTTATTGGGCGAGACAAGAAAGTGCAAATGAATTGTCATGCGTGATAAAGGAAACTGTAGAAGATGAAACTTATGGATCCTACAGTCCTTAATGTCATGTCAGGTACATTACTGACTGATGTAATTTGAACAGAGGGTGAAAAAATGAGCAAAAAAATGCATAACACTGCTCACCCACCTGAGCATAATATTCTTCTCTAGTGTAAAAGTCAACAAGAATGGTAATGTTAAAACCGTAGCAATCATAATCCGCCTAGACACTTATTCCCTGTATACTAATAATAATATTTGAATTGAGGTAAGAAACCCCAGGGTGAATGCAATAAGCTAAAAGATTCTCATAAAACTGTAGCAGGGCTGCTTATTAAGCATTCTTTCTTTCATCACCCTCTTACTAACCAACTGGCTATACCATCCATAAGAAAAAATACGATCACGAAAATGAGATTAGATACTTACTTACTACAACTCACTTTTTTGGCATTTACTCGCCACAACGAGTTCTTGGCTTGCCAACAAAACTAAAGGCATATGGGAATGTATCCACAATAAAAGCGAAATGAGAAAAGAAGTGATAGTCACACTCGCTTAAGAATATTACAACTCTTAAGCTCTCATGCATGCATCTCATCAAATTAAGTGTGTAGAGTCCAATATGTAAGCATAGTAGTCTATCCCAACTAATTATATGTGTTTCCATAAGATTTTCCACAAAGGGGGAACAGTAGATCCCAGATTTTACTATCATACTCTCTACATACTGCATGAAATGAACTGAGAGTAAGTGAAAAACAAGATCCTGCAGTGTATTTTTTTCGGCCGGGCTGTCGGCACCATAATTTTTTCCTCATTATTCAACAATCTATCCATCTCGTTTATAATTGTGGCCAAATCGTTTTTGGACACAAACTCAATCCAAGTGCCTTCTGAGTTTCGGCATGCATGAAGAAACTTATTGATCCGTTACGAGCATTGTTGAAGGGCAACATGCTCCCTGGTTTCGAACTAGTCTCCAGTTGTTGCTATTAGTTAGCTAGACTAGTTGATAATTATGTAGCTCAATTATATTATGGGCAGTATAGTTAGTTGTTGTTAAAAGATTCTTATCCAAAGACCAACAACAAAACAGTACACACTCACCAGTCAAATATAAATGTATACTATGGTGAGGCTAGAGCGCTATACAAAACAAGGGGGCTGACGCATGCATACTCTTTTCATATGGCATGACTGACTGGTTAGGAAATAAAAAACAAAAACTTGGGGCATAGTATTAATTACGGTGGAGCGATGATAGAATTGATAGTTAAATGCAGGCAATGTACAATACAAGCTACGTGGCATGTAGTACAGACTGGAAATTAGAGTTTCTCCCATAGGTGTGTGTACTACATCATAATTGGGGGTATTAAGAGACCACTTGTAATACCACTGCTAACTACTCTCTGACTGTACATGTGGTTGGCCCGAGAAAAAAAAGAAGTTTATATTGGAATGGAGAATCACACTTGGAATTATTTGATGAAACTGGAATCGCTATTAGGATCACTGGGGCCATTTAAATGCATGGAGAGACGACGGACAGACTGGCTAGGAAAACTGAGAGATCTTTTAGTCAATACACTTTGTGAAATGACACGCTAGAGTATGGAATGTGCTGGGAGCATATACTATACATGCAATGGGAAAATTCTGGAGTCAGAGCACATTAACTTACGGTCATTTTGGTTAGCGTATCATATTTTGTCCACACAAGTTCACTAACTTGGTTATTGCACAAATTTTAGTTAGTTAGTTAGTACCATGTAAGGTGCATTTTTTCCAGTGTACGAAATATTACAAGGACATAATGCAATGGGCAACTGAATGAATGGATGGTGAAGAAATAGTAATACAAAGAGTGTTCTATTTCGGTTGAAAATATAATATGTAGGATAGATCGATACGGGTTATGTATTAGATAAAGCGGTAGTAAGAAAAATGCATGCACACATACAACTATATTGAAAAGGTGCATGTCATTTTTGTGACTCGCAATACATTATGATGACTGGCCAAAGCCCTTGTACGTGGCCAATGGACGGACTAAACATGAAATGAATTTTTGGTCTGAACTCCCAGTGAGCGTGGAACCAGAGACATTTAATCATGGGAGAAATTAATTTAGACGCCGTTAATGACTACAGAAGGAGAATTTTTTTCTCACGCGAGGAGCTACAAAAAACACTTGCACTAAGTCAGTTAGTTACTAATGCTTTAGCTACTTGACTCTCTCACGGACTCTTGAAATGAGAATCTTCTTTGAATTCTTAAAGCATGAGACAGAAGAAGATGATGCTAATTAATTAATGATGATGAGAAAAACATTTTTTGAAGGCAAAAAATGATGAAAAACACCGTGTCATTATTATTCTGAGTGGATTAACCAAGTCTTCTTATAAATGACAAAAGCATTATGATGGCTCGTCTAACTAACTAACTCACTGAAAATATTTGACACTGTTTAATACGGAACAAGCAAATTAACATTTCAGTCCGCCGTACAAAAAAAAACTCATCAAGGTAAAAATAAGTAGCTCGTCAGGTATGATCAAAGTTGATTCACAACAGAAAAAAGATTTTAAACTGCTACTGCTTACATTCAATTGTACATACCCATGTTAGCTAGTCAGTTGGATAGTACAGTAGCAATTTTTCATTCAAAAAAGGAACAGTTCAAATGGAAAAGGGAGGTTCTCAACTATCTAACTAACTCTAGTAGTAAAAGTAACAACAATAACAAGCCTGAAAAAACTTTATACTCACTACTCACTTTATGTATAAAGCTTTAGACATATCCGCCAGTTTAAACCTATAGAGTCAGTATCCATCGCCTTTGAAACCGACTAAAAGAAGGTGGCTATTATTTTGTGAACTTTTGATGCGCGACATTTTGTGCGACAATGCAAGCCCGTATATCAATGACATTCAGCTTCACATCCCCATTCGTCTTGTAAACACTTGGCTTCAAGAAGGTATATAGTAAGTGGCAGTGAGTAGCAGTCAGGAGCAAGTTGGAAAAGCTTTATGGACAGTGAGAAGAAAAAAGAGACAACCCTCTGCTGAAACATGAGGTGCTTATGCTTTACATGCACTTTAGTACTCCTGTATTTTTTCCCTTTCAACACTACTTACTTTTATAACACTACTTACTATATTTGCTGGCTAAATCAAAATCATGAACACGTCCATAGTTTCGTTAGTAACTTACTACTGCTGCTAACTAATACACAATGCAAGAATATTTCATTGTCCACTACTATTGTTCTCAATTGAAGAGAGTAAATCTTTTTCTCAAATGGGGCTACCAAAAATCTGTCCATTTATCATGAATTCTCCTATTTTTATACAAAGGTCATTAAGACAGCAGACATTTATCGCTCTCACGAAAATTAAAGGTGAATTTTACCAACTAACTATGCAGGTATGTTCGTTAGCTACTCACTACTGAATATTTATGACTTGTCATTTAACAAATTATACATTTTTTTACACATGATAGCATCAGTCAACTTATAATGTTTTCCAGTTGCATACTAAAAAAATGCACCACAACGTTGAAACCGGGAGTTCTACACATTAACATCACACTGGGTCTATGTAATCCTCACTTAATTGTATTTATGTGGCTGTTAATGTGCCTTTAATGGTGTTTCCCCCTTGTCCTAGTGTACTGTCCATTTATCTCATCACTAAATTATGTTCTCTCATAACCATATATTCTCCGTACCTGTTATAACCATCCTCGTATGCATGCATAATAAAATCCCTATGCTCCATAGTCATGAATATGTACAGAGTTATAACCTTTCTAGCTAACTAACCAAACTTTATCATTATTGTCTGGCCTGAAGAGGCGGCGATACTATCTAGTCTAACGAAAAAAAGGTGAGCACGTTTTTCCGCTACAAAATGCTTACTCACTCACTCACTAACTAAACTGGATTTATACATGACATGAAGTGACAGACAAGCCTTTGTTATTATTATCACCATATGATACTGACATTGCACTAGACTATAAAATTTGTGTGTACAAGATAGTATGTAGTAGTCAGTCAGTACTCTCAGTACCATATGAGTATATTCTACTATTTAGATAGTGTTTGTGAATGTGCCTTTAATTTCCTTTAGTACATGAAGATGACAATAAACACAAGAGGGGGACTTACCTTGCTCATTTCCGAAAGTGGGGGACACTTGAGCGGAAATGGATGAGTTATTGTTATGAGACTCACTCTCGGGTTGTTCCAGTACACGGAAAACTTGGTTCAAATCGGGTTGACCATCTTTGCCTTCAGCACGACGCTGGAGACTGTGCAACTGTTCTAGCTGAAGATGCTTTAGAGATCTGCAGATGAAGGGAACACAAATTTATGAGTTAGTACTTGTTTTGATAACATGAACATCATATATATCCCCATTTTGCGCACAATGGATGCTACA
>Ga0210040_10002870_pt1 | contig 23829 bp, 17 predicted proteins | sample CryGeyCG12114_NA_FD_185462 | JGI IMG/M metagenome (GOLD analysis project Ga0210040, IMG submission 185462) | Groundwater microbial communities from aquifer - Crystal Geyser CG19_WC_8/21/14_NA (SPAdes) (version 2) | ecosystem: Environmental > Aquatic > Deep subsurface > Groundwater | place: USA... | reverse complement strand
AAAATATTTTGGATGTATTGTTATCTAAGACTTAAACTTAGGTTAGGATATAAGAAGTATCTTTTTCTACGGTTAACCTAATAAGAATCATCCCTATATTAGAATACATATTGAATAGTTCGCTATTAAATTTTATATTAGTATTATGCTTTTACTAAGATAAATGGGTTTATCTGTAATAGTTTCTTTTTTTTATAAAAAAAGGTCCCCCCTCTCCTACGGAGAGGGGGGGGACCAAACAGAAACAAACAGATATAAGTTATATGCTATATTAGAGTTAAAGGGCTTTACCAACTATAGCTAGCTATACATTTGTCTTCTCCCCTAATTGCTTTTTACAAAACGTAACTGCAATTTTCCAGCTTAAATCTAAATGATTTATATTCTGGGATTTGTTATACTATCTTGTAAATGGACGTTACCTTTAGTAACAAGTCTTGTAAAATAACAACTATTTTAGATAAATCTATCTAGAGTTCTTAGATAGGTTTTATCCTACTATTGTTCCTGTAATATAGATAATCATTTATTTTTTTTTTTTATTAATAAGTTAGACCTAAAAATGACCGTTTGATATAATATTTAAGCTACACTTTTAGAGTACAATTACAAAACTCACTTTGTTTAAACATTAATTTAGCTTTATTTATAGCTAAAAGGCTGTCTGTTTCATTATTATCTATATAAGATAATGGATTAGTTTTAAGAATTTTTTTTCCTAGATCAGATCTAAATTCATCTATCCCCTCAATGACAACAGGTACATGGATAACATGATCTCCTTTAGGTATCTCTATCCTAAATATAAGTTCCGATTCAGGAGTTTCACTAGTACCAGATGAAAAGTTATTCTCTAAACCAGAGAGCCCGCTAACATATGCATGTGGTGTAGAAATATCTACATTAATATAAGATGTTTGTCTACTATCTATCGTAAGTGCATTTTTACCTAGTTCAAATACAAATCCTAAAGTTAATAATACGAAAAACACCATCATAACGACTAGTCCATAGATATCATTCGTATAACTACTAACACTATAAGGGTAAACTAATAGAATTTCCAAGTCAAATAGTAAAAATAACAGTCCAAATATAAAAAATGATACGCTGAACTGTGTTCTATTTTGTCCCAAAAATGAATGGAACCCAGACTCGAAAACACTATCTTTTTCTTGATAGGGGTTGTGTGGTGCTAAGATTAAATTGATAGCTACAAAAGGCGTATTAAAGGATCTAATGTTTCTAATACTTCAATTATGATATTTATATCAATCCTAGAACGAGGGTTTGTAGGGTTTCATCGTGCAGTACGACTAGGTTGATTAGCTTCAACATAATTGTTAAAAGAGTTAGTCATTAGACTATCAAAGCTATCAAAAAAAAACAACCTATTTCATCACTGAGCATCACTAAAATTTATATTTCCAGAGTTTATTCTATGAACACTTTCTTGGATTGTATTACTAAGAGTTCATGTATAATCTCATAATATACTTAGTGCAAGATCAGATAGTAAAAAACCTAGCTGAATCACAGAACCATCGCTTATAGTAACATTCATGTACGGATTACGTACCATAAATTGCGTTACATTATTCATAGTGATTGTACCAGTGTTACCATAGTAGGTAGGAATGTTTTGATCAGTAGTTCTAATTTGTATTAATCTATCTCTAACAAACCTTAATATAATAATTAAATCTCCTACTGTTAATACCACACGTAATGTATTTGCATAAGTATTTTTCCTGTTTTTATTGGAGTCTTTGTCTCCACCTGACCCACTGTTACTTCTTTTCCTTTTATTAGATTCCTTGTTTTGACTTTGATCTGTATTAGACTTATTTTTACTCGTTTCTTTATTTGTATTGCTTTTATAATTACCTCTTACGGGATCATAATAGCTAGAACATTTATTTATCATTCACTCCATAAAAGTATTGAATGCATTTAAATTTCTACTTATAAAGTTAATTAATTTGTGTATGTTAACACCTATTATTAAAGTAAGTGACACTGCTAATAATGACAAAAATTTATGTATTGAATGCCAAATATCTAAATTAGAATGCAGCTCTAATAAATGATCTGTATAAGGAAAACCTATATCTCTTGTAAAACCTGTAATATAACTAGGTATGTTGCACACTAATCTAATTATGTTAATTTCATGATAACTCATACTAGTAAATTGATTATATGTGTGGTTTAAAAAAGGATGGATAGGCTTTACCCTATTTATTCATTCTTCTATATAATGAATACCATCTTGTAAACTATAAAAGGAATAACTAGGTATTGTATCAGGAATTATAATAGTTACACAGAAAATACCTATTGCAAAGCTAAAATGGCTAATCCCGCTTTTTAAGGTATATTTATTAGGTGAGCTATAGTCCTTTAATCAAACTTTTCTAGGATAAAATGAAGTTAACAATAAGATAACACCTGTTACTAAAAAAATAAAAACATGAAAAGTATTTGTAGTTGCCGTAACATGGAATAATCCAGCAAAAATTCCAATACCTTTAGCTAAAAATAAAAGAGATAAGTTATCATAAGCTATAAAAGCTGATATAAGTAGAATAGTAATCGCTATTCTTGAGTACAGTATCGATTTGTCTCGTCTTGAAGTAATTGAATTAGATAATAGTAAAAATATTAGTGAATTTAATAACATGGTTAAGAATAGAGAGATTCGAACTCCCACTTACACTAGGTAAGTCTAGTAGCCATTTACCTTAAATTATTCTTAGTCAAGTTGCTTTTTCAAACGTCTCGGTAGACAGGATCAAAATGCAATTTCTGGCTTCAATTTCATTTATGAAGATAGCCTCGTCATGTCGGAAACTTGGTCTTGGTGATTACCTTCTTAATCATTCTAGTAAATGATCGTAAGTTTATACTGGAGTATTAAACGACCAAACTAGGGAGGATAGTTCCATACTGTACATTAATTTCATATAACTAATCATTGAGCCCCTAGATTCCTACCTACCAGAATAAATTTTACGTGATAATATGTCACGGGTGTTTTGTTCTGTACAGCCTTTCTCCCTTCCAGCCCTTATATGTAGCTCTTGGATTAGGCACTGAAGCGCCTGTATACATTTAAATACTTTTACGCCGGAAGCTTCCTCCCCTCCCTTTATTGACGTAACATTGCGACGAAAGGAAATGAGTTTCCTAAGAGATTTTTTGCCTCTTTCTCCATAATCTCTATTAGCCAGATACTCATATGACTAATATGGAGCCCGGTACGAGAATTGCACTCATATCTTCCGATTACAAAACGAATGCATTACTATTATGCAAACCAGGCTTGGTCAGAATAGAGAGATTCGAACTCTCAATGTTAGTCGTTACATCCTAGCAGTTTCCTCTTATTATTCTTATAAATTATAGGTTTCTAAACTAGAAACCTTACTTTTTAACAAATTATATATGTAATTGTTAAAAATATTCATATCGGCTGTGCACAAAATATAGCTAAACCCCTCTAATTTTTTGTTTACAGTCTACCCATTACATTACTATTAAATTATATAATAAGATTATTATGCATTTTTAAAAATTTTCTCTTTTTTTCGTAGTTAACGTATAAATATACATATGATTTAACACATATATACTTAATACATTACTATCATTTTTTATATTATAAATAATGCATGGGTAACTTAAATAACAATAGATTAAAAATATCTAAAAGAGGTATGCACTTACTTACTGGGGTTAGAACTGGTAAGAATTTACATAAAGTTAATATATTAAAAGCTAGATTGAGAAGAGATTCTCAAGAGCTTAAACAATTACAATTAACTAACATTATAGAGAATTACTGTAGTTCATTCAGGGAAGATACAACTCTATCACAAGGGGGTAGTTTTACTCCCCTATCACAAGATGCAGGTGGATTACTACCTGGATCTAACAGCTTACATCACTTTAGAGCTAAACTTAGAAAGTTGGTGAAGGTTATGGAGACTAGCTGTGGGCTACATGAATCTTCGACTTCAACAAAACAATCTAGGTTAAGAAATGATGCTGTCTCTACACTTTTATTTGATCTAGAAAAACTTTTAATTGAAAATAACTTTACAGGTAACGAGGAACTCAGTTAGCTATAGAGGAGTTTTGGTTTGACCAGTTTACAGTATTAGGTGATAAGGATACATACAAAGGTACTGAGGGTATAGCTGACGGTAGTCTTCTTACAGACGGACTTAATAAATACTTGATGGAGAAACTAGATGTTATTATAGGGTATTTGGAAAGCTATATAACTAATACAACTGGTCTAATCCAATCTAAAGGTGTTGAAGGTGAGTTGGAGAACGTGGATTTATTGGATATTGAAAAAGTGGATTTTAAGGCTCTTGATAAAGGTGTGGCTAAGGTTCAAAGAAAATTACATAATAGAACTAAATCTGCATTGTTGGTAAAGATTATTACCACTCTAGGTGTGGGTGAGGTTGCAGGTGCTGGAATATTTATATTTTATACATGTTTAACTCATTGAGATTTTGATAGAAATTCTGAGGAGTCTACAAAAGAGAATATTAGATTAGTAGCTATCGCTAGTAAAGTAGGTAGAACTTTAATCCATAAATATTTATTCAAGACATTCCAATTAGAATGTGGAGATAATAATTTGGAGAAAAAGGTATCTTATGGTAATTGAAAAAAGGGTTATCTATCTACGGGTAATAACTCCTTTATAAATACTCCTACTGTTGCAGCTGAACTAGGATGTGTTATTATTGACATACTTGAAGCTTCTGAACTAATTAAAAAGGAGGTTCATAGAAGGAATTATAATGAGCAAGAGTATATTATTACTGTAGCTTATCCTACTTTAATAGAAAAATACGGTTATAGAAATGTGCATGTTCTACCTTTTAAACTTCCTATGGTTGTACCTCCTAAAGAGTATTCTAGAGATAATTTAGGAGGATTTTTATTAAATGATGTTAAATTCACTTACAGTCTTATCATTCCTAAAAATGCCTACAAGCATGATTCTACGTTAAGTGATGATAAGTTAGTATATAAACTGGTTAATGGTATTGCTGGAACGGCATATAAAGTTAATACTGAACTGTTAGAGTTTATATCTAACAACAAACATTTAGGTCTCTTGTTGGATAAAAATGTTCCACACAAGTTTGAGGATATTGAAAAAAAAGTAAGTATCAAGATTCTGTATATAAATTTCATGTAAGTAAAATTTTATTACAAGAGAATATACTAGATATAGCTAGTTTATATGCTCAATTCAGTAAGTTCTATTTTCCCATTAGAATAGATATGCGAGGTAGACTTTACTGTACTCCAGCTTATCAAAGTAATGAGTTGACTAAATCTTTAATTCTATTTGCCAAACCAGGTGTAATTGACAGAGGGGATTTTAAAGCTATTAATTACTTAAAGATTTATGGAGCTAATCTATTTGGTGCTAGCGTTAATGGTTCTAATATTAGTAAAAAATAAAATTATGCCAAACTTAAATGGGTAGCTGATAATCACGATAACATAGTCAACTTTAGTAATGGTATTCTATTAAAACGAGCTAAAGACAAATGATTATTCCTAGCATTTTGTATGGAATATAAACGTATGACTGATGTATTATTGAGTACAGTATCGATTTGTCTCGTCTTGAAGTAATTGAATTAGATAAGAGTAAAAAATTAGTGAATTTAATAACATGGTTAAGAATAGAGAGATTCGAACTCCCACTAGTAGATAAATCTAGCTAGCAATTTCCTCTTATTATTCTTATAAAATGGGAGGGGGTCTCTAACCTAGAGACCTTACCGTTAGAGTTTAAGATCCTCAATAGTATATGGATACAAATAAGAATAATCATACAACATCTGACAAAATGTCAGTAAAGTATTCCCGCTTCTAATCCTTAGTTTTTCCAGATAAATCCTCTAATTGTATATTCAGCTTTTCTTGTAAAAAAGGACAATCTAGACAACGACCATACGGGTATACATAAAATAGGCATTTAAATCCACCAGCTTTACATTCCATACTTTTTCCTATGGCATTTATTCATAAAAATAATATAGATAATATTAATACTACTAAACTTAGCATTAAATTATACTCTGCATAAGCAAACCCATGGAAAGATAAAACTGCAGATGCTGTAAAATTTAATAAACTAATTAATGTATATAGAGGCCATGGGGAAGGAGAAACTACACGTAAGGGATGCGCTTTAAGAAAATTACATATAAAAGTGTAAGGTGTAATAACACTACTTAAGCTTAAATATGGTTTTCTTAAACTATCTGTAGAAATATGTAAAGTAGATTTAATAGCAGATCTAGCAGTTAAATCTACAAATGTATTTTCAACAAGAGTAACCGCATACATTACAACTGTAAAGTATAAAAAGTATAAAACGGTACTAATTTGACCCAATTCAATAAATGGAGACTCTACGTGTTTAGCCCCTAATTGCATTAAAATTAAGAAATTAGCCACAAACACAAAGAAAGCTCATTTACTTAAAGGTCTAAATTGCATACCTCTTGATCTACTTACATCTGTTATAGGTAATAACAGTAGTATAAGGATAGCAGAGAACATAGCAATAACTCCTAATAATTTATTAGGAATAGATCTTAATATAGCATAGAAAGGAAGAAGATCAAAAAATTAATACAATTAAAGATCCAAAATTTAACAACATATAAGAGCAATTTTAAAACAGTTTATTTATCAATAACTTCAAATTTAACTTAAATAATATAATAAGTAAAATAATGGGAACAGTAATGATTATATTGCTCTAAAGTATTATTAGTTCTAGCCTTAAAGAATGCTCGACGTTATTTAAAAGAATTGAAATGGTCTTGCGTCTAGTCTTAGGATCCTTTTATAGATCTAATGTATCTATTAATATAATAACTTTCTATTTTTCAATTAGAGTATTGATGATTTGCAGCTTCATTAATTAAGAGTACTTTATGATCTATATTCTTACTTCTAGAGATAGCTAACAAATCTTCTTTTTCTAATTTAAGGTCCTTGTCCAGAATTAAATTACATGCTAAAAGCAGATCCTCTCTAGATAAACCCATTTTATCTAATTTTGTAATAGTACTAGTGTAAAGTGAGTTTAATCTTAAATCCACAAAAGTATTTTCAATAGTAGTAACACCGTACATTACAAGTGTAAAGTATAAAAAGTATAAAACGGTGCTTATTTGCCCAAATTCAATAAATGGAGACTCTACGTGTTTAGCTCCTAATTGCATTAAGATTAAGAAATTAGCCACAAACACAAAGAAAGCTCATTTACTTAAAGGTCTAAATTGCATTCCTCTTGATCTACTTACATCTGTAATAGGTAATAATAACAATATAAGAATAGCTGCGAACATTGCTATAACTCCTAATAATTTGTTAGGAATAGATCTTAATATTGCGTAGAAAGGTAGTAGGTACCATTCCGGAACAATAGCTGCAGGGGTTTGCATAGGATTTGCCCAGTTACGCCTAAGGAAAATATGTTATTATTGTAACCTCTCTCCTCCCCCACAAGCTTGCGGGGGAGAAAATCATTCATAAAAGACGGAAGGAAATAATTGCAAAGGTTATAGTTTAAAGAGTATTAATTCAATCTGAGAGAATTTTATCCCTATATTCTACAGCTAATAGAAGAGCTTGATGCTTATTAACTATAAAAAAGGATATTTTAAAAAAGATTATTTAATCTCTTCTAAAGATTCCTTTATCTCTGATAATAAACCTATTATAACTTCTCAGTTAACTATTTCACCCTTCATAGGCTCTATTTCTATATATATTCAGTTAAGTCTTATTTTTAGTTGATCTACTAAACTATAATCATTATTCACAAATATTCTAATATAAAGATTACTATTAATTTGGCAAATCTCCATTAGTTCCTCAAATAACATAATATCCTCCAAAGAATTTTTAGCAAAAGTATTATTATTATTAATGATAAAAGTATTATAGGAAGCAGCTGCACGTATATATTTTAATGTGGCTTCATTATAATTAATATACTTTTCCAATGTTTCTATACTAATATTAGAAAGTCACTTTTCTCTCCAAGCTATATATTGGTCATGCGGAACTTTTGATTTCTCTAATACTTTAAAACTATTATTTCACCTATTTTTTTCATCAGGGCTAATATGTACACCTTTCTTAGCAATAGATCTTAGACCATTTAACTCTAAAAGATATTGGCTAAGATATGCAATATTTTCTATGTCTCTTTTTAATTCAGCTTTAGTACTAGCCATATTCGGAAAAATACTGCTATTTAATGTAATATTGCTATGTACTTGACCAATTGATACACCTCTTCTTAAATCCACAAAAGTATTTTCAATAGTAGTAACACCGTACATTACAAGTGTAAAGTATAAAAAGTATAAAACGGTGCTTATTTGCCCAAATTCAATAAATGGAGACTCTACGTGTTTAGCTCCTAATTGCATTAAGATTAAGAAATTAGCCACAAACACAAAGAAAGCTCATTTACTTAAAGGTCTAAATTGCATTCCTCTTGATCTACTTACATCTGTAATAGGTAATAATAACAATATAAGAATAGCTGCGAACATTGCTATAACTCCTAATAATTTGTTAGGAATAGATCTTAATATTGCGTAGAAAGGTAGTAGGTACCATTCCGGAACAATAGCTGCAGGGGTTTGCATAGGATTTGCCCAGTTACGCCTAAGGAAAATATGTTATTATTGTAACCTCTCTCCTCCCCCACAAGCTTGCGGGGGAGAAAATCATTCATAAAAGACGGAAGGAAATAATTGCAAAGGTTATAGTTTAAAGAGTATTAATTCAATCTGAGAGAATTTTATCCCTATATTCTACAGATAATAGAAGAGCTTTATCTTGATACTTGCGACATTAAAGTCCTATTTTGTATAACATTGATTTAGTCATGTAAGGTTTTACTACATCACGTAATATTGGCATACTTTGTGATCTAATATATATTCTAGGTTTAGTAAGAGGGTTATAACAACTACATTCTAATCTATATTTAATAATTAAAACGTTCATTAATTTTACTACATCTTTAATAGAATAAGAGTCAGTACAAATTAATAACCTGTATTTTAGAGCAGCTGCATCTCCCATAATTAGATGTGCAAGAGCAATGGGTGTTAGCATATTATAAATATTATCGGGAATTATTTTTACACCATTAGGATAAAAAAAAGAATAGAGTTCTGTAAAACAAGGCATTGAACGGGTATATATTTGTATAGCGGATTTTTTCTTATTAATTGTAGTTCTATTTCTTGCCATAGGATAAGAAGAACAATAATGAGATAATAAAGAAAATACAAATCATATATACTCAAAATGGTCTAAAGATTGTGCAAATCCTAAACGAGCATTTTTTCGTCTATGTTCAAGCCATCCGTCAGAAAGTACTAAACCAATAACTACATGTTTAATATTATTAGGCAATTTCACAATAGCTAGCTCAGTTCGATTAAATTTTTCTTTTGCGGTAGATGATAAATTTTCTCCTCAAATAACTAAAAATTTACATTCCAATAGACCCTTTCAGATATACCTTAGGCACGGTTATAAAATTTTTTATTCATCCCCTTAGCTATAAAGGGAGTTAATTCAATTTAAAAGAATTTTATCCCTATATTCTACAGCTAATAGAAGAGCTTTACAAGAACTACCGCAAGTAGGACATGAACCACCACAAGTTGAACACATCTTTGCCTTATTGGACTTAGGAAGTTTTAATGTAGAAGGGAAACGTACTTGTCAACCCCTAATAACTTTATTTGGTGTATATATGGGGTAGATATAATACTCTCCTCAATCTCTACGGTCGGAAACTGCCTTTAGTCAAATAGTTAAACGACTTATTCAAACTTCCTTATCTGTAAACCGCTCATTAACACTACTATATATTTTATCAATAAGAGCATTAAGTCCAAAGTAAGTATGGTGGCCTCCTGACTTAACCAACTGTTTTACTCAGACTAATAAGTTAAAACTATCGCTTTTTCAAAATAAAAAGTGTGAGTATTTTTCCAATAATGGGAATAAAGATTTAAAAACATTATCTATACCTTTTACAGTTAAAGATAAAGTTTTAGTACTTTTAACTAAAGAAGTCTTTATACCCATACTATTTAAAGTGTTAGTCATTATTTCCATAATTTGCTTATTAGATTCAACATTAGATTGTACAATATTAAATAAAGGAACAATAACAATAGTACTATTTTTCTGTTTTCATTCCAATTTTAAATGTAAAGTACCATCACCTAAAAATAATCCTCAAATAAAGAGAAAACAAGGAGAAATTTTATTTTCAGGAATATTAATGCTAGACACTTTTTTCAATAAAACTGGATCTAAGTTAAGGGAAACTACTTTATCCTTAATACTTAATTTATAACGAGAAGAATGAGCAGTCAAGGAATAAGCAATGCTTATCAACAAAACTTTATACATATCATCTGAATTTTTTTGAATTAAATTCTTTAATTTATAAATTTTTTTTAACTTATGTATAGCTTGATACTTTGCTCCATAAAGCATATAAAAGTATGGAACAAATATTGAAAAGAATGTATCTCAACCTGATAATCTATATATTATAACAAATTTACCCATACTATTCAAAGATATGTTAAAAGTACCTTTATTAGATAAAGACTTATCTAATCTGAGAAGAAAAAGTACACTTTGTTCCGATAACAACTGAGTAGCTGTACAAATAGGATAAAAATTCAACCCTGATCTAAAAATACCACCTATATAACCTTCCGCCTGTCAAAATCCGTTAGCAACTATACAGAATTCTTTATCTGTACCTTTACCTGTAGAAAAAAAATGATTTTTTTTGGTTAAGAATCAACCCTTTACTTCCGATAGGGTAATTTCTTTATTACCTAACATACCTTTAGTAGTAGGTTTAACCATATCAGGTTCAATCAGTGTTGATTCCTTCTGAGATATAGAAAGGTCATTACTTTCAGTCTTTAAACAAGTATAGAAAGTAAATAAATAACAGATACGCCTAAGGCCTTATCCCTGAATAGGTTTAAACTATCCATTTAACGGAAATAATAAATATTCCCTGCACTCTTTCGAGTGGGGCTTGACTATATCTTAAGCTTGCGCCAACCAACATCTAGTCGATGAACTGCATACCTAAAATGATAGGTACTTGGCTGCGGATTACCCATTTATCATATATTATGATAATCTGTGTCGATTTTACCATACCACGAGTCATTACCTGTGCCATAAGATATGTTACCATTCTTATTTGGTTGAAACAGCTTTAGGGCTTTCCCGACAATTTGATGGTTTGTAGCCAGAAGTTCATTCTGACAGTAACTAAAGTCAACTCCCTCTTAATAACATAATTTTCACTCATTTTTCTAATAACATTATATCTAAATCTATAATAAACTCACTAAGATTCCTCAGAGAAATCATTTTGTCTACTACGATTCATACCTGCCTTAAGACTTTGAATACGAGCAAGACCTTTATAAGTAAGATGATCTTTACTTTTAATAAGATCCGCTGTTTCACATCAATCCTGAAAATCTAAGGCCTTTACACCTCTAATTTTATATTTCTTGAAGAAAGGTAGAATTTTTTCATAAAGATCTAGAAAATTTTCACATTTAAATTGGCCAAAACCTCTATTAGGTTGTTCAAAATAATTACCACAACCGAAATAAGCTATCATCTTTTTTAATAGTAGCTCATCCCTTATGTTTTGCGTTAAGATAAAAGCTAATTCTACCCTAAATCCTATTTTCGTAGTACCTTTTCTTATTTTAACTGAGAAACAAGCCTCCCCAGAACTAAATCCTGCGATTCAATCTGGGTGAGGGATTTCTTGGTTTACTGTTATAGGTTTTACAGCTTGAATTGTTTTAGGGAAAGCTTCTTTTAATACTTCGGATAAACCTTTATTCAAAGAAGCCCTAATGTTTACAATTTCTTGTATTCCGTCCATAGTTTTATTATACTCTTCACTCATCATTATTTCAACCGCACGTTTAAATAATTCAAAATCACCCCTTTTCTGTGTAATTAAGGGATAATTATAAAAATGAGCTAAAATTATAGATAAATGCTTTTTGGCAGATACAACGTAAGTAACCGAATCTTCTCCTTGTTTAATAATACTACCAATTCCCCCTAAATAAGCTTGGATATCCTCCAATATAGTTAAATCTTTTTTGTGTAGACCGATGGAAAATACAGGTTCAATCTTTCAACCTGCCTTATATTTATTAGATTTACTTATTTTAAGTATGAAGGATCCTTCCGCATCAACAAACCCTGTTATAAATGAAGGGCTAATAAAACCATTATTATTGGAATTACTGATACTACGGCCGCTCGATTTGTAACAAGAATGTCTACTATTTTTAGCTAGGAATCTTATTTTTAAAGTATATGATTTAAGTATGTGAATAATATAGCATGATATAATGTAATTATAAAATATAAATGAAAAAAAGTCATAAGTTTGCTTATTAATTACATAATTTTCTGAATCACCCAGAACGTTGGGCATAAAGAATACAAATAAAGACAATACAAATATAAATGCAAATATTGTAATAAGATCTTTAAATAGGAAATAAGGTGCCATAGGAATTCTTTCATAGTTTCCTGATACACCTAAAGGATTTCCTGATCCAGCTGTATCATGTAAAACGATTAAATGCATTAGTGCTAAAGCAGCTAAGACAACAAATTAGTTTATAAAATATAAGAATGTATCTAAACATAGAATATCTAAATATAAAAAAAAAACAAATATAAAAATAGAGTATCTTTATATTTAAATATCTAATCATCTAAGTACATAGATGCCATATGTAGAGCATAAAAGTTTAACTCTTCTTATTTTTGTTTGTTTAGCTGTTAATATGAAACCAAAAACAAAATAAGAATGTTTTTATTTGTTCTAGTCTTGAGGGAATTTAAGATTTTTATATCTATTTGATAGCTTTAAAGAATTTAATCAAATAATATAACTATCTTTTTTATAACCTATTAGAGGATAATTATTCTCAAGAGAGAAAAAGTTAATGATCTTCTGTATATCTTTTGTAGACGATACACGAACAAGAGATACATCATTTTTACTTGAATAATAAATAGCTCTACTAGACTTAAAAAATAAATGAATAGCTTTCATTAAAGTACTATTTCCCTTTTGACTAATACTGAAAGAGATTTCATTATTGGCTTGAACGAAGAATGACCCTTCGGCTACCACAAATCCAACAAATCAATCTTTAAAGTATCAAACTTTATGCAAGATATCCAAAGAGTTATTAAAAACTAATGGACTATAATTAGGTATAATATCTGGTAATAATTCTCACTTCTTTATATTGTTATCTAAAGTGTATAAAAGTAAATTGTACTGGTTAATTCTATTTTCTGTTAAGAAAAATAAATTATTTTTTAGTAATAGAGGTACCAGTATATATTTTAATTCGAAATTGTAGATAACAAGTTTACTTAAAGTAGGATTTATTTTTGCAATTACCCCGAAGTGTAATTTACCCAGTATATATTCAAATGTTGCAAGGTCTCTGTTATTGAAAGTTATAACTAAATTAAATTCTATGTAACCATTAGATTTTTTTCTAGCTTGTATATAACCATCTCCATCTATAAGACCTACTAAAAAGCTTAAAAAGCTAACATCCACATTAGGATGTATTATTTCCTTTTTACTAGTAAAAGGTGTTTTAGTTAACTCTATCTTATTAATTCAATGTTCATAAGTCTTAGTGTTTAACACACATGTTGCTAGAATAGGAAAGATAAAAAAAGATACATACCTATAATTATAAATATACCCGTTAACCGGGTATATCATTATCTCACGATAATGTTTAGACTATATCATATAAAATATTATTTATTTTATTTTGCCGTGTAGTCGTTGAGCTATAATAATTATAAAGTGTCCCGTAAGGGATAAAATTTAACTATACTTTGCTGCTTATTAACAATAAATTGTCTTCCAAGCATTAAGGCAAATTTTAATACCCCTATCTTATCGCTAAAGGTAAAACGAAGTGTAATGAGAAAAATCTATTTAATGTAGCATTGTTAACACTGAAACCTCCTCAAATGAACTCAACAATATCTTGTCCTACTCAAGGTATAGCACTCATAAGATTAGTAATACAAAATTCTAAACCTTATATAATAATAACTGGTGGTTGTGTAAAGATTATAGTAATAATATGAATCATAATTATATGAAGAACATCTTTATTTCGATGTTACATCCGAGGAAGAGAGTAGTTTTGTGAAGGAGGGTAAGCTCTTATTCTTTTAATAGATAGAGCGACGGTTAAACCTTCTTTATTTCTAACAGGTTTACCATCGTTCAATCTCTGTGTTATAGTATTATTACTTACATGAAGAGCTTTAGCACAAGAAATTCCATTAGTAAAAAAACTAAAATAATCCTTTAAAAAAGTGGCTTTAATAATATAGGTAGATCTTATATATTTTTTTTCATGAATTATAATAGCTCTACCTTCAGAATCTATTTCTATTAAAGGTTCTGACTTAATCAGAAGATCTAGTTCAGATTTTACAAGCTTATCTAATGTAAAAGGATTAGAATTAGTTGATAATCTATTGTTGTTCATAGTATCACCTAATTTAATGATTAATTTTTTACCCTTTTCTGTAAGATGCTTTCCTTCTAATATTAAAAAAGCAATTGTTCTAAAATCAAGGTAGTCTTTGTGTTTCTTAGTCCTAAATTGTAAATGATCGAAATAAGGTATAAGTATATTACATAAGTAATCAATTTGGGATATCTCTAGAATAGAGATAGGTTTATTATTACCTTTTACTTTTTTGTCACTTATATTAATTAATTTAGTAGTACTACCTAATATATAAGAGTGTTTGTCCAAGAAACTAAGAATAAATTCTCTTATTTTTTCTAAAACCAACCTATTAACCTTTGTAGTGACAAGTGAGATACGAGGAGTCATATCATGTTTATTTAAATAAAATGATCCGTCACCTTCTAATAAACCAACTAAATAATTACCTGTAATACATATTCTATGATCTTTAGACAAATCGTGGTTTATCCTTTTATCATTCATACTATTTTTTATACTAATAATTTTAGAGTATAAATCTTGTATATTTATTTGACTAATCTTTCTATTTTTGAACATAAAGAATGCTTTTTTAAAGTCCAAATAATCTAAATGTTTTGTTGTGTTTAATGCATATTGTTCAAATAGAGGTATTAGTATAGATTTAATATCACTTATTTGAGATATAGTATATACTAATAAATCTCTCTCCGTATTAAGCCTACCACATTCTAAAGTAGTTTTTATAAACTCTAAGGTAGCTCTATCATCTCTGTGTAAACTAATTCTAAACACAAATTCAAAACCTGTTACACCCCCTTCTTTATTTCTACGTACTCTAATTAGAAAATTAGATTCTGCTTCACATAAGCCTACAAACCATTCAATAAATCCCATATTTATAGATGGTTTTAATAATACTTCATGGGAACCCTTATTTTCATTATGAAAACTAGATGAAAATGTAAAGGGAACAATTAAAGAAGTAATACATGTACCTTATACAACCCTGTCCTGCAAGCGCCATAAAAATATAAAAACGCTCTTTTTTAATATAAGCACTACTAGAGGCAATAATTAAAAAAGCAGGAATCAGAAAAATTTACGCAAATAATATCCATCAGCTTTGCTGAAGGATTTAAGGTTTTCTTAAATTTCTTTAAGGATTGGACTATATCTTTACCATACTATCGCTATAACATATATGTATTATAAGCTAAATAGTAAGGTATATCACGTATAGTCTCTGAGGACCCTATTACGTGTATTATAAGTAGGTTACCTGCTGATTGTTCATTGTTTTATCTTTAGAGTTGTTACGTCTTTTTGTTTCTTTGTTTTCAAAAAAAATAAACTTTTAAACATAATAAATAATACAAATATTATCCAATTTATTGTTAAAGATCGTATCTAAAGTCTTAGAAGTTTCCAGCATATAGTGATATTTTTCAACAGCTATTACTTACTTAACTGTTGCCAAGTCTTTAATTTGCTCATTATAGCTATATTATTAGCTTTTAATATTTAAAACGAGCAAACCCTGTACTTTATGCTTATTTTAGTAAAGATAATTAAATATAGTATAAAGCCTTTTGTCTCAATATAAAAAAATTTTATGTTGAGAAAAGACCCCGACTGTACATTAAGCATCATTTCAGACACCCACCTGTGACCCAGTCTGTCGCGATAGTTTACTCTACCGACGGTCTTTATGCTAAACAAATATATTGACCGTTTTCACAAGTATTGCTGCAAAATATTAAATAGGGTGAGTTCTAAATAAATATTTCCTCACCGAATTCTGCAACTATGTATAACTAATAAATATATAAACCAATAGGCTCCGCTTATGTTTGTTTATTTTAATTTTTATATAAAAAACTAATACAAACTTAAACACCTTTAAATACTAATGCTCCCTAATGCTCATCTTTACCAATCCTCCTCCAAAGGTCTTTCACTTCTTCCCACTTCGAGTATTATATCTCTTTCCAATACGGTATCTGTATCCCTTCAGCTTCTTTTCTTGAGCTCTTTCCTTCTTTTCAAGCATCTTCACTGTCCTCTGCAGTTCTTCAATCAGCTGTTCCTGATCCTTCTGCTTCTTTTCCTGCTCCAACCTCTCTCTGTGCAAGAGTTCGACCGTCTCTTCAAGCTCCAACCTCTCACTGCGAAAGTGTCCGACCATCTGTTCAAGCTGACGCTGGCTGAACGTATGCAATTTGGTAGGATCGTAGTATACTTCAGATCCGGCTGAAAGTTGGGAGTTGTCCAAGTGCTCAAGCACATGGGGTGGTAACTTGATATCGTCCATATCCTGCTCAGGTTGGGCTGAAGGGGGTGTTTCCGTGATCCAGTTGTAAGGAACAACCTGAGCAGGCTGAAAGGGTGACCAGGCTTCACCTCTCACTTGAAGAGGTGAAAAGGAGGAATAGAGATCCCAGAGCGGTAAACCGTGCGTAGGGTAATCGGGTTCTCCGCTTGAAGCAGAGAGGGTAGAAGAAGCGGGTGAATTGATGGAAGTAAACATGGTTGGACAGACTTAAAATCCGAAAGAACAGTGGTGTATTGAATTGGCGATGTGGTGGTGGGCTGGTGAAGAATAAGACCGAAAGAAAGGCCGACCTTTATACTTTAGAACTCTCTTCTCATACCTTCACATGCAACCGGTTTTCTCCCGGGATTAGGCAGCAGACAGATCTGACAGCCTTGTCTGGAAGGCAACGCCATAGCCAAGCAGGCTGCAAGATTGCCAAGCCTAGGCAGCAGCCATATCTGGAAGGCTACAATATTGCCAAGAGAATGAAACGAGCCACAGCTAATCATCTGCCAATCCGAGAGGGAAGAGCTATCTTTATCTCTTTCAGATGACGCGTCTTTTGTTGGAGATCGCCGATCATAGTGAGTCATAGATAACGGTGGACCAACCAGATATACCAGCCTTATCTTTTGTTGTCCAGCTGACCCATTCTCGACCCGCACTTCCGTACTGTTGCCTGCTTGGCACTGCAGTAGCCTAGTCTTAGCTCGTTGGAGCCTGCTTGGCAATAACGAGATTTAGCTGTTGCCTGGAACACTGTCAAAGTATAAGTACCCTTCATTTCTTGTGCTTAATCTTCATCACAACTTCGATCACCACATCACCAAGTTACCTGATCAACAGATCATCAAATCATCTTTACGACTACCAGTTCCATCAATCGAACATCCAATCATCTTTCCGCCTACCAGTTCCATATATCGATTACGCCAAATCACCTTTTCACCTACCGACATCTCAACAAACTACCTCTCAACAACCATCCATCCGCCCAACAAGCATGGCTTCTCCAGGCTCTATCACTTTCAGTGAGAATGAGGATTATTTTGAGAAAGAAAGATTTAAGACCGCCCGTTCGTGGGAGAGTTGGGACAACGCAGCTCAGTATCAGGCATCTGAGCATCACGTCGCAAGATACGTGATGTTAATTATCCTGAAGGTTTTCGAAATCCTGGATTGGAATATCGTTCCACAATTCTACACCCACGCTGGAATGTGGCCAGACCTTGTTTTGGAATCTTTCCAACTTCAACCTGAAAAAAGTCGGAAACGCGTATTTGTACCCCGAGTGTACATCGAACTGAAACAAAAAAGCAACCCGAAGGATCCGATAAAGCAACTTCTAGACTCTATGGAACACAATGGTTCACGTTTCTTGAGCAGCAAAGGATACCTTATCGGAATTACAGGAACAGACTGGACGATAATGGAATTTCAACGTGTCATTCCCCAGAATGCGGTAAACGCTCAAACCCTGTTGCACAACTTCTACGAAAACCCGTATAGTATGCCTACAGGAGAACGACCTACACCTTCACGGTCATACACGGGGAAGGATGCCATAAACATTTCAAATAAGGAAGGATTTGACGATATGCTCAAAGCCTTGCGTTGGATTGCGAAAAACGAGGAGTCCAGGGATTTTGTCCCCTATAAGGGACGTGTAGAGAGACTTCCGGAGTCATTAACAGTTCCAACACTGGCTGGATATGAACAGAGTGAGGATGTGGATTTATCTGCTTTTGAGTACATGAGTGACCTTTTTTGAGAGAGGTTTGGAGGTACAATTTTTGTTGTGGCAGAATGGAACTTGAAGATGAGGACCTCTACAAATTGGGCTCGGACTACGCATATCTCATACCATTCTTAGAGAGTGAACTAAAAGGCGGTGGAAGTATCATGGAAGCAGAGCAAGATGAGGCAGGAGGGCAAAGTCAGGAAAGGAGGATTTAGAAGACAAGGCAGGACAATTATTTTTCCGGGAAAGTTTCAATGTTTCATTTTATGTACTGGATTTGAGCATTCAACATACTTAATCCAATCTTTATGTAATTTAATTATTATGGAGTTTTAATTTTTCATCTCTCAGCCTGTCTTTAACATATCAATCTGACCTCTTAAATTAGTTATGTGTTTGACAGGTTGTAATTATTAATGAAATTGGATAGAATAGAAATGGTTTTGTCTCCAACTTTTTTTGGTACAAAAAAGTAGGCTCAGCATTAATTAGGTAAAAAGTAACTTGTGTCTTTTGGGCTTACTTCCCGGTACATTAGCAACAATAGATTAAATCCAATTTAATATACTCTTGCTATGATATCAGCTTGCGCCAATTATTTTTTTTTATTAGTTATACATTTGAGGCAAACATAGCACCTCATAATGACATTTGCCCATAAGGAAGGACGTACAAATATACTTAATATAAATTAAAAGACATTTACAAAAAGCTAGTATAACTTTGAATTCGTGTATACTATTAGTCATATTCTATAACTAAATATTCCGACTGTGCATTAAGCATCATTTCAGACACCCATTAGTGACCCAGCCTGTCGCGATCATATAAATAACCGACGATCTCTAACTTTTAGTTCTATATTTTATTAAAATTAGCCTTTATTTAAATAAAACAAAACTAGAAATTCTTTGATCGTATCCACTAACATCGCCAAAGAAATTTAAATATTTCTTCAATATCCCTGTCGGGCTATTCTACTTTACTTTTTATTTTTTTTTATAAATTGCATAAAAAGTATTACTAATAGGACTATAATTTAAATTCAAACCTACAACAATATTTAAACATATTTAACAATTCAACGTCTTCTTAATATCTTTTTTGGTGTTTGTAACGCCCGATATATGGTTTTTTGAGAACAACCTAAAGATTTAGATGCTTCTGTTATACTAGGAAACTCACCATATACTGTATAGTCCATGTTATAAACCAATATAGCTTTAGAATTCTTTTTCATATTTTGAATAGCCTCTTCAGAATAAATAGGTTTAGTTCTATTTAAAGCAGATAGTCTAATTGCTTCTATAGTACTAGGAGAGAATGTTTTACCTTTATTTAAACTACCAATAGCTAATCTACGCTCTTCACTGTAATTAGTTTTCATATTTAATCTAGTAGTTTCGCTATGTTTATAACCAAAGCTTGAGCCCGCTTCAGTCAATATGTTATAGTTTGGTAATAAAGATTTTAAGTAAAAGTCTTCCAAATCCATTAGTTTTTTATTATTCTCTTTTGTTACTATTTCAGGAAACAACTCCAAAATTAAAAATGCGAAAGAAGATACACCATGTTTCTTTACTGCATTTTTAACTACTTTACTACCATGAAAATTGAATAAATGATTAGAAAATCTAGCATGGAATCTACCAGTGGAAGCTGATCCTATGTAATAATCAAGAGTAATTTTATTTAAAATTAAATAAATACCACTAAGACCTCGAGTATCTTCCAAAACTCTAGATTTAACAGTTTTATCAGATAGATCTTCATATATAAAAACGGGATTAAGCTTTTTTTCGGATATGAATTTCGTTAACTCTTCACTAATTAATCTACGCGGAGGTGATACAGAAAAATGTCTTCTACCAATAGTATTGGATTTATTTATACTTGTAAAGGTACCTGGTCTAGTATAATAAGAGTTGAATTTGTTTACATTGTTTTTGTTGTTATGGTTGAATTCAAACCATTTTGGGCTATTTGACAAACCCAGGAAGGCTGTAGCCATCATTAAAATAAATATAACAGTACCAATAGTTCATACTAGAGTTCTTGGTGCTCTATATGATCCGTAGTACATACCTCTACCAATGTGCAAGTAAACAATAAAGAAAAACGCTGAAGCAGTATTACTATGTAAATAACGTATTAATCATCCATTATTTACATCACGCATAATATGCTCAACACTATTAAATGCTTCTGCTACACTAGGATTGTAATGCATAGCTAATGTTACACCTGTAACAATTTGTATAATTAAACAAAAAGCTAATAAAGAACCAAAATTTCACATGTAACTTAAATTTAACGGTTGTGGTGAATCTACTAAGTAAGAATTCGCTAACCTTAAAATAGGGTGACTTTTTAACAATCTCATTTATTTGTATATTCTTTTTATTTTTATTTAATTTAATAAATTATGTTTATAATTTGTTAACCTTATAAATAGGTAAATGCAATTTTTTAAAATTTGCTCTTTTTATTTAATATTTAATGTATAACTATACCTATAACTCTGTACATGCATAGCTAATACATTAAATTTATTTTTATCAAAACGATGTATTTAGTAATCATACAACATCTGACAAAATGTCAGAAAAGTATTACCGCTTGTAATCCTAGATGTTACTAATTAACATAATCACTTATTAAATAAGCTTGTCTCATGAAAAATCCAGAGTCTGACATAGACTTCTCATAAGCAGGCATTAAGCTGCCACTTGTGCTTTTAAAAGCATCAAATAGATCATTACGATCACCTCTTCTACAGACAGAAGCTGCTGTATTTAGAGAATGTATCATACTTCTTAGTTTATTTGCTCTTAATCTCGCTTCAGTTGCATGTCTCACAAATGAATTGTAATACAGGGTATAACCGTGACTAGTTAAACGCCCATTAGGTAAAACAACTGAAGCTTGCATATTACATAATGCATAGATAATATTAATTACCGAACTATCATACACACTAAAAAAACATACTACAAAACACACCTTATAATATAAGTTGTTAAATAATTTATATATTACAATAGTAATAATAACATTTATGAAAATTAATAAACCTAAATACAATAGGTAATCTAGGGAAAGAGACACTAGATATTCATTAATGGGGTGTCTCACAAAGATATTAGTTAACAATATAAAAATAATCTCTACAACAATTAAAGGGTAGTGGTGAAAATCATTTTTATTAAAGGTTAATAAAGAACCAAAATTTCACATATAACTTAAATTTAACGATTGTGGTGAATCTACTAAGTAAGAATTCGCTAACCTTAAAATAGTATTACTTTTTAATAATTTCATTTGTTTGTATATTCTTTTTATTTTTATTTTAATTTAATAAACTATGTTTATATTCGTTCTTATCATATAAACAGGTAAAAATACATATTGTAAATTTTCTCTTTATTTCATAGTTAATGTATAAATATACATATGATTTAACACATATATACTTAATACATTACTATAAATTTTGATCAAAAGTATATATTTAGTAATAAATTAACTATATTTATATAAAATGGGTGCTTATCCATTATAATGAAAGTATATATATGGATTTTCTTTTGTATTGAATTTATCCCTTTTTGCCTTTATACGCACTTATAATTAACAAACGGTAAAAAAAAAAATAAGTGATTTGAACACTTAACCTTCCGTGTATAAACGGATGCCCTGCCTCTTTTTTTTAGTAATTTCTAATTAGAAATTACGTAAAAAAAAAACAAGAGCTAATTTATTTTTTGTTGGGCTTTGTCAATAATATAATTATCTTCTCCCTAATTGCTGTGTAAATATAAATTTACCTTTCAATTTTCCAGTTTATAAATATAATTCATTTACTGGGATCTGTTATATTATCTTGTAAACATCTGTTTACCTTTCATAACAAATTAATGGTAAAATAACCCTTTATTTTAGCCCCTAACTTTTTTTTACATATATCATTATATATTAAAAAAAAGTAAGGAAGTGGGGGGGGACCTAAAAAGAACAAACAGATGAAAAAAAAAGTAAATGTAACTGCAATTTTCCAGCTTAAATCTAAAAGATTTATATTCTGGGATTTGTTATACTATCTTGTAAACGGACGTTACCTTTAGTAACAAGTCTTGTAAAATAACAACTATTTTAGATAAATCTATCTAAAGTTCTTAGATAGGTTTTATCCTACTATTGTTCCTGTAATATAGATAATCATTTATTTTTTTTTTTTATTAATAAGTTAGACCTAAAAATGACCGTTTGATATAATATTTAAGCTACACTTTTAGAGTACAATTACAAAACTCACTTTGTTTAAACATTAATTTAGCTTTATTTATAGCTAAAAGGCTGTCTGTTTCATTATTATCTATATAAGATAATGGATTAGTTTTAAGAATTTTTTTTCCTAGATCAGATCTAAATTCATCTATCCCCTCAATGACAACAGGTACATGGATAACATGATCTCCTTTAGGTATCTCTATCCTAAATATAAGTTCCGATTCAGGAGTTTCACTAGTACCAGATGAAAAGTTATTCTCTAAACCAGAGAGCCCGCTAACATATGCATGTGGTGTAGAAATATCTACATTAATATAAGATGTTTGTCTACTATCTATCGTAAGTGCATTTTTACCTAGTTCAAATACAAATCCTAAAGTTAATAATACGAAAAACACCATCATAACGACTAGTCCATAGATATCATTCGTATAACTACTGACACTATAAGGGTAAACTAATAGAATTTCCAAGTCAAATAGCAAAAATAACAGTCCAAATATAAAAAATGATACGCTGAACTGTGTTCTATTTTGACCTAAAAATGAATGAAATCCACACTCGAATACACTATCTTTTTCCAGGTATGGATTATGTGGTGCTAAAATTAAATTAATAGCTAATAATAAAATCGCTAAAATAGGTATAAATATAATAAAAAAAGTCGTCGTTGTCATTTATAAATTAAAAAGGAGTAATGCTAATATATTAGCTAAACTTAATAACTCTTCTGGTATAAAAATAAACCATCCTATAACTAATGTTATAATTGAAATAGATAAACTTAACGAACTTGATAT
>Ga0210040_10002869_pt1 | contig 23831 bp, 20 predicted proteins | sample CryGeyCG12114_NA_FD_185462 | JGI IMG/M metagenome (GOLD analysis project Ga0210040, IMG submission 185462) | Groundwater microbial communities from aquifer - Crystal Geyser CG19_WC_8/21/14_NA (SPAdes) (version 2) | ecosystem: Environmental > Aquatic > Deep subsurface > Groundwater | place: USA... | reverse complement strand
GTCGTGCTGACCGTAACCATCATGGACCTCATCTCGCAGCAACTGCGCAAACTGGTGATCTGATTATGCGCGCCGCGATCTATTTCACGCCACCGCAAAACCATCCGCTCACCGAGCGCGCCGCCATCTGGCTCGGGCGCGATGCCTTCGACGACCGCCTCACGCGCGGACGTGACCCCGAACTTGACCCGCTTGTTTCGGAACCGGCGCGGTACGGCTTTCATGCCACGTTGAAAGCCCCGTTTCGCCTGCGATCGGACGTGCCATTCGCCGGTTTCGCGTCGCCATTTGCCGCTTTGGACGCCGCGTTCACCGCTTTCACGGCTGAGCAAAGTCCGTTTGAACTCGGCCATCTGGCGATCGAACGCATCGGCCGCTTCTTCGCCCTGACGCCGTTGCGCGCACCTGCAGCACTCGGAAAACTCGAACAATCCGTTCGCGAGGCGTTCGAACCCTTCCGCGCCCCGCTTTCCGAAGCCGAGATCCAGCGCCGCCAACCCGATAAACTAACGCCCCGCCAGCGCGAAAATCTCCAGCGCTGGGGCTATCCCCATATCGGCGAAGATTTCCGTTTCCACATGACGCTGACCAACTCAGTGGATGAGGAAGCCTACGCTGTAGAACGCCGCCTAAACACCCATTTCGGCACGGTTCTTGATCAATCGCTTCAAGTCGCAGGACTTGCGTTGTTCGTTGAACCGCAGCCCGGCGCCCCCTTCAAAATCCACGCATATCGCCCTCTGGGCACCGCTGACCAAACCGAAAACAGGCCATGACCGAGCAGATCTTCAACAACGCCACCATCGTCCTTGCCGACGACGTTCTTCAAGCCGGCTCCCTGGTCGTGCGCGACGGCATCATTGCCGACATCAGTTCCACCAGCACCCGCACCGGCGAAGATCTCGGCGGCGACGTTCTGATCCCCGGCTGCGTTGAGCTCCATACGGATCACCTCGAAACCCACCTCCAGCCACGCCCCAAGGTCCGCTGGAACCTCGATGCGGCCCTGCAAGCGCATGATGGTCAGATCGCAACCTCCGGAATTACAACGGTTTTTGACGCTCTGCGGGTCGGCCTTGAAGGCGACACCGAATTCGCCGTGTCCGATATGGCTGACATGGCCGACACGATCGCGTCCGCCAATGCGCAGGGCCGTTTGCGGGCAGACCACTTCATTCATCTGCGCTGCGAAGTGTCCGTGCCGGATGTAGTGGAGCAGTTCGAGCTGCTGAAAAGCAATGGTCGCGTGCGATTGGCCTCGCTCATGGACCATGCGCCGGGTCAGCGTCAGTTCGTCAGTCTCGAAGCCTATCGCATCTATTACCAGGGCAAGAAGAAGCTAAGCGATGCGGAATTTGCCGCTTACAGTGAGCGCCGCATCGCGGATTCGGAAGCCAATTCCGACCGCAACCGCCGCTCGATCGCAGAGCGTTGCCAGAAAGCTGGCATCGCCATCGCCTCGCATGATGATGCGACGGCAGCGCATGTCGAGGAAAGCGTGTCGCTGGGCATTGCCATGGCCGAGTTTCCAACCACGATGGAAGCGGCAAGGCTGTCGCGCGAAGCGGGCCTGCATGTGTTGATGGGCGCGCCAAACGTCGTGCGCGGCGGCTCACATTCCGGCAATGTGTCGGCGATCGATCTTTTGCACGCCGGCTCGCTCGACATTCTGTCGTCGGATTATGTCCCTTTCAGCCTGGTGCAGGCGGCGTTTTCGCTGGTTGAGGCCGGCGATCTCGATCTGCCACGCGCCATCCGCCTGATCTCGGCCAACCCCGCCGATGCGGCGGGCCTGAGCGATCGCGGCCGCATCGAAATCGGTCGGCGCGCCGATCTCGTTCGCGTGCGCACCGCGCCCGGCCGTCCGCCGCGCGTCGCGGCTGTTTGGCGCGAGGGCGACCGTGTTGCGTGAGGGGACCTTCGTTGCCGTTGTCGGCCCAAGCGGGGCCGGCAAGGACACGCTTTTGAACGGCGCGGCCGAGGCGCTGGCTGGTCGCGGTGACATCATCTTCGTGCGCCGGATCATCACGCGTTCGCCCGACGGGGCGACGGAAGATCACGACACGCTCAGCCCCGAGGCTTTCCAACACGCGCAGGCCGAGGGAGAGTTTAGTCTTTCCTGGGCAGCCAATGGCCTTTGCTATGCCTTGCCGCAGTCGGCATGGGAAGCGAAGCGCGGCGGGAAGGTTGTCGTGGCGAATGTGTCGCGCGCTGTTCTCAGCGACGCTGTCGCCGTATTCGGCGCCATCGTTCTGATCGAAGTCACCGCCTCACGTGACGTCTTGTTTCAGCGGCTTTGCAGCCGCGGGCGAGAAGCGCCAGCCGAGATCGAGAAGCGGCTTGCTCGCAAGCCGGGCTTCGATGTTCCACCTGGTGTTTCCCGCCACCTAGTGGTCGACAATTCCGGTGCCATCGAGACCGGCATCGCAAAGATGGCTGAGGCTATCGCATCGGCGAACTCCCTATCCGCCATGGCTTAACAACCTGATCGATGATTTTGCGTGCGCCGGCGTTCTCCACAACGTCCGGCGCTAAACGCGTGGCTCCTTGCGGTCGCACCGCTTCTCGTGGGGCTATTAGCGTCTGAAAAGAAATGAGCGGGACGCGTGAACGCCCCGCTCGGTTAGTTGACCTGTCTTAGGCGAAGCGGAAGTCGTCCGCGCCCAGGTTCGCCAATGTTGTACCTGCGATCAGCAATGTGTTCTGGTCATCAACGGTGATCACAACGTCATTGCCCACCTGCGTGGTGGCTGCCAATACCGCATTAAAGCCGTCGAACAGACCTTCGAAGCTGATCCGGTCCGGATCCGACACGCCGAAGTCCTCGATGCGGTCCTGGCCGAAGCCGGCCGCGAAGTGGAACGTGTCGAAGTCCGAACCGCCGGTCAGGATGTCATTGCCGGCACCGCCTTCGATCAGGTCATTGCCCGAGCCGCCGGTCAGCCGATCATTGCCGGTATTGCCAAGCAGTTGATCATCGCCCGAGCCACCGGTGAGCGTGTCCTCGCCTTCGTTGCCGCTCAGGATGTCGTCACCCGAGCCGCCATTCAAGGCATCGTTGCCAAGGCCGCCAGCCAGATTGTCATCGCCGGCACCGCCGTTCATCGTGTCGTTGCCCGCGCCACCATCGAAGCTGTCGTCGCCATTGCCGCCGGCCACGATGTTGTTTCCCGACCCGAAAACGAGGTTTTCGATGCCGCTGAAGCGCTGCACGCCAATGCCTGTGCCGGATGCACGCCCCAAGCCCATATCGGCATAGACCGTGCCAGTTGCCGCCGAAAGATCAAGCGTATCGGTTCCCTCGCCGCCATCAACCACGTCGTCGCCGCCGCTTGCGGCGATGAGGTCATCGCCCGCCCCGGCATCGATCGTGTCATTGCCGGTGCCTCCTGCGATCGTGTCGTTGCCAGCGCCACCGAAGATGGTGTCATCGCCGGCTTCGCCGTTGAGAGTGTCATCCCCCTCGCCGCCGTCGAGCCAATCGTTGCCACCGCTGGTGTAAACGATATCGCTGCCAATGCCGCCGAAAACACGATCATCGCCATTGTTGAGGTAGACCTGATCGTCCCCCGCGCCGCCATCGATGATGAAGCCGTTCGGGGATGAAGCGACCGCAAGATCGTTGCCGTCGCCGAGCAGGATCGTGCCGTCGATCCGGGCACCAACATAAAGGCTGACGACATCGTCGCCGGCACCCATGTCGACCGCCGAGCCGCCGGTTGCGGTGATGGAACCGGAATTGTTCAGCCGGTCATTGCCGCCGCCCATCGCCACACCGCCGAGGATCCGGCCGCCGCTGGTGTTGATGATCTCGTCGGCATAATCGCCGATGAGGTTGATCGCCTCGTTGCCGCGCAGATCGAAGCGGGCAGCATCGGCTTCTGAAACGCCTTCCGGTCCGTTGCCATCGCCCTGGATCAGGCCGTCATTGACGACCAGTGTTGCGCCCAACGCGTTCGCGTTGCCGGAATTGTCGACCTGAATGGCGCGGCCGTAGCCGTAGATCTGGCCGGACGCATTGTTGATGATGGTGCCGCCGCCGATTGCGATACCTTCCGAAACATTCGGCTCGCCGTCCTTGGCGCCGCTTGCACCAAGACCCTTGATCGCGCCGGAATTGCTGATCGTGACCAGGCCGTCGACGTCGATGGCATCGCCATCGCTGCCGTCGCCGCTGGTGAGACCGGCCGAGCGACCTTCCAGCGTGCCGCGGTTGGTGATGAAAACGCGGTCGGCTTCCGAGCCATCATTGTCGATGTTGACCGCAGACCCGTTGCGCCCGACCACGGTGCCTTCATTCATGATGGCAACGGCGTGGTCGCCGGTAATGGCGTGGCGCGCGCCTTCAAGCAGGCCGCCGGCATAGTTGTTCACCGTGCCGCCGGTATCATTTTGGAAATCGATGAGATCGCCGCCGCCCACAGCACCCGCTTCCGCCGAGATCGTGCCCCAGTTGTTGACTGTGCCGTTGATGCCCGGGCGAAGGACGTCCGTGTTGTCGCCGACCTGGCGGATCTCGCCGCCTGCAAGGTTGTTGATCGTGCCAACAGCGCCAGCGCCGTCGAACTTGCGGAAGTCGACCACGCGGCCATCAGCTTCGATCACTCCGGCATTGTTGAGCGTGATGCGTGCACCGGCGGCGCCGGCCGCACTTGGGCTCAACGCACCGCTGAGCGTTGCGCCCGCGAGATTGTCGATCACCAGTGAGCCGGTCGCTTTTGCTGCAACTTCAAGCAGGCGATTGCCTGCACTGGCTTCGATCAAGCCGCCGTTGCTCAGGACGGCGTTACCGCCGCCCTTCCAAGTCAGGGTGTTGTTTTCAGCCGTCAGCTTGCCGCCAGCCGCAACCGTCACGCGGTCATTGTTGTCGATCACGAGACCGGTGGTCACGCTTGCTCCGTTGCGGATGTCAACGGCGTTGAACGCTGCGCCGTCCTGAAGGGCCCAGTCGCCGCCTTCCACAACAAGCGTTTCGACATTCTCGGTTCCGCTCAACATGCCCGCGCCGGTTCCCACCAAGCGCGTCGTGTCCTCGCCGTCGCCACCATCGATGCTAGCGCTTGAACCCGCCTCAACTTCCATGACGTCGTTGCCCGCGCCGCCGCTCAGGACGTTGTTGCCCGAACCGCCGATCAAGAAGTCGTCGCCGGCATCGCCAAACAGGATGTCGTCGCCTGAGCCGCCAACAAGACGATCAGCGCCCGCGCCGCCCTGCAAAACATCGTCGCCGCGGCCGCCGTTGAGATCGTCGTCGCCGTCATCGCCCTTGATAAAATCATCGCCGGCACCGGCCGTCACGACGTCGTTGCCGCCGCCGGCATCAACTGTGAGGTCACTTTCAACGCCATCGGCCGAAAGCGTATCGTTGCCCTGGCCGAGCAGGATTTCGCCATAGATGCTTGAGCCTTCTTCCAGAACAACCGTGTCGTTGCCGTCGCCCATGTCGACCGCGGCACCATCTCCAGCGATGATCGTGCCGGAATTGATCAGCGTGTCCTGGCCACCGCGCATGAACACACCGCCGAACAGAATGTCCGCGTTGTTCAGTGCGTCATCGCCATCGCCATAAACAGGTGCGGCATCATTCACGCCGGTTGCGCTGGCGGCATTCTCGTTTGCAGAAGACGCATTCTCCGTCGAGACGACGCCGCTTTCTGGGCTGTCAGCTGCCATCATGCTCATGACCGACGAGGTCATCATGCGAGCCTGCGGCGCGGTTGCCGTATTTGATGTCGCAGCCGTGCCCGTGTTGATGTCCGTTGTTTCAATCGTTGCATCGCCGCCGACGATGCCTTCGAACGTGCTGGCTGCGGCGATATCAGCACTCAATACAGGAGAGATCTCGACACCCGGCTCCTGGCTTTCCTGTGAACTGCGGATCGTGAGCCGCGAACCGGCAGCGAGATCGCTTGTTGCCGTCCATGCCCAGCTTGCAGCCGCCGCACCGCCGGCGGCAGGCATGTTGCTTGCGCTGAATTCAATGACGCTGCCGGCAAGAACCGGCTCGAGAACGGCGAAAACCACGCCATCGCCTTGTTCGGCATGGTAGCCGATGAGTTGGATCGATCCGGAAGCGGAAGCCATAGGGCAAGTTCCTTGTACAGCAACACTGATGGAGGGATGGCCGTGCGACGATCTCGGTAGCTCGGCCTGGATTTGTTGAAGATAGACCTCCTCCTAGCGGGCAAGTGTGACGCGACGTTAACGTCTTCTTAACCTTTCCGCGACGGCCACCCGATCCACTGTTTCCCGGTGTTTTGCCGGCTTTCGGCGGCAAAACTGCCGCGAGGGCGCTTTGTCATCGATTTCGAAAAGCGCGTGCAAAGAGCCTGACGTCGTTGTCTGGCGGTCACAATAGGTCGCTAAACACGCTGCGGCGTCCTTGTGCGCTTTTGTTCTGAGTTTTGTTGTTTGCGGGATTTGCCGTGCTTTCCAGGTCGCCGTCCAATCCAGCCAGCGAGGCGCTTGCCTCCTGCCGTCATGCCTTTGCTGCGGTTGCCTTGTTTTCCGCGCTGGTCAACGTGCTGATGCTGACCGGCTCCATGTATATGCTGCAGGTTTATGACCGCGTGCTGCCATCCCGCAGCGTGCCGACCTTGATCGCGCTGTCCTTGATCGTGTTGGCGCTTTACATGCTGCTCGGCATTTTCGACTGGCTGCGCCAGCGCATCCTGAGCCGGGTCGGCGTTGAACTCGACCGCAGGCTGAGCGGGCCCGTCGTTTCCACGATCCTTGATCATCAAGTGCGCGGCGCGCCGGGCAGTATCCAGTTGTCGCGTGATCTCGACGGCGTGCGTTCCTTTTTGTCCGGCCTTGGTCCGACCGCCGCATTCGATCTGCCGTGGATCCCGCTTTATGCCGGCCTTTGCTTTGTTCTCCATCCCCTACTCGGCTGGCTATTGGTTGCGGGTGCGGCCGTTCTCGTTGTTTTCGCCCTGCTCACCGAAGCGTTTTCCAGAAGCCCTTCGAAGGATGCGGTGCGGATCGGCGCGGAACGGTCCGCTTTCCTGGAAGCGGCGCGGCGCAATGCCGAGGCTGTGGCCGCGCTTGGAATGGGGAACCGCATGGGGCGCCTTTTTGACCGGCTCAACCATCGCTATGTGGCCGTCAATCTGCAGGCATCCGACGTGACGAGCGTGCTCAGCGGCCTGTCACGTTGCTTCCGCTATATCCTGCAGTCGGCCATGCTGGGACTTGGCGCCTGGCTGGTGATCCATGATCAGGCCTCGTCCGGCGTGATGATTGCGTCTTCCGTTTTGAGCAGCCGCGCGCTAGCACCCGTTGAATTGGCGATCGGCAGCTGGCGGCCGTTCATCGCGGCCCGGCAATCCTGGCAGCGCCTGAAGTCGGCATTGGGCGAGACCAAACTGGCGATCCAGGTTGCGCCGGATCGTCCGGCGAAGCAGTTGATGCTGGAGCATGTGTTTGTTTCCCCGCCGGGCAGTTCCTTGCCGACCCTCAAGGATGTCGGCTTTACGCTCGAGGCCGGTCAAGGCCTGGCGGTGATCGGGCCATCAGCATCCGGTAAATCCACCCTGGCGCGCACCCTTGTGGGTGTTTGGCCAACGCAGCGCGGCAGCCTGCGCCTCGACGGGGCGACGCTCGACCAATGGCCGGCCGAGCAGCGCGGCGCCATGATTGGCTACATGCCCCAGGATGTGCAGCTTTTTGCCGGCACGGTGGCGGAAAACATCGCGCGCTTTGATCCGGCCATGAGCGAAGCCGGTGTCGTTGCCGCAGCCAAGGCGGCAGGAGCCTATGACATGATCCTGGGGCTGCCGAAGGGCTTCGAAACAGCCGTTGGCGAAGCCGGCGGCATCTTATCGGGGGGCCAACGTCAGCGGATCGCGCTTGCCCGCGCGCTGTATGGCGATCCGTTTCTGGTGGTGCTGGACGAACCCAATGCAAGCCTTGACGCCGACGGTGACGCGGCCCTGACAGGCGCCATCGCCGGCATTCGCGAGCGTGGCGGCGTCGTCATCGTGATCGCGCACCGGCCTTCGGCACTTTCCGGCATCGATCTCGTGATGATCCTTGCGGGTGGGCAGGTGCAAGCCTTTGGACCGAAGGACGAGGTGCTTCGCAGAAGCCTTGCGGCCACGCCTATGCCCGTTGTCGCACCGGTGACGAACCTCAAACCGATGATGGCCAATGATGCGCGCGGGTAACGAAAATCATGCCGGCTTCGGTGCGTCGGCGCCCGACCTGACACGGCGGCTCGAACCGCGCCGTGATATTGGCCGCGCAACGCTGTTTGGGCTGGCAACGATTGCCCTGCTGGGCGGGACGGTTGGTCTGTGGGCGGCAACGGCACCCTTGGCTGGCGCGGTGATCGCGTCCGGCAAAGTGGTGGTGGAAAGCAACGTCCGGCGCATTCAGCATCCGTCCGGCGGCGTTGTGGCCGATATCCTCGTCAACAATGGCGATCACGTCAAAGCGGGCGACGTTCTCGTGCGGCTTGATCCCACTCATGCCAAGGCAAGCCTGGCGCTGATCGAGCTGGAATTGCGCCGTTTTCAGGCGCGCAAAGCGCGGCTCGAAGCGGAAATCTGCGGCAGTTCAACGATTGAAATACCGCCCGCATTGGCCGGGCATGCCACTGATCCGATCGTGACGGAGGCGATAGCCAGTGAGCAGGCGTTGTTTCGCAGCCGGCGCGATGCGGCCAATGTTCAACGCTCGCAGTTGCGCGAGCGGATCGAACAGTCGCGTGAGGAAATCAGAGGGCTTGAAGCGCAGCGCGCGGCCAAGGAAGCACAAGCCATCCTGATTGCCCAAGAACTCGAGTCCATTCAAAAGCTTTATGATCAGGATTTGGTCGCGCTTTCGCGTCTCACCTCGCTACAACGCGAGGCGTCTAGCCTTCAGGGCGAGAAAGGAAGCCTGACCTCCGACAGCGCGCGTGTCAAAGGTCGTATCACCGAAATTGAATTGCAGATCCTGCAGATCGACGAGGATTTACGCCGCGAGGTGACCACGGAAATGCGCGATGTCGAGGGCAAGATCGCCGATCTTTCGGAGCGGCGCATCGCAGCCGTCGACCAGCTCGCCCGCATTGAGATGCGCGCGCCGCAAGACGGCATTGTTCACCAGCAAACGGTGCACACGATCGGCGGGGTGATCGGCCCGGCTGAAGAGGTCATGCAGCTCGTACCGGAAACCGATGGGCTGGTCGTGGAAGCGCGCATCGAGCCCACCATGATCGATCGTTTGCATATCGGCCAGGATGTGGTGCTGCGTTTTCCCGCTTTCGACAGCGCGTCAACGCCGGACCTGCATGGACGGCTGGTGCAGGTTTCGGCCGATGCCAGCACGGACGGTCAAACGGGTCTATCCTTTTACACGACACGGATCGCGTTGGAGGGTGACGAGCTCGCCAAGCTTCCCGGCAAGTCGCTCTTGCCGGGCATGCCGGTTGAGGCTTTTATCCAGACCGGTTCGCGCACAGCGCTCGCCTATCTGATCAAGCCGATTGAGGATCAACTCGCGCGCAGTTTCCGCTACGACTGAGCCCAACACCGGCTGGGCCAAACCGCGCGCTCCGCACCGCCGGCTTTGTCGCGCTAAGCAGCGGGCGCCTCAGGCTGGACCGCGCGAACGAAACTGTTCTGCGGTTGCGTAGGATTTTTGCGCGCCGCGTCGGGTCACGGAATCGGCCGCGTAGGCAGACGCCTTTTCCAAGGCGGCAGAGATGGTCTCACTCCCGCTGAAGAAATGGGCGAAGGCGCCGATAAACGCATCGCCCGCGCCCGTGGTATCAACAGGCACCACCTTTACCGGCTTCACCCACTGCGTTTGCTCGGCCTCCACCAACAGCGCACCGCGTGAACCCATGGTGACGATCACCGTGCCCACCCCTTTGGCGATCAGGCTGCGGGCTGCCGTTTCGGCTTCCGCTTCATTGCCCACCGGGAGCCCGGACAAAATCGCAAGCTCGGTTTCATTGGGCACAAGGAAATCGAGAGCGGCAATGCTGGCCACATCAAGGTCGGCCGCAGCCGGAGCCGGGTTCAGAAGTGTGCGCACGCCGTTGGCCTTGGCCCATGCGATCGTGTGGTAAACGGTCTCGGCAGGCACTTCCATCTGCATCAGGATGAGGTCGCAGTGTTTGAGCCTTTCGGCAGCGGCGTCGACATCGGCTGGAAGGAGATGAGCATTGGCGCCCGCGACGATCAGGATCGAGTTTTCGCCCGCCTGGTCAACAAAGATCGGGGCAACGCCGGACGAAACGCTTGCGACCTTGCCGACGAATTCCGTGTCGATCCCGTTTGCTTCGAAATTGCGCATCGTGGCGTCGGCAAAAGCGTCGTCGCCGACCTTCGTCACCATCAGAACGTCGGATCCCAAGCGCGCGGCGGCCACCGCCTGGTTGGCGCCCTTGCCGCCATGTCCCATCTCGAAGCTCGGCGCTTCCAGCGTTTCGCCGGGAACCGGCATCCGCGTGACATAGGTCACGAGATCCATCATGTTGGAGCCGACCACGGCGATCTTTTGTGGCATCAATTTTCCTTCAGATAAGGTGCGAAACGGTCAGGCGACACGACGCCTCGGCCGAACTGAAATCACGAGGATGGTGGCCGCCGGTCAGGGTCCAGCGCGCGCCCGTCGTCCAACTTGCCGCCTGTTCAATAAACTGCGGATGTCCCGGATGCGCCGGAAACAATGGCCACGCTGGCGCTGGCGCCGATGCGGCTCGCGCCAGCCTGCACCATCGCAAGCGCCGTTTGGGCATCACGAATGCCGCCCGACGCCTTGACGCCCAGTGCTTCACCAACAACGCGCCGCATCAGGCTGACATCATCGATCGTCGCGCCGCCGATAGAAAAGCCCGTTGAGGTTTTCACGAAATCGGCACCGACCTCAAGGGCGATGCGGCAGGCGTCTTCCTTTTGCGCATTATCGAGCAGGCAGGTTTCGAGAATGACCTTTAGCACCTTGCCCGGACAGGCGGCGCGCACGGCGCGCATATCCGCCTCAACGCGGGCAAGATCGCCTTCCCGCAGGGCGCCGATGTCGAGAACCATGTCGAGCTCATCCGCACCGGCTTCCACCAGGAACGCCGCTTCGCGCGCCTTGCTTTCGGCGCCCGACGCGCCGAGCGGGAAGCCCAGCACCGCACAGGTTTTCACCGTGCTGTTCTTCAACCGCTCCGCGACGAACCGTACATGCACGCCATTGACGCACACGGAAGCAAAGCCATGCGTCAGCGCCTCATCGCAATGGCGCGCAACATCGGCGCGTGATGCATCCGGCTTCAAAACGGTATGATCGATCAAACCGGCAAGCTCAAACCCGCGAGCCGAAGTGTTATCCAGGTTCATGAGCCCCTATGTCGACTGTAACCATCATCAGAGACCACGTTTACCAACGGCGTGCCGATCAAGCAAACAGGGATGCGGCGGCCGCTTTGAAGCCAGCTAGGATCGGCATGGCACAGGTAGCACGACCCGCCTTCTTCACGGGTCGTGCTTGATCGTTCTGGCGCCAACCAAGCGCCATGCGGCATCGTTCTTAAGCGGCCTTCACAAAGCTGTCGTTGAAGGTTTTTTCATACGCCACATCAGCACCGGCAAGCTCGGGATCGAGGGTTTTCAGCACCTCCATCATTGATTGGTAGCCTTCGCGGGACACCACGCCGTCCGGCGAGAACATTTCCTTCGAATTCTCGTAGGCCTGTTTGTACAGGTCGCGATTTCCAAGAAGATACTCCTCGGGAACCGTGTCGGCAACGTCATCCGCCGAAGCCGTTTGCAGCCATTTCAGCGCTTCCAGCATGCCGTTGACGATGCGCTGGGTGGTGACAGGGTTTTCCTCGATGAACGCGCCGGTCGTGTAGAGCGTGGCGGCCGGGTTCGGGCCTCCGAACAGTTCCCGCGTTCCAGCCTCGGTGCGTGTGTCGAGCAGCACGGTGATGTCATCGTCATATTGAAGCTGCGCAATTACCGGATCGAGATGCGACAAACCATCGACCTGACCCTGCTTGACGGCAGCAACGGCACCTGCGCCGCCGCCCACGCCGATCAGCGGAACGTCGGTCGCCTGAAGTCCATTCTTGAGCATCGCATATTGCAGCATCAGGGAGGTCGACGATCCCGGCGCGGTCACGCCCATCGTGCGCCCCTTGAGGTCGGCGACCGTCTTGATCTCGCCGGCGAGATCCTTGCGCACTGCAATCACGATGCCGGGGAAGCGCCCGAGATTGCAGATGCCGACAATGTCCTGCCCCTTGTGCTGCATCCGGATCGTGTGTTCGTAGGCGCCGGTCACGACGTCAACGGAGCCACCCACAAGCGCTTGCAGCGATTTCGAGCCGCCGGCGAAATCGTTGATGGTGACGTTGAGACCCTGTTGCTCAAAGAAGCCCCTCTTTTCGGCAATGGTCAGCGGCAGATAATACAACAGCGGCTTGCCGCCGACGCCCAGCGTGATGTCCGTCTTCTCAGGCTTGGCATCCTGCGCCATGGCCGGCCAGGCGCCCACCATTGCCCCGAGCGCCATCGTGCCGCCGCCCATCAGAACTGTTCTGCGTTTCATGCTCGTTCCTCCCGTTTGTTTGCTGCTTTTACGAAGCCCGCCACGCCAGAAGCCTGCGCTCCACCAGCGTTACAAGACCATCCACCACGAGCACGAAGGCCATCAACACGAACATGCCCGCAAACACACCGACCACGTCGAACACGCCTTCGGCCTGGTGGATCAGGTAGCCGAGACCAGCCGCCGACCCCAGATATTCGCCAACCACAGCACCGACGACGGCAAAGCCGACGGATGTGTGCAGGCTTGAGAATACCCAAGACAAAGCGGCAGGCAAGTAGATGTGGCGAAGCAATTGGCGTTCGTTCATGCCCAGCATCCGGCCGTTGTTGAGCACTGGCTGGCTGACTTCCTTGACGCCCTGATACACGTTGAAGAAGACGATAAAGAACACGAGCGTCACGCCGAGCGCGACTTTCGACCAGATGCCGAGCCCGAACCAAAGCGCGAAAATCGGCGCCAGTACGACGCGCGGCAAGGCGTTGGCGGCTTTCACATAAGGGTCGAACACGGCCGCCAGCAGTGGCTTGCGCGCAAACCAGAACCCGAACACGACGCCGCCCAAGCTGCCGATCAGGAAGGCCAGTGCGGATTCCGTCAATGTGATGCCGAGATGATACCAGATCGTGCCGCCGCTGAACCATGTCCAGATGCGGGTGGCCACGCCCACGGGGTTGGCGAAAAAGAACGCGATCGTCTTGGGATCGCCGAACAATGTCGTGGTGGACGCAAGGTGCCACAAGACCACAACCACAAGCGCGACGGAGACTTGCAGGGCGATCAACAGACTGCGCTTCATGCCGCGGATGCTCCCGCTGTGGTGTTGTAGGCGGCCATGACCTGATCGCGCAACGCGTCCCAAATTTCGCGATGCAAGCGGTTAAACTCCGGATCGTGGCGGATTTCTGCCACGTTGCGTGGCCGTTCCAGCGGCACTCGAAAATCGCCGATGATGCCGGAGCGCGGCCCAGCCGACATGATCACGACGCGATCCGACAACGCGATCGCCTCGTCGAGGTCATGGGTCACGAACATCACGGCCTTTCTGTCTTCCGACCAAAGCTTCAACAAAAGGTCGCCCATGATCAGCCGGGTTTGCGCATCAAGCGGGCCGAAGGGTTCATCCATGAGGAGCAGTTTGGGATCGCGGATCAGCACCTGCGCCAAGCCGACGCGTTTTCGCTGCCCGCCCGAAAGCATCTGCGGGTAGCGGTCACAAAAGGCGCCGAGGCCGACACGCTCCAGCCACTCACGCGCATGCGACAAGGCTTGCGTCCGCGATGTGCCGGCGATTTCGAGACCGATCGCGACATTGTCGATCACGGTCTTCCACGGCATCAGCGCATCTTGTTGGAAGAGATAACCGGCTTGCCGGTTGATGCCGGATAATGGCTGCCCGAAGACCTCAACCGTGCCGCTTGCCGGTTGAAGCAGACCGGCGGTCGCGTTCAGCAAGGTGGACTTGCCGCAGCCGGTCGGTCCCACAATGGACACGAACTCGTTTTCGCCGACAAGGAGATCGGTCGGCGCCACGGCATCATAGCGGCGTCCTTCAGCAAGAGCGAAGCTGATCGCGACGCCGTGCAGGCGAACAGCTGTGTTGGCAGTGGCCGGCATTGTCTTCCTCCGTCGAGGCCTAATATCTCGGCTTTGAACCAAAGTGCAATGCGAGCAGTTGCCCGGCACTGCGTTATCCTCGACTGCTTCGGAATTGGTGTTGGCTCTGCGATCCCCCCTTTGCGGCACCGCGTCCGGCAAGGCGCGCAACCGCTTGTGAACTTGGCCGTTGATCCGGCAATCGCGGAAACATGACCGGACCGGCCGCGGGTTCTTGCAAGAGGAGTACGTCGCGTGAAAGCATCGCTTCTGATAGGCTTGGTTGCCGGCGCACGCTCAATGACGCCCTTGGCCATGATTGCCTGGCTGGCACGAGCCGGAGAGTTGCCGAACACGGGTTCGCTCAGTCGCCTGTTGTCGCGCCCATCCGTTTTTGCGGGTGCCACAGCGCTTGCGGCGGGCGAGTTGCTTGGCGACAAGATGCGCTCGGCTCCCGATCGTATCGTGATACGCGGACTGGCCGCCAGGATTGTTTCCGGCGGGCTTGCGGGCGCGGCATTGGCTCGCAAGGGCGACGAAGCGCCGGCAGCCTTGCTGGGCGCTGTCGCAGCGGTCGGGGCTTCCTATGTCACCTTTGCCACGCGCTGTTACTTCCTGGAACGCTATGGGCAGCGGCGGAGTGGTGTTGTGGAGGATGCTCTTGTTCTCGCCTGCGCCGTTTGGATCGCAAACCATTCGCGGCGCTCGCGATCTGCCAGGTAAGAGCGCGTCTTCTTTCGCCAAACGACCAACGCGGCTCGGGACCTTCTCAAAACAGCTAATCTTCATCCGCGGCATCGTGCCTGTGGGAATCCATTCGTCACGCTTCGCGCTGCGCTGCGGCGGATGCTAGGAGCGGTGGGAGAAAGGGCGTCGCATGAAGGTCAATATCGACATGGGCGTCGCGGCCAGAAGCGCCGTGGCGGAGCTGGATCTGGAAGAGCTGCTGGCGACCCGCCTGCTGGTGCAGGGCAATTCCGGCTCCGGTAAGTCGCATCTGTTGCGCCGTTTGCTGGAACAAAGCGCGCCCTGGGTCCAGCAATGCATCATCGATCCCGAAGGTGATTTCGTCACGCTGGCCGAGCGTTTTGGCCATCAGGTGGTAGACGCTGCCCGTTCCGAGGCGGAACTCACCGCGATTGCCGGCCGTGTGCGTCAGCATCGCGTGTCGGTTGTGCTTGATTTGGAAGGGCTTGAGGTTGAGCAGCAGATGCGCGCGGCCGCCGCCTTTCTTGGCGGCATGTTCGACGCCGAGCGTGATCACTGGTATCCCATGCTTGTGGTGGTGGATGAGGCGCAGCTTTTCGCGCCTGCAATTGCCGGTGAAGTTTCGGATGAGGCGCGCAAGCTTTCGCTGGGCGCCATGACCAATCTGATGTGCCGCGGCCGCAAGCGGGGATTGGCCGGTGTGATCGCCACGCAGCGCCTCGCCAAGCTCGCGAAAAACGTCGCGGCCGAAGCCTCCAACTTTCTGATGGGGCGCACCTTTCTCGACATCGACATGGCGCGCGCCGCCGATCTGCTGGGCATGGACCGCCGCCAGGCCGAGCAGTTCCGCGAGTTGGCGCGGGGAAACTTCATTGCGCTCGGGCCGGCTTTGTCGCGGCGCCCTTTGTCGATCACCATTGGCGCGGTTGAAACTTCCGCGCGTTCAACCAGCCCAAAGCTGACGCCGCTGCCAGACGCGCCAAAGGATGCCCGTGAGCTGATTTTCACGCCCGGTCCTGAAGACGCACGGCCCGTCATACGCAAGCTGCCACCGAAACCGATCCCCACGGCCGATCTTCTGGCGCAGCTGTCGCGCCCCAAGCTCGCGCCCGAACCGCCAGGCGAGCCGGTATTCGCCATTATCGACGAAGCCGAGCGCGAGGCCGGTATCGACACTGTGCTGCGCGAGATTCTGGAAGACCCGGACGCAGCTTTCCGCTCCGACGCCGTGTTGTATCAGGATTTTCTGGTTCGTTGCCGCATCCGCCGCGTGCCCGGCGAGCCATTGCCGCTTTCAGGCTTCCGCCGCCGACTGGCTGTTGCCCGCGCCGGCGTTGACCAAAGTTCGGGCGGCGAAACCTGGGCCACCGCGCTGTCGCTGTCCGAAACCTTGCCGGACGATCTGCAAGGCGTGTTTTTGATGGTTGCGCGGGCTGCCACCAACAAGGACCCCTGCCCGTCCGACGCCACCTTGGCTCGCGCCTATGGCAGCCACTCGCCGCGCCGGGCACGGCGTCTGCTTTCTTATTTCGAGGAGCAAGGCCTGCTCGTCGCGCGCACCGACTTCCATGGACGCCGGGTTCTGGCCTTTCCGGATCTGGATTGCGAAACCGCACCCGGTCACCCCGACGCGCCGGATGAGATCCAGCGGGACGCAGCGGAATAGGCAATTCGCTCCTTTGACGGAGATGATCTGGCCTTTATCGTCCTTGCAGCGCCTGGATTGTTCGCGTTTTGCCGCTAAGAGTCGCGCCGATTGTCAGGGTCGCCGGAAGGATCTTGACCAGCGACGTTGCAAGGCTTGCCGCGCGCGGGTGAATGGCGATTTCGGCAAGTGCCGTGGCAACATGGATGCGGGTGGCGAATTGCGATCGCCATGCGGACGCATATCGCTTTCCCGCAAGAGCGCGGCCAGATGGTGTGCGGATATCCACGCGCGAAAGTTCGTCGGCCAGAAGCCATCCCGACTGGATTGCCATCGATATGCCCTCGGCAATGATCGGATGGGACTCGCCGGCGACATTGCCCACCCGGAACACGTCGTCAGCATAACCCGCACGAATGCCTGGCCTGATCGGTCCGGCCGCGAGCCAAGGGCCTTCCCGCTCCGCCTTGCCGATGACCTGGCTCACCCCAAGGCATGTCGCCATGATGTGCTGGTGCAAGGCTTCGGAGGCCGACGAGGTCGCATAGATCTGGCGGGCGCGCGTCAGCCAATTGCGCCTGATGCAGCAGGACACGGACAAACGCCCACTATCGGCCCAAACGATGCCGCCATAACCGCCAGGGAAAAACAGCAGCGGCATGAGGTCAGGCCGCAGACTGGCATGCCGAAAATGCGCCTTGAAGCCGAGGAAGTCATGGGGATGGTTGATCTTTTCGAGATGGGTGGGAAGCGGTCCCGGCTCCCATGAGCCGTGAGCTGCGACCACGACCGGTGCCGTGATTGTGCTTGGGGTGTCGCCGGTGGCGATCCGAACGCTACTTCCCTTTTCATCCCGCTCAATCATGAGCGCCTTTGCGGGCTGGAAGACGGTCGCGCCCTTGTTGCGCGCGCTGTCGATCATCAACGCATCAAGCACATCGCGTCCCAAAGCACGCCCGAAGCCGGCTGACGCCTCGGCAGGCATCGGGGCATCGACGATCCTGTTGCCGGAAAACAGCGCGAGCCGCCTGACTTCCGGGCCGGCCCGTGTTCGCCAGGTTTCGCCCAGGCCAACCTTGTCGAGGACCGCAGAACTGGTTGCGGATATGAATTCTCCGCAGACCTTTCTGCGGGGGAACGACGCCTTTTCGACCACGGCGACCGACCATCCTTTTTCCAGCAAGAAAAGTGCTGCGGTCGATCCCGCCGGTCCGCCGCCGATGATGATGGCGTCGAAGGTCATGATCGGGCTGTTCCATCGACCGCCGCGAAAGCATGGGTGAACAGGCCCCGGCGCCCTTCAACCAGGACGGCGCCTTCCCTTGCGGGCCAAAGCTCGCTCAACTCGCGCCCCGCAAAACCCGCACGTACGCTGGCCGGCGCGTCGTGGCGGGTTACGTCATTGGCGCCAATGACGCGGAGCATTCGCGACGCGAGAAGCGGAAACGGCGTGCGCAAAGGCTCCGTTGCGAGAAAAACCGGCGCCATGCCGGCCATGCTCGTCAACAGCCGGGCGAGATCCTCGTTTTGAAAGTGGTGCAGGAAGAGATTGGCCGTCACGGCATCGAAGCGGCCGGGATTTGCCGAAGCGCTCCATTCGAAGACGTCGCTTTGAACAACGGTTGCATTCCAGCCGAGTGCCGCAAATTGGGCGATGCATTGCTCCGTCACAAGCGCTTGTTGATCAAGAAGAACGAGATCGACGGACGGCCAAGCCTTGTGCAGCCGCCGAGCCACCGCCAGCATGAACAGTCCATCGCCTGCGCCAATCTCCAGAATGCGACGCGGCGGCGATTGGAGATGCGTGGTCAGCATGTTTGCCATGATGCGATCTTGCAGCATCAGCCGGTTCAAACGACGCAGATCGTTACGCGATGCCACCGCACGCGGGTCAGCTTCCGGCAGATCGTCCAGAATTTCGGGTTGGACCAGACGCGACGCTAGGTCGGACATCGCTTTGCTCATTGCACCGTTTCAAACAAAGCGGTTTCGGCGGTAAGGCCGGGTCCAAAGGCCATGGCACATCCCTTCTGCCCGCTGGATCTGGCCGCAAGCATTTTTTGCAGCACGAACATCACGGTCGCCGAGGACATATTGCCGGTTTCGCGCAGAACCGCGCGGGATGTGGCCAGCGCGTCCGGCTGGAGGTGAAGCGCACGCTCCACCGCGTCGAGAACGGATCGCCCACCGGGATGAACTGCCCAAAGATCGATGTCGTCGATAGCCCCGTTTTTCAGCACCGTCCCGACATTGTGCCGGAGCGTATCTTCGATCGCGTTGGGAACGCGCCCGGACAGAACCATGTCGAACCCATCATTGCGCACGCTCCAACTCATGAGGTCGCGCGTGTCGACGGCGAGCAGCGATGTGAAGCTGTCGAGCCGGATGCCGCTTGGCTCGGCGGTAATCAGCGCGGCGGCGCTCCCATCGCCCCACAAGCAGAAGGACAGGAGCTTTTCCATGTCCCGCGTTTCGCGCAGATGAAGCGTGCAAAGCTCCACGCTGACCATGAGCACCTGGGCATCGGGCTCCGAGCGCACGATGTGCCGCGCGAGCTTCAAGCCGTTGATGGCGGCATAGCAGCCCATGAAGCCGATCATCGTGCGTTCCACCGAAGGAGACAGGCCGCATCCCGCGACAATCTCCAGATCGACGCCCGGTGCTGAAAAGCCGGTACAGGTCGTCACGATGAGATGCGTGATCTTGGCTTTCCGGTCGCCGAGTTCGAGCTGTTCGATCGCGCGGATGGCCAGGAGATGAGCATTGGCCGAATACATCGCCATGCGCTCCGCCGTTCCCGGAAAAGCGCCTCGCGCAAACACGCCATCCATATCAACGGAGTCGCCATTCGGGTCATCGGCGGGGGTGATGTAGGAAAAGCGGCGATCGATCCCGCCTCGGTCAGCCATGCGATTGAAGACCACTTGGCGTCGCGGATCGTCGTTCAGCTGCGAGGTCGCAAACTTCAGAAAGTAAGCGTGAACCTCATTCGCGGGCACGGCCGTGCCAATGCGGTTAATGTAAGCGCCCGTCATTGCGGCTCCAGCTGGCGGTGGACTCACACTCCAATCCCCGCTCACCCATTCTGTTCCTCTATTTGGAGGCGGATCGCAAAACCGTGTGTTGGACACCGCGCAACGCTATCGCTCACGGTGAGACAGTGTTCGACGCACTACCTCAGCGATCACCACCTGCAACGGCCTTTCCTGCGTGAGGGCCGCGAGGGCTGGCGATCCTTCGATCAGAAGATGTGATAACCCGTGGACGATGGACCAGGCTGCGGTGATGTCGGTCATGATCAGCCCTGATGACTGGCCGTTTGCTGTTTCCGCGACCGATTGGCGAAGGACTTCAAAGGCTGAAGCCCCCGCTGCATCGAGTTGCTCGTCGGCCTGCTTCTTGCCGCGTCCAGAAAACATGAGCTTGAAAAGCGCCGGGTTCTCGACGGCAAAGGCGACATAGCCGCAACCCGAAGCGACCAGACGATCAAACGGCGAGGCGGCCGACTGCATCTGCCGCTGCATCATCTCGGTTAAACGCGTGAAGCCCACCGCCGCCAAACGGTTGAGAAGACCGTCGGCATTGCCGAAATGATGTTTCGGAGCCGCGTGCGAAACGCCTGCCCGACGCGCGCAGGCACGCAAGGAAAAGCCGCCGACGCCCGTTTCCACAAGTTCGGCTTCTGCGGCGGCAAGCAAGGCGGAGCGAAGATCGCCGTGATGGTAAGTCTGTTGGTCGGCCTCTTCGCCCATGCTTGGCAGTCTCTCGTTTCCTGCCGCAAGCTGTTAGCCATCAGCATCGATCTTGTCACTGAAAAGATTTATGTTGACGGTGGAAAGATGATCCATCAAGCTTCTGACATCACGCGATCGAAGGAGATCCGATGCCGCTTGAAACACTCTTTTCCGTTGCAAATTTGGTCGCCCTCGGCGGTTGGCTCGTGCTTGTTGCCGCGCCCATTCTGCCTGAGCGAGCACGTGTCGTGCCACGCCTCGCCGTTCCTGCCCTTCTGGCGCTCGGCTATTGCGCTCTTCTTTTGACCAGCTGGTCAGGCGCTGAAGGCAGCTTCTCCAGTTTGGAAGGCGTTGCAGCGCTGTTTGGATCGCGTGAAGTCTTGTTGGCGGCTGGCTGCACTTCCTGGCGTTCGATCTTTTTGTGGGAAGTTGGGAAGTGGACAATGCGAGACGGACCGGCCTTGCCCATTGGACCGTGATCCCCTGCCTGTTCCTGACGTTCATGTTCGGCCCAGCAGGTTTGCTTTTGTATCTCGCTCTGCGCTCCGTAGCCCTTCGACCTTCATCCCCTGTTTCGAAAGGCGTTGAGCCATGACCTTGATTGCGCTCCCCGCTCGCGTGCCGGCTATGTCATGAACATCCTGGCAAACAAGGTTCTCAAGGGCGAGGAGATCACCGACGGAATGGATCTGGGCGTGTCCGGCTACAACAAGGTTGCCGTCACCAAGGGTCCGGGCGAAGGGGTCATCGTGCGCGGCCAGGCCTGGGTCGACGTGACCAAGGATAATTACAAAGATTATCCGTTCTGATCGTCTGATCCTAGCAACGAAGGTCAGGGCGATCCCTCGTCCTGACCTTCTCCTATTCTGACTTCGGCATCTCAGCGCCGCAACAGCATCACGCAGGACGAAAGATGGAGCTCCACGCCTCGACGAAGCCGCCCGCGGCCGGCGCGGGAACGACACCGTTTCTGGAGGTCCGAAATCTCCACAAGCGCTATGGCGGCGTTCATGCGCTGCGCGGCGTCAGCTTCCAGATTGAACGCGGCCAGACCTACCATCTGCTTGGTGAGAATGGCTGCGGCAAGTCCACCCTGATCAAGATCCTGTCGGGGGCCCAGTCGGCAAGCGAAGGCGATCTGGTGATCGATGGCACGGCGCGCACGGATCTCGATCCGATCCGCGCTCTTCAAGCCGGCATCGAAACGGTCTACCAGGATCTTTCCCTTCTTCCGAACCTCACCGTTGAAGAAAATATTGGCCTCACCCAACAGCTTGTGCAAGGCAATGGGCGCTTGTTCCGTACCCTGAAAAGGCGGCAACTGCGGGAAACCGCCCGCAACGCCCTGGCCAAGGTCGGTCTTCCCAGCGACAATCATTTCCTGCGCAGCCGCATCGAGGAACTGCCGATTGCAACCCGCCAATTGGTGGCGATTGCGCGTGCGATCGCCGGGGAAGCCGGGCTCGTGATCATGGACGAGCCAACCACATCGCTGACACGACGCGAGGTCGAGAACCTGATCTCGGTGGTGCAAAAGCTTCACGCCGACGGCGTGTCGGTTCTGTTCGTCACGCATAAGCTCGACGAGTGCAAGGAGATCGGCGGCCAAGCGCTCGTTATGCGCGATGTTCAGATGGTGTACGAATGCGACATCGGCGAAGCCAGCAAGCGCGAACTCGGGCGGCTTCACCGTTCAACTCCCCGGCTTCGTGCTCGTTCTTGCAGTCGCCGCACTGGCCACTTGGGTTGTGCTGCGCTTCACGCTGATCGGTCGGGCGGTTTATGCCGTCGGTGGTCGCCCGGACATTGCCGAACGACTTGGATACAGCGTGTCGAGCGTCCAACTTTTCGTATTTGCCTGGGCGGGTATGTTGGCCGGCATTGCTGGTATCATCCATGTTTCCAGCAATCGACTCGCCAATCCGTTCGATCTCGCGGGCATCGAATTGTCGGTGATCGCTGCTGTGATCCTTGGCGGCGCGCGCATCACCGGCGGGTCGGGCACAGTTCTGGGCACGCTGCTTGGCGTGGTGCTGATCACGCTGATCAGCAATGTGCTGATCCTCGTCGGCATTCCGAGTTCATGGCAAACCGCGATCCTCGGCTTGTTTATTCTTTCGGCCGGCGTGTTCTTCGTGCTGCAAAAACGCGGACGCTAGATCCGGCCACCTGCTGTCTCATCGCTTCGCCGGGGTTGGGAGCGCCCATCCTTGCGGCGGCGGCAGAATAGATGCAACCATCGCGCTGGGGTGCGGCGGGGGAAGAACGCGTGACGGAGAATTCGCTGCAAGCGGCAGGCAGGCGACGGGTCCGCTCGGCGACAGCGGAGGCGGCCGAGATCATCCCCCTGCGCTTCGGCGATGATCCGCAGGTCTGGGCCTGCTGGTTGTATTATGAAGACGGCCTCACCCAAGGCGACATCGCTCAGGCGATGGGGATCTCCCGCGCCACGGTGAATGCTTACCTTGCCGATGCCCGCGAACGCGGCATCGTCAACATCGCGCTTGATCCGCAACATCTGGCCTCACTCACCGTAGCGCAGGAATTGAAGCGCCATTTCGGCCTTCATGATTGCCTTGTTGTGCCGAATACCGAGACTGCGCAGTCTCTGATCGATCGGCTGGGCAAGGCCGGAAGCCTCGTGTTACGCCGCCTTTTGCGCTCCGGCGACACGCTTGCGGTTGGCTGGGGGCGCACGATGCTCGCGGTTGCGGGCGCGACCGCCATCAGCGGGCTTCAGGACGTGCGCGTGGTGCAGGCCACCGGCAGCGTGACCACGGGGCAGCCGGACTCACCCGAAATCTGCGCGTCACGCCTTGCTGCAGCGATCGGCGCCGAGTGTGTGCCAATCACCGCACCAAGCATTGTGTCGTCCCCCGCCATGCTCGACATGCTGATGGCCGAACCGCTGATCCGCTCGCAGTTCGAGACGCTCAGCCAAGCGAGCCGCGCTGTGTTCGGGATTTCGTCGCTGCGGCCGAACTCCACCATCCATTCCAGCGGTTTCTTCGATTTCGCGCCGCTGCAAACCTATCTCGCGCTGAACGCGGTTGGCGTGATCGCCGGGCGCTTTATCGACGTGCAGGGGCGCCCGGTGCCCGGTCCGCTCCAACATCGCACCATCGGCATTTCGCTTGATGCGCTGCGCGGGGTGGAGCGCCGCATTGCGGTTGCCGGCGGCATAGACAAGGTGCCGGCCATTCTTGGCGCTCTGCGCGGCGGCTTCGTGGATGTCCTCGTGACCGATGCGGCAACCGGCAAGGCCCTGCTTGAAGCCGACGGCGCCAAACCGGGTTTGCGTTCAACGGACACGCGGATCGACGAAGCGGCTCAGGCGAGCCAGGTTCAGCGCCGCCATGTCAAGAAATTCCTCAATGATCCCGATGACATCGTGGATGAAATGCTTGATGGCGCCTTGCGCGCGCATCGGGAGTATCTGGTGCCGGTGGAAGGAACGCGCCGGGCGTTCACTGCGCGCGCTACGCCGCAGGCGGGCAAAGTGGGGCTGGTGATTGGCGGCGGTTCGGGGCACGAACCCTGCTTTCTGGGCTTTGTCGGGCGCGGAATGGCGGATGCGGTTGCGGTCGGCAATGTATTTTCCTCGCCACCGCCCG
>Ga0210040_10002868_pt1 | contig 23834 bp, 17 predicted proteins | sample CryGeyCG12114_NA_FD_185462 | JGI IMG/M metagenome (GOLD analysis project Ga0210040, IMG submission 185462) | Groundwater microbial communities from aquifer - Crystal Geyser CG19_WC_8/21/14_NA (SPAdes) (version 2) | ecosystem: Environmental > Aquatic > Deep subsurface > Groundwater | place: USA... | reverse complement strand
ATATAATGAGTTAATGGTAAGCTGAGTGACAAAAAAATGAAAATTTCCCAATACTGTGGAAAAAGTTGGCATTGCATTAACTTGTTATATAATGACTATGCGATACAAATTTTGAAAAAAACTGTCAGACAGGTTTTTTAGAGCCATTTTATTATCTACATGTGCTTATATGATATTATCGTATGTACATTTGTTTACCATTGTTATTATTAGTACCTTTATTTATTCTCATGATCCATATGATATTTGAAATGTCGCATAAAGTTTTCATCCAAATGAAAACTTCGAAGAAGAAAAAAAACTAATGTATGATGAAAATGGGATAAAAGTCATAAATAAATACATATATTCCATGAGATCCTTCTACACTCTACTTGCCCATTATTATTTCAACATGTAAAAAAAATCCTTCGTTTCCTAAATATCTTCACCAACTCAAATCTACCTAAGTACATGTGTCCCTCAATTCTGTCATAAAGGTTTATTTGCATCCAAATTTGATTTGGCACATCACAGCTGACTATTTTAAATATTTTTTTTGCACACCATCTAACTAACTAACTAACTAATGGATCAAAAGCAGCTGTACCGGTATGCTAAACATTTTTGGGGCTACAAAATTCTAGCACAATGCACTATTAATATACATATCTTGTACACAATGCATTTTATAATGCACAAACCAACTCTCTGACACTGACTACAGTAATAACTGAACTGTAACTCTTTGTCCACGTCATTTTATTTCATACCTTAGGCCAAGCTAAATATATATATATACATACAACTAACTATAACCTATCATGTTTATAATTTCACTGAGGAAGAAGACAAGATATAATTTTTGCAGCTAAACACTCTCTCTTAACTGTAAATAGTGGCCGTCTAGCCTGCATTAGCTCACTCTAACTAATGTAAAATATTCGTGTTCACCATAGCGTACACACTCAAGTTAGTTAGAATGGGGAATTCTACCAGAAATGCAACGGGACTGTAGTTCCTTAAAGAGACTACTAGTAATACTATTATACCGCACACCCCTACTCCTTATGGGAGGAAGCTGTTGCATGCAGCATGAAAAAGTTTGGGCAAAAAGTAATGGATGCGTGCTTACTAACTAAAAGTTCTTAACTTGCTTCAAGTGACAAGTGAAGCACAAGATGTAGACGGAATCAGTTTGCAGCATTAGTTGGATTCACTGAGAACATGGGAATATTTAAGTTGTTAAGTTAGTGTGGTTTGGTTTCTTCATTTGTATAGGAATACGGGGAATTTTTTATAGCTACTGGGAAATCCTTTCCAGCAGCTCATCCTATCAGTACGTGAATGTGTGTACACAATAAATGATTGCAAGCGAGTGTTGGTCCAGAGTGATGATATTACTTTTAGCTCGACGTTCATGGAAATCACACAGTTTTCCAAGTATAGTGCTCGTTTACGAGTGGTCTCGTCCAATTTGCGCACAATTTTAAGGTGCAGTTAAACTCTCGCAAACAAATGGATGTAGCATATAATATTGTTTTGATGGGCCGCATTGACATTAACAGTGTGTGAGAATGTCAATGTCATATGGGAATTATACAAAATTGCTAACTTCTGAAGATGAGGATGACGAGGAAGATGAACTTTTTTTCAATACACATGCTCGAAGACTGAATGGTGCGAATCGTTATGCAGCTGTGTTCCAGGATAATAAATCTATGCATAATAACAATGGAGACTCAAAGGTGAGCACAATGCAGGTATTTTTCATCAACGATTTATTCATTACCATATGTGTAATTTGGAATCCTTGAAATTGGCCAGTGCAAATAAATATTCGTCGCTAACTAACCAACTTTTTAACTAACTATTCTAATCTCTTTGATTAACTGCGTATGATTTTTTCCTCTTGTCCTTGCCCACGTGGTAAATGTCAAACATTTGACTTTGTTTGCAAAGCACGCTATTTAATCTCCTGACTGAATTTTTTTTCATGCACACAGTGTTATCTATGTTTGAACCGGCTACTAGCTAACTAAAAGTGACAGACGAAAAATTGCCGACTTAGTTATTCCCATATTGAAAAAAATGAGATGCTACTATGTGCTCTGCTGACAAAATTAGCAACCAAAGCCAATTAGGAGTTAATAAGCACTAACGATTAATGATCAGCAAGATATCAGTTCATGTCAATGTCGCGAGAAAATTACTCTTTGACTGTTACTGCTATCATTCATAGTTAGTGAGCACATGCCTTGATTCATTGCCTTGTCTCGCCCTTAATACATGTAAACAAGGGAAGAGACCCCACCTAGAAAAATTCCCAACTAACCTTATACATTAACTAAACTAGTCTGTTAGTTACAAACTAAATGTGTAGCAAGCAAGCAAGAACAAGGTTTATTATACACCCATTAAATTCCTCATGTAATGCAGTGTGTAGGAAGGTGATTAAACGAGCAATGAATACTATGGCTCTAAAAAATCTGCATACTGCATTATGGAATAGGATTGAAACAATGGGGCATTTTATTACCAGCGCACAACATACAGAGTTTTCAAATTAATGTGCTCAAAAACACGGGGGCTTTTTCACTCGTCTGCATATTTACCAGTCAGTCTCCAAATACACAGATAGTTGAGACGTTTTTTTCCAAATATTCATCATGGCACGTTAGTTAGTTAGTTAGTATGCAGAGAGCGAGCATGTGAGGATATGTAACTCAACTTTTTTTGCTGGTCCAATCCCTCGCACACAAGCAATAATCATAACGTAACAACAACAGGTTTTCATCATCATTAGTTCAGTTCCCTTTGGTCTACGAGAATGCACTTTTGCTGTGACTGTGAGACCAGTGTAACTATAGCTTGGAGTATATGTACATTATTTTATTAATGATACCTTGAAGGTAAAAAATTCATTCATATTATAGTCAACAATGTAGTACTAAAGTACTTTAGTAGTCCATTATTATCGGCCCAATTCAATGCTACAGTTTTGTTCACAATAGTGAGTGTCAGTGCATCGTCAATTTTTAGTTAGCTAAAGAACTTATGTTACCTTCTGACTATAGCTAACTATCTACAATATTAATGTGTGGAGTGTGAGTGGTGAATGTTCTGCGATGATTCAATACTATTAAAGTGTGTAATATTACCTGTGCCCAGTTATAGTTAGTTAGGATAGATTGATTTTTCGCCAACTATTTAACTAAAGGAAGACCATCAAAATCACTTAGCACTTGGGAGAACCTATCCATAAACTATTAGATACTTGGCTTGGTTTGGTTACCACCTTTAACCAAAGTAAACAACTGTGTGCGGATTTAATAGACATGTCGTTTAGCAATACGAGCAGTAGTCAGGTAATTGTGTTTGAAGGAGATATTTAATTTCATGTTCTATTCGCATGTAACAGTAGTAGCAGATTGAAGACAAACATTTATTTCGTGAACCCATTCCTTCTGATTGTGCAGTGTAGTTGATAACTCTACAGAACAATTAGTTAACGAGTTTGAGTGGATTGATTTGATAGCATACGAGGAGCGATTTAAAACTTATCGGCACGCGAAACCGTAGGGTTTTGCTGAAGAAGCGTCAAACGAATTTGTGTGGACTCATCTTCTTGTTTGGTTTTACATACGAATCATTTTCTTTTGTTCTTTTATGTGCGCCCAGCAGACATTGAATATGTCGGAACTGGAGAGCGGCGTCCGAATGTCACACTCGCAACAAAGGAGACCCAGCATGTGGCAACAATCAACAGTGGGTCAAAAGCGAGCAATTTTGTCGGGTTTATTTTTGGGCATATTGCTCATGGTTTTAGTCATATCTGCATCAGTCTATGTCACAAATACAGACAAACATAAAGACTCAGATGTTGCCATTGCTGGGGGACTTTTATCCGGAGGGAATTTATTCGCAAATTCCACTATTAGTGTCATTGATATATTAACTGGGAAATTTTCCCCTCAAACTTTCAATGGGACATGGATCTCAGGTATGAAATGAATCAGGATAAAAGTTTATTGCGGTTTCGTTTAGAATTTGTTTTGCATGTAATGCAAATATTCAGACACATGTTTTTTTAGGTTTTACCCCAGATTTCTATTCAGTATGTTAACAATGTATTCTTTTGCAGATGACGAGCTCCAGTTTTTTTCTCCAGATGGAGATCTCATGCTGTATAATGCTAGAGAAAATAAAACTAGTGTTGTGATTTCTGCAAAAGTATTCCAAGAAAAAATGGTATGGCTGTCTGTATGTTTGTAGTGATCTAGTTTGTATGATAATGCCCCAGGTAATGTTTTCAATCAATTTTTGTAGGGAAAACTTCCATTCCAATGTGATTTCTCTGCAGATAGGAAATACGTACTCATAGCTTACGATCTACAGCGCATTTTTAGGCATTCTTATATTGCCTCGTATGCAATTTTTGATTTAAATGAAAAGTGAGTGGTGATACAACTTTACATGTTACAGTTACATAATACTTGTCAGTCATGCAATACATTAACTGAACTGTTTTTGTTATTTGAATGCATCGATTTTTTTCTCACTTAGAACCATGTTACCACTAACCACAGGAAGAGGGGACGATTCTAGATCCAGACACTTACAATTGGTCCAGTGGAGTCCTACAGGCAATGCTTTGGCATTCATAGCGCAAAATAATATATACTACCGACCTTCAGCCGCATCAGATTCCAATATTTATGCTATAACTTCTGACGGCAGTGAACTCATTTACAATGGAATCACAGACTGGGTTTATGAAGGTCACTATAAAATAAAAGTACCTATCATCACGTGCACTGTTCATTGTGAGCGTAAAATGTCAATAATGATGAATACCTATGATTTCAGAGGAACTGTTCAGCTCAAATGTTGCCATGTGGTTTTCCCCTACGTCAAGGCATCTCGCCTTTGTCTCTTTTAACGACTCTTTAGTGGAATCCATTCGATTCCCGTTGTATGGTGAACCTGGGAATCCTCAATTTCAATACCCTATGCAAGAAAGTATTCCTTACCCAAAGGTCAGTATCCACTCACAGATTTAGTATAAATTTGGCGTTGAAAAATTACAGTTTTTGTTTTATACTAGGCTGGAACACCTAATCCTACGGTTACAGTCAGAGTTATTGAATTCCCTACAAATGAAAATGATGTTTTGGCCAGTCCCAAGCTTTTGAATTATGCTACAGAGGTTTCCCATGAGTAAGTAAAAAGCCATTTCATTTCGTTTTTAGGCAGTTCTGTAGTGAAAACGTTATGAGCGTATTTAATCCCTGTGCAGACATTATGTGGGAAGAGTTGTGTGGACAAAAGATGAAGAAGTTTACGTACTAGCTCTGAATAGATTCCAAAATCAGTCTTGGACATTTGTATGCAAAGCGGATGGGAGTTGTCAAAATGTACGTGTTTACGGAATTTGCATGTAAAAAGAATGCCGGAGTTTGCATGTGTGGTTGTTGTTTGGCAGATTTTCGAAGAAAAACAAACGAGAGGATGGATTGACGTCGCTAACCCTTTGATTTCAAGAGATGGAGAGAAAATTTTAATGCTCACCTCACAAAAGCAAGAAGATGGTCATTTTTACCATCACATTTTACAATTTGATAAAAATACTGTTCAGAAATCTATTACAAAAGGCAGCTTCTCAGTCGAGTCTATTGAAGCGTGGGATGAAGACCGAAATATTATGTAAGTACCGGTGTATACAAAGGATATAATTTTATATAATAGGATTTAAAATAGCTTGGTGCGTGCGTAGATATTTTATGGCTGGAAAATATGACCCTGAGACGAAAAAATTGGATTCCAGTCATTCTCACCTATGGGCGAAAGAGATGTCTTCAAAGGAACCTGAACGATATGCTTGCATTACTTGCCATATTGTTAACGATGAAGAGAGACCATGCAATTTCAATAAAGTGTACTTGAGCAAAAATTACACTTTTTTCGCCCATGAATGCAAAGGGCCAGACGTGCCAACTTCATTTATTAGGAATTTGCAAGTACATTTTTAGTATAATTATTGCCTAAAAGTTTATTTATGTGCTCTAATCAACCTGATTCTTTCTGCAACAGGGTCCCAATACGTACGGAACAGTTAAAGTCTGGACAAACAATAAAAGTTTAAGGAACGCACTAAAAAATGTAGCTCTCCCAAAATATCAATACTTTGATGTCCCCGTAGGAGACGAAGATTTCATAGCTAAAGTAAAACTTAGTCTGCCTCATGACTTTGATCCATCCAAGAAATATCCACTTTTAGTAGACGTGTAAGTAATTGATGAGAAGTTGTGTTCTAGATTCTCTGATAGTCTGATACATTTTTCATGCAGTAATTTGTTCCCAGAACACTATAAAGTTTTAATTGCTTTTCCATGTGCACAGATATGGTGGTCCTGGGTCCCAAAAAGTTACCCAAACTTTTAGACTCGACTGGGGTGCTTCATTAGTATCTTCCAAAAATGTTATTTACGCCTCTATAGATGGCCGTGGCTCCGGGAAACAGTCTGACGATTTTATGTACAAAATATATAGGAAATTGGGTACTGTAGAAATTGCCGATCAGATTGATGTAACCAAGTAAGTTGCAGCCTTATTCATGTAGTTTCTCATAGTGCCCCAAATAGATATATATTTTACTGTGTCTTTTGTTTTAGAAAATTGCTGAAAAGTCAAGCCTATTTGGATGAAAAAAAGACGGCAATTTGGGGATGGAGTTATGGTGGGTATGTCACAGCCATGGTAATGGGCAATGACACTGAAAACGTGTTCAAATGCGGGATTTCTGTCGCTCCTGTGACCAGTTGGGCATTCTACGGTGAGTGCAGTTAGTTTCCATCTTCACTTGCAGTTAGAAACTCGTCTATGTGTAAAACTACAAATCTTCTTTTCTTTTGCACGGGGTGATGAAAATAAACCTATGGTGGGCCGTGGGCATTTGATTGATTCCTAGGGGAGAAAGATCCATCATGCAATCTCAATTTAATAGGGTATTGTGTACTCACTGACTACTCACAGACAAGCTTTAGACTTTCAGTGAGTGAGCAGATTTAATGAAATGTGGGCTCGTAAAATCTTGAGCATGGTCTCAAAGGCAAATAAAACAATAGATTCCTTCATACTACCTTTACGGAATGAATTTTTGACCTTCAAAGTCCAAGGTTCACTCACAGTCAGTTAATGACTGACTTACAGTCCCAATATACAACCAAAATGTTTCGTATATTTAGAAAATGTTCAGCCCCTCGAGTTCGTCATTTGCTATATAGCCATGTTAAAAATTTGGTCAGATCCATATTTCTTATAGTTAGTTACTAACTAACTAACTAAGTTAGACAAAGTTCCTATCCAACTTGAGTTGTTGTGGTTCAATTACACTAATTAATAGCATCAGAAAAATTATGCTATCGATTGCCCAAACCTTCAATTTTATCTGTTTCTTTTTCAGATACAATCTACACTGAACGGTACATGGGGCTGCCCATTCCAGAAGATAACCTAGACCAATACAACGCCAGTGATGTGACCAATCACATTGAAAACTTTCGTGCTAAAAAGTACTATCTTATTCATGGGAATGCGGATGATAATGTGCACTACCAGTCTTCCATGATACTCAGCCGTGTTCTGGAGAGGAACGATATTCTGTTCCGGCAGCAGGTATCCCAAATATACCGTTCTCACAGCACTATAAATACGTTATGCACGCACGCTAACTAACTAACTACATCGGTTAGCTTGTAATACGTACATAAGTTAGTTAGTGGGCAAGATCGGAGCCTTCATGAATTATTAAATGGGACGTAACGATATTATTCTCTCAAGACTAACTTTATATTGTTATTGACTGCCTTACGTGCAATTACTTTCACTCAGAATGTCTCTTTAGTCAGGTGGACTATAGGGAACAATAATCAAGGAATTAGAATGGAAATAAAACACTTTCTACTCTAGTTACTGTCCTACTTTTTCATGGGCATTTTTTTCTTTGCAGAGTTACCCTGATGAGAGCCATGGACTAGGAGGAGTCCGAAGACATTTGTATCATTCGTTAGAAAACTTTTTGTTTAATGAATGCTTTAGTCGGTAAAATTATTGTACTTATAGTTAGTTAGTAGTAGTTTGAAATTTTATGAAAATATGTGTCAACATAGTTATTTATTTTTTTATATTCTCATTTTTAATTGCTGTGTATAGTCTGTGTTGCCATTACTGTTAGTTAATTTTTATGCATTTTAAAAGAAACTCACCGATTCTACTTGCCTCTGCCTATAACTTTTATCGTCCAACTTTCTAATTAGTTAACAAAAGTACAATGTGAAGATTATGCAATCAATAAAATATGTAAGATAAATTAAACAATACAATATAATTGCTTGTATACTGTCAAGTAATAAAGACATGAGTTGATTTTAAAAGCTACAGCTTTTGATTTAAACCCTCGGATTAACAATAAAAGTTATATAATGTAGGGTAGGAATAATATTGATGCATAATTAGTTAGAAAAATCCCACTTACTAATTTATGTTGGAAAAGTCTTGCATCTATTATGCATGCAAAGCAGGGAATAACATTAGGATTTGCACTGAGCACTTTTCGTGCTGCGCCATTTCACTTCAGTCAGAGCCCAGAGCAAATGAAGTTTTATCTAGGCAAACTTGTCAATTCAATATCGTTACTTATTAAGGCACTTCTGGCTCCCATTATTATCCAATGTAAATATAGCACTACTCGAATCAGTTGGACTAACTATTGCATGTGAGAATGCGAGCTTTAATAATGCTATTCATGCTGTGCGAAAGTAGTCAGTTTTCAAGCTCCTAGCACTTTTCTTACAACAAAAGCCACTCGGAGAAAGAATGTATTCTAAAAGGTTACTATTAGTTTCAATAGTTACAGTAGTCAGAGCTAAAGTTGTTAAAATATTTTTCTTTTGCATTACGAAACTGTTTGGGCTTCTATCATTAAGTATATATGACTTGTGTATGTAATTTACACATTTGAATATTTTATACCCGTCTTTGCAAGTCTATGCAAAAATTCTCGTCCGGCTTGCAGTTTTTTTTAACTCTAGAGAAACTGCTGACGGCTATGCAAACTAATGTTATCTATTAAACACTAGGAAACTTAATGGACCAGTTAAATGTGCGGTGTTTGTCGTTTATTCAATCTGAAGAAGATAAATTGGGTCAAACAAAACCATCTTAATTAGTATCTTAAATCGAGCGAAAATACGAAAATCATCCAGGTTTCCACTTTATAAGGAAAATATATGTACCAAACTAACTAAAACTAACTATTGAATTGGATCGCACAATGATTTATAGAGAATTCCGCTCCGCAAACTATCATGCTAAGGCCACTCATAAAAATTGGGAATTCACCAAGCTAACTATGTGTTTTGGTACATGCTACTAAATAGCTATACGTATCCTAACACGCACATTATGGTTTCATCACTACCACTGTTACTATTACTAGTCTGCCATACAGGTAAGTGCAACATATTTGCCATTTTAGGAACATCAAATCCTAACAAAAAGTGTGATAAAAATTCGCAAACTTTTTGTGCTATATCCGCCAGCACACGTCAGAGGAAATAAGTTTCAACCTTTTCCTACTCCAGTCACACTTAAGAATTCTTAATAATATCATGCGGAGGCTAGGAATAGACAAAGACTAGAGAGCGTATTCCTCTCACGTCACAAACTATCTAGCAACATGATCCGCACATTTTTATAGTAAAGTTACAGACACAGTGCGTTTTTTTCTTCTGACTGACCTGCATTTTAAGTAAAATGATTAACCAAGGCAAACCATCCCATAACCACTTAAAAATGTCTAATGGCATTTCCTTAACTTGACGGGTATTCAACTTCTACATGCGTTTAGCCTACTTTACTACAACACGGGCAGTAGAGAATGGCTAAAGTGAAAGGTCTGGTTGTCTGCATTACATGTGCAACATAGTGCAAGTAGGGATTTTCCACGCTAACTTTGCTACTACTCGTTAGTTAGTTAGTTTGCCCTGTACACTGGGTAATATCGACCGGAGAGAGGGGACCGGCTTTTTGTGCACAAACAGAGGATAGGCAGAAAATGCTCCCGGACGATCCATGGCTCCCTTTTCTCTCCCCTTCTCACCGAATTTAATTTTCCTGCTCACTCACATACTTGCAAACATTGTGAAGAGCCACACAGAAAAAATCCGCTGTTGTACCAACTCACTCACGAGTCCCCGTCATTTATAAAGCTCCAGTATAACCAAAAGGAACTTGACTAACTAACTAACTAACTGGTGATGAAATTCATTGTGTGTGCCTTAGCTTACTCATGAGATAGTTACAGTCGTACAACAGACAGCAAGTCTATATAATTCATTGGATGCTGTGTGCAACTACATGGAGAAAAATAGTGTGTGCTTCTAAATGAACATACCACAGAGTCAGTCAGAGCTACGAATCATAGACTAACCAACAAACTAGCTATAACAAACTATGTGGTAGATTGGAACAATTCATTCACTACCGCCTGTTTCTATAAAGTGAGGTCTGCAGTTTTCACAGACAGAAACAAGTGCAGATTGGAATTGGCAACAGCAGTTGCTGGAGCGCTCCCAGCAATGCAAAGATATTAAGAAAAAAATGTTTCATTGTTGAACCTTTTGAAAATTAAGTCATCACAGTGAGTACGTAAGTCGTACGTGGGTGAAATTGTGCAGCTAAAAGTTTGTCATCGTCACAAAAAGATTGTATCCAGGAAAGAGGAGAAAATTTGCTCAAGGAATATAACCGGAACTAAAATGACTCGTGTGCTATTATGACTACAGGAACAGTTATTAGAGCAAAAGGTTAGAAAATTTAGTATTTTACGAGGTTATAGTGAAGCAGCACACTAGACCTATTTGTCTGAAGTTCATGTTCGCTTCAAAAAACCTTGGCTCTAATTTGCAGCAGTGTGGTAAAAAAAGACACATGGATGTCTATATTGGCAAGTAGCCGCATTATATCACATATGGGTTTCTCATGTGCAAACTTGAATGACTTTGCTCGCTCATTTCTAATCAAGCGTTTCAATTTTCAAGTACCATCGTAGTTTTTTTTTCATCACACATCGTACCAATATGTGTACATTAAAATAAAATAACATGCTAACGTTACTTAGCTTCAGAGTATATACAGATGGTGAGAACTATAATGCTAACTATTATCATTTATACTAGTCGTTGTCCGCACGTGGACTTGGACATGTAGTATAAGCCAGTTTAGTTTTCGTAGACCCATAGTCACACGTAATCAGTCAATTTGTGCTCCAAAAATGATTCCTATACTAAACCAGTAGAATTTTTTCTCAATAAAAAATTCAACCAGTCGACATGGTCTCACAATGTGTTTACATAAAGCTACTGAACGTTTATCATTTCTCAGTATTTAGTGCATGCACACAAATGCTAGTGAAGCTGTATAGTGACATACAATTTCACTGTGCAGCATTCTAACTAAAAAGGAACCATGCATTTCATATCAATGACTAACTAACTAGCTAGACAAATAAAACCTATTAGACGATATGATCCACTCACAGTCTCAGTCAGCAATAAATGACTAGCTTATGTAAACTGACACCACTTTTTTAAAGTCTTATATAAACAAACATGGCAATTTTTTCGTCAGCAGGATGCAACGAACTGATTCCACGGACACAAGGTATTGCTCCAGTCCCAGTAATTGGTAGCAACCACGAGTCGATAGTTCAACAACGGATTTTTTTCTCAAACAATGGAATGGGTGGGCTACATTATCCTCCTGGAACTAGTCACCCTCTTCACACCTGGATATTCTTTCCAGCCCAATAATAACAACAATAACAATCCAGAGAATGGAAACGGAATAATACTCGAGCGACAGCAAATCCCATGGCTCTCTGAAATAAACCATTACTCGCCCGCAAATTCTCCATCGTTAGCTCAACAAGACTATTATTATGAATCTCTCAAGACAAGAATTGACAATGGAAATGAAGCTAATAATGAAACCCCCGTCCTGGTGAATAGCTTATTTTTAGAGAAAATTTCAGCCGCCTCCAAGGCTTACATAAACACGACTGAGTTGCAAACTACTCAGCAGGGTACTTTAAGTGGAAGGCCTCGCATTTTACATACCATTCCACTTCCTGTAGTGAATCGCCCTTTTCAGGTAAGCAACCGACTAAATACACTTGTCACTCGATAGATATCTTAATGATGCATGCTTATGTATGCCCACACATGATACACAACGAAACAAAGGGTTCACTTCATTATTCATGATCACATGCATGTTTCTAAATAGCTCTTCTTTTTTTGCTGAAAACAGGTAATACTGCTTACTGTGATTTTGATAGCCGCTGTCTTCGCCAACGGTAGTGTGATACTCAATATCAGCAAAGACAGCTTGAAGTTAAGAATGGTGCATTTCATCCTAATTCGCCATGTTTGCATAACTGACTGCATAGGAGCTCTTTTAGTCATCCCGGTTCCTCTACTCGCTATTGCCAATGTAAGTAGTGTATATACAAGTTGGTAGATACAGCGTTATAAACAATGACAGACTGAAACTGATATTTTGGGGATTGCATTTCAGGGGGAATGGTATTTCGGTGAGGCAATGTGCTCAGCTGTGAGTACCACAACAGCTGCCGCCTGGACTATGCATTTGATAGCTGTGGCGCTGTACCGTGTGGATCGACTTTTAGCAGTCTGGTTACCCACTGGAAAGTATCCAGTGTTCTCTGTTAGAACCGTAAACATAGTTTTGGTAAGTCGAATAGTGGACACATTATGTATTAAGACACCGAAAGACTACTTTAAGATGTTTTTTGTGTGCTAACATGTTGGTTTTTGTTTTCTTTGATGCAGGTATTGATTTGGTTATGTGCAATAAGCGGCGCTTACTTAGCGACAGTGACATTCGGTCCAACATTCCAACCCGCGTTAGCTCTATGTATTCCCAACGTTCCTCTCATATTCTTTGTAGTCCTGTTTAGCAGCTACTGCATAGGACTGATAACGCTTACTACAGGCTACGTTTTCGCTTTTACGAGGCGGAGGCGTAAGAAAAGGAAGCGCGCCAGGGAAACTGTGTCTACTAGTCGTAGCGCGAGCATCGAGGATGAAAATGCGATACAAGAATCTCATATGAAGAATAATGAATGTAACTCCTATCAAAATAGGTAAGAAAACAAGAAATGCGCTAGTTTATCTTCCAAATTAAAGTCTACCGTCAAGTAACAATAGCCTTTTTTATTCCTTTTTTCCAGTATTTATAGGGAAACGACTTTAGAAGAAAAACTCGTACCAACTTACACAAGCTGTCCATCGGGCAGTCTTACTCCAAAACATCGGCGCGTACAGAGCGACGATTTATCAACGCGTGGTGATCACCATGAATGGCGGGTCGCCACAGTCACTACGAACACTTTGCGCGATGCAACACCTCAACCGCTCCCAAGTCCCACAACAAACCCAAAGAAGCATCGGCGCGTCTGGAGCGAAAGCCATGCCATACATGCGCGGGAGCCCTTATCGCGCCTGGATAGTACTGCTAGAATAATCAGCGAAAGTAACGACTCCTCCTCATTTTTCCACGAGTCGGACAACATGATTCAAGAATATGATCAACTTACCTCCGAAGATTGTTCCGAACCATCCCGTTTTGACTCCAGCCTCAGCAGTACTATGGGTAATGACATTAAACCTAGTGGCAAACACAATGCGAACCAGAGTATTAGCAGTATTCAAGACACTTTGGGATCCGGCTCCTCTATTTCCCTTGACGGTGCATCACAACAAAGAAGTAATACAGTGCGAGAGAAAAGCAAAAGTAGTACTAGCCTGCCCTCATCTTCGAGTTTTTCATCCCCATCCTCAGAAGACAAAATTAAGGAATTCCGGGAGCGTCCATTAGTTGTACCAATTGAGTCCCATAGTGCGGATGAAATTTTCCAACAATGTAATAACAATGAACAACCTCAAGGTATTAAACGAAGCAGTACTAGCAATGGTAGCCGTTCTCACCATTGTAACAACCGGAATAATGCCAATCATCTCAACTTTAGTAATCATGAGCAACGGAAACCAAAGAATAATGCCAGTAAAATTGGGGAAGGATTGAAAGCTGTTCGTCAACGACGTGTGAAGCACTTTAAGCCTAAAGGGAGTAAAGCCAGTCCTGCCAGAAAAGTTATTGCATCGTATGCCGTCAGTGTGGGACATTTGCTACTGTATCTTCCAGCCATGTTTGTAATTGGACTGAAAGGGAAATCTCTTCCTCCAGGAGTGGCCTTACTTTGTGGTTTGGTGGTTTACTGCGAATTTATTGTGCAGCCAGTGGCTTTGTTACTGATCTCACCTAGACTGCGTGGTGAGGTCAAGGGTACAATAACCAATAAGAAGAATTGACAAAGAGTTACAGTATTAAAACAATTGAAGGGCATGTTTGGTCGAGTTGGGGAATGTGTGGGAATAATTACTCGTATGGCTCAGTCAGTGTAGTTAGTTATAGTAATAATATGATGTATGGAGGGAGAGCAATGCCATGAAAATGTGATCATAAGTAGTGATGTGGATAAAGAAACCGTTCTAGTTGAATGCGAAGCTAGTTTTCAGCTTTTAAAATGTAGCTAGGAGGGGGTGACGATTTTTTATTTTCTAGTCATGTAACTATATGGTTGCTGTTTTTCTGTCGTTTTTATGCTTAGATGGAAACAATACGTCGGGGTTAATTTTTACAGGATAAAAAGTTATTTATTTGTTCGCTTTATTTATATAAAAACCTGAAATTATTTGCTTCATCATAATACAATGTACAACCAGGGTTAACGGACGTGAGAGAATACTTAGGGTGTCACCTACAATGATGAGCGCAATATTTTGTAGTGATGAATGAAATCCCCAGCAAATAACGTTTCAATAGTTTAAAAATCAGATGAAACTGAACGTGAATAACCATTTTGTTTACAAAACATGAATAAATATATTGCTTACGTAAAACAAAACAAGTACAATAAATTATTTCTAGTTACTATAAGATGCTAAGAGATTTCTTGGAAACCTCAAACAAAAACTATCAAAGGTACAACCGTTGGCTACATATTAATGCACACGATTTTCGATAACACATAACAATGTCTTGTAATTTCTTCTTTTTTTTTTGGATGACAGATGAATTGTTTATGTGATAAAAACAGTTTACAATACAAATATTTGCGTGCATAGATGAATAAACAACACACTACACTCATTCATGCATTATTGCACTGTGATAAGCCTGGCAAAATCGCTGCACGACTAAAAAATCTCTGGGTAGCTCATCACGTAATATTTAGTAGATATAAAAATGGCACAGTCAAATAAATAATACACGGTATGATAACACCATTAGTTGCTTCAAAAGATGCAAAAATTTCCACTCACTCACTATCTCAACCATGAAATTAAAAATCTGCAATATTTGTAGTCACTCACTATATAGCTGAAGCTAACATGGACTCAGCTGCCTCATGCCTAAACCCTTAAAAGAGCAAATTCAGTCTGGAAAAAACTGCTTTTGTACACGAAAAGCTACACTACAACAACATTAGAATGGTTCACAGCTTGCTGCATAATAACAAAATATGAAACCCCTGTAGTACTAGTTCTTAAAAGAATTCTGGGCTCACCCATCGAACAACTTATTTCTTTTTCAGACTCTTCTTACTATTTTTTTCTCGTTCTTTCCTCTCCTTTTCCATTTGTTTTTTCTCCTTCTCCAGCTGTGCTTTCATGTCCTTGATTTTCCTTTTGATCTTGATTTTATCGTCCCCATTAACTCCGAAAGATTTCAACTCTTTAGAATCCATTTGCATCAACTTCATCCCAGTGATTCCTTTATCCATGAATGGTGGGATCAGATGTTCCATGTTCATGAACAGAAGCCATTGGCAAACCTAGAACAACGACAAAAGCATTCAGAAGTTAGATCTCTTTTTCCAAAAAGCTCGTTTGTACACAAGAACAATAAATTGATATTAATTAAACGCAATTTGTTCTCACCTGTTCATTAGACCACTGCGTAGAACTCATGTTCATCCATTTCTCAGGAGCCGACGGAGTATGTACTTTTCCAGGAGAAGACATGGCACTAGACATAGAATTGCTTCCAATACTGTCCAACGACTCGGGCTGCTCATCCTCAAATCCAGATTTCTCGTGCATCAGCAAAGATTTGGGCCCTTCATCATCAAACTTTTCAGACAACACTTGTCTCAACTGATCCTGTAGTGAAGATGAAGTCGGTGGCAATTGAGGAGGAGGTCTATACAATGGTGGTCTTCGTACACCATTATTTTCCGCATTTCTCTGACCCTGGTTATTCTTTTCTTGACTAGAATTCGAATATCCAGTAGAGTTCTCAGATTGCATCAGCTGAACATTTTGCCTGGGCAATAATCTTGGATCAGGAATTTGTGATTTTTGTTGATAAAACGGAGGATAAAATCGAGATCCATCCCCACTATTATTTAAATCTCCATGTGTGATTCGAGATGGTGAATTTTGGTGGCTTGTAATACTACTGTTCAGAGAGCTGTGCGTATCCCCAGGTAAAATAATTTCCCCCACAGGCCGTGGAATTCGTCGGTCCATCCCATTACTACTAACCCCATGAATATTTGTCTGCTGCATGTCTTGAAGTGGTCTCTGTGACGAGGAGAAAGCGTGGCTTTCTTGGTGATGAAAGTGCTGGTGCTGCTGACTATAAATGACTTGGTGATAACTGGCAGTAGACTCTTGAGCTGATCTGCGAATTATATTCGAGCTCTGTACATTGCTCTGATGGGACACAAGTGGAGGAGTCATGAATGGGTGACCTAATGAAATCAAGGGATCCTCTTTACAAGGGGATGCATCTGTTGAAGGACAATTATATTGTTTTGCAGGGGAAATAGGCTCTCCTGCTGAATAAGACGAGCTGCTCCTCATTATCTCTTTTGCCACTTCTTCAGAATGTTCTTCAACTGACAAAGAAGAATCCTGAAAATACACAATGATTACAATAGTGAGCGACTTAAGTGACATGAGTGGATGTTACCAACTGCAAGGAATTTTATGTGGGAAGGACACAAGGATCTTACAGTTATTATGTTATGATTGGGGGAATCATTTGAAGATCTCTTAGGTGGTTTTACTTGGATCACTGCAGTCGGTGCTTGTCTGCCAGCTAAACCGCCCCGAGAAGCCAAATCGGCTTTAGCTTTCCCCGCAGACACGTCCAGTAAGGATGTAGGTTGGATTGCTGTGTCGAACTCTTCTTTGGCACTCAATTCTCCTTCTTCGTCCGATAAGTCGAAACTGATGGGAGGTGGCAATAGTGGTGATAACGAAAGTGATAATGGCGATGGCAAAGTTGTGGGGAAGTAGGTGGAGGAAAATGTGGAATGTTGAGGCATCACGCCAGCACGTCGTTGAGTTTCTTGCAATTCTTTTTCCAATTGAGTTACCTGGTTTTAGAAAACGAAAAAATCATAGCTGGCCAGTGAACTTAAAAATTCTGTAGCATTCTAAAAATTTCGACAAATTGTTCCGAGTTAAACTATTGTACTTACTCTTTCTTTCAAAGATCGAAGAAGATCATGATATTCAGTATCTCGTTGTTGAATTTTCTGCATTTGGAACTCTTGACGACTCGCCAAATCTTTTTCACGATCTTGTAACGACCGAACTAAATGTTTCACACGTTGATATTTTTTCTCCAACTCACTATACTGGTTCTGCAAGAAAAAACAGTAGAAACAAACTTGCAATCCGGTAAGTTACTTCACCTCTTCACCAGTTTTTGACAACACTGATCAAGTATTTTCGTACCTGTGACTCCGTAAGCATACTCTGGTATTTGGCAACTTCCAATTGGGCATTCTGCATAGTTTCTTCACACTCACAAAGTCTCTCATTCAGTTTCTTGATTTTCCCCAATGAACTTTCCTTTTCCAACGCACCAGCAGACTCAAGTTCGGCCAGTTTTTTCCTAAGCACTTCAATTTGAGTTTCTGCAGCCAATGCTTTTGAAAGGGCTTCTTGTAATTTCTCTTTCAACATTTCGATCTCCATCCTACTATGGGCGTCAATTGAAGGTGGAGGTGGAGGAGGGGGTGGAGGCCCCCTATTCGAATATTGTTGTTGCTGCTGCTGTTCCAACATTCTTCTTCTTTGTTCGCGTTCTTTATCCGACTGCGAACCAAAAACCAAACAATTATTGTTAGAAGCGAAGGACAACAGGCATGAACACAAATAGAAATGAAAATGCACAAGCAGACCATTACAAAACTTCATACCTGCAATGACTGACGGATGAGCTGAGCTACTTCACTGTTTTCGGGATCCTTTTCCCGTCCAATCACAAAATGTACACGACCAGAAGTGTTTCTTAGCACGGAAGCAGCATAGGCTTGAGTGACTCCAACCAAACTTTTGCCATCCACCTCAATGATTTGATCATTGACCGAAATCCTCCCATCCCTCTGAGCAGCACCAGACTCCGTAATGGTTTTCACGAAAATACCCAGTTTTTCTAGACCAGCATCAGCACCTACACCCATGCCAATAATGCTCAACCCCAACCCTTCCATTCCTTTGACTAAATCCACTTCAAACAACTCCATTTTTTCCACTCGCTTTTCCAACTCATACTCAGCTGAGGCTGCAACTGGATCTACATCTTCATTTCGTCGGTCGTATTCAGTGACAGAAAATGTAGAATACACACGAATTGGGTCCATTGTGAAATGCACTTTCATTGGTTCCTTTTTCACTATTTTGTCGTCCAGATAATCATCGTCTTGTTTGGGATCTGGTAATCCAGGGACTTCAACCCACCAATTTCCGTCTGATAAGTAGTGTACACCGTCTTCCACAAGAATCTTTGAAAAAAGTTAAAGAACTATCCTCAATCATACTATCAGGAACTAAAGATATGGCCTAATTGAATTTTGCAACATACCTCAGTAGCAGAGATATCATTTATGGAAATTTTTTCCCCTCCAGAGCTATTATTTGTAGAGCTATCTAAAGTTGTATTTGGAGTAGACTCGACAGATTCTTCCACCATGATTTTTGGCTCTGAAATTCTTACATGGGGTGCAAGATCTGCAGTGAGTACATCATCTGTACTGGATTCATTTTTATCATCCACTGTCTCTTTTTTCAAGACAACCACTGGAGTTGGAGCTGCTCTGATAATGTCAGCACAGGAACGGCTATAAAATCGAAAATTATTCGATTATTTCCTTTACTTACACCTTTGGCAAAGCAACTCAGATTCAAAACTCAACTAACTGCAAAGACTTTTTAATTTTTTTTACATGGCTAAACTTACGTGACTGCAGGCCGAGGTTCCTTTTTCACCACAACATTACTTTCTTCACTATTATCAGTCAAGTCTGGAGACTTACACAGTGGATCCTGAAAAATATTAAGAAAAATGTTATCAAAAATGTTCACACTGGAAATAAAAAAAGGTTACTTTTACAGCAAAAAATTGAGTCAGCGACCTTCTCCCATAGTGAAATGAGCCTACTGAAACTACATTTAGTCAGTTTCAGTAAGTCACACTCCACGCATACATAGCATGCATGTGATGATGAAGAAACTTAAAAATACGCCAAGTATATTGGCACATGTCCAGCATAAAAACTGTCGTTATACATTATGTCTTTGTCGATTAACAGATAGGATCAAAACATGTCAATATGTCATTCTGAGAGATTAAGTAGGCTCCCTAACTAACCAGTATATTAACACCCTGATAAATTAAAACTACACGTGAATGCAAAGTTATGGCGAAATGAATTTTTTTTATTATACCTCATCTGCTTCCACGTCAAGCAAAGTCTCTTGGGAAGAAAATGAAGCCGGCTGACAAATGACTTCTTTGACCACTTCGATTTCTTCGGACCCCTTGCATTCTTCATCATCATCCTCAATGTCATACCTAAACGCAGAATCTGCAGAGGAAGAATCTCGGGCATTTGGCTCCACAACGGTAACCTGGGAAGATGAATAAGTAGTCCGGTCCTCCTCAGACATGGAAATTTCATCTTCAGCTCGATCGTAACTTTTAGCAGATGCTGATGGAGAACTACTACTGCTACTAAGAACACTGCGACTTTCCATTTTGTTGGGTGAGGACGGATCTTCGAGGGACTCCACGGAAATTGCAGGAGCAATTGCATTGCGATTATTACTACTGCCATTGGAACCAATGGGAGGCGAAGGAGTCGTTACATTCGTCCCATTGCTGGTAGTATGTTTATCAAGTAAATCTGGGATTTTGGTGGCTACAGTAGAGCTTCCATTGGTATGAATATTTTCTGTATTCACTTCCTCCAGTTTCTTCAGCATAGACTCATGCCATGGAGAATTGGGTTCTTTTGACAAAGAAGTGAACAAAGCATGGGTAGCAGCAGTGTCTTTAAGATTAGTGTGCACTCCATTATTTGCGTGAGCTGGAGGGATGGGAGGGAGACCCTCTTTATCATGCCCATTGTTAGCAGAATTATCTGTGCTATCTTGCTTGCGAAAAGAATCTTTTGTGACATCAGGTTGTTCTTGAGCAAATGAACCGTTTTTGGGAGGCTCATTTTCTTTGAAAGCCTTATTATTAATATGCTGGGGTTGTTGTGACTGAAAGATATGAGTATTATTTCCGTCTTTGGGTGGTATTCGTACAGTTTGGATTTGAATTTGTGGATTCGAAATGGGCTTCTGGGGGGAAATCAATCTTCCGGTGGGAGTTTCCGCATCAGGAGATTTAGATAGTCGATTCCTTGGAGACTTTTCTGGTGAGGTAGGTGATTTCTTCGTGAAATGTGAAACCCAGTTCTTCTGTTTTTCAATCAGTTCTCTACCGCTGACTTTTGCTTTGGCAGCATCAGGTTTATCAGCAACGGGAGGTTTCCCGACCCCATTAGTACTTGCTTGGTATCGATTTATGACTGCTTTGACAGACACAGTTTCGGGAACGGCGTCTTTTCGTGGATGATTTAGGCTGGAATCCATGTTAAGATCTTTTGGGGGGTCAATAATACGAGTAGTTGGTGATATATCTGCAGGCTTTACACTCGTGGAATGTTGTTGTTGGTTTTCAACTTTCAATGGAGTGGAGCGATGAACTATGTGGCTGTTGTTGGCACTTCTATTCACCGATGTGGATAAGAAAGAAGATTCCTCAGCAGTAGATGATCCAAGTTTTTCAAACAGAGCCCGAGCACTGCTGAATTTGTTAGAATGTTGTCCTCCAGTAAGATTTGATTCAGTCGATCCGTCCTTCTTCAATTGCATTTTGGAAGAAGGAGTCTCAAGCTCGACAGCGCTGCGGATTAAATTGTTTTGAAAAATATTGGCGATTTGTGAAACTTTTGATCCACTTGTACTTGTGGTCATGCTCCCACTTAGACCACGACGATTTAATTCACTGTCGTAGACCATTATCAATAACTAATGCATTGAATTTACGTATACTTCGTGAAGCTGGGAGCAAATGGAAATTATTAGATTGCAAAACAAGATGCAACTACAGAATAACAGTGCTACAAACGTTTAGCACCAATTTCGAACGTAGAAAGTTTTTTTACGGCACAAGAGTTACAAAAATCAGGAGAGCTTCAAGTCAGTAAATACTGATAATAAATGTATGCATCACACGGAAAAGACTAGAAATACACTTTCTGTGAAAACTATCACATCGAATTATGGAGTTGGTTAGTAGCAGTCACTAAATTGAACAGGCAGACAGTATTATTTCAGGAACATGAACACAGAAAAGCACAGAGAACAATACACGCCCCTGAAATACAACAACAAATGTCATTATTATTGGACAATCCACAATTAAATTTATAAACGTAACCAAACCTTTCACACATTTACATTCAGCATTGCCTTTCATGAGCCAGCAACGTCACAATTTACTTTGGATTCCATCGAACCCAAATAAATACATAAACGCTAAAGGTTATTGCAACTTTTTAACATCTCAGCATCTCACCATCATTATCGCTGCGCCTCATGGTCGGTCATGGCCACGGTTACATTTTGAGTCCGATGAACAGTCCACCTAGAAGAAGAAATTTTAATTCCAATTATACAAAAACAAATACCACAAATTCTGAAAACAAAACATTGCCCGAGCCGACAAGGGCACTAATGAAATTCGCTGATGAATTGCTTTCTAACATTTTTAGAATGCTAAAACACGCACTATTTTAATGATAGATGCCGACCCAAGGAATTGTGAAAGTGTCTAACTGATTATTACGGGAAGCCAAGTGAAACATTTCGTGCAAATTGAATACAAAGAAAAAATATAACGAACCCACTTACAAACAAAGTGTCAAAATGTCAAGAGCTTTTGGTTTAGCCTAAAAAACCTGCACACTGCTGTGTTGTGTCTACCAGCTTGCTCTATAGCTAACTATATATGGCATAGATCTTCACCACGATAAAATATTATACACGTAGGAAACTACATTGATGAGATAGCTATGGTGCACAAACACAAAAAAAACTGTTTCATCGTGTAATTGTTTTTGTGTTCTCTATCCTGTACACATAAGCCAACACTGCACTGTTGTCTGTGCTGTTGCTGTGCAATACAGCATACTAGAATTCATTCTCTATTTGGGTTTTAAGGTTTTTGGACTCTGTGGAGCTCACACATACAGAAGGATAGGGAGTTTCGTTGTGGATTAATCTAATGAGCCGATGGTTTTTTACCTATCCTAATCTTATGTACGCAGGCAAGTTTTTCAGTCCCAGCGGATGGAAAAATGATGATGTGTGGATTCCATGGTATGGAGAGACAATCAGGCCCAGTTATTTCGCCTACGTACACAGTTTTTTAGCGCATATGAACTGTATCTTTCTCTATACATACGCCACCCTTCGTTATATTTTACACGTAACTATTGCTAAAAAAAATGTCAAATCCTGTTAAAATTATTAGAAAAAAATTACGGTTTCGTAAACTTTTATTGGACAAAATTAAACAAATAAATTGACTATTAATAGAAGGTGCGCTTCGCTGAGACCCATAACATAAGGTATGGTCTCCAGCACGCTCCCACGATTGACTCTTTTTGAGCTGCAATCTGCAATGCTTATTCATTTTTTAAGAAGCTTGTTGCTCTTTTTTCTCAATTTGATTGCTCCTCGGATGCAAGTCCGCTCGGAGACAATTTGGTGATTTGAAGAGATAAATGTAGTAACTTATGGTAGCTAGAAAGTACAGGGAGAGAAATGTTACTAAAAAGAGTTCATGTGCGCGCAAACTTCTGTGGGTAGGAACTTGGCGCTGTCTCCCCTCCATACTTTGGCATTTCCTAAAGGTTTTGCTTTTACATACTCACTGGACTTGTGACTAACTAACTATACAACTGGACCCAGCGTTTACAATCTGAAACCTACACGGCACTATACTACTACAATCGGAATCCTGTATCGGCTCACAGAAATGACACTCAGTTGGTAGCTAACTACAAGCCAAGTGCAAGAACGTCAAAAAGGAAGGGAAGGATGATGCACTTATTAGTCCATCTATGTGATCGTGGGAAAACTACAAAAGTTTTGTTTTTCACACTCTTGTCTGTCTGTGTAGCTGTAGTGTCTGCTTTCTGTTGAGTAATCGCCGGATTCAGAATCCATTGTTTTTGTACTCGCAATAATGCAATGTGGAAAGATAATGATGAAATTGAATATGATAGTGTCAATTAAAACATGTAGGATTGTGATGGGGCTTGTTGAGATATTTCTGAACGTATCATTTTAAGC
>Ga0210040_10002867_pt1 | contig 23845 bp, 17 predicted proteins | sample CryGeyCG12114_NA_FD_185462 | JGI IMG/M metagenome (GOLD analysis project Ga0210040, IMG submission 185462) | Groundwater microbial communities from aquifer - Crystal Geyser CG19_WC_8/21/14_NA (SPAdes) (version 2) | ecosystem: Environmental > Aquatic > Deep subsurface > Groundwater | place: USA... | reverse complement strand
CATTTTTTTATATCACCACTAATGACAATTTCATGCGCTAAAAATTTTATAACCATGAATATCAAAAGAATCAGTCAGTCCACATCATTTAACAAAGCGTCACACAAACTGGTTTATTGTGATTGAGCTGCAGCATCTAACACGAAAGAGATCTTCCTTTGCGTCTTTTCATTGAAAACTGCAAAGTGAGCCAGAACCATTTTGCACGCTTGGCTGCTATCTTCGTATCTGTCAAAGATCTCGCGTATCCTATCTAAATGTAAATTCACACCGTACTGTTGTGCAGAAAAACTAATTGAAATCAATTTTCTTCTTCATGGACTTTAGTCATCTAAACGCCATAAATTTCCTATCCGGTGAATAACGAGTCCGCCGTAGAATCCTAGATTCGTAACGCCTCCCTGCAAAGCGAGTACTAGTACGCATGATTCCCGATTGCACGCTCTTAATTCCTTTCAAGCAACCAATTTTTTGACCTTTCACACCTAAGTTTTTTGAAGTGGAAGACTGCTCCACAAGGTTGTGCAATATTTCATAACCATTACTACTGCAAGTGAGAAACGAAAAATTTGCTTTCATTCTCTGAGTAAGAAGTATATTTCCAACCTAACTTCGTGGTGGATATTAACGGTGCGTTTCTCGGACTTTCTTTTGATGATCAAATGACAAATATCTTCATTTCAAATTCTCATTGTCGTTTGTTTTAAACCAGTGGTTCTGAAACACTGCCACTCAAATAAGTGATTCAATGCAAAACGAAATAGTTTTTTAACATGGAATAAGTTTTTGGTAGGAGCTCACGGACATTTTGGTACAATACATTGCATAGTGTCGACATAAGACCCCTAAGCAAAAGTGGGTTTTTAGCCGGGTAAACTTCCTTGCTGCTGCAGCACCAAATGGGCTGGACCGGGCAAAATTTTAGCAAAATCGGCTTTTTTTGAGCCATATCAGGCGTTGCGAATTTGAAAAATAATTTATCCCCTGTCTTTAAAAGCTAATCTTGCTGTTTTCATGAGCAGTTGCAATTAATTGCGGTAAATTGTTTTTTAAATATTTTGAATGGCGTTGCCACTTCTAAGTGTAAGTATCTTTCATTAAAGCTATAAAACACTTTGAGTACTTACATTACTAGTGTATATACCCACATATATCATGTTTCAAAATGATAAAAAAAACTATCACTACAAAGTAACCAACAAACTGCAAAGGATAAAGAAATGAAGACCATCACATAATAATGATTGTATTGTGTAATGAATTTGAATTTCGGATAATTTGCTTATCTATGTTACTAATCACGTTGTTTCATTCCCTATTTCCCCTGTAAATGTCTATATTAGAACATAAGATGCATGAAAGCTGATTTTCTATATCACCAAACTGCTGTTCGATATTTGTACTATTTTGATATTTCATTTGAACGATAAAGTCAGTGAAGATCTTATTGAATTGAATTGATAGATTATTTCAGTGAGAATAACAGTTAGCAAATGTTTTTTTCAATGTTGATTGATTGATTTATTGATTTGGCGTTAGCCCATTCAATATATAATACAAAATACAGTTATGTTTTTTCATGATTGCCAAAAGCAAATAGTAGTAAAATTATAAGGACACGAAACTGTCAAAAGAATTTTTCTATCCATGTTTTACATTTGAGGTATACCATTTGGTATACTGTGGTTTCTAGCTTTGATGATATATGTGAATAAGTGGTGCCTAACTCCGGTAAGCAAATATCATTAGAACTAGAATTACAATAGAGTACATGTATATGAGATACAAAATTTTCCGGACAGAACTTGCAAGGAGTTGGTTCACTTATGTCGAGGTCGAAGTATAAATTCCCAATTTTCAGTGACTTGGGGTCTTAGTGATGCTATGCAACGGGTAAACAATTTATTCATGTGATGCTTTAAATACTGTTCAGGTTCTCCAATCGTGCTTTCTTTTTTATACCCTGTAAAATAGCTACTATTTTTTGCCCGTTCATCATCCTCCGATGCAAAGTACACTTGTAATTTCTTAATTTTTTCCTTTTGATTCTGTACGATTATGTCGCTATCTAACTGGTCTACTATCCATCCTTGTTGTACTATTTCTAGTCTATTACGCAGACTCCAGAACCAATTATAATGTGGCTCTTTTGACCTATGAATTTTTAGATGCTGAAGACAATTTCTGGCAAGCTCTAATTCTGGTTCACGTAAAATTCTAACTAATAGTCCAAGCTGCTTTCTAATAATTTTTATTACAATGGGTTCTAATCCTAGTTCTAATCTTACCAGGTAGTTTGGCGTAAGTTTTGTAAGACCTAGGATTCTTTTGTAATAACTCATCTGAACCTTCTCAAGCTCTCTAGCTGATGCATAGCCCCAGATAGAGCAGCAATATGTTGTTGTTGATTCTACTATTGACTCAAAACTTTTACCTAACGTTTCTACTATGAAGAGTTTGAACCGCATTATGATTCCTAAAACTGCACCAACTGCTGCTAATCCTTTGTTTTTAAAATGTTCAGTTGCATAGAAGAACTTGCCAGAACTAGAAAATGGGACTCCTAGATATGTGAAATGAGTAACTATTTCAAGTTTTTTCCCTTCATTAAAGAATCTGTCTTGTTTTCTTAGTCTTCCCCCTCTTCTGAATATGACTACCTTGGTTTTCTCTATGTTTACTTTCATCCGGTTCATTTCACTGTATTCTGTAATGCGATATGTTGGCGGGTTAGTTCACCGGGGTTTTTGGCGATTAAGACAATATCGTCTGCGTACATCAGTGCCACTATCTTCTTAGTCAGCATTTTCAAAGGGTTCCATGTTTGGTTTTCAATGTATCAAGGGAGGTCATTTAAATATATACTAAACAGAGTCGGGCTCATTGTTCCTCATTGCAAAACTCCTTTCTCCATGGGAATCGGTTTTGTAAGTCCTCTTACTGTTCTTTTTGCGCTGTAAAGTTCGAGTAGATAGCTTTGATGCATTTAATCAGTTGGTTGCCTATTCCAATTTTCTGAAGTTTAGTCCACAGGTTGCTGTGTGGTACCGAATCGAAGGCCTGCCGAAAGTCCACAAAGCATGCGTATAATCGGCCTTTCTTTTTTCTTAATTTTGTCTGCACTATGGTTTTCAGAACAAAGATCTGGTCTTCACATCCTCGTTTTTTCCGAAATCCAGCTTGAAGTTCACTGAGAGAGTTTCCTAAACAAGATTGTAGCTTAATGCTGATGAGCGCCGTAAATATTTTTAACATAGTCTGAAGTAGACTAATCGGTCTGTAGTTTGTAGGGTCCTTTTTTGGTCTTTTTTTGTAAATTGGGCATATAATAGACTTGCACTATTGTTTCGGGATTTTTCCCATCGCAAAACACTTGTTGAATAGCTTTAGAAGGATACTTTGTATCTCGATCCCTGTGTTTCTCCATACTTCATTTGGTATGTGGTCAGGTCCAGTAGCTTTTCCTTTACTAAGTTTTTTAAGAATATATTTAAGTTCTTCTTGAATAAATATTTCTTCGCTCTCTTCATTTTTTTTGTTTTCACTGTGTTCTGGCTGTTCTTGTATCTCTAACTTTAGCTCGTCTTTGAACATTCTAGTGAAGTGCTGTTCCCAGCTGGCGTCTTCAATATCGTTGTATTAAGTTTTTCTCGTTGGTTTTAGTTGTTTGACGGACTTCCAACTCGATACAGTATCTTTGTGATTGAATAGACAATCCTCAATTCATTCTTCATATGTTTTTTTCTTTTCTTTCATTAGGGTTTTATATTGCGCTTTGTTTTGAATATAATTCGTCTTCAATTTTCTGGTTTTTCCTCCATTTTCTTAAATTTCTGTTCACTTCCGTTTTTGCTGCCCTGCAGTCTTCGTCGTACCATTTAGGCTTCTGTATTCTTTGCTATGGTTTTAAAGCTACCTTTTGTAGGCATCCCAGATCATTATCTACATGTTCTACAGCTGTAACTATTGTTCGATTAGAAGCGTCCGGGGTCTCTTCATAAATTTTTAAATCTTCCATGTAACTTTCAAGGTGTCTCCCAAAAACTTCGCCCGTTAGTGTGTCTGAGATATAGTATCTCCATTGTTCCATGACTTCTTTGTCAAAATCTGTACTATTGGTCGACCAGTTCATCTTCAGGTTGCATTGTATTGGCTGATGATCCGGATGTGGAGATTCTAGAACTCTAAACTCTGACAAAGATAGATTTTTATAGAATGCAAAGTCCACTACATTAACTCTTTTTTTATTATTGTGTATGAACGTTTAATGACCTACTTCATCCCGATTTATCCTGCCATTTGCTATATTAAAACTTCCTAACCGTAATACTTCTAATAGTTTTACACCTCTTTGATTTACTACTTCGTCCTTACTACACCTGTCTTCATCCTGGGTTCCTTTCCTACCTATCCTCGCATTGTAATCCCCTAGTAAAATTATTTGGTCTGTGCTATTTTCTAATCCTTCCATAAATTTAACGCACTGTGCATCTTTGGAGACTTCAGGGGAAAAATATGAGAAAAATAATATTACCTTTGACCCTTCTTTGGAGAAGCGAACCTGAACAGTATTTTCGCTTATTTGATTTGCATCCACGAATGCATCGATTTCCCTCCTCCAACCAACTATAATTCCTCCTTTAGGCCTTTCCTTCCTTGCAAGTTTTTGTCCTTCAATTTCAATAGTGTTATATTTTTCACGAATACCAAATAGTTTTGGTTTCCCTAGATGATGGGTTTCTAAAAAGGAAAATATTTGTATCTCCTGTTTAAGGAAGTCAGCAAAAAAATCTATATTTTTATTATTCAAATTATTTATGTTGTATCACATAACTTTAAGAAATTTATTTTTACGAGAGTTGGCTTTTTGCTGTCGTCAGGCGTCCCTAACTTTCACTACTTTTCCGTTTCGGACAGAGAATGCTTTCCCTTTCACCCAAAGTAGTCACTTCCTGTAGTAGGCTTTGCGTCCCTTTTCTTTAGCGTCTTTGAAATGCTTGTGAAGTAGTTTTGAGTTTTCCTTTTCGAGTTTCGTCATGTCATTGTTTACGTAGATTGTTGTTCCTTTGAGCTTCTTCCTGAATGCCATTACTTCGTTTTTATCATTGAGGGAACGAAACTTAACTTTTATTGGCCGTGCCCGGTCTTCGGATTTCTTTCTAATTCTATACTCCGCTTCAACAGTCACCTCCTTGGTACCAAGTGTATTGGCAAATAGCTCACTAATTTTGGAGCATATTTGTTCTTGTTCTTCTTCTCTTATACCTGTGATCACAGCGTTTAGTTTTTTAGTTTCTCGTTCCATCCATTCCATCCGTTGCTTTATGGTCATCAGCTCCTCATCCATTTCGGCTAAATTCTCGTCAATTTCTTCAAATTTTGGACCAAACTGATCCAGTTGCCGAGTCATGGTTCGTGTTTCGTTTGACTTCTTTGATGTCACTTTCAAGGAGCGCCAGTTTTTCGATGACAATCCCGATTTGATCGTTACCTCCCACTAAAGTTTTACTGTTAGTACGAGTTCTGGATCCCATTATGATAGTTGGGTTTGACATATATATTTTGATAATTGTTCGCAATTAATTTTTTCAAAACTTGCCTTAGGCTGAGGCCCAGCCAATATCTGCTCGAAGTTATTCCTGCTTGTTCTATCAAGCCAAAGGTTTTAACTTCTTTCAATGTACTGGACTGGGCAATGTTGAAGAATTTTAATGTTTTATACACTGTTCAGGAGATCTCGTTTTTCTTATCAATTTTCTGATATTTGAAATTTAATAACTTTTGTTTATTAGCTCGAAATATTTAAAATTAAATCAGATCGAAATTTAAAAGGTGTGCTCTATTTCGACTTTCGCGCCCTTTTTTTTAATGTTAGGTCACAAATTTAAAAGAAATTAAACAAATAAATATATCTATTGACTAATTAAGTTCATTATAATCAAGAGTCATTAACAATTAAAGAAAAATGTCTTTCCGCTTGTTTATGATAAAGGTTCGTAGAGCGGATTCAAATTGACAGGGCATGTCATTGTTTTAGGGAGCACTTGGTAGGGAGTTCCAAAGTTGTGTTCCATAATACAATATAGTCTTTTGTCCATTGGTTGTTTTCATTCGCAGGACAAATAGATTTTTTGACAGTCTTTCTGTAGTGTTTTCCGGGAAAAAGATCAGTGGTAAAAGGTCAAACAATCTCCACTCAAATCAATCAAGACTCCTAATTTTGGACCCACCGTGTATATGTATAAGTTCGAGGTATTAAAAAAACTCATTAATCGTAACTTGTAGTATTCCTTACGGAATTTCAAATTATATGAATTAGCCATTATTAGCAGTATATATCATGGGATTAGAAATCAATGAGGTGGTCAATGCACGAAAGTTTACGATTATTAGTATATAAATATGGTTAATTATAGTCAATACTATGTGATTGTTCTTCAATAAAAAACTGTAGCTGTACTTGAAAATACATTTTTTGATTCTATGAATTAAAAAATGTCAGAAATATAAGCCTAAACTTTAGTAGCATGAGTTTAAGGATTAGAGGTTTCACTAGGATTACAGTATACTCCATTGTTCGTTCATGATTTTCCTAATCTTTGTGTAGGTTTAAGTTTAAAAACATTATAGCAAAATAAATTTGCTTCTGGGTCAATTTGCATTGCTGTTAGTTGCATAAACTACTAAAGCAGATTGTTATTATAATGAGACTATAACCCTATCATATCATATTGACGTGAAAAATCTATCATTCTTGCTCAACGATTTACAATATGATAATTGTTATTCATAAATCTTTTCTTAGCGTTACCCCAAATTACATGCAAATATTGATTATTGCTAAGAATATAGCGTTTTATAATAATGAGTCGTTGCTCAACCGTAAGTATTTGGATATAAGCAAAGGTAGAAAGAAAGGTTAAGTTATGACAATTTTTTGTGTACATGAGAGTGTGACTACTCTGTTGCAAAACTCTATCTACAATTAGTCCGGAACATTCCATCTCATTCATTCAAAAAGTTATTTCCTCCCTCACTTTTAAGCAAATACCGTGACTTATATTACAAAGTTTCTTATGTGAGATGAGTATCAATGACGTTTTTGATTCGTTAAGTTCTAGTCTATTACTTTCAAGAAAACAACAACATTGTTTACCTAAAATTGCATTCTATTAACACGAAAGTCAACGTTTTGAGGAATATCTTTATCAGTCATGTTAGTATCATCAACAAATTGGTACATTTCACAATATTTACGCTTAACAAGCATGTCGTTTTTAAAATCTAGACTAATAAGGCACTTTAAGAACTTTTCTGTGAGATGCCAGTTTCAGGTCTTGTGAAATTGGATACTTTATCGTTTATTCCCACATATTACGGACGGTTTTCTAAAAGTGACTGAAACTATTTAAACTTTTTTCATATTCAACCTAACTAGGAGAAAAACCTTTTCTTTTTCGATTTTGGAGTAAATGTTGTCCATCAAGTTACACATTCAAGTAGTTGTGAAATGTCAATGCTTACAATCATATTGTCTGTCATGCTTAATTTTATTATCTCTGCAGTATTGCGCGATTTGGTCGTAAACAAGTTTTTCATGGATTTAAAGGACGACAGTCCTGATAGACATTTGTCTAAAATCCTCAAAAGAGGGGTTAACTTTCTTAGGGATTGGCATTATTCGGGTACTTTTGAGACTGTCAGGAATGGTGTTATGCTCTATGAACAAGTTTTTAAGCGGTGTAAGTATTGCCGTAATATTGGTTCTAAAATCATTTTGTTGCATATATATGATCTTTATTTGTAAGTTCTTTATTTTTTATCAAACTGCACATTCTCCTAACTTGGTTTTCGTTGACTTTCTGGAGTTTGAAACTTTTTGTGTATTTGGGAAAGGAGGAGAATAATTTTGTAGTACTTACTTTTACATATGCTAGTAAAATGTAAATTTATGCCGTCTACTTCTATAAAATCACATTTTTTTTTTTCTTATCTATCAATAAAGTAGATTTAAGAGCTTTAAAAACGTTTTACTTTTAACTTTTTGCTGGGTGGATTGTTTTTTATCGTTTTTTATCAAAAGTTTCAGTTGTAAGGTTAACATTTGTTGTCAGAATTTGAAAAAAGGTTACATTACAGTTGCATGTACATTCGTTCAGTCTATTTTCGGAAAACTTTTGTATTTTCAGAAAGGAAAGAAAGGAACTTTTTTTTAACTTCTTGATATATTACAGGTACTTTTTGATAGGAGAATGTTCATTGAATATGTTAACTAGACTTGTGTTTAAGCAGTCAAATTGTTCATGGCAGTTCAACATTTTTTTCCAAAACCTTAAAAACTTACAAACTTAACTTAGTAGTTAATGCCTTAATAGTTGCTTACAAGTTTGGTTACTGGGTGTTTTCTTGTTTTTGTCAAAAGAAAGTGCGCCTGGACTAAAAATTTGTCTGAGAAATATGTTGCTGCTGTATTATTATTACTAACATCTGTTGACTGGCTAGTTAGAAAAAGGTCAAGAATGGATTTTTGTCTAGAAGGAATATTGATTAGTTGTTGCTGCTGTTCAGTTCATTTTGCAAGGTGTCTGTTGTTGCATTAAAATCAACCATTATAATATAAGTGTCATTATATTTTAGTTAGGGAATGACTTGACAGATATCATGCAAATTCGTAGTTTTTTCAAGGTAATTAGATAGTCTATACAGAGAAATGATGTCTGGATATTGTGATTAACTAGTCGGTTACTGAAGTTCTTGAGAATTGGAATAGCTCCTCCAACCCTATTCTTATGAATACGGTCGTTTCTTGAAAAAATAGTTCTCAAAACTTTAAAATAAAATTTTTTCACTAGAATAGGTTTCGTTCATGCAAACAATGTCAATTTTTTTTGCATGCAGTAGTAATCTTCATATCTATAATGTTGTGTTCTTAATCCTTGAATGTTTACTTTGTAACAATGTGTATGTTTTTTATTTTGTTTACCGTTTGTTCACTGCGGTTTTCTTAAATGGTTTTCTTTGTTGCGAGGCTGTTGTTTCCTCCAGGACCATTGGAATTTTTTTTGTGATTTTGAATCTTTTTTTCTTCCGCTGAATTTTGGGATAGTTTTGCCGTCTAAAAAAGTTTAGTGTTGGCAGTCTCAGGATCTGTTGAAAAATTGAGGATGTTGATGGTATGATTGGATTTGGAAGTACATTGGGCCGCTGAAAGAGTCGGACCTTCAATGATTATCGTTCGTTTTTTCCAGTTAATCACAACATTCTGATTTTTAACTCAGTATTTTTTTTAACGCAAGGTATTATGATATCTTTTTTGTAGCAGAAAGGTCCTCATGTATATAGATAGGTGAAATTTTAGATTTTTTTCTCTCAATCTAGTACCCTGTTTTTTGGATAGGACTAGGGTTAGACAGGGCGATTTTTATCATCCATGGCTTTACCCAACCTAATGCACACGTCAATGTCACAACACTTGCACAAATTGGTTTTTTTTAATTTGTATTACTTTTCTGTTCAATTTTGTGTTATTTTCTGTGTCAGAGTCGGATACCCGATAAATGCTAAGGTTTTTCGTTTTCATCAGTCTATGAGGGATTTTATTTTCCTGTGTTAGCTCATTCATATCGGTTTCAAGCACTATGACTTTTTTTCTCAAGGTGCACTATTTTAGCGTTATTAATTGCAGTGGAGGCTTTTATATTATCAAAGCGTCCACACGGTTTGTTGATATGACTCTCCAGGTAACTTCTTGTCACCTGTTTACTTGTTTCAGTTTCCATATAGCTAGCATGCGTACTAGTCATTTTGACAAACAAAAGTATAAGAACAGCTATGAACTTTTTGTACCAGGGGTTACTTACTGAGAACTTTTTCTTCCACGTCATATCTTTTCGAAAAACTGAACTGAGCTGACCGTTAACTGTTAAATAAATAAAAGTTTTTCGCATTTTTGATTAAAAAATCAGATAAAAATTGTAAAGTGCCATAATTATTAACCTAACTTTGAATGCAAAAACAACCTAATAATAATGTTTCGATTTAAACAGCAGCACCAACAATTCGACAACTAACCTAACCAAGACACTTTTCCCCCCATTCGACCATTTTGACCAGTTTTGGCCCTTCAAGCCAGTTTTGCCCTCTGGCCCACCAAAATGCTGTTTTCCACGGGCAAAAGCCAACGCTGACTAAATATATTGGATATTCATAATGCAACTTTTGGCAAGAACATGATTTGAGCCCCAAAAAATGAATATAAATTGTAGATTTCTTAAAATCGGTCAATTAGATTAAGCAGGAACTGTCAAATCTTTTTTTAATTACAGAGTTGAAAATGAAATAAATTTTGTATTTTAATTTCATAGTAATAAATTCGATTTTTTTCTGTTAATTTTGATAACGATGAAAATAAACTTGATGGAACTAACTGCCCTGGTCTCGGAAAATCCCATGAGATCGTGGCCGTGTAAGGTTTGAAGGACTTCTTTGGCTACCGGACTAACAATAACACTTTTTTGAAACCAACAGGCCCAGTGAAAATAATACAGCCCCTGGAAAGTCAAATAATCAAAGAAGCTGAAACAACAACTTTAGAAGTCAAATACAATAAACCTTCAGAAACATCAGTACGATGGACTCATAATGGGAAGGGATTAGAGGCGACTCACACCGATGACGTTTGCAGCATTCTCGAAGTACAGAGTGTTGACAAAACAAGGACTGGCACTTATCGTGTTTACGTTGGCGATGTTTGCAGCAGTGCTACCATCAGTATTTATGGCAAAGATAATGACGGTGAGTGTTTTTTCATTTTGGTTATGCAAAGAGATTTGTGGATTTTTTCAAATCGGCCTATTTTGATTTGACTGCAAGATCTGTTTGTTGATTTTAATTAGAAGATAGTTCAACAACTTCATTTCATTCATTTCATTAGCATAAGACGCACTAGAAACCCATTTACTCACCGGTCCACAACTTTAGCTATAATTTTTTTTGCACTGACAGTAAATTTTAAGGCCCCGGGAACAGATAAGGTTCCTTGAGCCCAGCATTAGCTTTCTTCAAAATTTTGAAACATTTTTATAACTTCGGGTTGGGATGTCGGCTAATTGTCCCAAAAACCTTCATGATATCTTTTTATAACATGTTTGCACTATATAGTGGAGAAAAAAACTGATCAATAATATTCTTTCGAAATTTTGTTATCCGTGTGCAATATTTAGGTGAAGGTTTAGACGGGACAGTTGAGAATGACATTTCATAGGTAATAATAATATTTCATAAGTACAGTATGGTGACATTTCACATAATTACAATGTTTCTAAATCACATTAGTGATACTTTATTGTTAATGATAGAAAGGTAAGAGATTTAACTGTACATCATACAATCATTCATGAAAAAACAAACAAGAAACTTATCTATACTTAGTTCTCATTAGAGTGAAAAAAACCTCTCGTAGTTATGAAGTCTTCAATTCATATAATGGTGATGCAGTCCAGATTGGACTCATTTTTTTTCCTTTCTCTTAGTTAATCTATTGATTCCAAAATATACAAGCGTCTTTGGGGTATTTTCTGGGGTAATTTTGTTTTTAATGCTCTATTTTTATGATTCCATTTTGACTAAAGCTATGACTGGGATGGTTTTTAATATGAGTATAGGGTCCAAAATTTCCTTTCTTGCATTTGAAGTCCGCTACATGCTCTTTGGTTCTTGTTTCTATATTTCTTTCCGTCAACATATTACCATAGGGCAGTCTTCAGAAAAGAGCTTGTAGATTCCAGCTGGTAAACTTGACTCATGAATGGTATCTCAATAATACAACATGAAAAACGATAATACCGTAACTAGATAACTAACCATAGAAAATTCAAAAAAGCTTTGTATATTTTGAAATCAATATGTTACAATTGCAACTAAGAGGAGGGAATGAAAATAAGTCCGATCTGAAATGCATCAATCATCATCAATGCAACACTGCAACTTTATTTAATGTATTTATTAATCGTCTATCAAAACTTCTAGCAGATACTAACATAGAACATCTTTTATTTGCTGATGATCTAGTTGATTTTGTTCCTAACACAGACTTTCAAAATCTCTATTTCGAGCTAAGTAGGGCTCTTGATACAGTGCATTCCTGGTGTAGTATTTCAGGGGTGCAAATCAACTTTTCAAAGTCTAAATTCATGCTAATTGGCAAACCTTCTACATTTAAATTTCCCAATGCTAATAAAATATTCTCAGATTCTGATCACTATATTGATAGAGTTTATTCTTTCAAGTATTTAGGTATATGGCTTGACGACTGCTTAAACTTCAAACTACATGCTGAGAATGTTTTAGATAATGTCTGTTCGTCACTTCAATGTCTTTCAAAACATACGGTACCAATAAACGGGTGTATCCCTCCCATTCTGATAATCTTTTACTACAAAAATTCAATATTTTTACAGTACAGGAATACTTCCTTTTCCACACTCTTAAATTTGTACACGAGATTCTGAAGTTCGGCTCTAAAGTAAAGGAATTTAATCACTTCTTTTCATTCAATGTAAGAAGTCGTCGACAACTACTGGTATTGCCTGTTCATAAATATAAAATAAGGGAAGAATGTGTCTCCTACTCTGGCTCCAAATGGTGGAACTCTCTACCGGCTAACATAAGAGACAAAAATCTCTCCAAAAATTTATTTGTAAAGTCAATTAATGTTTGGATTCTGAATTCTCGACTTTGTTTATTCAGTTAAATTTATGATACTACATTATTTCATTCAGTCTTAGTAATGACATATTTAATGTTCCGTGTGACTGAGGGGAGACCAGAACATTGTTTTGACTTGGAAACACGTAAAATTGAATAAAATCAAATCAAAATCAAATCAAGCATTACTACTAAACAAATTGAAGACTTCATAACTGCGAAAAATTTGTTTCACTGCAATAATAACTAAGTATAGATAACTTTCCTCAGTATTTTTTTCCATGAATGAATATAATCTCTTACTTTTCTACCATCAACAATAAGTTATCACTAATGTGATTTAAAAACATTGTAAATATATAGAATGTCACCGTACTGTACTAATGATTGGAATTCATGTATGTAGTTTACTACCCTGAAGAAGAGGACAAATTGTCTTTGAAAGCTTGGTTTTAAATTATAATTAATGTCATCTGGTACAAACCTTTACCTGGTACAAATTCTTGCAACCACGCGAATGAGAAAATTCTTTGACTTTTTGCATACTTTTAGGACACCTATCTTCCCCTGAAGAAAAATTTATGGCGCATTTTTACAATCAGCTTCATTCTTTTGGCCGCAAAACGTTGCTTGTCTTTGACAACGCCGATGATAAATATGGTAGATTTGATGAAAAGTTGCTGACCAAATACTTTCCAATGTCTATTACAAAACATCACTTCAACCACGGATACGAAGATCCCCATATTATTGTGACCACGAGGAGGGAATTGTTACTAAAGCATTTGGAACCAAGGCGAATAAAATTGGATCCATTAGCTGAAAAAGAGGCTTTAAACTTATGCAAAAAGTCATTGGAAAAATACAAAAATGCAACCCTTGAGGAACAAAAAAAAAATTTACCAGAAATAAAGCGTCTCTGTTCTTGCCTAGGAAACTACCCATTAGCGATCCAACAAGCAATAGCTTATTTGAACGAAAAGATGGGAGCAGTGAGTATTAATGATTTCATCGAGAAGTACAAAACAAATGTCAGTGTGTTTCAAGAGAAGGAAGCACAAGTGGATTATTCGTATACTGTAGCAACTGTGTTTGATTTGGGTTTGCATTTGATTAGTTGCGCCGATAGTTCTTTGGAGATGATGTATGTTCTCTCATTTTGTAAAGCGGAAGGAACAGGGATTTGGTTGTTTGAACATCTGTACAAGAAAACAGTCGCTGAAGAGGCGGCTGCTGCGCTTGTTAAGTTTAACTTGGCTTATTTGGACCAAAGAAACATTTCTACCCATCGTGTGATTCAGAAGGTGGTTCGAGATCGTGTACTGGAGAAAATTGACTTAATCGAGGTTGTTTTGATGGCGGCGTTCTTTCAAGAAAACAATAAATTCCCAATCCTTGAAACTTTGAAGGAAAACAACCAACACATCGATGATCTTGATTGTGAACTGAATAAAATTTTTATCAATCATTGGGAGCTTATTCAAACAGATAGTTTAGCAGCTTCTGCGGTTATGTTGATAGCATTTTCTGGATTGGGGGCATTTCCTTGGAATGGAATATTCGGCAAAGAAAAGTGGGAAAACTCTCGTTCTCTTCTGGAGAGGACTTGCTTCGGTGCCGTATTAGTAACCTGTGCTGGCTTTCCTAAAGAAGTGGATGAATATGTAAAATACTTGACTAAGAAAGACGAAAAGAAGTGCTCAACTTTATTGTCATCAATTGCCGCAGCATCAAAGTCATTGGAAGACTCGGATTTGACAACTCAGTTGGAACAAGTCCGGCAGGAATTACTGGTAAACTTGCTTTAAAAATTTAAATTTTTTTTTAAAACCCTCATCAGTGCAACCGGATTTGAAAAATTTTAGCAAAAAAACTTTTAATCAGGATATTCACATCAGCATAACTAGCTAACTCATATGATAACAGGACTTTTATTGATAAAAATGTGAAAAAGTTTTACAAAAATCACTCTTCTTTATTCTCCTCTCCATTATCTTCAACATGTCTATTCATGACACACAGGTTCCTTACAACAAAACAAAACACAGTCCATATGAATGCTTACACATTCTATAAATTCCCTTACAATCACATAATAAACAATTCAGTGCAATTATTTCAAAATGAATAGATTATCCACCATCCAGAAAATCTCGTTCAAGCAATTACCAAATCATTTCTTCAGCTGAACGCAAAATTTTTTACACATTGAGGGTCGTGATTGCGCGAACGTTCTCGTTTCAATATGTAAATCTAAATCTCAATCCATTAACCCATTCAAAGTCTAGAGATAGTCCAATATGTGTTGCAACTAACAACCGCAAAATATAGATTAACAAAGGAACAGCTTGGACGTAAACATTATTCAAAATTTCTGTTTATGAAAATAACTCCAAAGCTTTTAGAATTTTTCCAGTGCGGTACCGCTTCTGATTTTATTTACACCTGTGCTTTCTGCTGCACGAAATCTTTTGATTCAATCGTTTACAGTGTCAATTTTTAGCCCAATCAGAGCTTACAAAGCCACTCTATTTTCTATGGTTGACCTTGTTACACGCTACAGGTCGACCAGTTTGACCGATTTTCATGAAGTTTCGCAGGAGTGTGAGTTTGCAGTATGTGATCATCCCCAGAATTTTTCATTATGATCAGATTGGAGCTGAGCATATGGCATTAAAAAAAACAAGGTCTTAGCAAACAACATAAAATTCTCAAATCACTAAAAAGTCGGGCTATTCTGTTTTTAGGTTGACCTTGTTATGACGCTACAGGTTAAATCAATTGACCGATTCAAATGAAACTTTGCGCAAATTTGTTTGTTGCTTGTGATGATCCCTGTTGTTTTCTTCTTGGTCTGATCAGAGCTTATCGTATGGCATTCAATAAACCCGTAGTAATGACTACGGATCCTGGTTCTCGGATCTTGATTTACTTCAAAATGCACTCAAACTTTTTTCTAAGTTTTGAAAGTGTATGCAAAGTTTCAAAGCTTTTAATAAAAATACAAGTTCTGAGCAGACGATTAAAAATTTTAAAATTACTGAGCAATAAATTTTGTATTAGATTTAATAAACTGAAAATATGTAGTCTGTGTTGACGCGTTCATCCAACTGGTTTAGATCACATAAGTTGCTCAGAAAGTTTTTATTAGAAATAATAATTTGGAATTTGCGCACGCTCTAATATAGTTTATAAATTTGTTTGCTGAACCAACATCACTTGATCGATATTGTAGAGCAGGATAGATAAAAGACACATTTGATCAATAATGCCAAATTTATTTCCAAACAATTGAGTTTGTTTGTTAACTATAATTGATAATTTACAAAAAAAGTCAATTAAAAAAAATTTCAGCTACTCATTACCGAAATTGGGAAGTTGTCGGTAAGCTACAAAACTTTGTGAGCAGTGCTGCCACAAAAAATTTCACCGGCAAACGTTTAATTCCAATTTTACTTAACTCGCAATTCCACAACGTGTACTGTGTTGCGACGTTGTGCAAAAGGCCTATAATTTTTTAAATCTTATAGAAATCAACCAAGCTACACAATTTTTTTTTCAGCAAAAATCTTTTGACAACATGGAACAACCGAGGGCAGGTCCATCAAGAATCAGCTCTGAACTACTCTCTAGTCATTTGCAGCAACTTCTGAGCAGTGAAATTATTGATCCTCAGACAAGTTTGTTGAACGGCCAAGTAGAGTTGAGTCAATCAAACCCAACGCCAATCAAAATGCGTCCATTAACTGATAGAGAGGCTATACAACTTTGCAAACAATCATTGAAAAAATACAAGAATGCAATACTGGAAGAACGAAAACAAATGATTCCAGAAATGCAATATCTTTGTACTTGCCTTGAAAACCACCCAGTAGCAATACGTCAAGCCATAGGATATTTGAACGAGACCATGAAAACCTTGACTATTGTTGATTTTATTGAGAAGTACGAGAAAAATATCAAGGTGTTCCACAAGAAAAATGAAAAGTTTGGCGATGATTATTCTCATACTGTGGCAACTGTGTTCGACTTGAGTATGGATTTGATAGCAAAAACGGACAGTGCTTTGGAAATGCTTTACTTTTCATCGTTTTCCAAGGCAGAGGCAACACCAATTGAGTTTTTTGAATTTTTGTATGGAGAAACAAGGACTAGAAGAGCTGTTGCTGCACTAGAAAGGCTCAACCTGGCTTCTTCTGTTCAACGAGTAACAGTTACAAACTTGGCTTCAATAGATGATGATGATAGCATTGAACGCCAGATTGCTCTCCAACAGTTAGCTGGGAGGTTAGCTTCTTTGGATGATGATGACAGTTCTGAAAAAAGTAAGGCTCTCCAATTTTTAGCTCGCCGGTTGCAACATGACAGCGATGACGAAGGTACACGATGTGTTTCTGTCAAGCAAGAGGTTCAAAAGGTGGTTCGGGAACATGTAATGGATAACAACGAGTTGATCGAGGTTGTATTTCAGGCCGCATTCATAGTTGAAGACGGTGCTGGTTTTCCAATCTTGGAAACTTTGATGCAAAACAATCAAGAAGTAGATATTCCTGGATGCGATCTGCATACAGTTTTCCTCAATCAATGGGAATTCGTTCAAACGGATCAAGTTGCCGCTTCTGCAGTAATGATGACAGCGTTTTGCGGACTGAATGAAGTTTTTCCATGGGAAGAAATATTTGGCAGCGAAAAGTGGACAGCCGCGCAATCTGTTCTGGAGCAGACTTGTTTTCGGAACCTTTCACTGGATGACGATGACTATGTTCATGGTTTTCATACCAATGTGAATTTCCTTATTTTACAACTCACCGAGATGGACAAAGACAAGTGCTCCGTTTTGTCTAATTCTATTTCATTGGCACTAAGCTTATTGGAGGAAGAGTCCATATGGCTTGAATATAATTTGTCCACCTATAGACGAAAAAAGTACATCCAACGACTACAACAAAAGCAGCAGGAAGTGCAGGTAAATTTTTTTTTATTTCTAGCCAATAATACAAAAAAAACATTTAAAAAATCTTAAGATTGTGGAATTACCCTTCAGAGTTTTTGGCCTATCCTGAAATATATGTAGATCACTATACATGCCCAGTGATACTTCTTTTTTTCTTCGACGACAAGAATGGAACATGACAACAAAGTTTCCTAAAATTGACCAGATTTATTTTAAAAACTCACCGCGGCAAACAATTAAAAAATACTAGCCGGGCCCACTGGCCTTTGGCTAGACTCACTTTTACGAGCAAAATTTCAAACCTGCAAAATTTTCAATGATGCACAAATTTTTTGAGGTATGCCAAGTTTCTAGAATATGATTAACGACTCTGTATTATTTTAATATTCGAAAATTTTGTTTATCACATTCTAGAAACTTAGCATACTTAAAAAAATTGGTGCATCATTGAAAATTTTGCAGGTTTGAAATTTTGCTCGTAAAAGTGAGTCTGACTAAAGGCCAGTGGGCCCGGCTAGTATTTTTTAATTGTTTGCCGCTCAAACCCGTAATTCTACGATTGAATGTACATATTTTGGAAGTGCAGCATAAAACTTTAGTGTTACGGAATTCATATTGACTGAGAAAAATCTTCTTTGATGGTGTGAATAGTCTTGCGTCATTCAATATTTATGTCTGATACTTTGAAGCAACTTAAGCCCATAAGAATTGGAAAAACACCTTCAGAATAAAAATTCTACAATTTAAATTTGACAATTTGTTCAAAATAGCAAAATTTCTGACAAATAACTGGTGGCAACCAAAACCCCACATTTCTTGGAAATCAACAAATTCGTCGTGTCATTTGAAAATAAAGTATTTTTAAAATTTTGTTAGCACAGAAACTGGCGAGAAGTAACCGTTGCCACATAGTTTTAGAATGAAATAGCTCTGTTTTAATCACAAAATTCCGTGCACACGGAAATAGGCCAATAATGATATGATTGGACTTTGACATCACATTTTGGAACTTATCCTAAAACATAATCGAAAACTTGTTTGCTTAAAAAATTACCGCGGGATTTATTCAATCAAAAAATACAAATATATGAAGACTTTTTTTACCGAAATAACAAAAGGTTATCATTTTGCATATTTTAGAATAAAAATTTTATAAAAAAGGATTGTACATAGAAAAACTTATAAGGCAAATAGATTCTTCAGTTATCTATTTTTTAAAAATTTTCCTAAACTTTTTTTCCAGACAGCTCCAATTCAAAAAAATATGCAAAAAAAGGTTAAAAACGGAAAAAAACCAAGTATGAGTGCGTTTGGGTCGTTAATAAATTGAGTTTTAGCGATCTGAAATCTCTCCAAACAGAGTGGTGTACAATCTAAAAAAAGTTCACGAGAAAGTGTAATTTGAATCATTTTTTTGTCAAAATAGAAGAATGTAGCATATTTTGTGCTTATAGTCAGACTCGATGTCCTATTTAATGTTTTTAATTCGCAACAAAAATTTTCGATAATTACGAAAATGTTTAGATTGCTTTTTTAACTTTTTTGAAAGCTAGCAATAACGATGCATAGCGAGCTGAACAATGGATAGCGATAGCTCAAGAAATTTGCTAAAAAAGATAATAGTTTGGTAACATTTTTATTTCGGTCTCTGATGACAAAATGTAAAGTTACGCTACAATTGAGTCCCAAAGCAAAACTTTGAAAAATTTCGTTTCACTGCCGGAGAATATCACTTTTTAAAAAACGTTTGTGTAGTCACTTGAAAGAGCACACTTTTTTTGTAATGATTTTAAAAAACTAGTCAATCGAGAGAGTAACTGAAGGTACTTAGTATCAAATATGGTGTTTTCTTAACAACTTTTCAACCAAAACGAATTTAAATACAGTAACTCATTAGATTCTAGGGAAAGACGAGAGATGCTAATGTGTCTTGCTGCCGAAACTAAGTGAGAGAGCTATGTGAATCTTAGTCTCGAATGGTGATTTGTGCGAAAACACGGTTAAGTGTTAAAATAAGGGTCAGATAGCTACATTACTCATCAGTCACAAGCAGACTGATTCATGCAGCAAAGAATAGAATAGAGTCAGGAGTTTACTAATTATACCAATAATTCTCACACTAAGTAATGGATGGCTTGAAAATTTTAAATAAAAACAGGTGACTTTATGCTTTTGAACCTTTTTACAGCTAATACTGTCAACCGGGGCAACATACAGGCGAGCCGGCGACTCTATTGAAGGAATTATGCGAAGCTCACATGAAAGCGTTGATTCTGAGATAGTTTTGACTGATAGCATGGGGGAGGTTTTGAATCAATCGGATCGAACAGGAATGAATATGCATCAGTTAGCTGAAGAAAAAGCCATCCAACTGTGCAAAATGTCATTGCGAAAATACATGAACGCAACACCAGGTGAACGAAAAGAAATGATCCCGAAAATAAAACAGCTGTGTTATTGCCTGGAGTACCACCCATTAGCGATCCAACTCGCCATATCGTATTTAAATGGGATGTTGGGAGCCGTGAGTATTGACAATTTTATCGAAGAGTATGAGAAAAAAGTCATTGCATTTGAACAAAAAGGAGCAGAAGTTGGGGATCAATATTCTCATACTTTGGCAACTGTGTTCGACCTGAGTATGGATTTGATTGCAAAAACTGATTGTGCTCTGGAAATGATTTACTTCTTATCGTTTTGTACAGCAGAAGGGACACTAATTGAGTTTTTCGAATTATTGTATGGGAAAACAGTGACTTGCAAGGCTGTTGCTGCACTTGTTAGGTTCAACTTGGCTTCTACAGGTACACAAGTAAGGGTTTCAAGGTTGGCTGCTCAAAATGATGATGAACCCGCTGAACGGGAAAGTGCTCTTCACCATTTAGCTGAGAAATTGGCTACTTTGGATGATGATGATGAAGAACGTAAATTTACTCTGCACCAGATAGCCCAAAAGTTAAAGTCTTCAGAAAATGAAGGTGATGAAAATCGTAAACCTATTATTTCTGTCAAACGAGAGGTGCAAAAGGTGGTTAGTGAACGTGTACTAGAAAAAGTTGAGTTGATTGAAGTTGTGTTTCAGGCCGCATTCATAGTTGAAAGCGGCGATAATTTTCCAATCATGGAAACTCTGATGGGAAGCAAACAACAAGTTGACAACGAAGGATGCGATTTGTACTTTATCTTCCTGCATCATTGGGACCTAGTTCACACTGATGAAGTAGCCGCTTCGGCTGTGATGATGACGGTGTTCTGTAGACTGGATAAGGGTTTTCCCTGGGCAATATTTGGCAAAAGAAAAGTGGGAGAACGCACGTTCTGTTCTCGAGCAGACCTGTTTTCGTAGTCTTGCACTAGAAAAAAAGAACTATAGCTTTCTGTTTTTCCCCGATGTGCATGACTATATCAGACAATTGACCACACAGAACAATGACTGGCGCTCTGTTTTACTGTCATCCATCTCATTTGCAATGGGTGTATTGGAGAAGACCACTGATGGGACGGAATTGAATTTATCAGCCAGTAAGATAAGACAGCATATCAAAACATTCAAAAAAGTTCGACGTGAAATCAGGTGATTTTTTAAATTTTTCATAACTTGCATTTGAAAGTTTACTTTAATCGATATATCATGTTTTTCAAAGGGTCCCTCGGTAAACATCCATAGAAAAGGAAGTATTTGGTGTTTCACAGTGTTCAGCACAAAGGACTCCAAAATTACCATAGTGAATTAGTTTATTTCGTTAGAGATATATTCTTAATTCTGAAATAAATTTGAACGATTTGTTTTTTCCAAATACTATAGCACATATGATTGTAACGTGAAAAAAATTACTAGTTAATTAATAGATTAAAATTTAAATTTAAAAACATCAAAGAAATTTATGATTTAAATTATTAAATATACCTGCTCTCTTGCTATGATCAATTAATTCGTTTCAAATATTTACTTTGTTTATTTACACGTTCTTGAAATGTTCAATTCAAGTTGTAATATTGTGTTGAAAATTACAGTAAATTCTAAAATATAGTGCATAAGATGTATCCGTTTACTGGAAAATAAAAGAAAATTTAAAAATCACCATTTATTAAACTCTTCGCATTTTCAGACGGGAATTTTCTGACTAAAATCTTTAATTCTCAATATTAACGTATTTCAAAACAGTGTTTGTAACTGTTCATTACCATAGTTTGTTTCATTTTTTTTTTCAGCAGTGGATTTTTTATTGATGTATTTCATTTTTTCAGTTTTATATAGTCGATTAATTACTTTGACTTCTATCGCAACATGATAAAGCTCGATATTGGCGTCGGAAAAAAGCTTTTATAGCTTTGGAACGCATTCACAGATTGATTTCAGATTGTCGACATTTTTGATCGTTCACAACATAAATATTTTTTTCAGTTATAGTGCTTTATTAAGCTTAAGTAGATAGATCACAAGAAGACAAAGAAAGAATAAAAAGCTTATGATAATAGTTCATAAACCTAGCAGAAAAGACAACATCCATTTAACATAATCTAATAAATGATATAGGTCATTTTTAGCAATTTTCCAAAATGTCAAGAATCTTTATTAACTTACTTATTTATTTATTTATTTTTGAGCCTTTTCTTCACTACAGAAGTTTTTTAAATGAGGAAATACTAAAGTGTGCATAAAGGTCTAAAAATTAGTGTTCACAAATCAGATCTGAGTATAGTTGATCGATCGATCGATATTTTGTCTCATATCGTTTGTACAATGCGTGTTGCACTTGTATTTGTGAGCGGATAACAACGATTAAAAATATGGAAATTTTGAAGGAAATCAAGCTTGATAGCTAACACAGGCCATATTATATAAAAAGCCACGCAGGAGAGTTATATTGAAAACGGGCCGGGTTGAGTTGATTATGCACAAATGTTTATATTGATGGTATATTCACTTAAGAGTTTTTAAAAATGCATAAAATGCAATAACAGAAAAATGAAAATCATATCTTTGTCAATTTCAAGGGTGTTTATTTCACTTCACGACACTTCGTTACTTACTGATGTGTCCTTCCAGTGGGTTAGCCCTTTTTTAAGTTTCGTGAAAACGGAAGCACTCTTTTTGTTTTCGACCTCCAAGGACCCTGTTCAGAAGATGCTCCAGCAACACCACAAAAGATAAATCAATTAAGCTGGAAATTAACTTTTCTAAAGCTTTAAAAGAAGCATTACATTGTGTAGTGTATATTGAAGAGGTATGTATGCTGCAATTGGATAAGTTCGGAAAAATAACACCTTAAATTGAATGAATTGAAGAAAATACAGTTATTACGAAAATGGAAGGCATTGTAGAAGCATACTGTGATCCTTCAAATCCTGGCTCGTTTGGAGGAGCTGATCGATTATCAAAAAATATTTCTTGTTCCAAAAAAGTTGCTGAAAAAGCAATACAGAAGTTGAAAGATTATACGAAAAATAAACAAATTAGAAATAAGTTTACACGAAGGAGGGTTGTAATTTCCTGTTCTATGTATTTGTGGCAAGCTGATTTGATTGTATTACCAAAATATTCAAGAAATAATAAAGGCTTTAAGTATATTTTAACTGTTATAGACTGCTTTAGCAAAAAAGCACATGCTGTTCTTTTGAAAACAAAAACTGGTGTAGCTGTTGCAATTGCTTTCTCTGACGTTTTCGCTTTTATGAAAGGGACACCACGGTACCTTCAAACCGATCAAGGTAAAGAATTCTTCAATAACTGCTTCATCAGGTATTTGGAAAAATACAATGTTCTATTATTTCATACTTATTCTGATTTGAAAGCTTCAATTGTGGAACGGTTTAATCGAACTTTAATGACGAGACTGCAAAAGATATTTACGTACAGAAAAAAGCCTGTTTACTATGACATTTTGTCTAATGTGTTAGACTCGTACAATAATTCTTTCCACAGTTCTATAAAAATGACTCCAAATGATGTGTGCACAGAAAACGAAATTTGGAATTTTGCCTGACGAAAATTTTGTTGTGTATCTACCGCAATAATATTGATGTCGTAATTGAATTTGAGGGATATCAGTTGAAAAACGGCTTCTGTTTTAAAGAACTATGTGTGTTTTTTGTGAAAGAAGACTTTTGGGTACACTTTTTTATTAAAAGCCAAGGTGAATTCAAGTATTTGAGCAAAGCAGACAAACGTACAGTCAAATTTTG